>Ga0210406_10000006_pt1 | contig 350090 bp, 279 predicted proteins | sample IncBWC30MmetaG_FD_155454 | JGI IMG/M metagenome (GOLD analysis project Ga0210406, IMG submission 155454) | Forest soil microbial communities from Barre Woods Harvard Forest LTER site, Petersham, Massachusetts, United States - Inc-BW-C-30-M | ecosystem: Environmental > Terrestrial > Soil >... | reverse complement strand
CGATCTCACCCTGACTTCTTTCGCTTACCTGAAGTTCCCTCTCTTCGTTGCGCTTGTTGCATTTCTCATCGGCGCGATTGCCGCATTTTTTCTTCGTGGCAAGCGGGCCTATCTTTCCATCGCTCTCGCCATGGTCGTTTTCATTCATGCTGCTCGCCTCGCACTCGTTGTTTTCGATCCCTATCTTTCTTCCAGGCCTCTTGCCGAAGCCCTGCTTCACGCTCCTCAAGGGCAACTCATCATCAACGGCCAATACTACGCATTCTCTTCCGTCTTTTTTTACACAAACCGTTCCGCGCTCCTCTGGAACGGCCGCGTCAACAATCTCGAATACGGCTCCTACGCCCCCGGCAGCCCGTCCGTCTTTATCGGCGACCGGGAATTTCTCGCGCGCTGGTCTTCTTCCGATCGCTTCTACGTCCTCTCCGACGGCGACGGCATCTCTCATCTTCAATCCCTGGTGGACTCCGCGCATTTGTATCTCATTTTGGAAAGTGGCGGCAAAACCCTCTACTCCAATCAGCCCTAAAGTTCGTCGCCATCTTTCGGCTGTGGTTTTCTGTTCCAACAGCCGCATCGTCCGCGTTTCGTGTACTCTCTTGGTTCGCACTAGGAGTCACCGATGAAAAAATCCTTCGCGGCAATCTTTCTTCTGTTGTTCTTCGCTGGCACTGCTCACGCGCAGACAAATCCGGCAGCTGGCTGCGAATCGTTAGCGAAGGTCTCGTTGCCTCAAGCAAAAGTTCTCGCCACGGAAACCGTCCCTGCTGGCACATTCAAATCGCCCGTAGAAGCTCCGCCCTGGATGAAGAACGTGGTTCAACTTTACAAATCCCTCCCCGTCTTCTGCCGCGTCGCGGTCCGCGCCAAACCTTCCTCCGACAGCGACATCCTCATCGAAGTCTGGCTTCCCGCCGAAAACTGGAACGGGAAATTCCGGGCCCACGGAAACGGAGGCTTCGCAGGTGAACTCGATTATCCCCACCTCGCCACTTCCATTCTCGAGGGCTACGCGACCGCCAGCACCGACACCGGCCACACCGGCACAGCCGTTGACGCCGCGTGGGCGCTCGGTCGTCCGGAGAAAGTCACCGACTTCGGCTATCGCGCCATTCATGTCATGACCGAAATCGCCAAGCAAGTCATTCGCGCGCGCTTCGGCAACGCACCTCAGTATTCTTATTTTCTCGGCTGTTCGAATGGCGGCCGCCAGGCTCTGATGGAAGCCCAGCGCTTTCCTGAAGATTTCAACGGCATTCTTGCCGGTGCCCCTGCAAACTATTGGACTCATCTCCTTACAAGCGGCTTATCGAACATGCAGGCCCTCACCAATGACGACGCCAGCTACATCCCGGCTAGCAAACTTCCCGCGATCGCCCACGCCGTCAACGCTGCGTGCGACGCGCAAGACGGCGTCTCCGACGGAATCCTGAACGACCCGCGCCAGTGTAAATTCCGTCCTGAGACGATGCTTTGCAAGAACGGCGACGCATACGATTGCCTTACCGCGCCGCAAATCACGGCACTGAAGAAAATCTACGAAGGCGCGCATGACGCGCAGGGTAAGGAAATCTTTCCGGGATTCCTGCCCGGAGCCGAAGAAGGCCCGGGCGGCTGGTCCACTTGGATCATCGGCCCGCAACCGGGCAAGAGCCTTATCAATGCCTTCACCTACGGTTTTTTCGCCGACATTCTCTATCAAAAACCCGACTGGAATCTGAAAACCGCGGACCTCTCGCAAGCCGTGAAACTGGCCGACGAAAAGGCCGCTAGTATCCTCAACGCCACGGATGCCAATCTCGCGCCTTTCCGCGAACACGGTGGAAAACTAATCGTCTATCACGGCTGGAATGACCCCGCCATCTCGGCGGTCAATACCATAGACTATTTCGACTCCGTCCGAGACAAAGTCGGCGCGGCGCAAACCGAATCCTTCCTCCGCCTCTACATGCTTCCCGGCGTCCAGCACTGCAGTGGCGGGCCAGGTCCCGATTTCGCTTCCGCTCTGGACAGTCCCGGTCTCCGCGACGCGCAGCACAACGTCGTCACCGCTCTCGAGACCTGGGTCGAAAAGGGAACTGCGCCTTCAACCATCATCGCCACCAAATACGTCTCCGACGACCCCACAAAAGGTGCAAGACTCTCTCGCCCCATCTGCCCCTATCCTCAATCCGCCAAATACAAAGGCTCCGGCGACGCCAACGAAGCCGCAAGCTTTCTCTGTTCCGCCGCCAACTGAAACGTGGCGCCAAAGCCTTGGCGCGTTTCTAGTTAGGTGGAAGTCCCTCCATCTGTCGCGCAATGAAATTCTTCCGATCCATGCACCAGATCCCGGACATCTCGATGTGTTAATAATTACGTTGAAGGAATTTTTCTTGACTGCATGGTTGGCTTGCGATATTTAGTTCGCACCCGAGCAGGTCCTGCCGGTTTCGCTTCAGCTCTTGTTGCGAACCCGTGAGTGCGTCGTTGGGTGGCGAGGTGATTCTGTAGCCGGACTTGCTTCAGTCGTAGGACAGTGCGCGTCCAGCCCCGTGGAAAACGAACCGAACAACTCCATACGTTTTGGCCCAGGCCGAGGTCTGTTCCGAGGAGGGGGATCATGAAAGATAAATTTCTGTGTGCAGGCAAACTCATAGTTGCCGTCTTGATTCTTTGCACAATGCTGTCGGTTTCGGAAAAAGCATTTGCGCAATCGGATCTCGGCAGAATATCCGGATTTGTCAGAGATTCCTCTGGAGCGACTGTCACAAACGCCAAAGTGACGGCCCGGAATCAAAGCAGCGTGGAACGACAAACCACGACGAACGAAACGGGCTATTACGTAATCACAAATGTCCCACCGGGCTTATACACCGTTACCGTCGAAGCGCCAGGTTTTCAACGATATCAATCGGTGGACAACAAGCTCGACCCCAGCGGTGATCTCGTGGTGGAAGCATCGCTGACCGTTGGCTCCATCAGCCAAACAGTCGAGGTTTCCGCTTCCACGGTGCAGTTGCAAACGGAATCAGGGGCCGTGCAAAAACTTGTTACCCGGGAACAGATCGATTCCCTCGAGCTCAATGGCCGCAACCCGATCTGGCTTGCTGCACTTGTCCCTGGTGCCCGCGGAAGCACGCTCGCCAGCCTAAATTTTGGTTTTACGCAAGGACCAGCGAATTTCAATGGCTCACGCAACCCGGAGAATTTGATTACTTTCGACGGCGCTCCTGCCACAAGAACCCGCTCCAATGGCACCAGCTTGGGTGCGGCGGACGTGGATTCCACACAAGAAGTTCAGATCCTCACTTCGAATTACGCCGCGGAATATGGCCGCACGTCCGGCGCACAAATTCGCTTCACCACGAAAACGGGAACGAGCCAGTTTCACGGGGCTGCTTATGAGTATCTTCGCAACACGGCTCTCAACGCGAATACTTGGGCCCGCAACGCGAACACCAATGGCCTCACTTCGGATGCCGCGCCAGTGCACTACAACCAGTTCGGATTCAATATCGGCGGTCCCTTCTTCATTCCTGGCAAATTCAACACGAGCAAGAGCAAGGTGTTTTTCTACTATGGAGAGGAATGGCTGAAGTATAACTTCCAGGAGTCCGGTTCCTCGGTTGGAAGTGCCGGACTTTTGCTCGTTCCTTCGGTCAAAATGCGTCAAGGAGATTTTAGCGAGCTTCTCGATCCTAATAATCCCTACGTCACGCGAAGGGATAGCGCCGGAAACAAGATCCCTGTTCTCATCAAGGATCCCCAGTCTGCAAATCCTTGCACGGTGGCCGACCAAAGCGGCTGCTTCCCCGGCAATATCATTCCTGCCGGTCGGCTAAGCCCGGACGGAATCGGCATACTCAACATGTGGCCAGTTCCCAATACCTTCCTTGCTGGCGGCAACTGGTTCGCTGCCAAGCGCCACACCTATGATCAACGCAAGGACACCTTTGCCGTTGACATCAATCCTTCGGAAAAGCATCACCTCCGCCTGCGCGCTACCAACTATTACTACCTCGAATACCAACCCTTGGATGGCAACACGGACCGTACACCCAAGTTCTTCGATCGCCCCAACCGGACTGCCTCAGTCAATTACGTCTGGACGATCAGCCCTACCAAGGTGAACGAATTCCTGGTTACTGCCAGCCAGGATATTGTCAAAATTCCGGTGGACAGTAAGAACTTCTTCGACCGCACGCAGGCTTGCAGCGGTTCTCCGGTGCCCTGCGGCACGTATCAATACATATTCACCGACCCGAAGCTGATTCCGACCCGCATTCCGACGGTGACCATGTCCAGCTTCTCGACCCTGAGTGGCGGTCCGTATCCTTCGCACTCCTCCGGGCCCATTTACGATATCTCTGACAGCCTTACCTGGATCAAGGGCAACCACACGATCAAGTTTGGCGGCTTGTGGGAACGCTCCGGCGAAAATGACAATGACGAGATTAACGTTCAGGCTTGCCCAACCTGCACGAACAACCAGAACGGACAATTTTCCTTCACCAACAACCGCGCCGGTGGCACCGGTCTCGCCGTGGCCAACGCGGCGCTTGGGCTATACGACACGTACTCTGAAATCGGCCACCGCGCCTACACCATATTCCGCGCCAACATGTGGGAGGGCTTCGCTCAGGACACTTGGAAGACGACGCCTTCGTTAACCCTGACCTACGGCGCTCGTTACACCGTCATCGTTCCCTACAACGCAGAATGGCGCAACATGGCCGTCTTCGATCCGCGCTTCTACGACTCCAACAACGCGGTAACGATTGCTCACAATACCGGCCTCATCGTGGGTACGGCTACTATTGACCAGCGCTATAACGGCATGGTGATTCCGGGAAGCGGCTTCCCATCTTCTGCCAGCGGACGCGTGCCTGAGGCAGACTCCGGCCTCTACAACGACTTGTTTCGTGGAGTGCCTGACCATTACTCCGATATTCAATGGGGAGACATTCAACCTCGCGTCGGTGTCGCCTACTCTCTGGATGCGAAAGGCAAAACGGTCCTTCGCGCCGGAGCCGGACGTTTCATCACGCGTCTTGGCGTAAGCGACTCTATCTTCCTGGGCGGCAACCCGCCGTTCCAGCCCAACGCCAGCTTGGCCAACGGCATCGTTGATCAGCTCGGCCCGAACGCCACTGGAAACCAGGCTCCCTTGGTTGTGACTACTCAAAGTAAGGACTTCAAGAACCCTGAGGCTTGGGCTTGGAACTTCACCTTCGAACGCGAAATGTTCTGGAAGTCGCTGTTCAGCGTCGGTTACGTAGCTCGTCGCGGCCTGCACCTCCAGCGAGAAGCGGACATCAACCAGCCAACCTTGGCTGCCAGAGCCGCGGACCCGACCGCCAACGTAAACTTCCTTCGGCCATATAAAGGTTTTGGTTCCATCCGTCAGACCGACAACGTCGCTAGCTCAACCTACAACTCACTGCAAGTTGCTTGGAACCGACGTTACTACGGCGGTCTCCTGTTCGGCGTCTCCTATACCTTCTCCAAGACCATGGACAGCGGCTCCAACCAACGCGACGTCATCCCCAATACCTATGATCCGGACATGATGTGGGCGCCCGCTGAGTTCGATGCCCGCCACGTGGTGGTTATCAATTACCTCTACGACCTTCCATTCTTCAAGAATCACTCCAGCTTGACGGGCAAGCTGCTGGGCGGCTGGCAGATCAGCGGAGTCACGCAGTTCCAGACCGGCCTGCCCTGCGGTGTCGCCGGCGGTGCGGATTACGCTGGCGTCGGCTTGGATTCAAACTTTGGCTGCGGCGTGAATGGCCAATACTGGCTCGTCAACGGGACTCCCAAGATCATCGGCACATTTGGTCCCAATGGCCAGTGGTTCTCCACGAAGAATCCCGACGGCAGCTCGATCTTTACCCAACCCGCAAGCGGCACCTTCGTCCACGAGCGCGTTCGCAATCTCATTTACCAGCCCGGCTTCCAGAACTGGAACCTCGGTCTGTTCAAAGCCTTTCCTGTGAACGAGCGGATGGGCTTCCAGTTCCGCGCAGAAGCTTTCAACTTTATCAACCATCCGAACTGGTGCGGCGGGAGCGGTTGCAGTGGAACAACGAACATCACCCTCGATCCAACGAACCCGAACTTTGGCAAAGTACTTACCAAAGGCGGCGGGGTAGGCGGTGGCGAACGCAACTTGCAGCTCTCGCTCCGCTTCTACTTCTGACGTTGAAAAGCGTTGCTTTCATTGCTCATGTAGGGGCCGTCCTTCAGTGGCGGCCCACCTGCTTTGAGGTCTTCGTCATTTTTTGTCATCCGGAGCCTGTTCGCGTTTTTTTGCGAACAGCGTGAGGGTCAATGGAAATCTCGATTGAACCGTTCCTACCCCCGTCTTAAGATTGCCTCTCCCTTCTCCTGTTCGGAGGTGCCTGCATGTCCAACTTCACCAGACGGGAACTCCTGAAATCCGGTCTCGCTACAGGTGTCCTCGCCGCAACCCGGAATCTCGCCCTGAACACGGCAAAGCAGACTGCCACCGATTGGGTGATGCTCGGAAAATCAGGCTTAAAAGTCACTCGCCTCGCCCTCGGCACGGGCAGCATCAGTGGCATGGTGCAGCGTGACCTTGGGCAGGAAGGTTTCACTCGTCTCGTTCGCTACGCTTACGAACGGGGCATTCGCTTCTTCGAAACTGCGGAATCTTATGGCGAGATGCACCGCATGCTGGGCGTGGCCTTGAAAGGCGTTCCTCGCGATAGCTACCGCCTCATGTCCAAGGTCACCACGCGCACGGGCGTAAACCCGCAGGAAAAGTTCGATGAGTTGCGGAAGCTCGCCAATACGGAGTATTTCGACATCATGCTGCTGCACTGGCAGCACACCGCTACATGGCCCACCGACACGGCCCGCTGGCAGGACGGAATTCTGGAAGCCCAGTCAAAAAAGGTTATTGTAAGTCATGGCGCGTCGGTTCACGGCCTCCCCGCATTGCGCCAGGTGCCGGGAAACAACTGGCTCGACGTTGCCATGATCCGTATGAATCACAAAGGCGTCCGGATGGACGCCGAAGATTACGCGACCGACGGTCTCGGCGATGTTCCCCAGGTCGTTTCCCATGTGCAGCGGGTCCGCAAGCAGGGAATGGGCGTAATCAGCATGAAACTCGTGGGTGAAGGCAGCTTCAACCGCGAAGACCGCAAAGCGGCAATGCGTTTCGCGTTCCACAACGCGGGCGTTGATTGCGTCACCGTCGGTTACAAGAACACCGCTGAAATCGACGAAGCCATCGACAATTTGAATCTCGTCCTCGCCTGATATCAACAGTTCGCAGCTACCTCCAATCCATCATTTCGAACGGAACAAACCGAAACTTTTGCTTTTCCGATGCATTCCGATGAATCGGTCGGTTTGTAGAGAGAGACCTCCGCCCCCTTGCGCGTTCTTTGCGCCATGATATCTCTCTGCTCTTCGATGGAAGCCTTTCAGAACGCTATGCCATCAAAGTGTGCCCGACAAATCGCTCAGCGACACTTTTAGAATGAACACTTGCAAATCATTAGACTTAAAGTCCCTTTATTTTCAACTTACAAAAAACAGGGGAGGGGGGTGAGGTGATTATGATTAACTGCGAGCGTTCCTCACCATGATCGGAGACCACTGCCATGACAGCCCCTGGCCGCAGTTCTAAAAAAGTTGTCCTCATCACTGGCGCGACCGACGGCCTCGGCAAGGCCGCCGCCATTCTGCTGGCCGAGCGCGGCTACCGCGTTTACGCTGCCGGGCGCTCGAAAGAGAAGCGCGCACAGCTCGACGAACTCGCGCGAACGAAACAACTGCCGCTGCAATCGCTCGAACTCGATGTCTGCTCGGACAACTCCGTTCCTACCGCCGTCGAGCACGTTCTCTCCGAAGCCGGGGCGATCGACGTGCTCATCAACAACGCGGGCCTCGGTTACATGGCTGTCGTCGAAGAATTGAAGATGGAAGACATGCGCAGCCAGTTTGAAACGAACGTCTTCGGCGTCCTGCGCGTGACGCAAGCCGTTCTGCCCCACATGCGCGAGCGGCGCTGCGGCCGCATCCTGATGATCAGCAGCGTGGCAGGCCTTGTTTCCCCTCCCACCTACGGCGCGTACAGCAGCAGCAAACACGCGCTCGAAGGCCTGAGCAACGCGCTGCGCCTCGAATTGTATCCCTTCGGTATCGAAGTTGTTTTGATCGAGCCAGGCTACATCGTCACGAATTTTCAGCAAACGGCGACAGCTCTCGCGAAGCCTTATGTGGACGCGGCGAAGTCTAGCCCGTACGAGAGAGTCTATTCCGGCGCGTGGGGTGGCGCGAACAAAGGGCGTGACGGCTCAAAGACAACGCCCGAGGATTGCGCCCACGTGATGCTGCACGCCATAGAAACTCCGTCTCCGAATCCGCGTTACGGCGTTACGCCCCTCGCGCGCACCGTGAAATTCGGCAAGCGTTTCCTCAGCGACAAAATGATGGATTTAATCCTTCGCAGGATGTACGGAATTCGCCGGGAAGCCTAGCGCAAAAAATTGACTGCGACGTGGTGCGTCGTTACGCTGTTCATCCACACCATGGAAGAGATTGTGCAAAAGCGTTTGGAAAGTAGAGAAAAAGAGTGACCGAATCGTCTGGCGATCCATTTAGCTCTGCAAGTGGCCCCAGCGGGCCTGTACCACCAGGTTCCCCTGTGCCTATGCCCAAGCTTTGGGTCGGCTACGTCTTTGCTTTGGCCACGTTTGTCGGCGAAATCATTGCCGTCTCACGTCACCCGGAGATCGTCAAGAATGTTGAGTTCGGCGTGCCGCCTCTGGAAATTTTTCTGCCGGCTTTTGTCGCGCGGGTCTATTGGTTCGTTTGCATTTATCGCTATCACAAGATTCTTGCTGCGATTCCCATATATGTACATCCGATTTCTCCAGCCAAAGCCGTCGGCTATCACTTCATTCCGTTTTACAACTTGTTTTGGATTTTCAGATGGCCGGAAGCGATCGCAGAATTTGTAAATGCCCGCCTGCGCGCCCCCGCGATGCGCAGCTGGGTTCTTGGCGTCGGCGTTCTGGCCGCATTCTTGTGCCAGACTTTTCTTGACGCCGCTTTCGGAGTCGCTTTGCTTTTTCTATCCACTACCTATGTTTCCGGATTCCTGACGCGCGCCCTCGCGGTTCCCGCGGGCGCGCCGCAAACGTGAACCGTTTTTTCTTTTTGCAAAAATAAGAACGGCCCGGAAATTTCCGAGCCGTCTGAAAAAGTTGATTGAAGTTTTCTGTTACGGTTTTGCTGGAGCTTCTCCCGGTTTGCCGTCCGCTGCCGCGCTCGCCGCGATGGGCTTCGTTGTCCCGTCTGCTCCGAAGCGAACCAGGTAAGGCATGAATGGCGTCACTTCAAACGGCATCTTTTCGCGTTCCGCCACTGAGCCGACCGGCTTGCTCTTGATCAATTCCAGCTGGTCGTTCCACGGATCCATTTTCACGCGTCCGCCAATCGGAAGCGCTGCAATCTTCTGCGGATTCTGCTTCGGATCCACCGGCGACGTCGCCTGAAGATCCGGAATCGTCGGTACCCGGTTGCCCAGGTGCGCGCTAATCAGATTCGGAACTTCTTTCTGACGGTTCTGCAATGCTTGCAGGAACAAACCTGCGTTGCCGAGCTGCGCTTTGTAGGGCGAATTGTTCAGGAGCTGAACCGCCTTCTCATTGGCCTGCTTTTCTTCATCAGCCGTGCGCGCAAAACCGAAATGGCGGAATGTATCTTTGTCCTCGACGAGCAGTTCGTTGAAGAACGCGTACTGCGAATCGATGCGATGGCCGAGCACAACGTGGCTCAGTTCATGCGCCAGCATCGTCGCAAGGCTTGCTTCATCGGGCAAAACGTCAACCAAACCGCGGCTGAGAACAATCGTGTGGCCCACAGTGAAAGATTCTAGGGTGGAAGTCGTCAGCACGCGGCAACGAACTTCGGGTTCGACGTCAATGTTGTTCGTGACTTCGAGGTTGTTCACAACGGTCTCGAGAACTTTGTCCACTTCGCCTTTCGGCGCGATGAGGCCGATGCGCTGGAGGCGATCAATGACGTTTTCTTCCGCCTGGCGATCCCAGGAACGCTGTGCCTGAATCGGGCTCAGGTCATTCGAGGTGGTGGTTTGGTCGTTGACGTTACTTTCGACCAGGATCTTGCTCAATTCCTGTGCCTGCGAAGCGTGGCCCAGGTTGTAGCCCCACAAGCGGGTCTGCGCTTTGAAGTCGAGCTTTTTGCTCAACGCGTAATGCAAATCTTTTTCTTCGCTGTAGATGAAAGTCGGCACCCAAATACCTGGCTGCACGTTGGTACGCCAGCTATCGAAGTTGAAATACCAGCTGGAGTGTCCGCCGCCGCCGTAGGAGCCGTTAAAGCGAACGACGTTGAAATCCTGATCTTCGACCCAGATGCGGCCGGCAAAACGGCCCTTACCTGTCTTCGCGAGCGGAGTAATGTCGAACACGAGGCAGCGCACTTCGCCGAGAAATTCGCGATGAACGTAATCGAATTTGTAGTGCTGCTTGTCGAATCCATTCGTGTCAATGAAGATCATCTGCAAGAATCCGTCCGGCAGATATTGCATTGCAAATGTGAAGAAGTTTCCGATCGAACTAAAGATTTTTTTGCCCTTGCCGTTTGTCTCGGAAAGAGAGACTAGACTGACGCCCTTTGAAAAATCGGCGCGGCCGAGGAAATACTTGTCTCCGCCCGGCACGTAGCCCAGATCCTTGTCGGGCTTCAAATTTTGAATATACGTCTCCACGAGCGGAGAGTAATTCTTGATGCTGTTGTAGAGCCGATTCTCGTTTGTGACGACGCGATCAATCGCTTCGTCCATCGTGCGAGGAGCCTGTTCGGAGGGCTTGGGTGTCGCGGGCGCACCGAAAGCCGCCACCCCACTCATGAGTAAAGCTAAACTTGCAAAAGCTGCCTTGCGCATCGTATCTCTCCCTCAGTATGCCAAGCGGAATTCAATCCGCACGCGCGCCGGATAATCCACCGGCTGGCCCGCGCGTAGGGCCGGCTTGAAATGAATTTGTTGAGCGGCGCGGCTGGCATTTTCGTCCAACCCATGACCCAAACCACTGATGACTCGATTGATCACTATTTTCCCGCTTGCAAGGAAGACTACATCGAGAACGACGTCACCTTCCAGTTTCATACTGCGCCCTTCCGCGGTGTATTCCGGTTTTGGCTTGTCCAAAATTGTAACCGGGGTATCCGCGGGTCCCTCGTTCGCAGCTTTTTTCTTAGGCGCCTCTGCCGCAGCAGTGGCGTCTCCGAAACCTGTTGATTGAATGTTGCCCTTCTTGCCGCCGCCTTGCGGAGGCACGGCGGTGCCATTTCCAAACCCCGTGCTGGCGACCGTTCCACGAATGCCCTTATCGCCGCCGGTGCCGTTTCCGTATCCGGGGCCTCCGGGCAAAGTAGGCAATCCCTGGCGAACAACAATGTTGCCTTTGTTCGGATCACCTTTGCCCTTCAAACCGGATGGATCACCAAAACCGCCCGTTTGTACTTGCTCGACGGGAGCTTTCACGGTCGCGGGCGTTGCGTTGCCAGTGTTCAAATTTCCGACTTTCACGTCCTCTTTGGGACGCTTCGGTTCATTGGTCTTTGTCTCGACCTTCGGAGCATCTAAAACCTGCGTCATCACAGGCGCCTTGGCTTCGATGGGCTGCACCTTGGGTTGCAAGGCCTTAGGTTGCATGAAAACGTGCACTTGTTTCGGATTCAATTTCACGGGTTCGACGACGGGCTCCGGAGTGGGCGGCGCGACGGTCTTTCTGATTTTTGGTGGCGGAGGCGGTGCGGCCACGGGAATTTCGATTACCGGGTTAGCAAGCTGGGTGATGGTGTAGTGAAGCGCTGTCGGCATCTTGTCCGGATAGAGAACCGGGATCAGCAAAAGAAAAATGAAAGCCCCGATCTGAATGCCTGCGCTTAAGCCGATGCGATTCCAGTTGCGCTTCGGTTCCGGCAGCATGGCCAAACGAGCGCTGATAGGTTTTGTGCCAATTGCCTGTTTCCAAGCTTGAGGGTTTTGCAGGGCCCGGCGGTTTGCGTCGAGACCGACGCCCAAGCGTGGCGTCTTGGTTGGTGGATCTGCAATCATGGTTGTCATTCCGCTTGCCGCCTCGAGTTTGCTGGTTCGTCCGACGATTTGGGTAGCGGGTGGAGACAGGCCAGCGTTCCCAAGTTCGCTTAAAGTGCAGGACGTACGTTGCCGGTACCAGCGTACTGACGAGGCTGAGGTCGTCTGAATAGGACTATCGTACTAGCGTCGCGAAGTTGCCAATGCTCCTGCGAGCGCAGCGCGGAACACCCCTTTCTATAAACCCGTCGAGGTGCGCTGACTTGCGGCTGGGGGACATCTATTGTCGCTCTCTACTCATGGGACGGTCAATAAAAAGGATACTTTATTCCGCAACACCAGCCCGGACTTTTGCGCACCAAATTTCCTGGACGGCCTTATGCTCTAGGATGCAGGCATGCGCTGAATTGGTGCCTGGCCCCACTGGCCCACAGATGGATGAAAAAGCGAAACGCCGCGCAAGTGAAGAGGAACTGGTCGACGGAGACCGGCCTCTCCTAGGCTGCGAAGGTCTTGTCCGCAAGCTCCACGAGCAAGCACAGGCGGCGTGCTGGAGTCTGAGCGTTGAGCAGTTTGCGTTTGCGCTGGAACGCGCGGTGCGAAAGCGAATGAGCGCTTCCGGTTTGACATCTCTCCAGCGCGAAGAATTTCTCTGCACATTGCATGTGGAAGACCTGGCACTGGCTCACGCGTGCGCGATGGGGCAAGAGGCCGCGTGGGAATCTTTCGTTGAAAAATACCGGCCGTATCTTCGTGCTGCCGCTGCCGCGATTTTGAAAGCCAGCTCCACATCCGCGGAAGCGCGCGAGCTTGCGGATTCCTTATTTGCCGAACTCTACGGCCTGACTGACGGGAAAACAGGTGAGCGCTCCCTTTTTCGCTATTTTCATGGCCGTAGTTCGATGAAGACCTGGCTGCGCGCGGTGCTTGCGCAGCGGCACATTGATGCGATTCGCGCGGCCAGGAAATTTGAATCATTGGATGAGCCCGACGGTGACGGCAAACTCCACGAGCCGGCGCAAACCGTTGTCACGCCACTTGCCGATCCGCACCGCAGCCGTTACGTGCAGCTATTTCAAATTGCGCTCGCCGCAACGCTGGGACAAATTGAAGCCCGAGACCGGGAGCGGCTGAGGCTTTATTACGTTGAAGAAAAAACGCTCGCGGAAATCGGAAAGAAAGTTGGCGAGCACGAATCGAGTGTTTCGCGGAATCTGGAGCGGATTCGCCGTGAGCTGAAAGAATGTGTTGAGGAAATCTTGAAAAAGACCGCGCCGGGACCATCTTTGAGCGATGAGCAAATTGCTTTGTGTTTTGAATACGCAGCGGAAGATGTGCCGATTGACCTTGGGAAATTGCTCAAACAGCGCGAGCCCGGGCCGCTGCCAAAAGGGAAGCAGGGCGCATGAAATGGCATCGCAAGATTTTCGTTCCCAGCCGTTCTAACGGGAGAGAACGTTATGGCGCTTGACGACCGCGACCGGAACTTTGAAAAAGCGTTGGCGCGACAGATGCGCACAAACGCTTCGGAAGCGTTCGATTGCCCGGACGCGGAAACTCTGGCGGCGTATCACGATCGGATGCTTTCGCCGGAAGAGATGACAGCGCAGAAATCGCATATCGCAGCGTGTCCGCGGTGTCAGGAGATCTTGGCGACTTTGGAGATTACAGAAGCGATTCCGAGCGGGGCGGAAGACTCGCAAAAGATTTTTGAGAAGCCTACCGTGGAGGTACTTGGGAAAGCTGTAGCGATGGCAGCTACAAGCGCAAAGAGTGCTTCCGTGCGTGAAATGCCCAAAAGGAAAACCTATTTGCGGTGGGCTGTGCCCGCGGGCGCGATTGCGGCCGGACTTTTGATTTGGGTTTCGCTCGACAGTAGCCGAAAAGCAAAAATGCCGGTCCAGACTCCCGCACCGGTGGAAATCGCGGAAAATCGTCAGCAAAAAGCGCCTGAGCTTTTAGCGGTGAAGCCTGCCGATGAAGCAACAGCTCCTACTTCGCGGGCTCCGGCGAAAACATCTATGGGCGAAAGGGGCCGTGCGAAACAAGAACTAGAGTTGGATGCGGGCAAGCTGAAAGGCCAAGACAAAACAGCGGCATTGGGAAGAAGCAATGCTCGGACCTATGACCACGGGCCGAGAATAGCGCAGAACCAAACCCAAAACTCGAATCAGTATCAGGTGCAAAACGGAATTCAAAATCAGGACGGGGCGCTCTACAAGAACAACGAGACTCTCACAGTGTCCCCGCGCGTGGAGCCTCCCCCGGCTAATGCAGCGCAACGTGCCGAAGTGCAGGCTAAAGCAGTGCCTCCCGCTCCAGCCCCGGCGTCAGAGGCCGTTTCGGCTGACATGGACGCGCGCAAAGATGCGAAGACTGATTCACTTGCGGCATCCTCGGAAGTAACGAAGGGAGTGGCCGGAGCTAAGGTCCAAACTAAAACCACAGCCAAAGAAAAGAAGGCCGCCGACGCGGAAACAAAAGCATTGCGAGAACTGCAGTCGGCGCAGAGCGTCAGTGGATTCAATGCAGCTTCTCTGCGTGACACCGGCATGACTGAAGAGAGATTCGTTCATTCACCGGATTCGCGAATTTTCTGGTTCATTGCACCGGGCGGGCAAGTTTTCAAGACAGAAGACGCCGGCAAGACCATTCACGGGCAGGAGATCGGTCCGGGAATGAAAGCGCTGGGTGGTTCGTCACCGGACGCGAACGTGTGTTGGATCGTTACACAAAACGGTACTTTGCTACGCACAGTGGACGGCGGCAAGCACTGGGTGAAGATTAGTGCCCCTGAGTCCGTGAATTTCACGTCAGTGAGTGCGTCGGATGCGCTGCATGCCGTTATTTCCGATGCGAGTGGAAAGGTGCGTTATTCCACAGCCGATGGCGGCGCGACATGGATTGCGGCACTGCCATAGGCTCACTTCGTGAGAGACGGTCCGCTTCAGAAAGCGGACCCTACAACAACGGAAAAAAACTGCGCAAGATTTCTCAGGTCACTCGTTCTAAGCGAAGAGAGTAAATTTCTGTCGAGGAGAGTTTATGAAGATCGCCCTGAATCGAATTCCCACACGCTGGCGCCTGGGTCTGGTGTCCAGCGCAGTGTTGCTGGCGGCAACTGCTGTGGCTTTTCCACTGTGTCGCTCCAGCCGCGTGCTGGCCGCGCAGGAAAAAGAAGCGGCGCAAGCAACAAATTCCGATCACGCAACGAGTTTGCATGACCAAGCCGACCTTGCCGTAACTGTGTACAACTCCAATATTGCGCTGGTGCGCGACGTGCGGAATCTTTCGCTGCCGAGCGGGCTGTTTCGCTTGAAGTTCATGGATATTGCGGCGACGGTGAATCCTGCGACTGTACATTTTCGGTCGTTGAATGAGCCAGAAAAGCTGGGCGTTGTTGAACAGAACTATGAATACGATTTGCTCGAACCAGCGAAGCTCCTGCACAAGTATGTTGGGAAGGAAGTGACGCTCGTGCGGTCGTATCAGGAGAATGGAACGACCAAGCGGGAAGAGATCAAGGCCACGCTGCTTGCGGACAACAATGGTCCGGTGTGGAAGATTGGGAACGATATTGTGACGGGAATGTACGCGGAGAGCCTGCGCTTTCCGGAAGTGCCGGCAAATTTGTACGACCGGCCGACGCTGCTGATGACGCTGGAAAATGACGGCGGGAGAAAGCAGCAGGTCGAGACGTCTTATCTGGCTTCAAATCTTTCGTGGAATTCGGATTATGTATTGACGATTGGACGTGAAGATAAAGTGGCCGACCTCGATGGCTGGGTCACGCTGACGAACAACAGCGGCACTGCGTTTCACAATGCGCGGCTGCAGCTTGTGGCGGGGGATTTGAACCGGATCCAGAATGCACCGGCACCGGCGGCCCTGGCGATGGACAGGATGGTAGCCAAAGCGGCGCGCGCAGAACAGTTTGCACAGGAAAACTTCAGCGAATATCACCTCTATTCACTTGGTCGCAAAACTTCTGTAGAAGACAAGGAAACGAAGCAGATCAGCCTTCTGCAGGGAAGCGACGTTCCCGTACAGAAAATCTTCATGGTGAACGGCCAGAATTTCTATTATCACAACCAGCAGAATCCCGGGTCGCCGATCAAAGACAACGTGATGGTGTATTACAAATTCAAGAACGAGCAGAAAGCCGGGCTGGGAATGCCGATGCCGGCGGGGAATGTGCGCGTTTACCAGAAAGATTCCAAGGGCAACGTGCTTTTCGTTGGAGAAGAACGCATTGATCACACGCCGAAAGATGAAATGGTTACGATTCACATCGGCAATGCATTTGACGTGGTGAGTGAACGCAAGCAGACCGACTACAAACGGATCGACACCCATGTGTGGGAGATGGAATTTGAAATCACACTGCGCAATCACAAGGACACGCCGATCACCGTGGAAGTGAATGAGCCGATCGGCGGCGATTGGGAGATGGTCAATTCCAGTTATAAATACACGAAGACGGCTGCGTGGGCGGCGCAGTTTCAAGTTCCCGTGGCCGCGAATGGGACTTCGGTGTTGAAGTATCGCATTCGCGCGAAATGGTAGAGGTTTTCGCACAATGAAAAATAAAAAAGGCGCTCGGTTCGGGCGCCTTTTTCCTTTTTTATGGCAAATTTTCGCCGACACTAGGTTGAGGTCCTGAGGCCCCGACAAAAACCGTCGCTGCCTCAGGATGACAAACATGAGAGTTGCACGCCAATTGGAAGGTCCAGCGCGACAGGGGATCAGGGATTATTGTTCCAGGATGGCGTCGGCTTCGATTTCCACGAGCATTTCCGGAGAAATGAGACGGCTGATTTGAACCATGCTGGTTGCGGGACGAATCGCGCTAAAGAATTCGCCGTGGGCGCGGCCGATTTTTTCCCATTCAGCGATATTCAAAACGTAAATTCGTGTGCGCACGACGTCCTTGAGGGAAGCGCCGGCTTTGAGCAGCGCGGCTTCGATATTGCGAATCGTCTGCACAGTTTGGGCATAGGCGTCGCCGACACCGACGATGCGTCCGTCGGGGCCAGTAGCCGTCGTGCCAGAGACGCTGATCAGGTTGCCGACTTTCACTGCGCGCGAATAGCCGACAATCTGCTCCCACTGCTCGCCTCTTGATATGTTTTCCCGTGGCATTTGGGTCTCCTCCGTCGCGCTACTCTGCCTGGCTGTGCAGCCGCATGCTAAACTGATAGAAATTATGGCACAGGAGCGCTTGCCGGATGGAAGCGCGCCGTGATTCGACGAGACGAGAAACTACTTCATGCGCTGCAACAATATTCTTGACGCGATTGGCCGCACGCCACTGGTCCGTCTGAATCGCGTTAACCAAGGCTTGAAGCCGCAAATTTACGTAAAGGCTGATTACACGAATCCTGGCGGCTCGGTGAAAGACCGCATCGGCGTTTTCATGATTGATGACGCAGAGAAGAAGGGCTTGCTGAAGCCGGGCGGGACGATTATCGAAGGCACTTCCGGAAATACCGGCATGGGGCTGGCGCTGGTTGCGGCTGTACGCGGCTACAAAATGGTTTTCACCATCACGGACAAGCAATCGAAAGAAAAAGTGGATTTGCTAAAGGCGCTGGGAGCGGAAGTGATCGTTTGTCCGACGGCGGTCGAGCCGGATGATCCGCGCAGCTATTATTCCGTTGCGAAAAAATTGGCACGGGAAATTCCCAATTCGTTTTATCCGAATCAATACGACAACCCGATGAATCCGGAAGCGCACTATCGCACGACAGGTCCAGAAATCTGGGAAGACTCGGAAGGGAAGATTACGCACTTCGTTTGCGGCGTGGGGACGGGCGGGACGATCAGCGGTGTCGGAAGATATTTGAAGGAAAAGAATCCGAACGTGAAGATTATCGGCGTGGATCCGGAAGGGTCGCTCTACTACGATGCGCACAAAACCGGACAAGTCGTGAAAGCGAAAACGTACGTTGTGGAAGGCATTGGCGAGGATTTCTTCCCGACGACGATGAACATGAAGATTCTGGACGACGTGATTCAAGTGAACGACGAGGAGTGCTTCGTTGTGGCACGGCGGCTTGTGAAAATGGAAGGGATCTTTACCGGAGGAAGTGGTGGCGGTTGTATTTCGGCTACGCTGAAGCTGGCTAAGGAGCTTGGTCCGAAAGATTTTGTCGTCGCGTTTTTGCCGGACACCGGAATGCGCTATCTGAGCAAGGTTTACAACGATGAATGGATGCGCGAGCGCGGCTATGTGGATTCCGCTGTGCCCATTACTGCTGCGGAAATTATTCATGCGAAGCACAGCGCCGGAAAAGTGCGCGAACTCGTCATCGTGCGGCCGTACCAAACAGTGTTCCACGCGCTAAAGACGATGCAGGAGCAGGATATTTCACAGATTCCCGTGTTCGAGGAAAATTTGCCGATCGGCACAATGTACGAGGATCAAATCCTCACGCTGGCGTTACAGGGCAAAGATTTGCGCAAGCTCGTGGTGCGCGAAGTGATGAGCAAGCCGCTGCCAAAAATTCCGAAGACAGCTCCCGTCGAGCGCGTCACGCACATCCTGAGCCACGAAAACCCGGCGGTGTTTGTGGATATGGGCGAAGCAAAATTTGAAATTCTGACCAAGTACGATTTGATGAGCACCGTCGCTTCCCTCATGGAACAAAAGCGGTAGGCGGCTTTACCACAAAAACAAAATTTCGGAAGTGGATGGGATTAGCTTGAAAATCTACGATTTCAACGAGCGGCTGAAAGACTCGATTCTCATGGCGGATGGCGCGATGGGCTCGATGCTGCACGAAGTTGTCGGGCCGCAGCGGTGCTTTGATGAGTTGAACTCGACGGAACCGGAAGCTGTGTTCCGCGTTCACCAGGCGTATATCGAAGCGGGCGCGCACATCATTGAGACGAATACTTTTGGTGCGAATCGCTTCAAGCTCGCGCCGATTGGCCTGGCGGACGAAGTGCAGCGATTGAATTCGCGCGGGGTGAAAATTGCGCGCGAGGCACGGGAATCTGCCGCGCACGAAGTCCTGATCGCCGGTTCGATTGGTCCGCTGGGATTGGGCGTGCAGGCGCGGCATCCGGAGCCCGGACAGATTCAAGATATTTTTCTTGAGCAGGCGCAGGCGCTCGAAGAACGCGGCGTTGATTTATTTATCTTGGAGACGTTCACGTACATTGAAGAGATTCTGCTCGCAATTGATGCGATTCGCGATTTTTCTGGGCTGCCGATTATCGCATCGCTTACTTATGCCGAAGATGGCAGAGCCTATGGCGATTTGCGGCCTGGAGAAGCTGCATCTCAGCTGAAGAATAAGAATGTGCAGGTTGTCGGCGCGAATTGCACGCTCGGGCCGCAAGCGCTCTTGCCTATTCTTCAGGAACTTGCCGCCGTGGACGACCTTCGCGTAAGCGGCATGCCGAATGCAGGCTTCCCAAAACGCGAAGGCGATCGCATCGTCTATCCAAAATCCTCGCCGGAGTATTTCGCACTCTTCGCGCGCGAAGCCGCAGCGGCCGGCGTGCGCATTCTCGGGGGTTGCTGCGGTACGACGCCGGCGCACATACGCGCGATGGCAGAAGCAGTCAAGTCACTCAAACCTGCGAAGCATCACGCGACCGCCGTTTCGATGGAAGTGGCTGTAAAACCGGCACCCATCACTCACCGCGATCCGGAAAGCAAGCTCTGGAGAAATCTTCAGGCTGGAAATTTTTCCGTGAGCGTCGAGATTGACCCGCCTAAGGGAATCGCGCTAGACCGCATTTACGAACAAGTGGAAAAGATCATGGCGTCCGGCAAAGTGGACGCGATTGATATCAACTCCGGCGCGATGGCGCGCGTTGGCATGGACGCGCTAGTTGTTGCCGGTGCACTCGAAGCACGCGGCGTCGAAACCATTCCACACCTTACAACGCGCGATGAAAACATTATTGGATTGCAGGCGAGCTTGTTGGGAGCGTGGGCGGTCGGCGGAGTGCGCAACGTGCTCGCAATTACGGGCGATCCACCGTCGGTCGGCGATTATCCGGAAACGAGCGGGGTGTACGAAGTGGATTCCGTCGGACTGGTGAAAGTTCTCAACCGGTTGAATCAGGGAACAGATTGGTCCGGAAAAACTTTGGGCGGAGCGACGAATTTCACGATTGGCGTCGCGGTGAACCCCGTGGCGGACGATCTCGATGCGGAAATTGAACGCTTCCAGGCAAAAATCGAAGCAGGCGCACACTTTGCAATGACGCAGCCGATTTTCGATCCGGAACATTGGCAAACTTTTGCGAAAAAGCTCGGCGCGAAGCCGTCTATCCCGATTCTGGTGGGGATTTGGCCGTTGACTAGCTATAAGCAGGCGCTACGGCTGAATAACGAAGTGCCGGGCATCATTATTCCTGAGCCGCTGCTGAAATCGCTGGAAGCAGCGGGAACTGCGGCGCGCGAGCGTGGCTTCCAGGTTGCGCGGGAAATGCTGGCGTGGGCGCGCACGGAACTTGCCGGCGCGTACTTGATTCCGCCGTTCAAACGCTACGAAGAGATCCTGGAAATTTTGTAGGTTCTGAAAACGCAGGGCGAATCGAGTCGCCACAGTCCTCGCGACTCGTGAGGAGAATCCATGCGAAAGATTGCGTTATTTCTTGTGGCGGCGCTATTTTTTTCATTCAGCGCGGTCGGCCAAGCTGAAAACAAAAACGACGCGGAGTTGCTCAAGGTACGGCGAAGCGTGTGGGTTGCCTGGTTTGCCGGTGACCAAGAGGCGTTGAAGCGGCTCGTGCCGGAAGATACCGTCACGATCAGCTCAGGCGATCCCAAATGGAAACATCAAAGTGAAGTGCTGAAATCTGCGGCCGATTTCCGCGCGGCAGGAGGAAAGTTGATTAGCCTGGATTTTCCGAAGACAGAGATCCAACATTTTGGGGACGTTGCAATTGTCTGGAGCAATTACGCGCTGGAGTTCCAAATGGAAGGGAAACGGACAAAGCTGTCCGGGCGCGTGACGGAGATTCTTGTGAAGCGGAACGGGCAGTGGACAAATCCGGGATGGCACACGGATGCGGAAGACTCGGAATAGTTACGCTTGGGCGAGGGTCAATGAGCCGTCTGTGGAGGAACGACACTCGTGTGATCGTGGATGATCTTCCATCCCGCGGCAAAGCGCTGAAAAACGAGCGAAAAGACACCGCCGACGTCGCCTTTTTCCCTGACAAGGTGCCAATGACCAAGAACCAGAGCGGCATCGGGTCCCAATTCCCTGTATTCCAGGCCCGAAAAATCAAGCTTACCCATGGCAGCGCGGTCCGGGTAGCTCTTCCTATAGCGGTCACGGACGCCGTTCCACCCCCGCGCAATGCCCTGGCTCCCCGAAAATGTGAGCTCCTCGGAGCGCCAATAGCCTTCGAGAAAGGTATCCACGTTGCCCTCATTCCAGGCCTTTTGCTGGGTCGTGAGGACACCCTCGATAGCGGCGCGATCCTCCGTGGGCATCCCGTTGACCGGGCTCCCCTTACTGGGGGAAGTCAGCCAGCCTCCCAGCATCAATACCAGCCCTAGGGCTATGGTCACGCTTCTCATATGTCTTGTGCCCTCCGGCCATAGCTTAACCCGCATGGCCCTTATTCTGAACGGATTACGCCCGAAAGGACTATCTCGGGTAGTACCCTTGGCCCATTGCCCAGTACATGTGTCCCCCTCAAAATGCTCGTGAGGCTGAGGGAATGTTTTCCGCCATGCTACTTACGATCTCGGTTGTGGCATTAAGCCAATTTGCCGTTTACTACTGGCGCGCCCTCGTTATGGGGGTCGCTGCTCAGCCGGTTTCCGAGCGCGTCCTGGAAGCTGCACGGGTTCCAGACGGGGCACTCACGGGACAGCACTTTAAGGTTTTCGCCGAGCTCCACGATCTTACGCCCGACCTCCGTCCAGGGCCGCGTGGTCTTGGTTTTGTGCGTTTGTACTTCTACGTCGTGCACTTCTTTGGCGAAGCGCTGGGGCGCTTCTCCGATTCGATCGCGCAGTGGACGGAACGTGAACGCGTCCTTTGCACACGCTACGCTGCGGTGCAGATTGACCGCCGTTTGCAAGCCAACCTCGCGATGGCTGCTTCCATTCGCTCCTGCTAGTTGGCTTTCAACTAAGACTAGTTTGTATTACTTGTATTTTTCCGATTCACTCAGGAAAATGTGGTTTTAGTTTCCTCTCGTGCTTACCACGGAGTCTTTAGGTGGAAAAAGCATTTCGCGAGATTCGACTATTGCATCTCGGCTTTGTAGCGACGTGGTTCCTCCTCTTGCTAGTTTTCGAGTTCATAAGCCCGGTGAAGAGTTCTCTGCCCGCCTATTTTCCGGCGGCGTTGGGGCTTGTGTGCATAACGGACATTACGATCGGTTTTGTACAGAGAACACGATACATTTCAACCGCAACTGAGATTCTTCGCGCTGAACCCCAAAGTCAGGTCGGACTTGCAAAGTGGCGGATGGCGAACATATTGTCCTTCACTTTTGCGCAGACCGTTACGTTGTTCGGCTTTCTTTTGAAATTCTTGGGATGGAGTTGGAACATCGCCGGGATATTTTTCGGCGTTGGATTAGCCCTTCTTCTGCTTTGGACTCCGCGAAAGATTCAACTCACGCCCTGAGGTATCCGATAAATCAATACGCCCAGCGCAGCAGGATGCCACCCGTTGTGTAGCCTGCGCCCACGGTCAACACGAGCGCCAAGTCGCCTTTCTTGAGGCGTCCCTGAGCAACGGCATCGCGCAATCCCAGGGGAATCGTTGCGGCAGTGGTGTTTCCGTACTTGTCTATGTTGACCATCACCTTCGAATCGTCCACACCCAGCCGCTCCTGCATGGCCTTGATGATGCGCAAATTCGCCTGGTGGGGCACAACCAGCGCAATGTCATCGCTCTTGAGTCCATTGCGCTCGATCAAGTGCACGGCCAGCTCGGCCATGCGCCGCACGGCGTATTTGAATACCTGCGAGCCTTCCTGATGAACGTAGTGCATTTTCTTTTCGACTGTTTCTGCCGTCGAAGGATTCAATGAGCCGCCGCCGGGCATGTATAGAAACTGTCCGCCAGAGCCGTCCACGTCGTGTTCGAAATCGAGAATGCCTTCGTTCGGGCCGGCCGGTTCAACGAGCGCCGCCCCGGCGCCATCACCAAATAACACGCACGTTGCGCGGTCTTGATAATTCAGAATCGAGGTCATCGTGTCGCTCCCGATGACCAACGCTTTCTTGTGCGTGCCGGCGCCTACAAACTGCGCGCCGACTGTGAGAGCGTAAGCAAATCCCGAACACGCTGCGGACAAATCGAAGCCCCAGGCCTTATTTGCACCGATGCGATCTTGGACAAGACACGCTGTAGCAGGAAAAAACATGTCCGGTGTAACGCTGGCAACGACGATCAGATCAACCTCCGCCGCGTCAGTCCTTGTCTGCAGTAGCACGCATTTGGCGGCTTCCGTAGCCATGTGCGACGTGGCCATGCCCTTGTCCACTACGTGCCGCTCGCGAATTCCCGTGCGGGTGCGAATCCATTCGTCGTTCGTTTCGACGATTTTTTCCAAATCGGCGTTGGTCATCGCTCTGGGCGGTACGTGACCCGCCACACCGGTGATTTTCGCCGCTATGCGGTGAGACATGTCGCTCCTTCTGTGGGATGCCGGGAAACAAAGAAATGAAATTCTATTCGATGCCACAGACACTGTACAGGGCACGCGGGTGGATTTGGCAGATGCTTCTAGTAGCGGAACAAGTAGCTCAGCTTGACGAAAAATAGGCGCCCGGTCGTGTTGGTAGGCGAGCGTTGGTACACCACTTGAGCCGGGTTGGTCGTGTCATCCAGGTGCAAGTTGCTGAAGCTGTTGTTGTAGCCGACGTAGAGCGCTGTGCCGGGATGTACCAAGTAGGTGAGCAGGAAATCCGGCGTAAAGGATTTCGGAGGTTGAATGGGTCCGCCGTCAAAACTTCCCAGGTTCCGCTGTAGGTCCAGCAACTGCGTGTTCGCCAGGGTCGCGTCATAATCCATGATTACGCGCAGCGAGAGTTCGCGCGTGAACTGGTAGTTAAGTTTTGTCCGCAGAAGATAGTTGTTGAAGACAGGGTGTCCCGGGTCGAACGGTGCGGGCGTGGAACCATCGCGGGTTCCCAGCCGGTAGTAAATCGCCGTTTCGTCAATGCGAAATCTTGCCGACGGCCGCACCGTAAATCCAAAATTCACACGGTTCACGTTCCCAAGGAACGGAGAAAGCCCCGCAGCAGGGAAAAAGTTTTCGCCCGTGCCAGTGGTGTAGCGCCCCGTGAGGCTCAACCACTTGTACGGTGCCGAACTGAATTGAATGGCGGTGCTGTGCTTCCGGAAAGGAATATTGGCGAAGAGCTCGTACGCCTCGCCGCGGCTGACAATTAGAGTCGTCTGCCGCGTCCAGTCAATCTCAAAGCCCACAGCCGCTTGCCAATCCTGTAAGACGCCGTTGTGATCCCAGTCCACAACTTCGCTAACCGACGGGCCGTAATCAATGATTTTGCTCTTCACGGGCCGCCAGTAATACGCGGCGGCGGAAGTTTCCTGGCGAATGTCCACGCGCGGCACAAATCCGAGTTCGGTGCAGAAGCCCGGACTGTAATCCGAATAGATATGGAACATCACGAAGTGCCGGCCCGTGTAGGAAAGATCCGCATAGAGCGCACTGCCTTGTTGAGAAGCAGCGTCAGCAACCGGCGGGATATCAAAGTTCTGGCAGAGTTGCGGCAAGCGAGCGTCCTGACGAGTCCAACTGTGCGCCGCCTGAAAGTCAGAAACCCAGTTCTTACCAAATTTGAAGCGCGCGTCCAATGAAACCACGCGATTGTTGGTATCCGCAAAATCGCGCGAAGAAGCAAATGCGCCGATGTACGATTGCTTGCCAAATTCACGCGTGATGCGCGCCACGCCATCCACTGCGCGCGTGTCAAACGGGCCGCCGGAGGTTTGGTCCCGGCCCGGCTGCCGGTCATCAATCGCCAGCGCTCCAAGCGTCCAGGAACCGACCTTGCCTGTCATGCGCGCGCCAAATTGCGGGTCCATGATTTGCCGCGAGAAAAAAAGATTCACTGGCGTCATGAAGAAGCCGGCGTTTTCGATGAAGAAAGGGCGTTTCTCCGGAAAAAACACGGCGAATCGCTGATTGACGGTCAATTGCGGATCGTCGGATTCCACCTGGCTGAAATCCGGATTCAGTGTCACGTCAAACGTGAGCGAATCTTTCGCCACGAATTTTGCATCGAGCCCAGCCCGGTGCTCGAACACATCTTTGTACCCAGGTGCGGCGCCATTGGTGGGCTGATTCAAAAAGTGATTCGATGCGAGCAATCCGTAAGGGATCAATTGGATGTTGCGTCCCGGAGAAACGTGCTCAAGACCATTCACCGGCGCGAATTGCTGCGCCAATCCTTGCACGCGCTGCGTCACGTACGGCCAATAGTTGTACTCGCTTTTTTTCAGGATTGTTCGGTAGAGTGCGACTCCCCAGGTTTGTTCCGTCTCGTGCGAAAAGCGCAGGCTCTTGAATGGAACGGAAAACCACACGATATAACCGTCCTTCGTCAGGCGTCCTTCCGTGTTCCACACGGTGTCGAAGCTGTAGTCGTAGCCCTGTCCTTCGGTGTAAATCGCGTCTTGCTGAATGCCGAGCGGGTTCGAGAAAAAATAATACGCGCGGTGCTTATCGTGAAATGTGTCGAGAAAAACGCCGACGCCGTCGTCCTGGTCTAGATCTTCACGCTTGGAAAGATGCGCGCGGACTCCGCCTGAAGCGTCTTTGCATTCGAAAACCACGTAAAGATTTTTCTGGTCGTACGAAAGGTAAGCAGTTGTTACTTCACTCGCGGGGTCGCCGTCGCCCGGAATATTCTGGCGGAAGTCGGTTACGACAAGTTCTGCTTCCCGCGAGCGACCCTCAAGAAAATCCTCAATTTTGGGAGCTTTTGTTACTCGCGGAATCTTGGAAATCGGAACCGTTGTTCTTGGAGGAAGAGGGTCGGCGTGCTTCTGGGCAAGCGTCGCCGGCGTGGCAACGCAGAAAAAAAGCGTCCCAAGAGAGAGAAATCGGATCAGGGCCCCCATGCAGTGTTATTGATATATCGCGAGGCAAAGATTCACGCAAGAGTGGAGTCGTACTATTGCAACCTTGCGTTACTTTTTGCGCGTGACCGTTAAGCCCGAATCAGTTCATGCTTCCAGGAAAGCGTCGCGGTCTTTTTCAATGTGGCTGCGACGGAACAATACTTCTCTTCGCTGAGTGCAATTGCGTGTTTTACGGCGTCTTCCTGCAGGTTGCCGCCGATACGGAAAAGAATTTCCAGCTTTTTCCACACGGTCGGCGGAGTCGCGGCGCGTTCGCCGGAACAAATCACTTCCAGCCAGTCCACCTTTTGACGCTTTTTTTCCAAAATGATAACGATATCCGTAGCCGTGCATGCCCCCAGGGCCATCAACAGCAATTCCATGGGGCCGGGCCCTTCGTTCGAGGTGCGGTCAGAATCAAGATGGATCGTATGCCCCGAAGGACTGGTTGCACGGAACTTCTGCGCGCCCGTCCACACCACTTTGGCCGTTTGCATGGAGAGTTCTCCTGCACTCAGTTTATCCCCGTTTTGAATTGTCCGGAATGTCTACGGATTGCGGCCCGTGGAAAGCGAGGCAACTTCGATAATGGGATTGGGCAATTGCCGCATCGCCCGCACGAAAATTTCAACGATTCGCGCGTCAAACTGGGCGTTGGCGCAGCGCTCCAATTCCGAGAGGGCGTCGGAAGCGGCCCGGCCCTTCTTGTAAGTGCGGTCGCTGGTGATCGTGTCGTAGGCGTCTGCTACAGCCACAATGCGCGCGCCCAGCGGTATAAGTTCGCCGGAGAGCGCGTCTGGATATCCCGACCCATCAAAAAATTCGTGGTGATGCAAAACCATTTCACGAATGCGGGCCAGCGGCGTCAGCGGCTCCAGAATTTTCGCGCCGAAAACGACGTGGGATTTCATCATTTCCCATTCATCAGGGTTTAAGGGACCGGACTTGTTTAGAATCTGCTCGGGGATTCCCACTTTGCCGATATCGTGCAACACCGCGCCTAGCCGAACTTCTTCCACCTCCACGTCGCTCATGTTCATCGCTTCCGCAATGAGCGCGGCGTATGCCGAAACTTTTTGTGAGTGGCCCTGCGTGTAATGGTCCTTTGCATCGATGGCGAATGCGAGCGAAGTGACCGTGTCCAATACGGCTTGCGGCAGCGCTTGCGGTCCCACGTTCTGTTCGGGAGCGGCCGGCGCGGTAATACCGGTTTCGGTGGAGGCCAGGGACTCCGTGAACTGTTTCAATCTCTGATAAATCTCTTCAAAGGCTTCGGGCCCTGTGGCGAAAAGCCGCTTCAGGGTTACGCCCAAATACGCTTCGAGAACGTCGCGCTTCCATTTTTTCGCTTCGTTGGGATCGAAATGATCCGCGGTGGAGACTGCGTTGCCGCCTTGATGCTTAGAAAGGTACATCGAGGCATCCGCGACCTGGATCAGCTCCTGCGGCGAAGAACCATGCAACGGATAGCAGGCGATGCCGAAGCTCGCGGAGATATTCTTTTCGCGCAGCAGCGGATCCGCGGAAACCCAGCCGCGCAGCTTGGAAGCCAGCTGCCGCGCCTGCTCCATGGAAGTCTCCGGCATCAGAATCACAAATTCGTCTCCGCCGTAGCGCGCGACAACGTCTGACCTGCGGCAATTTGTCTCCAGAATTTGTCCCACCCGCTGCAGCACGAGGTCGCCTTCGAGGTGGCCGTAAAAATCGTTCACGAACTTGAAACGGTCGAGGTCCATCAGCACGAGCGCAAATGCGCGGCCTGCGCGCGTGGAGCGCTTCCACTCGGCCGAAAGAGCTTCCATAAAGAAGCGGTGCGTCTTCACGCCGGTCAGGCCGTCCGTGATTGCCTGTTCCTGCGCTTTTTGGAATGTCAGCGCGTTGTGCAGTGCGCCCGAAATCAGGTCGGCCAGCGTACCCAGCAGAAGCACTTCCTCTTCCGAGAATTCGATCGCTTCCGACGATTCCACGTAGAGCACTCCATGCAGTTGCTCGGCATAGAAGACGGGCAATCCGATTGCAGCGAGAGAGTCCGCCAACAAGGGTTTCGTCGTGGATTCCGACGGAGAGCTCGCGCTGAAGGATGCCGTGTTTCCCGTGCGCGCCACTTGCCCGATCAATCCCGAACCAAGAGGAATTCGCTGGCCCAGCGCGCCGCGCCGCTTGCCCGCTTCGGCCTGAATTACAATCTCGCGCGTCGAATAATCGAGCGTGGCGATACCGATGTGGTCGTAGGTCAGGCCGGTCTCGAGCTGCTCGGTGATCTTCGCGAGCATTTCGTCCGGATTCAAGGTCGCGATTGCATTGCGGGAAATCGTGTTCAACAAGGACAGGTGACGCGCCTTGGTGCGTTCTTCGTGGAAGAGCCGCGCGTTTTCAATTGCGATCGAAGCCTCGCTGGCCAGCACGCGCAAAAGTTCAAGGTGGCCTTCGTCAAAGGTGCGCTCCTGATCCGAAAAGACGGCCATTGCACCAATCGCTCGGTCGTATGCCACGAGCGGCACACCGCAAAAACATCCGCGGTTGCGGATTGGCTCGACGCCCAATTTCTTCACTTCTTCCGTGTAATTGTCGCGAATCAACACGGGCTGCCGCGTGCGGATGATGTATTCCGTAATGTGATTCCCGGCGGGACGCGAGCGCTTGGGCATACGCACGCCGTCAATGATTTCCAGGTCGAAGCGCATTTCATCGCGCGCGCCGTCAATCGAGCCGATATAGAAATTTTCCACGTCAAACAAACGGCGCAACTCTTCCCAAACTTTGCGGAACAAGTCTTCCTTCTGCAGCGTGGAGCTCAGGGCGCGTCCGATTTCGTTCAAGACGTGCAACTCTTCCGAGCGGCGCGAAGTCTGCTGAATCAGCATGCTGTTTTCCACAGCCATGCCGATCTGGTGGCCCAGCGCGAAAAGCAATCGCAATTCCGCCGGCGTGAACTTCCTGCTGTCAGGTGAACCAAGCAGAAGCACGCCAAACGCCTGCTCTTTTGCCTGCAGGCTGATGGCGATGATGCTGCGCAAATCCTGATCCAGCGCAAGTTGCCGGAATCTGCGGATAGGCTCTTCTTTTTCCAGCACGGATAGGGAATCGTCGCGCAAATCGCGGAAGCCAAGCAGGCCGCCGAGCCGCGCTACGAGTCCGACGAGATAATCGTCAAGACCTTCCTGCTGAACGACGCGGCAGAATTCGTCATCGAGCCCCGCCGACACTACGGACGTCGGTCCCTGCGGATCGCCGTGATGCAAAAAGAGCGCGCCGGCAGGCAAGCGCACGACACCCAGCACGCGGTCCAGCGCTTGTGAAAGCATGCGGTGAATTTCTCCGCCGACAAAACCCGACGTGGCAAGGTTCAGATTAGAAAGCGCAAGCATATTGCGCTCGACGCGGCGTTTTTCCTCTTCATAGAGCGCCATCACCATCAGCATTGCCGTGAATGCCGCGGGCAGGGCTGATACCGGATGCAGACTCATGTGCCGCGCCTGCAGCTGGTTCTGGAAGACAACAAATGCAACGCCCAACAAGCCCCAGGCAAAAAACACGACTGCCAAGAGCCGGTCCGCAAGTGTTTCCTGCCTGCGGCTTTCCGTCCAGAAAATCGCAGCCACCACTACGTAAACAAGGCTTGCGCCGAACATCGCGGGCACAGGGAGATGCAAAAAGATATTGGCGAGCGCCCAGGCAGCGAGAACTGCGGCAGTAATCACCGCCGCCATTAACCAGGGTTTTCTCTGCGAATAGAGTTGCGCGCCCAGAAAGAAAAGAATTGCGGCCACGCCGAAAAGCCAGTTGTCCAGCGAGCCTTGTAACGTGGATTCGGTTGGACGTCCTGTAAAAGCTGAGCCCAAATAATGCAGCGCCAGCAGGCTCCATCCCGCGGTCCAAAGCAGAAGATACGTTTGGCGTTTCACGCTGTGGATGTACGCGAAGAATCCCGCCACCAGAGAAGTGGCGATGAGCAGTGCTAGCGCGATGAATCCGTGATCCGTCAACGTTGCAGTCGCTTCCAAGTCTGCATGGCAGACGCTAACTAGTCGCCCAAAATGGGCGGAGAATCTGGCGCGTGCGAAAAGCTGTCCTCGGCCATCGTAACCGGAAAGTACCCCTTCATCCGGCTGTGAAGACACACCACTCGCACACAAAACAAAGTACTTGGGATTATGTTCTAGGCATTTTTACCTGTGCAACCGTACTGGGGTACTGGTGGCCAAAGAGACAGTATCTCCCCACGTAACCAAAACGGCACAAGCACAGGTTGACTGGTGCGCAGGCTTGAGTGCAGTTTTGCGTTGCTGCGCTTTGCGAGGTTGCATACGATTCGCTACACTGGACGTTTGGAATTTGATGGAGATTCCTCGCCGCGCATGACGGAACAGTCCAACTTGGCCTCGAATCAGCCCCCAGCCAAGCCGAGGGTGCGTTTTGCCCCCTCCCCAACGGGTTATTTGCACGTTGGAGGGGCCCGCACCGCGCTTTTTAACTGGCTTTTTGCGCGCCGGTATCACGGGACGATGATCCTTCGAATTGAGGACACGGACGCCGAACGCAATAAGCCCGAGCTGGTCAACGGCATCCTCGAGGGCTTGCAGTGGCTCGGCGTGGATTGGGATGAAGGGCCGTTTTATCAGTCGCAGCGCACGGAGCTTTACTGTGAGTCTGCGAAGAGGCTGCTCGCGAACGGCACCGCGTTTTTGTGTTACTGCCCGCCGGAGAAATATGTCGGCGGCGATCATGCCGAGGAAGGCGCAGGAGTCGCTCAGGTCCGCCGAATCGTGCGGTGCTCGTGCCGCGATGGCAAGCCTTCGACGCCCGATGTAAAGCCCGCGATTCGCTTCAAGGTCCCCATTGGCGGCAAGACAAGATTTTTCGACGCAGTCTTTGGCGAGCGCGAATTTTCGAATGACGAAATCGAAGACTTCGTCCTCCTGCGTTCCGGAAAAGACGGCGAAGAATTCGGCCAAGCGATGTATCAGATGAGCGTCGTCGTGGACGACGTGGACATGCGCATCACGCACGTCATTCGCGGCGCGGACCATCTTTCGAACACACCCAAGCAGGTTTTGCTCTATGGTGCGCTCGGCGCAACGCCCCCGGTGTTTGCGCACGTGCCACTGATTCTCGGCGCGGATAAGTCTCGTCTTTCAAAACGCCACGGCGCCACCGACGTGAACATGTATCGCACCGAAGGATTTTTGCCCGAAGCGTTCCGCAATTTCCTGGCGCTTCTCGGCTGGTCTCCCGGCAACGACGAACAGTTCCTGCGCACCAGTGAGCTTCTTGAAAAGTTTTCGCTCGAAGGCGTCAGTCACACGAATGCCGTATTCGATCGTCCCAAGCTCGAATGGTTCAACACGCAGTTCCTGCAAAAACTGCCCATCGAAGAATTACTGCCGGAAGTCGAAGCCGAACTAAAGCGCAGCGGGCTTTGGAAAGACGAATGGGCCAGCGGCCCAGGCCGCGAGTGGTTTGCACAGACTGTGGACTTGCTGCGGCCGCGTGTCCGTCTGCTGCCTGATTTTTCTACCTGGTCGCGCGCGTTCTTCTCCGAGGAATTCAGTTACGAGCAGGCCGCGAAAGACAAATTCTGGAAAGACTCCAAGGTTCCAGAGTTGCTCACCAAAACTGCGGACGCGCTGGCGGCCCTTCCCGAATGGAATCACGATGCTTGTGACCACGCGACGCGCGCCGTCGCCGAGGCTGGCGGCGTCAAAGCAGGTTTGCTCATCAATGCCATTCGAGTCGCCATCGTCGGCCAGGCTGTTGCGCCGCCGCTCTTTGATACGATGGTCGTCCTCGGCCAGGAGCGCGTCGTGCGCCGTCTTCGTGCTGCGCTCAGGGAATTCGCGCCCGCGTAGTTTCTTTGGAAGGGGAGGGGTCACGTTGCGTTCCTCTCGTCGCGCTTTTCTGAAAGCCGCCGCAGCTTCGGGTTCCCTCGCTGCATTTCCCGCCAGCAGTCGTTCCGCGCTCGGATATTTTCTGGACGATTCGCTGCAAGCACGCCTCGCCGCCGATTCCCTCCGGCCGCAATTCCATCTGCTTCCCGCAAAAAACTGGATGAACGATCCGAACGGCCCGATTTTCTGGAACGGGCTGTATCACATGTTTTTCCAGTACAACCCGAACGCCGCCGTTTGGGGAGACATGCACTGGAACCACGCCGTCAGCGAAGACATGATTCACTGGCGCCATTTGCTGGTGGCGCTTGCGCCGACTCCCGGTTGGGACGACGCCGATGGATGTTTCACCGGAAGCGCCGTCAACGACAACGGCGTCGCGACAATCTTATACACCGGGGTAAAAACAGCCGCGCCGAAACGCGCCACGCTTCGCGACGGCAATCACAATTTTCGCGAAGTGCAGTGCCTGGCCACTTCTACCGATCCGCAACTTCGTACCTGGGACAAATGGAAAGAGCCCGTCATCCAGCCGCCGGATGATCCGCAGCTCACTGGCTTTCGTGACCCGTTTTTGTGGCAGGACGGAGCCACATGGTACCTCGGTGTCGCTTCCGGCCAATTCAAAGTCGGCGGCCGTGTCCTTTTGTACCGCTCAAAAGATTTGCGCAACTGGGAATATCTGCATCCACTCGCTTCCGGCCACTGGACCGAAAAGGAAAACACCAATCCAGTCGATTCTGGCGAAATGTGGGAATGCCCGGATTTTTTCCAGCTCGGGAAAAAACACGTTTTGCTCTATTCCACTGCGGGCCGGGTTATCTGGGAAACTGGCGAGCTCGATCCCAAAGAACTCGTCTTCCATCCGCAAAAACGTGGCGTGCTCGATCACGGCGCCTATTACGCGCAGAAGACACAGCTTGATGGCAAAGGCAATCGCATCCTCTGGGGCTGGATTCCAGAAAAACGCCCTGATTCCGAACTTATCGCGGCAGGCTGGGCCGGCTGCATGGCTCTCCCGCGTGTTCTCACGCTTGGCTCCAACGATGAATTGTCTATGCAAGTCGCTCCGCAGGCTTACATGCTGCGCGCAACTGCCTTCATCCAGTCGGAGCAGGACGCTCAAGCAGCGCCAGTTATCCCTTCCCCGCAGGAAATCGGAATAGATGGACTCTGTGGCGAAATCTATTGGACAACCACGCGCACACGTTGCACCTTCACGCTGGAGGACAAGAGTGGCTCCTGGCTATCGATCGAACTCGTGCCGAAAGGCTCTCACGCGGTAGTCATAAACGTAAATGGCAAAGCGGTCGAAGTCGGCTGGCGCGATATGCATTTATTTGAATTTCACCTATATGTTGATGGTTCGGTAGCCGAACTTCTATGTGATCGCAAGCACGCGTTCACAATGAGGGTTTACCGCCAGACGAATGGCCCGCTGCGTTTTCGTTCGAGTGAAGACCTCAAAGCGTCCTTCTACGCCCTGCAAGCGTGGCAACTTCAGCCTATCTCCGCCAACCGTCTAACAACCTGAAACTGCCTAGGGCTTCTCTTCATCTTTTTTCGTGCCTCTATCAGTCTTTACTTTCTTCTTGATCGTTTTGTGGAAAACAGAAACGCCAAAGACCGGTTTCTCTCGCGTTCCCGTAATGGAGATGGGCAACTCTGCTCCCGCACCATCTTTCTTGAAGAACGGATCGAACGCTTTCAGAAAAAACGATTTCGCGCCGGTCACTGTCTGCGAAAGCTTTGCCTGAAGACGAAGATGGCCGTGAAAATCCAAGTCACCGCTGAGAATGTCGTACGTTCCGGCCAAATCAATCAGCGCGCCCTGAACGCCGAACGTAAGGCTGCGAAATTCAATTACGCCTTTCTCCAAATGAAAGGTTCCTTTTAAATCCGAAACAGAGCTGCCCACGTCTTCGTCCTCCGGTTTGCCTTGGGCGTGGCGGCTCAGCGATTCCAATTTTTCTCTCAGCTCCGGGCTGGACCATTTGGCGTCTTCGACTCCAAAAGTTCCGTCGAGGATCAGTTTGTCCACGGCTTTTACCTTGCCGGGGGAAACCGTAAGCTTTGCCTTAAATTTTACCGGGCCGGTCATGAGCGGCTTTTCAGAATTAATGGCGAGGCTTAGCATGTCTTCGATGCGGCCCCGTGGCATGCTTACATCGAGCGTAATCAGATGCCCTTGTTGCGGCACTTGAACCACTTTTCCTTCCGCGAAAATCAGCGATCTCACCAGTGTTGCCCGCACGGGATGCAAAAGCGTGTCGCCGTTTGTGCCGTCCACGGTTGCATCGAACTCTGTGTGAAGCGGCACCGGCTTTCCGACCTTATCGAGTGAGAAATCGGGAGTGTCGGTAACACCTCTTACTCCTAATTCGTTCAGTAGTCCATTGAACTTGCCCGTCGAGGAAAGTGTTCCGGCGATGCCCGGAAATGGTCCGAGGTCGGCGTCCTTGAACGTATATTCGCCCGCAACAGGCGACTCTCCAGGCTCATCCGCGTTCCAGGGACCAAATTGCCCTTGCGTTGCAATTTCTCCCACAGGTTTTCCGTTGGTGAGCGTTCCGTGAAAAGCGAAAGGCTTGTCGAAGTCCACGTTGTCCAGAACGAGATTGTGTATCTCCCAATCGAGAGGCTCTTTCCCCGCTTTGGTCGGCGTGGTAAAGATGTCCGCGTCGCGGCAAACAATTTTGTCCAAGATGGTTTTCGGCAACTTCGATTTGTCTTGCTCCTGATTTCCTTCCGACTCCGGATGCTTGCCCTTATCGCTGCGCGGCGGAAGTGTGATTTGTAATTTATCGAGATGCACGACATCAATGTGCTTGATTGGCCGGATCAGGCCGGTGAGCCCCGTGTAGAAGGAAAATCGCTCGACTTGGATGAGAGGCGGAATGTCCACGCGGTTGTGGTGGCGCATGGTCAGGCCTTCGCCCACGGCGCCGATGCGCGGAAATATGTGAACGTGAAGTGCTTTTAGCACTACTTTGCTTTGGAAGCGCTCACTGAGCTCCCGTTCCACCATCACCCGCAAGTATTCTTCCATGTGATGTGTGCGCCAGGAGACCGCTACAATTCCGATGACAAGAAGCAAGCCAACTGCACTGCTAGCAACCATCCACCAACGAACTTTTCCGTCAAACATGAATTGAGTTTCGCAGAGGCGCGAAAAGAATTGCTACTTCTGTTTGAAGAATTCTTCGTGCGCAGTTTTCCCCGTCGTTGCTACAGCGAACGCAGTATCGACATCTTGTTTCACCGGTGGCAAACAAACCGATTCGCTGCACGCCTGGTATCTCAGTTTCAGTGGAATGTGTTGTGCGCCGAACGGAGCATCGGGAAGCGCCGTGACTTTCAGCCGCAATATCACTGTGCCGGTGTAAACATTCAGTTTCTCGGTTTTGGAAAACGAAAATGACCTCAGCGTGCCGTCCGGATAACTCACTTCACTGGCCTTGAACCCTGGGGGCAAATCGACTTTCAGATCCGTGGGAATCAAGTAATCCAAAGTCGGTTTGCGTGCGTTGATGTGATAACCATCGCGAATCTTGAGTACGACGGCGATTTGAAATTCGTGGCCGCGCGCAACGGGATCAAAAGAAGTGTAGGCGGATGATGCGACAACGTCCTTTGCCGCGGGAATTTGTCCTCTGGAAATAGCCGGAGCAATTCCAAACGCAGCTGCGAGCAAAAGAGCAAAGAGTCTTCTCACAGTTTCACCTCGGCCCCAATTTGCTGCGAAATGACGCGGCTCATCACGCCCATCAGGTCTTCGCCCGTTTTTTCCAAAACAAATGCATTTTTCGCATCGGACCAACCCAGCTTAAAACTCGTGGAGAGCGCGGAGATCCAGATCTCGCGCATTGGCGTATTCGGCGAAATCACGAACTTCGCTTCTTCCGGCTCTTCAAAAAGTACTTCGAGCTTGCCGCTCTCGCCTTCCACATCAAAGCCATGCGCATCGCCGGCGGTCAGCATCCTGCGCTTCAATTCTTCCAGCGCGGTGTCACACTTTTTCTGAAAATCGCGTTCGTCAAGCATCGTTTTTATAGTTGGCCTTCAATAGCTTTCGTAATTTCCTCGTAGCTGATTAATCCGGTAATCCGCTTGATCTTCTTGCCATCCTTCGAGATCAAAATGCTGGTGGGATAACCGAGTAACCCTCCGAATTTGTCCGCCACTTTGTCGCTGCCGATTACGATCGGATAATTCATCGCCAATTTCTGTCCGTTCACATCGTAGCGCTTAGTCTGGACAAACGGCGCGACGACCGAACTCCCTTCGTCATCCATCGCGATTCCCAACACAGTAAAGCCTTTCGCGCTGTACTTGTTTTGCATTTCGATCAGCCAGGGAATTTCGATCTTGCAAGGTTCGCACCAGGTCGCCCAGAAATTCACAAGCACTACTTTCCCCGCGGGAATGTCTTTTTCCTGGAAGTCCTTGATCACCGCAGTCTGTTGCGGCTTACATCCGATTCCCGTGGACGCTACCAGCGCTGTCATCAACACGACTAGGACCGTTGTCTTCATTGCTCTCCTCACCAGCAATTATAGCTTCTTTGCCGCGCCGTCACTTGCCGGTCAGCGAATGCTCCAGCCACAGCACCAACGCGTTTAAGGCGCCCAGCTTGCCCGCGAGCCACGTCAGCCGGTTTACGAAAATCAACGCGCCGACAAATAGCAAAAGCGCGCCGCTAAAGAGTTCGACGGCGTGCAAATGCTTTCGGAAGCGCTGATAAAACTTGAGAAACTGGCCGATGCCGACCGCGGTAAGCAAAAAAGGAATCGCAAGGCCCGCCGAATACGCCGCGAGCAGTAAAACGCCGCGAAAAATAGTTTCGCTCGCGGCGGCGAGCGCAAGCACCGTGGCAAGAATCGGTCCGATGCACGGTGTCCAGCCAAAAGCGAATGCAAACCCCAGCAGAAACCCGCTCCAGATGCCCGGCTGTTTCGATGTGCTTCGCAGGTGAACGTCGCGATTCAGCCACCGCGCCAGAGTGGGACCAAAAAATCCGATAACTGAGAGCGAGAAAAAATGAACGGCGCCCACCCGGAAGAAAAGTGGGCCGCGGTAGATCAATGAAACAATTCCGAGCGCGACGCAAATCGCACCGAGAATAATTCCGGTTTTGAGCGTCAGCTTGATCAGCACACCGAGAAGATGCAGGCCAAAAAGCAAAATCAGCGCACCTGCGATTGGCGCGAGCGTCGTGCGATTTTCTCGCAAAAAAGAACCGACGGCGCTGGCCGATGCCCCAAAAGAAATGAACACGGCAGAAAATCCAAGAACGAAAGAAAGCGCCGACGCAAAGAGTCCGCCACGCGGCTGCTGGCCCTGGCGCAACTGCTCCATGCCTACTCCGGAAAGCATGGAGATGTAACCGGGCACGAGCGGCAACACGCAAGGTGACAAAAACGAAACCAGGCCCGCAAGGAACGCCGCCGCAAAAGAAACGTCAGGATGCATGCGCGAAATGACCTCGAATCTTATGGGATGAACGAGTCCGGAATTAGTTGCACGCTGCGTTCGACCACGAAGTGCCTTTCGGATTGTCCCACAAATCGTAGGAATTCCGCTTGCGCCGGCCACGCGGGGAAAGCCGACAACTGGCGGAAACGGCTTGCGCGTACAGCAGAGGACTCGTAACCAAGCGGCCGCAACTGATTGAAACGCCGCCATTTGCGTGGCGTTCGTTTGGCAGGGAAGCTGCTCTCGCCATTGCGGAGAATTGTGATGGCCGGAGTCTTCAATACCGGGTGGACGCCGAACAAAGTGACCTTGCTGCGGGTGGCGGTCGGCTTCGCCGCGGTGAGTTTGTTCGGGCGGGGCACCTGGGCAAACCTTGCGGCCGTTGCGCTTACGGTTGCGGCGATTGCGCTTGATGCGTTCGACGGACACCTCGCGCGGAAGAAAAAAATGGCGACACCGATTGGCGCGCAGCTTGATATTCTCGGCGATCGCATGATCGAATATGTTTACTTCACCTATTTCGCGGTCGTGGGGATGGTTTCCCTGTGGCTGCCTGTGCTGTTTTTCGCGCGCGGCGCGGCGACGGATTTTCTGCGCGGCCTCGCATTGAAGGCAGGCCACTCCGGTTGGGGCGCGAACGGCATGCTGCAAACGTGGTGGGGCCGCGCGTTGGTCGCTTCGCGCTGGAGCCGTGGCTTGTACGCGGCCATGAAGTGCTTGTGCTTTTGCTACCTTGGACTCGAACTCGCACTGACGCGTGGTCCAGTTGCATTAGTCGGAACGCTAGCCGCCGACGCGCACATGACGATTCGTACGCTGGCCAATGTCCTGACGTGGGGGACGGCAGCGTTTTGTCTCGTGCGCGGATTGCCTGTGCTGGTTGAAGGCTGGAAATACATCGCGCGAGCGACTTCTTCGGTTCCACGAAAAGCCGGCGTTGTGCGGGAGGCCGCATGAGCCGCGCGGCGGCTTTTTTCGACGTGGACGGAACGCTTGTCGAGAAGCCATCGCTCGAACGACGATTCTTTCGCGCTTTGTGGTACGAGAGAAAAATTCCTGCGAGGAATGCTTTTGTCTGGCTGAAAGAAGCCGTGCGCCACGCGCCGAATGGCCCGACCCATGCGCTGCAGGGAAACAAAGCGTATTTGCGAGCGATCCGCTCGTCCGGTCTCCAGGGGAATCACGCGGCGAGCGGAGCACCTTTGTTTTCCGCGGCAGTGGAATGCGTTGCGCAGCATGTGTTGAACGGCGAACGAATTGTGCTCATCACGGGCACGCTGGAATTCCTCGCGCAGGAAATTGCGGACAGGCTGCGCCGCGAGCTGGCAAAACGAGGCTGCGAAACCGAGATCTTTGTTTGCGCCACGCGGGTTGAAGAAAAAAACGGCCGCTGGACCGGCCGTGTACTTGGCCCGCCGATGTTTGGTGAAGCGAAAGCGATCGCCGCGTGGTGGTTTGCGGAAAAGTGGAACCTGGACCTGAAAAACTGCAGCGCGTATGGCGACAGCGAAAATGATCGCTGGCTGCTCGCTAGCGTTGGAAAACCCGTCGCGGTAAATCCGGCAAGGGTTCTGCGGCGAATCGCGGAACGCCAGCGCTGGCAAATTGCGAATTGGTGCGAACCCGTATTCACAAAGGCAAAACTTCTGAAGATGGTTCCGGAAAGTATGCGATGAAGAAAGATCGTCCAATTGTTGCGAAAGAAACCGCGCTGCCATGGACGCCGGCCGCCGCTGCCAAATTCAAAGGCCAGCGCATTCTCGCCGATGCTCAAGGCGAATTTGCAATTTCGTGGCGAGCCTGCGGCGTCTTTGAGCGGGTCGCGCTCGGCTATCTTTCTTTTTCCAGCGTGCTCATGGCGCTCTTTGCAAGGAATCTGGCGCATCCGATTCGACTGATCGCGGTGCAAGCATTCGTTGCTCTTCTGATTCTTTTGCTCTGCCGCGTTTACACTCGCAGCGAAGAACGCGCGATTCGCGATGGAGAGAAGATTGCGACAAGTTTTTGGCATTTCTGGCGATATTGGTATCCGCATCTGTTTTTTCTTTTTTGTTTTGAAGAACTCGCGCATCTCGTGCATCTCGTAAATCCCGGCTGGCAAGACGCAAAGCTCATCGCGTTTGATTATTGGCTTACGGGTGTGCACCCGGCGTTGTGGCTCGAACAATTTGCGACTCCCGCGCGCAACGATTTCTTTCAGTTCACTTACATCACTTACTTCACTTACCTCCTCATCGTCTGCGGCGTTTTGTACTTCCGCCGGGACTGGAAAGCGTACTGGGCGACGATGACGTACTCCGCCGCGGGATACGTCATCGGATATCTCGTCGCAATGATTTTCCCCATCCAAAGCCCATGGTTCACGATGGCCGGAATGTGGCATGGTGAACTGCACGGCGGAGCTTTCACCACGGCCATCAACTTCATCGAACACTTTGGCCGCGTGCGCGGCGCGGCGTTTCCTTCGGAGCACGTAGCGGGATCGGTCGCTGCATTGTGGGGAGCTTGGAAACACCGGCGCTGGCTGTTTTGGACTTTGTTGCCGTTCGCTGTTTGTATGTGTGCCTCGACCATATGGGGGCGGTATCACTACGTTGCCGATGTACTCGCCGGGATTGTGACGGGAACGCTGGGATACGTTGTGGGTGGCTGGCTTATGCGCCTCAGCGAGGCGAAGCGAAAGGCGAATTGGGGATTCGTGGCACAAGAGGCGACCGGCTTCGGAGCACGCGGATTCCAGTCACCGCCAAGCCTGTCGGGATAGGTAGGGAAAAAGAGAAAGTGCGGTTCAAGGAAACGAATCAAAAGCAGAGCGATGACGTAGGCGATAAGAAAGTCATGGCAAGTCTCGAGATTCGCCTGGATATTTTTGACGATGGGGATTTCATTGCGGCAAAACCGGAAAGGGGCGTTCTTGTTCGAAGAGCCCGGCGATTTGAACGAGAACGGCTTCGCTTGCGATGGGGCCGATTAGTTGGAGGCCGACGGGGAGGCCGGAGGGCGTGAGGCCGCAGGGGACGGAAATCGCGGGGACGCCGGCGAGATTGGCGGGACGATTCAGACGCAGCAGAAGTGCTCGAGTGGCGTAGTCTTTGCCGTTAATTACGGTGTTCTCATCGCCGATGAGCGGAGCGGGGATGGGAGTTGTAGGGACGAAGAGGGCGTCAACGGCGGCCTCGGCGATGGCGCTATGAAACTGTTGGATGAATTTTTCGCGTAGTGCAAGCGCGTCAAGATAAGTGGTCGCGGCGACTCTGGCGCCGATTTCGAGGCGGGCACGAACGTCTTCGCCGTAATCGGCAGAGTGTTTGGGGAACCAGCCCCTTCGCTGGTGATAGTGCGTGGCTTCGGCCCAAGCGATGTTGTTTCCGGAATCTTCGGTATTGTTCAGAAGCGGGATGGAGATTTCTTTTGTTTTGCAGCCGGCTTTGCGGAACGCTTTGAGAGCGGATTCAAACGCCTCTTGCATTTCCGTCGAAAGCACGTCGAAGAAAAATTCTTGAGGAATGCCGAGCGTGAACTTTTGTTTGCGGCGTGAAGTTTTTTCCTTGTGATGTTCGAGGATGGCGCCAAAAACGAATGCGGCGTCTTCAACCGAGCGTGCAAGCGGCCCGACACAATCCAGCGTGGTTGAAAGAGGGACAACGCCTTCCACGGAAACGCGATGGAGCCCCGGCTTGAAGCCAATGATGCCGCAAAGAGACGCAGGAATGCGAATCGAGCCGCCGGTGTCCGAACCGACGCTTGCGACACAGAGTCCCGCTGCGATCGCAGCGGCGGAACCTCCGCTCGAGCCGCCGGGAATGCGCGCGGTGTCCCAAGGATTGCGCGTCGGGCCGTAGTGTGGATTATTCGTCGTCACGCCATATGCGAATTCGTGAAGGTTCGTTTTGCCGAGGATGATTGCGCCGGCTGACTTTAATTGAGTGACAACACGCGCATCCTTTTCCGGAACGAATTCCTTCAGGAATTTTGCGCCGGCCGTGGTGCGAATGCCTTCTGTCTGAATATTGTCTTTCAGTGAGATGGGAATTCCGTGTAACGGTCCGCGATCTCGGCGGGATTTGCCGCCACGCGGTGCAAAGAGTTCCGCTTCGGCTTTCTTGGCTTGCGCGAGCGCGAGCTCCGGGGTGACGGTGAGATATGCATTGAGTTCCGGATTTAATTTTTCAATACGCGAAAGAAAATGCTCCGTAAATTCGACGGGCGAAAGCTTGCGGGAGCGAAAGAGGCGGGAGAGTTCGGAGATGGAAAGAAACGCGAGATCGGTTTTGCTCATGAAACAAAGAATTTAGCACAGGCTCAATCACTTAAACATGACGTGGGACGGCTAGAAGATTTTTTCCTGGCGCCGCAGGTTTCCGAACGTGCCGAGATTGGCGATGATGAACGCAACGCGGAATTGATTTTCCGTTCTGACCTGGCCGAGGTTAATGCGGCGATATTCGAACGCTAGTCCGCAGCACGCGCCGTTGTAATTGATTTGCGCGATCTGGTTTTGCAGCACGCTGTTCGTAATGTCGTAACTGATGCCTGCCGTGGCGTTAAAGCCCTTGCGATTGAGGCTGCCGTAGCCGAAAAGCGCGCGCACCTGGTTCGAAAGCGGTTGTAGCGCCGGATCGTCCTGAAGGCGGAAGTGGGCGACCGTCGCAAAAAATTCCGAATACGGCTTGATTTTTACGAGCGTGCCAATCGTGGTGATTTTCTGGAGCTGCGGGTCGTATTCCAGAATTTGCTCGGCATCGTATCTTTCGCCCGGTGTAATTTTTATGTCACTGACTATCGGGGACCAATTACGCGGACCAAGCGCAAAAGCAAACGGTGTGATGGAATTGAGCGCCTGAAGCACGTTGCGCTCGCCATTAACGATCGCTCCCCCAAACGTCGGATCGAAATAATGTTTTTGGACGATTCGCCAGGAAACGAGCTCCTGTGGCTGATCGTCGCCACTCTTCAGAAAAAGCCGTTGCGTGATTCCATATTCGACCTCGGTGGTGTTGCTGAGCGTGGCGTCCGAATCGAAGCGAATGAAGCGTTCGAAATTGTCTATGCCGCCCACGTAGCGGAAAGTGATTTCAGGTTCGATGGTGTGCTTGTAACGGTGGCGCGGCTTGTCTTTTTTGAGAGAAGTCCGGTCAAAAAAGCGCTCCAGTGCAGGTGGACGAATCTCCAGCGTAAATTCACCGTCGTTGCGAGTGACGGGCTGCTCATTGAGGTTGCCGGCGGAATCCAGCGAAGCCCCGTAACGTGTGGCGCGGAAGGCACCGGTCGCCGTGACGCCCAGCCATGCGCCGAAATGAATCGGAAGCGTCACGCGCGGCGCGAATTCCATGCGTTGCACGACGGCGGCAGTGGTGAGGTTTGCGTCTTCGCGGCTTGAGCCGCCGATGTACGAATCAAAACTGAAATAAACGGGAAGATCGCGCCAGGGAGCCTGCTCGACCGAACCGAACCGTGCTTCGGGAAGGTTGCGCAAAGAAACGCTGGTCTCCGGATTGATCGTGAGAAAACTTTTGTCATTGAGCCCGGCGAAATTCAGACTGAAGCCATTGAAATTGTTCGTTAAGAAAACGGAACTGCGGACTTCCGAATTGATCGCATCGCCATAAGCATCGGCGAAAGCGAGGCGGAACGTGAGAGAAGAAAGCTGGTTATAGTCGGTGACGAAGCGCCAATTGTTCGGAAGTATGGATTGAATTTCCAAGCGCTGCTGATGGCCGCCCTGCGGTTGCAGAACACCGTTCGAATCCGGCAGCCCGCGGTCAATCACACCGTAATAGGTGTAATTGAACGACGTGTTTTCGTAAGGGGTCGCGCGAATCTCCGCGTGCTGGGAGGAGCCGCGCTTGCTCAAGTATTGTGCTCCAAGCGTTGTGTCAAACCAGGACGTGGGCGCCCAGTAAAACGCATCGCCCAAGATAAATCCCTTGCGATTGCTGTTGCCCACATCAGGAATCATGAACCCGGATTGCCGCACACGCGGCCCTGCTGGGGCAGTCGCATAGGGCAGCCAGATAAGCGGCACTTTCAGCAGTCGGAAGTTCGCATTCACCAGTGCGACATTTTTATCGAGACGAATGCGGGCGCGCCGCGTGAAGAACTGCCATTTGGGATGCTCTCGATCGCAAACCGTGATCCAGGCCTGGCGAACGATGTAAACGTCGCCGGGAAGTTTGTCCACGTCGCGTGCTTCGAAGTACAGCGGATTATCCGTGACGAGGACCATCGGGTTCGGCCGTCGCGAAATTTTGATGTTTCCGCGAACATCGTGAAATTGGCCGGTCGCCGTGCTGAGGTTGTACTGCGCTTGCGCCGCTTCGATGTGCTGATTGTCGTAGTCGAAAACGATGTGGCCGGCGGCCGCGGCTTCATGTGTGCGGTTGTTGTACTCGACGTGATCCGCGCGCAGCGAAAGTTCGCCGTATTGAATTAGGACGTTCTTGTCGGCGATGAAAAGGTCGCCTTGCTTTTTTTGCGGACCGTCCGCGGAAATTTCGACAATGTCGCCTTTTCCGGATGGCAGGCGAATAAGTTGAGCCCGAGCCGCGGGGGAAAGAATCCCTCCAGCGAGAAGGCAAAGGGCGAGCGAAAGCGGCAATCGAGGGAGGAACTGCGAACGGAGCGTGGCGACTAAGCGAGACATTCTGGCAACGAAGCAATTGGATAGCCTAGCATGCGCTCGGGGTTGTGTGTAGCGACCGCCATTTCACATCCTGGGGAATTGTGGAACCAGGGCAAAATGTGAGACGCTTCCCAGCGTTTCGCGTCAAACGGGGCTAGCACGGGTGGGCCCAACGGCGAGGCGAGAGCTGATCGTCTGAAGGCGCTTTCTGATTTCTTTGAATCGCAAATAGAAGGAGAACGGAATGAACGTGACCAAGCTCACTTGGCGGGGAATGTTTGTGTGGGTGGTGGCACTAGCCTTGGGTTTTGGGCTGCTTGGAACGGCCGGGCTGGCCGCGTCGCAGGAGAAAAAGGACGAGAAGAAAGAAGAAAAGAAAGAGGAGAAAAAGGACGAAAAAAAGCCTCCTCTGCCGCTCAAAAGCGATCGCAAGATTGAGTTCACCACCGATGAGGGCACCTGGCTCTCGCTGGACGTCTCTCCCGACGGCAAAACCATCGTGTTCGAACTCCTCGGCGACTTTTACACCCTGCCCATCGAAGGCGGCCAGGCAAAGTTGATCTCCGGCGGCATGGCGTTCGACAGCCAACCGAAATTTTCTCCCGACGGCAAATGGATCGCCTTTCTCTCCGACCGCGAGGGAAGCGACAACATCTGGATCATGCATGCCGATGGAACCGAGCCGAAACAGGTGTCCAAGGATCCCGCCACGGATTTCGTCTCACCTTCCTGGGCACCGGACGGAAAGTATATTTTCGTCTCAAAAGCAGCGGCGGGCATCACGTCCTATGAAATATGGATGTATCACGTGGACGGCGGCACGGGCGTGCAAATCACAAAGGCGAAACCTACGCCAACCATCCAGCGAAAAGACCGGCCGAACGATGTAGGGGTAGTCGCCTCGGCAGACGGAAAGTACCTCTACTATGCGGAGCGGCGCGGACCCTTCTCCTACAACGCGATGCTGCCACAATGGGAAATCAAGAGGAAGGATCGCAAGACGGGCGACGAAGACACCATCATCCAGCAATCGCTCAGCGCATTTCGCCCGGTATTGTCACCCGACGGCAGCGTGATGCTTTATGTTTCGCGGTTCGAAACGGAATCAGGCTTGCGCATGCGCAATCTGGAAACCGGTGAAGATCACTGGGTGCGCTACCCAATCACGCGCGACGATCAGGAAGCGCGCTTTACTCGCGACGTTTTTCCAGGCTACGCGTTTCTCCCGGGCGCAAAAGAAATTGTCTATAACCAGGATGGAAAAATTCGCCGTCTGAATTTGGCCACCGGCGCAGAAATGGTAATTCCATTCTCCGCTAAGGTTTCACAGGAAATTGGGCCAAAGCTGGATTTTCCGCAGAAGGTCGAACAAGGGCCGGTCAAGGTGCGCCTGATCCAAGACGCGACGGAATCTCCTGACGGCAAGAAACTCGCGTTCTCCGCAATGACACATCTCTATACGCTCGATATGCCCAGCGGTAAACCAATTCAATTGACCAATGGAAATGCCCGCGCGTATCAGCCGGCATGGTCACCGGATGGCAAGTGGCTCGCTTACGTGAGCTGGACGGCCGAAGGCGGCCAGCTTTGGAAAATTCCTGCAGCGGGCGGAGCGCCGCAACAGCTCTCAAAGTCGCTCGCCGTGTACAGCAATCCCACCTGGTCGCCGGATGGCAGCCGCATCGTGTTGCTGCGTGGCAATGCCTATGACCGCGATAACAGCGCCTTCGATGGCGGACAAACTGGTAACGCGGATCTGATCTGGATTCCGTCTGCAGGTGGAGACGCGAATTTGATCTTGCCGGCTCGCGGAGCAGGCGGACCGCGCTTTACGCATGAGAAAGATCGTGTTTACGTTTATACGCCCGGCGGACTTGTTTCGCTGCGTTATGACGGCACAGACCGCCGCACACATCTGCAAGTAAAGGGGCAGGGGATTTACTTTGCTGAAGAGCCAGTGGCTGCGGACGACCTCGCGCCGAGTCCGGATGGCCAATGGGTGCTCGCGCACGTAATGAATCAGCTCTATTTGGTCGCGATGCCTGCCGTTGGCGGGGAAGCTCCCACGATTAACGTTAGCGGTCCCGCGGTTCCGGTAAAGCGCTTGACGGATATTGGCGCGGATTATTTCGGCTGGGCCGATGATGGAAAAACGATTACCTGGGCTGTCGGCGCGAGTTACTTTCGCCAGCCTTTGAGCTCGATATCCTTTGAACCGCCGAAAGATGAAAAGAAAGATGCCGACAAGAAGGACGCGGATAAAAAAGACGGAGAAAAGGACAAGAAAGAATCGGATGCGAAGGACGCGGACAAGAAAGAAGAAAAGAAGCCACAAAAATTCAAAGAACAAGAAAAAGACGTTCAGGAAATTGCGGTGGATCTAGAGACGCCCCGCAAGACGCCAAGGGGAACGGTTGTTTTGCGCGGCGCGACCGTTGTGACCATGAAGGGCGATGAAGTCGTAAAGGACGCGGACATCGTCATCGAAGACAATCGGATCAAGAGCGTGGGAGCAAAGGGCAGTGCTCCTTCCGGGACGAAGGTATTTGACGTTCGTGGAAAAACAATCACTCCTGGATTCATTGACACGCACGCGCACTGGTCAGAAATTCGCCGCGGCATTCTGGATACACAAAACTGGGCCTTCCTTGCGAACCTCGCCTACGGAGTGACGTCTGGCCTTGACGTGCAGACCGGTTCAAACGATATGTTCGCGTATCAGGATCTCGTGGATACTGGCGATATCATTGGCCTACGCGCGTTCTCCACTGGACCAGGCGTTTTTTCGGATAACAACTTCCAATCCATGGAAGAAGTGAAAGGTGTTCTGACAAAATACCAGAAGTATTACGGCACACATAACATTAAGAGCTACATCGTGGGCAATCGCAAGCAGCGTCAATTCATGGTGCAGGCCTCCAAAGAGCTGGAAATGATGCCGACCACTGAGGGCGCGATTGATCTGAAGCTCGACCTCACACACGTGATTGACGGCTTCCATGGCAACGAGCACACTTTGCCTATCACGCCGCTTTACAAAGATGTGCTCGAAGTTTTCGCGAAATCTGGAATCGCGGAAACTCCGACGCTCATCGTGAATTACGGTGGACCGTTCGGGGAAGACTATTGGTACGAAAACAGCGAGCTGCACGATAACGCAAAGCTGAATCACTTCACGCCGCATCGCGTGCTCGATGAGAGAACCAAGCGCCGTCCAGCGTGGTTCCGCAAGGATGAGTACGCATTTCCGCGTCTCGCTGCGCAAATGGCAAAATTGCTGCGCGAGGGCGGGCTTGTCGGTGTCGGCGGGCACGGGGAACAACAGGGAATCGGCTTTCATTGGGAGATGTGGATGCTCTCCAGCGGTGGCATGACACCCATGGAAGTGCTCCGCTGCGCCACTCTGAACGGATCGAGGATCGTTGGCCGCCCGCAGGACCTCGGTTCCATCGAAGCCGGAAAACTCGCGGACCTAGTGATTTTTGACAAGAACCCCCTGGACGACATTCACAACACCAATACGATCCACTGGGTTATGAAGAACGGTGAGCTGTTCGAAGGCGACACGCTGAATCAAGTGTGGCCGGAACAGAAAAAATTGGAGCCGCTGTGGTTCTGGAATAACTATGACGTTCCGAAGGCCGGGGAACCGTTGAGCTACGGCAAGACAACACAGCCGTAAGAAAAACTCAAAAGAAAGAATCGGAAGAGCGAAGCTGCCTAGGCTTCGCCCTTTTGTTTGGCGAGAGCCTTCGCTTGCGCTTCACGATACCAGTCCAGCGTGCGGCTCAGTCCTTCTTCGAAAGAAACCGTAGGTTCATACTTCAAAAGTTCGCGAGCCTGCGTGATGTCTGCCTCCGAATCGCGGATGTCACCATCGCGGGGCGGCTCATACTTTGCTTCGAGGGTCGTTCCGCTCAGCTTCGACAGCAAGGCTATCGTTTCGTTCAACGTCACACGCCCGCCTGTGCCGATATTAAAGACCTTGCCGGAAGCGTTGGGCGCTTCGCATGCCAGTAAGTTCGCCGCGACCGCATTCTCGACGAACGTGAAATCGCGCGACTGTTCTCCGTCTCCAAAAACCACGGGAGGAGTTGCCTCCAAAAAGTCCATGCAGAACTTCGATAGCACGCCCGAATACGGCGAGCTTGGATCCTGGCGAGGTCCAAAAATATTGAAATAGCGCAGGCACACATTTTCGAGACCGTACACCCGGCCAAACGTGTGCGCGTAGAGTTCCCCTGCATATTTTGAAACGCCGTAAGGCGAAATCGGCTCCGGCTGCATGGTTTCCACTTTGGGCAGGATTGCCGTTTCGCCGTAGGCGGCGGAGGATGCCGCGAAAACGACGCGCTTCACTTTTGCATCGCGTGCGGCGACCAAAACGTTAAGCGTGCCTTCCACGTTTATTTTATTCGTTTCGAGCGGGTCCTTCACGGAGCGCGGCACGGATGTACGAGCCGCAAGATGAATCACCAGATCCGCTTCGTGCATCGCCTTGCGAACGGCTTCGAGGTCGATAATGCTGCCCTTGATGAAGGAAATCTTGTTGCGTACTTCCGCAAGATTTTCTTCCTTGCCGGCCGAGAGGTCATCCAGAACAACGACGCTGTGGCCGCGGCGGACAAGTTCGTCCACCGTGTTTGAGCCGATGAATCCGGCGCCGCCGGTCACGACGTAGCGCATTGCGAGTACTCCCGTCTCCGCAGAATGTGGCGCGCAAGGTTGCCCGGTACCCAATTCGTGCGCAACCCCTGCCCGAAGAGCAACTCAGCCGCGAGTTTTGATACTCTGTTTCTTCGGAGCGAATGCGAGTTGCGAATCTTGCAGCGCGCAAAAACAGATTGTACGACGAAAAATGAACTGTCAACTTTTTGTCAGGCGGATGCGTTTCAAAGGAAACATGAGCGGTCGCGCCACACTTACCCTGGCGATTGTCGCAGCAATTCTTCTAGCGGCAGCTGCATTTCTTTGGCTGCATTTCCGGGCAGGTAGCTCACAGCCAGTGGTCGCGTTTACGCCTATCACGCATGCAACGGAACCCCCGAAGGAATCTCCGGCGGAAGAGCCGGCGACGTCCTCTCCCGGTAAACCTCCCGGGCCAGCCGCGAAAAAGACGCCGATCGAGCCGTCATTCAGTCCCCAAGCCGGCGAAGTTTTGCAATTTTCGGCAAGCCTCGCGAAAGTCAGCAACGTCGCCAGTCTGCGGCTGGAAGTCGTGGACAAAAAGGAAATGGACGGCAAGCCCGCATGGCATTTTCAAGCTACGGCAAAAACGCAAAACGCGATGCGGCTCATTTTTGAACTGGACGATCGCTTCGACTCATTCAGCGAAGGCAATTCGTACACAGGTGTGCAGTACGAAATGCATCTCAGCGAACGCGGCCAGAAAGTGCAATCCATTCAGCGGTTCACCACAACCGGGAAGGAACCGCCACCGCCGGGCGCATCTGCAGCCGTCGTTTTGCCCGGAACAAGAGACCCGCTGGGGATGATGCAATACCTGCGTTCCGTGAATTGGGACAAAACAACCCAGGTGAAAAGCCCGGTCTTCGACGGGCGAAAGCTGTACGACGTGCGGGCGAAATTGATTGGCACGTCCGAAGTTGTGGTTCCTGCAGGCCGCTACACCACAGCGACTATCGAGATTCGCGTATTCGATAACGGCGTGGAAATGAAGGACGCGCGCTTCACGCTGTATCTGGCAAATGACGCGGCGCATACGCCAGTGCTGTTACAGGCCGTATTGCCGTTTGCGGAAGCCCGCGTGGAGTTGCAGGAAAAGAGCGAGTAAAACGTTCTCTTACTGGCCCGTTCATAAATCAACTAATTGTTAGCAGAGGACGATGCGGTCGCGGTTGCGCATCACGCGCCGGGTAGCATTGCGTGTGTCCACGACCAACTTGGAACCATCAACGATCGCGTTGTAGTCGTACGCCGAATGGTCCGTAGCGATGATCGCGCCGTCGTACGAGCCAAGCGTCTGAGGCGACAAAGGAACAGACTTCATCCCCTCGTAGTTGTAGTGGCGCATGCGGTGCAGTTGCGGGAAATAGGGATCGTTGTAATCCAACTGCGCCCCTCGCTCCTGCAAAAGTTGCATGATTTTTAGCGTGGGCGATTCGCGAAGATCGTCCACATCTTTTTTATACGCAACGCCCAGCACGAGGAGCTTTGAACCGTTCAAACTTTTCTTCTGTTTGTTCAGCGCACTCGCAATGGCTTCCACCACGTGATACGGCATCGCCGTATTGATCTCGCCGGCGAGCTCGATGAACCGCGTTGCGAAATCGTATTCGCGCGCCTTCCACGAAAGATAGAACGGGTCGACCGGAATGCAGTGACCGCCAAGGCCCGGCCCCGGATAAAAAGGCATAAAACCAAACGGTTTGGAGGAGGCGGCGTCAATCACTTCCCAGATATCAATTCCCATGCGAAGACTCAGCAGCTTCAATTCGTTGACCAGCGCGATGTTCACGCAGCGAAAAATATTTTCGAGCAGCTTGGCCATCTCCGCAGCGCGCGTGGAACTGACCGGAACCACTCGCGAAACCACCTGCGCGTAGAGAGCTTGTGCGGCGCGGCCGCTCGGTGGATTTAACCCTCCCACCACTTTGGGAATCTGTGCCAGACCATACTGCTTGTTGCCCGGATCTTCGCGCTCGGGCGAGAAAGCCAGAAAGAAATCGCAGGGAATGTCTTCGCTTGCGGGCCCGGCCGCAATCGGGCAGCGCAGGCCGTTCGCTTCTAGAATTGGAAGCACCAATTCCTCTGTCGTGCCGGGGTACGTCGTGGATTCGAGCACAATCAGCTGGCCTTTTTGCAGATGGGGCTGAATGGACTCCGTCGTTTGCCGGACGTAGGAAAGATCCGGTTCGCGCCGTTCGTCGAGCGGCGTCGGCACGCAAATCAGAATCGCATCCACTTCCTTCAGCTTCGCGAAATCCGTCGTTGCCGAAAAATGCCGGCTATTCACGTACTGCTGAATCTTCATTTGCGGAATGTGTCCAATATAGGAGCGTCCGGCGTTGAGTTGTGATATTTTCGCCGGGTCCGTGTCAAAACCGGTGACCTTATGGCCCGCTTCCGCGAAACGTAGCGCTAGCGGCAGCCCAACGTAGCCGCAGCCGATAATGGCAACTTTTAGTTGTGCACCTTTGAAAAATTCTGGTCTCCGGTCCACGGGCATAGAGTGGAATCGCTCCTTCAAGAGAATGCCAACAGCATGACAAATCGAGGTTAAGGCAAACATCAAATTATAACAGGGAGACTCGGCGGACCAACAACTTGGCAGAGTCCGCAGGATGCGCAAGAATCGCTGGGGCCAAAAGGGCTGCGATAATTAGCCGCTTGAGGGAGGAACTGTCTTTCGCATGAGTTTCACCGTCTTATTAATCGGATTATGCGCCGGCGTGCTCGTTGGCCTTCTGGGTATCGGCGGAGGCGTCGTGCTCGTGCCCGCACTCGTTCACTTGCTGCACATGGATCAACACGCGGCACAAGGTACTTCACTCTTTGTGCTCCTGCCGCCCATCGGACTCGGCGCCCTCCTCGAGTACCGCAAGAAAGGTGACGTTGATTTTCGCGCGGGAATTTTCTGCGCGGCGGGTATGCTGGTCGGGGGCTACATCGGCGGACGAATCGCCGTGCCGATGTCCTCAGAACATCTCAAAGCCTGGTTCGGCGGATTTCTCATGCTTTCCGCAGTGCTACTGTGGGGAAAAACATCGAAGCCGGCACCAGCTGCACGGGCCGCAAACGCCACGGAAGGTGGCGTCTGACATGAAAAAAACAATCGGGTTTCTGCTCGCAGGAGTTGTGGGCGGAATCGCTTCAGGACTCTTCGGAATCGGTGGCGGAATTGTTTTGATACCGATTTTCGGCCTGCTGCTGGCGTTTGATCAGCACAAAGCGCAGGGAACAAGTCTCGTTGCGCTGATCCCTCCAACCGGACTACTCGCAGTCCTTGCGTACGCGAAAGCAGGATACGTTTCCTGGCTCACAGGTGTGCTGCTGATCCCCGGACTCTTCGCCGGTGGCATCATCGGCGCAAAAATTGCCAGGCGAATTGAGCCGCGCCGCATGCGGCAGGTGTTTGCTGTATTGCTTTTTTTGCTGGGCGCGTGGCAAACCTGGGGAGCGCTAAAACGTTGAGCGCACGACAACATGGTTGATCTTCACTGCCATATTCTGCCCGGTTTGGACGATGGGGCAAGAACCATCGAGGAGTCGCTGGCGATGGCCGAAAGCGCCATTGCGGACGGCATCACGCACGTTGTAGCCACACCGCATGCGAGCAGCGAACACGCATTCGACTTCGCGCGTGTCCGCGCAGCGCGCGATGATCTGCAATCGCGGCTCGGCGATCGGCTGCAACTCGCGACAGGTTGCGATTTCCACTTGAATCCCGAAAACGTAACGGCGCTGCGAAAGTCTCCCATGCAATTCTGCATCAATCAAAAAGATTATCTACTCGTGGAGTTCAACGAATTTTCCATTCCACCTGCGATGGACCAGATGCTCCATCAATTGCAGTTGGCCGGTCTTAGGCCCGTCGTCACTCATCCGGAACGCAACGGCATCTTGCGCGCACAGCCGGAGCGGCTCGCGCGCTGGGTGCGCGTCGGTTGTTACGCGCAAGTCACGGCAGGTTCGCTGCTTGGTGTGTTCGGGCCTGGAGCGAAGAGCGACTCTGTCTCCTGGATCGCGCAAGGCCTCGTGCATTTTGTTTCGAGTGACGCTCACAACCTGAAATCGCGCCCGCTGGTACTGAGTCCAGCGTTTGACTTCGTTCGAGCGCAGTTTGGAGAAGAAACGGCACAAGCGCTTTTCGTGGAGAATCCACTCGCAGCGTTCGAAGGCGAAATTCTGCCGTATGTGCCGGAAGTTGCCGATGAGCGGCCGGAAAAACGCCGCAAGCGCTTTTTCTTTTTCTAGGCCGTCAACTTCAAGACTGCGGGCGCTTCTTTGCTCTCAGGGGTGTGAGGTCCGCGAAATCCCATTCCACTCCAAAGAGCCGCGCCCGTCGCCCAGCACGAGCCCAGAATCATCACCACAAAACCAACGTAGGGAATCAGCTCCAGTACAACAAGAACTGCCCCACCCACGAGAAGCGCCGTGAATAGACGATTTGGAAAAAACCGCTCGCCAATCGCGAGTATGATTCCCGCAACTCCCATAGCAAAAACTGCGATGAAAAGAATACTGACGACCGTTTCAACCGTCTCCGAGGAGCGGAGGTGCTCGTCAATCAAATCAAGAAGATACGATGTCGCTGCAATCGCCGCCGCGCCAATCAAACCTGTAGTCAGCCAACGGCGCGACGCCACTGCAACATTCCGCACACGCCGCGGCCGCAGGAGCAAGACAGGCAACAACACACACACAGCGTGAAATCCGATCAAGGCCAAAACTCCGCGCCAGCCGATGCTCAATTGTCCGGGGAAGTGCATCCAACGCAACGCTACAAATCCGTCCCTCGCGGGCGCAAGCACCGTTCCTTCCGTGGTGATCGATCCACCGATGGCGACAACGTCCGCATCAACTTCGGCTCCATTCTTAAGATGAACCGCGCCGCCAACGGCAACGATGTCTTGGCGAACTTTTCCGTACACCGTGACGTCGCCGCCGATCGTGACGACTTCTCCCTCCAAATCTCCTTTTACGACGACGTTGCAACCGAAACAATTGATCGATCCTCTGTACGGGCTTTGTTCGATCGTGATTGAGCGGAGAAATGAATTTATTTCTTGCGCCGAAGTGGCCGCTGCGAACGCCAGCGCCACAAGCCCAACAAATCCCAGCAAGCAGCCAATGCCTGTGCCCGTGTCGCTTGTGCCGGAGTTTGGTTTGTTTGAGCCAGGAACGAAACGCATCGAGTTACCTCGCCGGCTTGAGCGGAAGCCCCGCCCAAACGTTGAGCAAACCAAGAACTTCTCGAACCACGTCCAGCGCGTCATGTGTGGAACGCCACCAGTGAGATGGATCAAAGGAATCGGCCACGGCCGCTCGCACAACAATCTGACCGCGCCCACCCTCAATGCGGTTCCAGAGCGCATGAACGCGGCGTGTATGCGCTTTCGAGGTGACGACGATCACACTCGTCCCATTCACGCGTTTCAGCGAATTGGCGATCACGTCTATCTCATCGGCCGTGTTCACAACTGTTGGCGAAAGGATCCGAATCGCATTCTGCGGAACGCCTTGGTGAACAAGCACGCGGCGGCTGTATTCTTCTTCGCCATCGAACGGAATCCCCAGCGTTTGCATCACTTGCCTCGGTTGCGCGGGCTGCGTGATCCAAACTTCCGGCACGATGCCGGAGCGGTAAATTTCCGCTGCCTCCAGGGCGCGATCCGGCATCGCACCGGCCAGCACCACAATCGCGGACGATTTCCGCAGCGGATCTTCGCGCACCAGCCAATGGCCTACCCGAAAGAAAACCAGCACGGCAACGCACAGCAAGAGAACGGCCGCGATAATTCTAGCTCGCGCTGCGCCACGTTCGCCAAACTGTGTTCCCTTGTTGCTCACGAGTACCTAATTTCAAGTCTGCGCATGGTAGCCTGCGATTCGCGGGTGGTCAATCCGCGATGCCAACGCTAAACTGATACTCGGAATCTTTGGAGGATTCATGCGCGCGGTCGTTACCGGAGCAGCGGGATTTCTTGGATCGCATCTTTGCGATCGTTTGCTGGCGGAAGGCTGGGAAGTTTTGGGGCTCGATAACCTCATTACCGGTGCCGCGGAAAATATCCGCCACCTGGAAGGGAATCCGAAGTTCAAGTTTCAACAAGCGGACGTGAGCGAATCGCTCCGCGTGGACGGCCCGGTTGGTTACGTTCTGCATTTCGCATCACCCGCCAGCCCGCCGGATTATCTCAAACATCCGATCGAAACGATGCGCGTTGGCTCTGTCGGAACACTCAATACACTCGAACTCGCACGCGAAAAAAGCGCTAAGTTTTTTCTCTCTTCCACCAGCGAGTGTTATGGTGACCCGGAAATCTCTCCGCAGCACGAAGAATACTGGGGCAACGTAAACCCAGTCGGTCCGCGCAGCGTTTACGATGAAGCGAAGCGCTTTTCCGAGGCCCTGACGATGGGCTTTCACCGCCACTACGGCCTTGATACGCACATTGTGCGCATCTTTAATACGTACGGTCCGCGCATGCGCCTGAACGACGGCCGCGCCCTTCCGAATTTCGTGTACCAAGTTCTTAGTGGCCAGCCGATCACAATTTACGGCGATGGAAAACAGACACGCAGCTTTTGTTACGTTTCGGACTTAATCGAAGGGATGTACCGCTTGATGCTCTCCGACGAACACCTTCCCGTAAACGTCGGCAACCCAAGTGAAATCACAATTCTGGAATTTGCGGAACGCGTGCGCTCGCACTTTTCAAATGCGCCCGCGCTTGTGTTCGAGCCGTTGCCGCAAGACGACCCCAAGCGTCGTTGCCCGGACATTCGCAAAGCAAAGCGTCTGCTGAATTGGGAGCCAAAAGTGAATTTGGAAGAAGGTCTAAAGCCGACACTCGCCTATTTTAAGGAAGTGTACACAAAAGCCGCAGCAGCGCAACGTTAGCTGCGGCCGAATGAGTAATATTCGAATCCCAAGTCCGCCATCTTTTTTGGCGAATATAGATTTCGGCCGTCCACGACAAGCTTTCTCGCCATCAGCTTGCCCGCGCGTTCCCAGTCCAGATTCTTAAACGCCGCCCATTCCGTACAGACCAGCGCCGCGTGCGCATCGCGGACGGTCTCATACGGGTCCGCGTGAAACGTAACCGCGGGCAAAACTTTTTTTGTCTTCTCGACTGCTTCCGGGTCGCTCGCATGAACTTGAGCGCCTTCTTCCAGCAGCCGCCGGATCACATCAATTGCAGGCGCGAAGCGGATGTCGTCTGTATTCGCTTTGAAAGCTAAACCCAGCACTGCAATCCTCTTCCCTTTTACGACCCAAAGAGCCTTGTTTACTTTTCCCAGAAAACGATCGATGCGTTCTTTGTTGACGCGCTCGGCGGCCTTGAGGATTTCGAAATCAACACCAACCGTGGAAGCAAGCTGGATGAACGCCTGAATGTCCTTGGGAAAGCAGAAACCGCCGAACCCGAGGCCAGCCTTGAGAAATTGCCCGCCGATGCGGGGATCGAGCCCCATCGCGTGCGTAACCTGTTCCACGTTGCCGTCCAGTTTCTCGCAAAGATCTGCGACAACGTTCGCATAACTGATTTTCAGCGCCAGAAACGAATTCGACGCGTGTTTGATGAGTTCCGCGCTGTTGATAGTGGTTACCAGAAACTCTGCTTTTGGCTCAGCAGGACACGGGCCCTTGTGCACCGGGCAACGAAATTTATGCTCTAGAATTGGTCCGTAAATTTCCCGCATCTTCGGTGCTGCGGATTCGTCATCCACGCCAATGACGATGCGGTCCGGGTGAAAAAAGTCGAACACCGCAGTGCCCTCCCGCAGAAATTCCGGATTGGAAACGACACTGAAGGAAATATTTCCGCCACGAGAATAAGCGGAAAGTGCGCGGCGTAGTTCAATACCCGTCCGCGCGGGCACCGTACTTTTTTCGACCACCAGTTTGGAGCTGCGCGCTTCCCCCGCAATTTGTTGCGCCACGTGGTCAATCGCGGAAAGGTCCGCGCTGCCGTCTTCGCGCGGCGGCGTCCCTACGCAGATAAAAATCGCGTCGCCAAAGCGGATCGCATCGCCCGTATCGGTGGTGTAGGAAATCCGCCCCGCCTTGCGCGCGGACGCGAGCACTTCTTCGAGGTGTTCCTCATAGATGGGAACTCCGCCCGCATTCAACTGCGCGATGCGCGCAGCGTCAATGTCCGTGCACATCACGTCGTGGCCCGCCTCGGCCAGACATGCTCCCGTCACCAGTCCCACATACCCGCATCCGATCACCGATAAACGCAAGTTCATCTCTCCATTTGTTATCAGCTGGGAAACTCAAACAGTGTACCGAACGAAATAATGCAAGTCGAAAAATTCACCTTGGGAGTGTGCCTACTGTGCACGTTTTCCCATCAATAGCCCGCGTAAACCAAGTAGCACCAGCCGTGGTTGACGGCGAATCACGTTCCACAACAACCGTGTGGATTCGTCGCGATTAATCTCTCCAAGGGACTCGCGAGTCGAAACATTCAGCAGGTCCACTAGCTGTGAATAGTCTTTCTGTTGGAAATAGTGGAGAGCTCGGCGAATCAACCAATGCGTGCCCAGCTCGCGCCGCAGCGAACGCAACTCTGTACTATTGGAATCCTCGAGCAGCGCGTCGACAACTCCTTGCGCTCCGCGAAATCCAGTAACGATTCCGCCCACCGTGGAAACCTTTACCTGCGCGGCTGCGTCTCCCACCAGAAAAACTTCCCCGTTTCCGATGCGGCGACGCACCGGAACCCACTTTCGATAGACCGGAATCCGCGCGCCCTGCCATTCGAGCGGTTTCATTCCCTTCTTCTCCAGGAATTGCTCGATTCTTTTTTTCGTTTTTTGCCCGCTGCCTTCGCCAATGATGCCCAGCGCGCCACGATGCTCGTTTTCCGGAATCAGCCAGTAAAAATAGGGCGTGTCGTCGGGAACAAACCAAACGCGTGTCGTGTCCGGGGGGCAGTCCTTCGGAAGTTTCACAATCGCTTGGACAAGAGGAACCGTCTCAACCGGCGGCCAGCCTGCGGTACGCGCCACGCGGCTCGCTGCGCCGTCCGCGCCTATCAGACAATCCGCGTGCAACTCTTCCTTCTGCCCACCTGTCTCGACCTCCACGCGCAGAGCGCGCGCATTGGGACCAAGGCCCAGAAAGCGTGTGTCGAAAGAAAACTTCGCGCCGTGGTGTTGTCCTTCGGCGGCCAGTGCAGGAATTAGTTTAGCGCGCTCGATGATCAGGTCCGGATCGCGCAGCGCGATTTGCGCGGATCTTCCGTCCGTGAAAAGCTCAAACCGCCGGATTTCGTTCTTAACACTGGCAGCCGAGGCAGGACCCAGCAGGTTTCGAAAATGATGCGTGACGATCAACGAGCGCGGCGCGGGGTCCAGTTCCGGCTTCGAATCCAGCACACGAACTGCGCGGCCCCCGCGCGCCAGCTTTGCAGCGGTGAAAAGACCAGCCGCTGAGCCGCCAACTACAAGGACTTCCCTATTCTCTCGTTTCAGGCAAGAGTCTTGTTTGCTATCGCCCACGCGTTCCGATCTTTCCAAGTTTGATTGGCCACTCACCCCGTGCAGTGGCCCTCAGTAGAGTCGCAACCTACAAAAACCCACCCGAATCGCGCATAGACACTTGCGTTGCCGATCGGGCAGCCCACAAGTATAGCTAATCTGATGCGCTCGGCAAACGGGGCGGGGGAATATCAAACGCGCTGGGCCGAATTCGGTGGTTGTTACGAAACCGCGGGAGTTTTCTTTGCCTGATGTTCGTACGGAGCGCGCTCCAGAAACGCTATGCCGGCAAGTCCACCGGCCACGACAATAATCGCAACGACGAACGCTTGCGTCGCGGTCACATAACTCACAAGAATTGCCAGCGAGCCCGCAATAGCGCCCAGCAAATACATTGCAAGGACCGCGCCGCGTTGATCTAGCCCGAGATTCGCAAGCCTGTGCGCTGCGTGATCTTTTCCTGGGGTAGCAAAGGGCAACAGCCCTCGGCGGCTACGCGAAATAGTTACCAAAGTCGTGTCGAAAATTGTAGCCCCAAGAACAAGCACGGGCGCAAGCCAGGATGAGAAGTGATTGGCATGTTCCAACCGGAGTTTTAGGCTGAGCGTCGCCATCAGAAAACCCAAGAACATCGCTCCGCCGTCGCCCATGAAAATTTTCGCGGGCTTGAAATTCCAGCGAAGAAATCCAGCAGCCGCACCGAGCACAGCAGCGGCAAGAACAGAGACCAGCGTTTGCCCATTTACGTATGCCAACAGAGCAAAGAAAACGGAAGCCATGGCCGCGATACCCGCGCACAAACCATCCATGTGATCCAGAATGCTGAAGGATGCCGTGACGCCCACGACCCAAACAACGGAAAGAATTGCGTCAAGTACGTCGCCCAGTTTCCCGCCGACTAATACGCTAAACACCTGCGCGTGAATTCCACTTAGCAGAAGGATTCCGGCCGCGAGCGGCATCCCTATAAACAATTTCACCTGATGATGCAGCCAGCCCCGGTCGTCCAGGATTCCGACGGTTGCAATAAGCGTCGCTCCTGCGAGAATGCCGCCAATTTGCGCGCGCGCCTCTCCTTGAAAAAGCGAAAAAGCTCCGAGCAGCACGCCTCCGTAAATTGCCAGCCCGCCGAGAAGAGGAATTGGCTGCAAATGAACTTTACGTGGACCAGGAAGATCGACCATTCCGACGCGCAGGGCCAGCGCTCGAACCGGTACCGCAAGCATCAGGGACGCAAACAATGCGATGAAAAATGCGAGAAAACTTGCAGCCATCTATCCTCAACTTATTGAGCTACGCAACCGGTTGAGACGGGAGAGCCGGTCTGGTAGAACTCGATGCCGGGTTGGGGTCCGGCTCCCAAGTAATCAGTTACTACCTCTTCTACTCGTTGGTGGCTTTATACGCTAGCGCGGAAAGACGTTGGCTACCATCAGTATTGTTCTGTATGCCGATTACAGTCCCGACAGGTAAACATGCCCTTCAGCCGCGAGTTGCGTCTACCGTTCGGTCAGCATTCGGGCAAATATCCGTTTCACTTCATCCTTGTTCTTCGTCGCGAAATACCAGTCAATCGTCCGTTTCAGGCCGTCCTTGAACAAGACCTTCGGTTCCCAGCCGAGAAGTCTTTTCGCCAGCGAATTATCCGCGACACGATTCAGAGGTCCGGTTGGCATGTCCGGCCGCAGCTTGATCTCCGCTTTGTGACCGGTGGAATCGCAGATCATTTTCACCGCGTCGAGTACGCGGATACGCTCCATCGTGCCCAGGTTGATTGCCGTTCCGTCGTTGATTTTCTCGCCCGCAAGGATCGTTCCTTCCACGATGTCGTCAATGTACGTCCAGTTGCGGATTTGCGTTCCGTCTCCCCAGACTTCGAATGGCGTCTGGCCGATAAACGCGCGTGCAATCATTGCAATCACCGCGTGATTCTCCACTCCGCGCGGCCCGTACACCGTGAAATACCGGCAGGACGCCGCGCCAAGACCATGTTCCTTGTGGTACGCGCTCAGGGTGAACTCCGCCATTAGCTTCGCCCAGCCGTACGTGTTGTCCGCGTCGTTCGGGCCTTTGGTGAGATCTTCCGTCAGAAACAGTTCTTTCTTTACATCCGTCTGCATGAAATTCGGATAAACACATCCCGAAGACGCGAAAACAACTTTCTTCGCTTTCGCGCGCACCGCTTCCCAGAAAACGATGCCATCGAGGAAAAAATTCGAAGCAGGTCCCGCCTGATGCAAATCCACATAACCGCGACCGCCATGGTCCGCCGCTAGGTGGAAAACCGTGTCCACACCCTGCATTGCAGAACGCGTCACTCCCGGCTCGCGCAGATCCGCTTTGATAAATTCGACCGCGCCGCGCGCCATCGGCTCTTTCAGATTGTCCAGATGCCCGCTCGTCAAATCATCCACTACGCGCACTCTCGCTCCGCGCGCCAAAAGCTGGTCCGTCAGCGTCGAGCCGATAAACGACCCTCCTCCCGTCACCAGCACAAGTTTCCCAGTCCAGAAAGTCTCCGCGGGCTTCATGCGTTCTCTGCCTCCTCAGTTTTTCTTTCCGGCCGCAACACGGCCCACAATCTGCGCAATTTTTTGCAATTCGTTGACTCTATCATAGCCACGCGCCGCTTCTTTTGCGGCTGTGCCCATCTGTTTCACAAGGTTGCTGTCCGCGGTAAGTGTTCGGATGGCCGCGACGAGATCGGCCGCCCGATCTGGATCCGCTGCGACGCCGAATCCTTGTTTCACTCCAAGCGTCGCAACATCCGTTTCGGGCGGCGCGACGGCCACGATGGGTTTGCCCGCCGCCAGAATCCCATACATCTTGCTCGGAACAACCACACCCTCAAGGCCGCGCTTGACCGTGATTAGATGCGCGTCCGCCGCCGCCAGTACCGAGGGGATCTTGCTTCCCGGAAAAAAAGGCAGGAATTTTACATTGGGAATGTCCGCAGACGCTGCAGCCAACGAATCGCGTTGCGCTCCTTCCCCCACAAATACGAAGCCAATATTTTCAGCGCCAAGTTCTTTTGCGGCTGTAAGCAGAGTCTCCCATGCCCCGTAAAATCCCAAATTTCCCGCGTGCACCAGCACAAACTGAAAATCCCCACGAATTTTGCTAATGACTTCCGCATCGAGCGCCGGGACAGCGCCGCACCCGGAAACAATTTCCGTTCCGTCCCGCACAATCACAATCTTCGCGCCATCCACTCCTTTCGAAAGGATGCGGTTCTTCATGTCTTCGCCGAGAACGATCACGCAGTCCGCCCGTCGCAGCGCCCAGCGATGCAGCCTTTCCCAAACCCGCGTCAGCAATCCTGGTTCAACAATAGCTCCCCCCACTGCCATGTCCGGGTACATGTCGCGAATGTTGTACACATACGGTTTGCCCTTAAGCAGCGCAACAAACGCGCCAACGATTCCCTCAAAAGGCGGATCTGTCATCGCCAGAACAGCGTCGCATCGCAAAAAAAGCGCACCCAGCACCGCGAAGAAAACATAACTCAAATAGTTCAGCACCCGCTTCTTCATGTTGAGACGCGGAAATGCAGTCGAACCAACGCGAATGATCCGTACTCCGCCAATCGATTCTGTTTGCCAGAGTCGCCACGGCCGGCGCTCCGTGGGATCGTAGGAGGGCCGCCCACAGAGAATCTTTACCTCATGTTCTCTGCAAAGCGCGTCCACCACGGTCTGCGCCATTTTCGCGGTCGCTGAAGTATCCGGCGGAAAATACAAATTGAGCAGCAGGATCTTCATGCGCTTTGTTCCCGCCGCCGTTTTGTCGCGCGGTCGTTCACGATTTTGTAATCAGAAAGTCCCCAAGCACCAGCGCGTCCATCTGCGTACGCAAAAAGCAGTCAATCGCTTCTTCAGGTTTGCAGACAATCGGCTCGTTGTCGTTGAACGAGGTATTCAGCACCACGGGAACGCCCGTCTGCCGCTCCACCTCTTTAATCAATTTCCAATAGCGTGGATTCGCCGTCTTGGTCACCGTCTGTAAACGTCCCGTCCCATCCACATGCGTAGGCGCGGGAATTTTGTCGCGCTTTTCCGGCCGCACGGAAAACGCCATCGTCATAAAAGGCGAAGGGTGCGATTTTTCAAACCACTCGCCGCTCGCCTCCGCCAAAATCGATGGCGCAAACGGTCGAAAAATCTCGCGATGCTTGATGCGGCGATTCAACACTTCCTTCATTTCCGCGCGCCGCGGATCGGCCACGATGCTGCGGTTCCCCAGCGCGCGCGGTCCCCATTCCGCGCGCCCCTGAAACCATCCAAGAATTTCCCCTGCGCCGATAATTTTCGCCGTGTTCTCCAAAAGTCTTTCTTCTTCAAGCTGCGCAATCGCATAACCATTCTGCTGAAGTTTCGCGCCATCAATCGCCCGCCGCGTCTCCTCTACGGAATATCCCGGCCCCCAATACGCGTGCTCCATCACAAATGACCGCGGCTTGCCCAAAATCTGATGCCAAACATAGAGCGCCGCGCCTACGGCGAGCCCCGCATCGCCCGCCGCCGGATGCACGTACACACTTTCGAACGGCGTCTCTCCCAAAACTTTCCCATTCGCAACGCAATTGAACGCAACGCCGCCCGCCAGACAGACCGACTTCATCTGCGTTTCGTCGGCCAGATGCCGCAACATGCCTAAATACACTTCTTCCAGCCGCGCCTGCAGTGACGACGCCAGATTGCGGTGCCGCTGCTCGATCGGCGCTTCCGGCTCGCGCGCTGGCCCAAGATGTTTCGGCAGCTCATCCGAAAATAATTGTCCAAGAACCGGCGTCTTGTCCGCTTCGGCCCAACTCATTTCCGGTCCCGTGCGGTGATGCGTGAAGTATTGCAGTGCCAACCGAAATCTGGCGCCGTTTGAATGTACAATTTCGCGGAATTCTTCAAGGAACTCCGGCTCGCCGTAAGCGCCAAGTCCCATCACTTTGTATTCGTCGCCAAATTTCAAAAATCCCAGGTATTGCGTGATCGCGCTGTAATAAAGCCCCAGCGAATGCGGAAACGCGATTGCTCCAAGAACGTTCATGCGAGGCCCGAACCCTGCTCCCCACATCGAACTCGCAAAATCGCCGAGTCCATCAGCAGAAAGCAATGCAGCCTCTTCAAATGGCGAGCAATAAAATGAACTCGCCAGATGGGCAACGTGATGCTCGACGCGGTGAAAAGTTGCTCCCAATTGTTCAGGATCGGAATCGAAAGCAGCAGCCAGTGCTTCGCGTATGCCAGTGAATTTTGCCAGTACTTTCAGCCGTTCGCGCGCAAAAGAAGGCATTCGCAGCGCGTAAAACAACTTCGTTCCCATCCGCGCATAGGGATTGCGGGGCACAGCGACGTGATCCACGTCGGCAAGCGTCAATCCCGCTTCCTTTAAACAATAGCGAATCGCCGCTGCTGGAAATCCCGCCGCGTATTTCACGCGGTTGAACCGCTCCTCTTCGACTGCCGCGACCAACTGCCCATCGCACACAATCGCAGCCGATGCGTTCCCGTGATACGCGTTAATCCCAAGAATATTCATTGTGCAAAGAAATTAGTGTACCGCAGTCGCGCCGCATGGTAGCGCGTCACGCCGTCATATTGCGGCGGCACCACTCATTTAGAACAAAAAGTGCCCACGGCCGCGACCACGTCGTTTTCCCCGCGAGAAACGATTCCCACACACCGCGAACACCTTCCGGTTTAACGTGCTCTTTCAGTGCCGGCGTAATATCCGCGCAACTCGTCTCGACTTTCGCTCGCAGCGGTCCATGGAGCCATTGCTCCCACGGCAACGTAAAAGTGCGTTTCTTCTGCCCCAAAATTTCCGCGGGCAAAATATCTTGCAGCGCGCAAACCAACAGTGCTTTGTGCTGATTCTTGTTTCTCCTCGCCGAATCCGGCAGCGCACACACAAATTCCACAAGCGGCGTATCCAACAATGGCACCCGTACTTCTAGCGACCGCGCCATGCTCACGGAATCCGTGTCACGCAGCAGCGTGCTCGCCATGTAACAGCGCATCTCGAGCCAGCTAACGCCGCCGATTGGCTCCATGCGCCGTGCTTCATCGGCCGCGCGTTGCAGCCATCCCATCCATGTCGGCTCCAGCGTAGTTCCGTCCGAGCCGATGCTGCTCGGCCGGAAGCGCGGCTCAATAATCTGTTTCGCATCATCCGGAACAAACAGCGCTCTTGCAAAGAAGTAAGCATGGGGAAGCCGGCCCACATCGCTCCACGCTGCGGCCGCTTTTGCCGCTGCATCGCGCGCCATGGATGCCTGAAACACTCCCCGCAAAAGTCCCCGCGTCATGCGCCGGATTCCGCTTGGACAAAATTGCGCAGTTTTTGCCAGCCGCTCCAGTTTCGGTACGCTCCAAAACGTCGGGTACCCCGCAAACAGTTCGTCGCCGCCCAATCCCGAAAGTGCAACTTTCAATCCGACTTCGCGCGCCGCCCAGGAAACAAAATATGTGTTTACGCCGTCCGCGCTCGGCTGGTCGAGCGCGCGCAAAATCTCGTCTATGCGATCGATTACGGCGCTTCCTTCAAGCGGCACTTCTTTATGATTTGTTCCGCAACGCGTGGCGACCTTCCGTGTCAATTCCGATTCGTCGTATACCGTGTTTGGAAAAGCGAGCGTGAAACTCTGAATTCCCGGGTGCTCGCGCGCGGCCAAAGCTGCGATTGCTCCCGAATCCAGCCCACTCGAAAGAAAAAGTCCTACCGGAACGTCAGCAATCAAGTGCGCACGCACCGCGTCCGACAGCATTGGCTTCACCGCTTGCACTGCCGCGCTAAAGTCGTGAGGTTTTTTCGGGTCGCGCCCAGCCGGGCTCCGTCGCGGATCCCACCAAGGATGCGTCCGAGGAATTTTTCTCCGGTCCGGCACGTATACCAGCATGCGATGGCCCGGCGGCAGGGAAAACACGCCTTCGAACATCGTCACTGGTTCACTGACGCTGCCGAAAAGCAGATATGAAGTCAGCGCATCCTGCGAGAGTCCGCCGTTCGCCGCGCCGCAAGCCCGCAACGCGCGCACTTCGGATGCAAACGCAAATCCCTCCGCGCTCTGCGTGTAATACAAAGGTTTAATGCCGAGGGGATCGCGCGCAAGAAAAAGCACCGGTCCCGACGTGTAATGCTTGCGAAAATCTACAATCGCCAAGGCAAACATCCCGCGCAGTTCCACAAGGCATTCTTCGCCCCACTCTTCCCACGCATGCACAAGAATTTCCGTATCCGATTGCGTTTTGAATTTGTGGCCGAGTCGCACAAGGCGCTCGCGCACTTCGCGGTAGTTGTAAAGCTCGCCGTTCATCACAACCGCTACGTCGTGCGATTCGTTCCAGATGGGCTGCTGGCCCCCGGCAAGATCAATGATGCTCAACCGGCGCATGCCGAGCGCAAGCCCGGGTGCGCGAGGTTCATTTACAAGGAAGCCGGAATCATCGGGACCGCGGTGGCCTATCGCTTCGGCCATCGCCCGCACCCGCGCCTCGGCATCCGCGCTGCGCGTGACGAATGCGACGCCACAAATTCCGCACACTTACGGTTTGATCTCCGGCGTTTTCAGGAAGACTGCTCCGGCGCGGACAAAATGCTCGCGCAAATGAAAGCGCGGAATTCTCATCCCGCGGTCGGCGTACCAGGCTAATACTTCGCGCATCAGCAAAAAGAAAAGTGACCCGCCGACGAACGCGCACAAAACAAAGAAAGATTCGCGCTCCAGCAGCAGGCTCCAATCAAAAAGTTCATCCCATCCGGAATAGATTCCATCGAGAACGCGGCGAAGCCCCAATCCCTGCAAGGGAAGCCGCGCGATGCGCACGTGAGCGAACGTTTTGTAATCGTATAACGAGGGATAATTCGGTACGACGCTTGTAGCTTCGGCAAACATCGCGGGATTTTGCAAATCCCGCCGTGTAAGCATGTGCCCCTGCTTATCGCGCATCAGGACGCGGTAAGTCGGGTCCACGATGACCCATTTGCCGTCCAGTAGTACTTCCGCCACCACGTGTTTCGTTGTGCGTTCCGGCGTCAACAAAAGCAGCCGCCTCACGCTTAAGTCCGAGCTTCGCGCTAGGTTCAAGAACGCATTCGTCGCTGTTCCGCATACGGACAGCAATTGTTTGTAGTTGAGCGTCGTTTCCGGGTCCCGTTGCGCGAGTGCATCTGGATTTGCGGCAACAGCTCGCGGCGGCCCGCTGCGCATCCAGCTCAATATGGCTTCGACCTTTTGTTCCGGTGTAGCTGCCGCAGGGACAATGGCGTCAGAAAAGCCATTTAAGTACTGGCGAACAGAGTATTCCCACCCTGCCGCGTACACCATGCCCGCCAGGCATAGTACCAGCAGTGAGTTCGTCGTTCTCCAGACAAACTTGAACACAAAATGATTCCCGTTCGCCAAACCCACGCTCCGTCTAGCTAATCTTCCGACCCTTATCGCTTTTCCGCAAGCGTTCTGTAGAGCGATTCCATCTCGGATACCGGCTCATCCCAGCCGATTCTTGACGCCTTTTCTGCCGCCTGCCGTCCCAGCCGTCGTCGCAAGGTTTCATCCTGCAGCAGAGTTCTCATTGCTTGTACGAGTGCTGTTTCTTGGTGAGGAACGATCAGCGCTGCCTCTATCAGTAAAGACGCTATCCCGCACTGTTCGGTTACGATCACGGGCGTCCCCACGGCGGCGGATTCCGCGGCTGTGTTCCCGAAATTTTCATTTTGCGAAGGCAAGACAAACACATCAGCATCTCGGTACGCCGCCCACTTTTCTTCGCCAAAGATTGGTCCGACAAATTGCACCCGCTCGGTCACATGCAGAGCATCTGACATCCCTCTCAACTTTGCTTCCATCCCCTGTTCGTCTGGACCGGCAAAAACCAGCCTCAAATTTCTCCCCGCGATCTGGCCCGGAAGAGCAGAAAAAGCTTTCAACAAAAGATCAGGGCTTTTCTTTTCGCTTAAGCGGCCCAGGAAAAGAATCACGAGCGAATCCGGCGGAATGTTCCTTGTTTCCCGGAACAACCCGCGGTCGGGAATTCTCTCAGGCCGTATCACGCCGTTCCGGCGCAAAACGATCTTTTCCTTCGGAATTCCGCCTTCGCGAAGCTCGCGTGCCTCTTGCTCAGAAGTTGCAATCACGCGCGCTGCGCCCGCCAACATTCCTCTTCCGTAGAAATAGTGATAGAGCCGCTTGAGCCGCACATTCCGCACGATCGGCACAAACATACCAATCGGCTCGATGACGCAAGGAACGTTTTGTCTCCGGCACTCTTTTGCTGCAGAAGGCCCCAGCAGGTCGTAGAGTCCGAAGATGTGTACGACATCGAATTCACTCAATCGCACACGCAGAAATCTGTCTATGGCCGGATTCCAACTGGTTGCGCGATAGCGCAGCCACGTTGGCAGGTAGATCGCTTTTACACCGTGGTCTTCAGTCGCCCAACCGAAAGGCGAACGTTGGAAGGAATTTGCCTGAGGCGTTCCGGCACCACGTTCTTCCACACCCCAATCCGCGGTGAGCACAGTAACTTCGTTGCCCCGCTTCGCAAGTCCACGCGAAAGCGCTTGTACCTTCGCCGGCGGACCGCCAAATTCATAAAACGGAGCGTAAGACTCCGTCACATTCAGGATTCGCATAGTTCGCGCAGGATTTTTTTCAGCGATTTGGCGAAAGCGTTGAAGCGGAATTCGTTCTCGACGCGTTGCTTCCCACGCCGTCCCATTTCGCGTGCAATCTCCGGATTCGCCAGCAGCGTTTCAATGGACGTTGCCAGTTGCACCGCGTCGCCGTGCTGCACCAGGTACCCTGTCACGCCATCTTCAATCACTTCCGGCGCGCCGCCGTGAGCGCCACCAATCACCGGCTTGCCGCAAGCCATCGCTTCCAGATATACGAGCCCGAACCCTTCGCCGCGGCTCGGCAGCGCAAAAAGTTCGCAAGCGGAATAGCACGCTGCGAGTTGCGCGTAACTGATTCCGCTCAAGAAATGCACGTGCATTCGAACGCCATTCTCTTCCGCCAAATCTTCCAGCCAATCGCGGTCGTCGCCCTCTCCCACCGCCACAAGCTGCAGCTCCGGCCATCGCGTGAGCAATTTCGGCAGCGCGGTGATCAACGTATCCATTCCCTTGTAACGTTCGCTCGTGAGCCATCGGCCCACGGTCAAAACCACGCGCCCTCTTGGAAAATTCTCCGGCAACGCCGTTTTCGCCGCCCCGGCCAGAAGCGCCTCAAATTGCGGATCGAGCGGCCACGGCAACACGCGCAATTTTTCCGGAGAAACTCCCTGAGCTGCTTTCACGTGATCCGCCGTGTCCTGGCTCGGTGACAGCACCATGTTCGCTTTCTGCAACGCGCGCCGCCGCATCCGTGGCAGCGGCTCCCAAACTTCCACGCCATGCGTGCAAACAATGGATTTCATGCGCGGTGCAACGAACTTCATCAGTCTCGCAACCGGCGCCAAATTCGGATGGCCCGCAAGAATCACTTTTGCTTTTCGCCGGGCCGCTTTCAAAGCCGCAACCGCAAATCGTCCCTTGCCTCGATCGCACCCCGTAAAGACAAATTCCCGCCCGCTCGCCGTCATGCGATGCAGCTCCGGTGAATCATTCAGGCTCAAAATCCGGCACTCCATGCCGCGGCTCGCCGCAAACTCCGTCAGCACGGCAGCCATATGCCGCCCCGCGCGTTGCACTCCGCCGGGCGCATCCAGCTCTGGAAACAGTCCAATCAGCACGCGCAGAGTCTGCCTTGTGCGCCGCTTCTTCGCAAGCTTTTCGCGCTCATCTCGCGAGGAATCATCAAGCCGCTACGAATTTGGTTAGCTCTTTGAACTGATCAATGTACACATCCGCCGGATGCGCCGCTCGGTCATGCGTTCCAAATCCAAAATTTACAATAACAGAAGGCATTCCAGCGTTGCGCGCCGTTTGCACGTCAACTTCGGAATCGCCCACCATCGCCACCTCCTGTGCCGAAACGTTGAACTCGTTCAAAATTTGCTTCGCGCCAAGTGGATCGGGTTTTTTCGTTTCAAAACTGTTACCGCCGTAAATGCTGCGGAAATACTGCGCGACCCCCAATCCTTCCAGAATCCTCACGCTGATTTTCGCCGGCTTGTTTGTCAGCACGGACATCGGCAAGTTTTTCAGCTGTTCAAGTGTTTCCGCAACGCCCGGATACAAACGCGTGTGATCTAGTTTGTGCTCTTCGTAATGCACCAGAAAAAACGCCAGCGCACGACGTAATTCTTCTTCGCTCGGATTCCCGCCAAGCGCACGCCGAATCAATACCGGCGCGCCGGAACCGACGTAACTCGCAACCAAATCCGTCGGCAGTGCCTCGCGCTTCAATTCACGCAACGTCGCGTTCACGCCGTTCACCAAATCCATCTTGGAATCAATCAGCGTTCCGTCGAGATCGAAAACCAGCCCCCGCACGCTAAAGTTATTTGTCGCATTCATATCAAATAATTGTAATACGCGCGTCGCAATCCGCGCCGCCCTTCGCGTACACTATTAGTTTCCGTTGTCGTCAAAATTGCTACCGGAGAACCCATGGCTCAGGTCTTCCCCTTTCGCGCATTCCGATATAATTCCCAGGTCGCGCCGTTTCAAAATGTCCTCACGCAGCCGTACGACAAAATCTCTCCGGAAATGCAGCAGAAATATTACGACGCGCATCCGCAAAACTTGATCACCGTGGAAAAAGGAAAGGAATTTGCCGGCGACGGCCCCGGCAACAATGTTTATTCCCGCGCGGCGGCTGCGTTCAAAGAATGGGAAGAAAAAAATGTGATCGTGCAGGACGTCGCTCCCTCTTTTTACGCCTACACGCAGGAATTTACTGTTCCCGGAACTTCTGAGCGCCGCACGCGCCGAGGATTTATCGGAGCTGGAAAACTCGAAGAATATTCCGCGGGCGTGATTTTTCGTCACGAGCACACACTCTCCGGCCCCAAGGCGGATCGGCTCGAACTTCTTCGCAACACGCGCACGCACACCGGACAATTATTCTTGCTCTACTCGGATCCGCAAAAACGCGTGGACGTAGTTTTGAGCGAAGCTGAATCCGCCACGTCGCCCGCCACAGAAGTTCATGATGAATACGGCGTCACGCATCGTCTTTGGGCCGTTTCCGATCCACAAAAAGTTTCCGCGATTCAATCCGCGATGGCCGATCAGAAACTCGTTATCGCCGACGGCCATCACCGTTACGAAACCGCGCTCAACTATCGCAATGAGCGCCGCGCGCAAGCCGGATCAACTGATCCAAACGCTCCGTACGAACGCGCGATGATGACGTTCATCAATACGCGCAGCGAAGGCCTCGTGATTTTGCCGACGCATCGCGTCGCGGCAAACGTTCACGATTTTTCCTGGCCCGCCGTGCGCCGCTATCTCGAGCCGTGGTTCTCCACGGAAGTTTTCACGTTTGCTGACGGTGAACAAAAAGAAAGCGCGCGCGCGAATTTTCTTTTGCGTCTCAAGGCCGCGGCCACGCGGCGCGCGATCGGCGCCTATCCCGCCGCAGAGGATAGCCAGCGCGCGTATTACCTGCTTGTTCTTCGCCCGGGCGCGGACCTTGCGCAACTTCTTCCAAGCGTTTCGCCGCTGCAGCGTGAGCTAGACGTCGTTCTGCTCCACGAAGGAATTCTGGAACCTGCGCTCGGCATCACGCCGCAAGCCGTCACGAAAGAAGCAAATCTCACGTACGAACGCGAAGCCAACAATGCACTAAATGCAGTGGACTCCGGCAAAGCACAAATTTCTTTCCTGCTCAATGCGTGCGACGTGGAAAAAATCGTCGAAATCGCAACCGCCGGGGAAGTGATGCCGCAAAAATCCACGGACTTTTTCCCGAAACTTTTGAGCGGCATCACCATGTACCGCGTTTGAGTCCTCTTTAACGCCGAAAGGCGCGCAAGCGCGCCTTTCGGAAAAGCAAACCAAAAAACAGAATCAAGAAATCTGAAAATAAAGCAAATTTTGGTCGCAGGCCAAAATTTATTTGAAGCTCGCCACGGCTTCTGCTTCCGTGTTGTAAACATCGAACACGGTGAGAAGCTTGGTGATTTGCAAAACTTCCTGGAATTTTGAACCCAGGTGGCAGAGACGCAGGGACGCGCCCTGCGACTTCGCGCTGTGATGCGCGGCGACGAGCGTGCCCAAGCCAGCGCTGTCAATGAACGTTACCCCATCCATGTTCAGGACAATTTTTTTTCGGCCTTCGGCGAGCAGGCTCTTCACTTTTTCCCTCAGGGCGTTCGATTCTTCGCCGAGGACGATGCGCCCGTCCAGAGCCACCACGGATACGCCGTCCACTTCGCGATTCGTCATCTTTAATGCCACGTTCGTTTCCTCCTCATTCTTTTGGAAAGCCCATCTCTCTGGGAAAAGTCCGGCGGCAACCATGGCCGGGCCAGAAAGCATATCAAATTTTGTACAGCACTTGCTTTTGTAAGCCGGCTTGGCCTTGGGCGCTAAATGTAATCCGCGCAGGACATGTAATAGCCGCACAGATTGCAGATCAGCTTGCACCGGCGCGATTCGAGCCTTTGCGAGCACACGGGACAATAGCGCGAAGCGTCCTCTTGCGGCAACTGCGAAGAGGCGGAACCGGCGTTCGCCCGCGCAGGACGAGGCGGCGGTCCGGACTGCTTCACGGCATGTTCCACGGCGGGCATGGTTATAGCACAACCTCCCTGCCAGGTGATAGGGGAGCAAGGGACGGAAGTCGTGACGAGAGATCCCTCGCCATAAGGCGTAGACAGAGGGGGGACACCTCACAAGAACCGTTCGGTGCAAGCAAATATCCTTCGCCGGATATAAGAGAGGTCCCTCGGATCCCGATCCCTCGGCTGCGCTCGGGATAAATGGTCGCTTCCCTCGTAAAGAACACTCGGGACAAGCGGGATGGGTACCCTTCATCGAGTGCCCAGTTAACAATAACTACCCCTCCCCGCCCCTGGCGCACGTCGCGCCGCCGCATCGACTAACCCCGGCAGGGCCCGCGTGTCGACCCAGGGTCCTTGCCGCGCCCGTGGTGCCAGCACGATCTGTTGTTTTACATCGACCACGATCAGCCATTGCAGAAAATGACGAAAGCACTTTTTCTCGCCATTTTACTGCTCGATGCGGCGGAGAAAATAAGTGCTAACAGCGTGTGGGGATTATCCCGTGCCATCGATGGCACAGGAAGCGCGCATCTAGGTTTTGCCACGGCGCAAGCGCCGCACGGTTTTTCCCAATCCGCGCTCAACCGTGTCATCGTCCAGTCGCTGCAAAAAACGATACAGCGTCGTGTAGTCGGATACCGAGCGCAGGTGCAGAGCCTCCCGCAAGTCACGATGCTCGCCGAGACGGCTCTCGGCTTCGCGGAAAGTCCAGTCTTCGTAACGCATCAAACAGAGAATTGCCAAGGTAGTGGATCAGTTTCCGCTTAGGGCGTTTGGTCAGTATTCAAAAATTCTTATGACCGGTTCGTGAATATACCAACTACTTCCGGCTTCTCCGCCAGCCCGCGCTAAGTCAAGTTTCACCCGTTCGGCATCTGACTGGCTGTTCTTGGGAGCGCTTCCACCTCTCGGGTAAGCGTGTTCAGCTACGGTAACTTCGCTTTTGGCGATCCGTCCAAATGCGATGCCGTCAATGTCGACGAATCAGCTGTGAATGACTCGTACAACCTTTCTTTGAGCGTTGGTATTCAAAATGTTACAGAGGCGCTACCGTCCAGCAGTTGCTTCGAACTAGGAATACCATCGGGCCATTCTGCAGGAAGTCACTCTACCACTTGGGCATTTTCTCTACCCGGCGCTTCCCGGCAGCAATTGGGGTGGGAGGCGCATTCAAACAGGCCAAAAGGCCTGTTCGGCGTTCGAGAGCCGAGCAGGTGAAGTATGCACGGCTACAGCACAGACTCAAATGAAAGGAGGATCGTTCCTCTACTGCTGGCGTTGTTGGCGATTGCTCTGGCGTGGACTTCGTCGAAATTTCTCGCTACCGCCCACCTCTCGGTCCCGTGGTGGGTGGATGCTCCTTCCAGCATGGCCTTCTACGGCGCGTTCTATGCCCTTTTTGACAGATATCTCTGGCGGAACAGCCTTGTACACAAATTGGGACTGGTACGCATCCCGAACCTCACGGGACGCTGGCGCGGTTGTCTCGTGACGTCGTTCGACGGCCATGCGACGCGACACGATTTGATCATCCATATCTTCCAGAGTTGGACGCAAATCGTCGTGTACCTCACCACGCCCACATCCATGTCAAGCAGTTGCACCGCAGTGATTCAAGTGGACGACCCTGAAGGCGCCGTGTTGGTCTATCAGTATCAGAATCAGCCGCTGGCGTACGCAATGAAAACGATGCACATGCACTATGGCACGGCCATGTTGAGAATCTCGAACGATGGCTGTCTGGCTGGAGATTATTACGCGGGGCGCGACCGGCGGACCTTTGGCCGGATTTGGTGCTGTAGACTGGGCAGCCCGAAGACGGACCCAGAATCCATCTATACCGTGGGCAGAGCCAAAGACTCTCGCTCAGGGGCCCGGGCAGCCTAATCGCGTACCGCAGTCTGTTCCGTTGGCGCTGGCGGCGGTCGGCGCGGCCGATAATTTCGTCAGCGGTCAGGGGGTGGATTCCAGACCTGCAGAGCACGGTTCACCCCATTACATGATCCAGGTTGCCAGCCGAGGGCTGTGCGGCAGCCTCGGTCACCCGGCCGCGATGTGAACCGGGCGATCTGCAAAGGCTGTCCCAATCGGGGTTGAAGACGATGACGCGAATGACGAGATTGGGAACTTCCCGTTCCTTTGCAAGCTCAAGCCGTACGTATCTAAGTTGACTCACGGGATAAATAGATTTGTGCAGATGAATGCCTGGCCTCTGCGCCACTGACTAAATGCAGTTTATTGACGAGGTGCGAAGCGCGGCTTAGCATGAGGCGCGGGATAAGGAGCGCTTCGTGATCGGCCAAGTCCTCGGGCATTGCCGCATTGTCGCGAAAATTGGGGAAGGAGGGATGGGGGTTGTCTATCGCGCCTATGACGAGGTGCTGCACCGCGAAGTAGCGGTGAAAGTGGTCCGGAAGGGCGCCGCAGCGGGTACATCCTCCTCATCCGCCGGCCCGAATTTGCTGGATGAAGCGCGGGCTTCCTCTTCGCTGGCTCATCCAAATATCTGCACGATTTACGAAGTCGGAGAGACGGACGGCGAAGTTTACATTGTGATGGAACTGGTCGAGGGCAAGCCTTTGCGCGACTTATGCCGAGACGCGGGCTTGCAGGCCGGAGCTGTGTTGCGATACGGCGTGCAAATCGCAAGCGCGCTGGCGCGGGCGCATGACCGGGGCGTGATTCACCGGGACCTGAAGACAGCGAATATCGTGGTCGCCCCCGATGGATTAGTAAAAATTCTGGATTTCGGCTTAGCGAAACGAGTGGGCGGGGGAATTTTCGATGTGGCTTCGCACACTCTTGCAACGATTGACGAGGCGACCGGTTTTAGCGGGACTTTGCCGTACCTGGCGCCGGAAATTTTGAGTGGAGAACAGGCGGATTATCGCAGCGATTTGTGGGCGCTGGGAGTTGTGTTGTACGAAGCGGTGTCCGGGCGGCTGCCCTTTGGCGGGCGCACTGGTTTTGAAGTTACGTCGGCGATCCTGCGGGAAATTCCCGCTGCGCTTGGTCCTCCGGTGCCGCCGGGGCTTTGGGCGGTCATTCAACGCTGTTTGACCAAGGAGCCCACGCAGCGTTATCAGCGCGCGGGCGAAATTCAGGCGGCGCTGGAAGCGGTGCAGTCGGCTTCGATTGTTCCTGCAGCAGATCCGGCTGTGGATCGCAACGCGTTGAGAACCACGGTGCTGCACAGTGTGCGGCACGCGCGTGTGCGAAAAGGAGATTTTGTCCTGCTCGTGGGAACTACGAAGGGAGCATTTATCCTTCGTTCCAACGAGAAGCGCAGCCGTTGGGAAGTAGGCGGCCCCTATTTTCATGGGCACTGCGTTTATGCGATGGCCTATGACAGCCGCGCGGACCGGCATCGCATTTGGGCTTCGACGATGAATTATTGGGGCGCGCTGCTGCGCTTCAGCGACGATTTTGGGAAGAGCTGGACGAATCCGCAGGAAGCCACGATACGGTTTCCGCCGGAAGCGGGCGTTTCGCTGAAAAATATCTGGCAGATTACGCTGGGACGGCCGGAAGAACCTGATGTGATGTATTGCGGCGTGGAGCCTGCTGCGTTATTTGAAAGCCGCGACGCTGGAGAGAGCTGGTCGTTGGTGCGCGGGCTCTTCGATCATCCGCACCGGCCACGGTGGCTGCCGGGCAACGGCGGGCTGGCGCTGCACACCGTTGTGCTCGATACGACTAACGCACAGCGCATGTACATTGCGATTTCATCCGGTGGTGTTTACCGGACGGATGATGGCGGACAAACGTGGGCGGCAAAAAATCGCGGGGTGCGAGCGATGTTTGTGCCGAACAAATATCCGGAATTCGGGCAATGCGTGCACAAGATTGCGATGCATCCGGCGCATCCGGAGCGGCTTTTCCTGCAAAACCATTGGGGATTGTATCGCTCCGACGATTATGGCGAGAACTGGAAAGACATCGCGAATGGCGTGCCTTCGGATTTTGGTTTTGCCATGAATGTGCACCCGAGAAATCCCGAGTGCGTGTACATCGTGCCGGTGGAGTCGGATGAGTTTCGGTGCGCCTGCGACGGCAAGCTCCGCGTGTACCGGACGCGCAATGCGGGCGCGTCCTGGGAGCCGCTGATGCGCGGATTGCCGCAAAAGCGCGCTTACGAAACTGTTTTGCGGGATGCAATGGCGACGGATTCATTCGATCCCCTTGGAATTTATTTTGGGACGCGGAGCGGGCAGCTTTTTGGTTCGCGCGATGAAGGGCGGACGTGGGAAAAAATCATGGGAGGCATGCCGTCGGTGGTGTGCGTGCGCACTGCGATCGTGGAGGATGCATCCGGCGGAACCGCTTTAAGCAAGGCTAAGGACGCGCCTGCGCCCTCCTCTAGATCTAAATCTCGATCGACTCAGAAGCGGCGCACAACGCGACGCACTACGAAAAAGAGTTGATTGTGGCGGTGACGATTTACATTCCCGGCGCGTTGCGGCAGTTCACGGAGGGGCGGAACAAGGTTCAGCTCGAAGGCGTCCATGGGACGTTGAGCGATGCGTTGACCGCGTTGTGGGCGCTCTATCCTGGAGTTCGAGATCGCGTAATCACAGAACAGGGTCAAGTTCGCGAACACATCAACATCTTCATAGGTGATGAGAATGTTCGGTACACGGGTGGACTCGCTAGCCGGATATCCGCAGAGTCTGAGATTTCGATCGTGCCTGCCGTGAGTGGTGGCTGAGAGTGACGAAAATAAATTACTTCTGGGCGGGCTCGGGCATCACGTAGCCGGAGTGGGCGGGGAGGCCGGCACGTTCGAGCTGTATGGTGACGTGGTCAATGGCGAAGGCGACGTGGAGTTTTTGGCGGATGGCGATCAGGACGGTTTCGCATTCGTCCATGTGCATATCGGGGACGCGGGCGTGGCAGCTCAGTGCGTTGTGATCGCCGCCGAGGGACCAGATGTGGACGTCGTGAACTTCCTGAACGCCGGGAACGGTGAGGATGGCGCGCGCGACTTCTTCGACTTGGACGCCTTGCGGGCGGCCTTCGAGAAGAATGTGAGAGGAAGCGCGCAAGATGCCGACGCTGGACCACAAAACGAGAAGGCCGATGGCCAGGCCGAGGATCGGGTCAATCCAAGTGAGGCCAGTGTAGTGAATGGCGATGGCGCCGCCGATGATAGCGATGTTGGAGAGCGCGTCGCCGAAATTGTGGACAAGGATGCTGCGGAGGTTGAGGTCTTTGTGGCCGCGCATGACGGCGAGCGTGATGCCGCCGTTGACGGCGAGCGCGGCGAGGGAGGTCCAGATCATCCAGCTCTCGACGACGGCGACGGGAGCGTGGAGGCGCTCAATAGCTTCGTAGCCGAGCCACGCGGCGAGGAGAACGAGGAGAACAGCGTTTGTGAAGGCGGCAAGCGTGCCGGCGCGATGGTAGCCGTAGGTTTTGTCGGAGTCGGCGGGACGCTGCGCCCAGCGCATGGCGATCCAGGAGATGCCGAGCGCGGGGACATCGGAAAGATTGTGGACGGCGTCGTTTAGGAGAGCGACGCTGCGGCCGAGAATGCCGCCGAAAACTTCTGCGACGACCAGGCCGAGCGTGGCGACCATAGCCCAGGCGAGAACGCTCGGCTTAAGCGGTGGGTGAACGTGCCCATGGCCACCATGAGAATGGGCGTGCGAGTGACTGTGGGCTCCATGAGAATGGCCGTGGGAAGAGTGGGAGTGGGCGCCCATGAGAGTCTATTTTATGTCACGGCGGAGGCTGGAACGCTAGCGCTGACGCGGGGAAGTGGTCGGTGTGGGCATCTTCATTGAAAAGAACGGGTCCGAAGACCCGCCACTACAAAAGCCAAGAGGACGAAAGCAGGGAGGGAGAGATTGTTAGGCAGTTTGACACTACGGGCTTGCGAAGCGATTGACGATGGTGTCAACCGCTGCGAGTATCGAAAGAGCTTCCCTGGCTCCCGCTATCTTGATTGGGAAGCGATTCTTTCCAGGGGCAGTGCTCGGGCAAAATGTCGGTCCCAGTCACCAAACTTAGTTTTTGGGGTGTGCGCGGCTCCACGCCAACCGTGGATCCCGCGACGTGGCGCTATGGCGGCAACACGCCTTGTCTGGAATTGGTCGCGCCGGACGGGACGCAATTTATTCTGGATTGCGGAACGGGTTTGCGCTCGTTGGGAACGCGCTGGAGCGTGCCCGCGGGCGGACGGAATTCCGAAACGCACATTCTTGTGACGCACTACCATTGGGATCACATTCAGGGCATTCCGTTTTTCATGCCGCTCTATGCGGAGAATAATGCGTTTCATTTTTATAGTTTTCGCTCGAAGTATTTGGGGCGCGACAGTTTGAAGCAGGTTTTTGAAACGCAGATGGCGATGCCGTATTTTCCGGTGGATATGTCCGCGATGAGCGCGAAGCGGAAATTCATGGAAGTGACAGCGGGCGAAACGTTTACGATTGGCGAGAACAAAGTCACGACACGGGAATTGAACCATCCGCAAGGGTGCCTGGGATACCGGATCGAAACTTCCGCGGGTACGGTCGTTTATGCGACGGACAATGAACCGGGCGATCCGAAGCACGATGCGTTCCTACGCGAGTTGGCGCAGGGTGCGGACATCTTTATTAACGACGCGCAGTACACGCCGGAGCAGCTCGCGACGGTGCGCAAGGGATGGGGGCATTCGACGTGGCTCGAAGGCGTGAAAGTGGCGCGCGAGGCTGGCGCGAAGACGCTGGTGCTATTTCATCATGACCCGGATTCGACGGACCGGATGGTGGACGGATTGTTGCGGCAGGCGCGCGAGGAATTTGATTCCGTGTTCGCGGCGAGCGAAGGGATGGTGATTACGCTGGGCGCGGCGGAGAATCGGATGGAAGCGCACATGCCGGGAACGCGCACGGCACTGCGACGCGAAGCGCAATTCCGCGCGAAAGTGAGCGGAGTTACGGAAAGCGGGCAGGAGTTTGAAGAAGAAACGATCGTGAGAGATTTATCCTTGCAAGGAGCGCTGATTTCACTGCATCACAGTCCGCGGCTGCAATCTGAACTGCAAGTGACGATGGAAACGCCCGGCGAAGAAGGTACGCACGCGATGAAGCTGCGCGGCTACGTGGTGCGCGTGGATGCCGGCGCGGAAAAAGGCCACAGCGCGGTGGGCGTGGTATTCACGGACTAATTCTTGCTGGAAAGAACTACTTGAGAGATTCGATTTTCGCGTCTAGATGAGCGAGCGCAGCTTCAAGAGTTTTCCGGTGATTCGGGTGAGTGGCGTTCTCCAGATCCGCTAGCACGTGTTTTTTGGAAAGTTCCAGTCCCTGTATCTCGCGATCTTTTTCCATTTGCTCCTGTGTTTTCTGCAGCTTCTCGTTGGGGGATTTTTCCGGACGATTCGATTCCACTTGGGATTCGACGTCTTTGCTTTCCCAGCCGCGTGCCATGCCTCTATTTTGCCACACTAGCGGCAAAACAGGCCGCAGAAAACCGATTAAGTTTCCGGTTGCTGTTTACGCCCCGGCCGCGCGAACTTTTGGCTTCTCCGATACAACGGCTCTCACAAGGCCACGCAGCGCGGCCTCCGCTTTTCGCGCATTACGTTCCGCGCGCAAACCGTGGAAGGAAAACTCGGCCTCTTTGCCGGGCCACTGAAGAACCAGGAGCCAAGAATTTTCGCTGCGCTGGAGAAATACGGAGGAGATATCGGCCACACAGATCACAACAGCCGGTTGCAAATTCGACTTCATCGCAAGAATTGTTTCTCTGCTTACGAAGAGTTGCACCGGTTCGGGAGGGACGAATCCAGCAGAGAATTCTGCGCCCTTCAGAATAATTTGCCTGTTGGGTCCGCGGATTCTCTCTTCTTCGAGTGGGCGATTCAGGTTCGGCGGCAGGAGAATCGCAGTGAGGAAAAATCCCAGTCCGAAAATTGCGGCGATCCAACTTTGCGGAAGGGCTAGCGGAAGAATTACGAGCGCGGCGCCGAAAAATCCGAGGGCGAAACGGAAAAAAGTCCATGAATGTTGATTGCGGCGCGGATGCAATTGTTTTGGCAGTTGTTCCGTTGCAGCGAGGAATGCCGCGCCCAGTTTCGATTGCGACCGCAAGGGATTTGTTTCTTCTGTGGCCGACGGGATGCGGTTCTTGCTCATGCTTGGCTTGCAGGTCCGATCATTGTGTTCGCGCGAATCATGTTAGCAGGAATTTCTTGAAATGGTTCGGGAATGGTTGCGTCATGCGAAAGTGGAAACGAGGCACGCGGATGTGGAAGAATGCTGGAAACCGCGTGCGCTCAAGCGTGGAAGGAAGAGGAATTCCTAATGAAGTGTATCTACGCACTGGCACCCGCATTGTTGCTGAGTTTGTTTCTTTCGCCAAAGGCGAATTCAGGCGCGCCGCAAACGGACGACGCTTCGAAGGTCGTCGCTATGGAAAATTTGTGGAATCAAATGCAGCTGAATCACGATGCGCCAGCGATGGAAAAGATGCTGGACGAAGATTTTGTTTTGACCGATTACGACGGGAGTCTCTTGACCAAGAGTCAATTTTTGGAATCGATCAAGGATCCGTCCACCAAGCTTACGCAGGAAATGTCCGAGGGCATGAAGCTGCATCAACACGGGACTACGGTGGTGATTACGGGAGCGACACGGGAGAAGGGCACGCAAAACGGGAAGCCGTTCGCTCATAACGGGCGGTTTACGGACACGTGGATCAAGAAAGACGGGCGGTGGCTCTGCGTGGCTAGCCATCTCGGTGTGATCAGCAAATAACAAGATCAGGAAAAAGATAACGCTGATGCGCAGAAAGCGCAGAGGAACGCGGAGAATGGCAGAAACTATGCCCTAACTCTGTGATATAAAGTACTTGACAAGGCCAACTTCATTGGGTTAGGTTGAAACTGCGGCGGAGAAGGCAGAAGGGAAATCCCAACATGTTCAAACGGATTGCGGCCATTTTCGGCATTTTTGCGTGTACTTGCGTGGCATGGATGATTCTGGGTACTTCGATTTTTTACCGGACCGACAATCTTGGTCCGGTTTTGTCGTCGCGCGTTGGTTCCACCTGGGGCACGGCGCAGGAGCAACGGCCACCGTCGGTGAATTATTTCACGGACGAAGTGAAAACCGTGACTGTGGAGGAGAACAGGAAGAGGACTGAAAAACAGGAGCACTACAACGCGGCGCACTTTGTGGCGCTGGAATCGAGTCATGTTGGGGCAGACTTCCAGATTGATTACCGCAAGAAAGGGCTGCTTTGGTTCAGCACGTATAGGGTCGCGTTCGACGGGACGTACACGTTCAAGAATCCAATGGGACGAGAAGAGGTCTTTACGATTCGGCTACCACTCCCCGCAAAGCAGGCCGTTTACGACAATCTGCAACTCACGCTGGACGGGGCGCCGCTTACCTTGAGTTATGGCGGGGCGGAAGTTTCCGCAAGCGGGCGCGTGGCAGCAAACGGGACGGGCATTCTGAAAGCAGGGTACCGGTCGCAGGGCTTGGATAATTGGAGCTATCAATTTTCAAACGGAGAAGAGGTTGCGCGGATCAACGATTTTCACCTCCTAATAAAGACCAATTTCGGGGGATTCGATTTTCCTGAGAACACGCTTTCTCCCACAGAAAAGCACGAAACAGCACAAGGCTGGGAATTGAAGTGGGATTATCAGAATCTTGTCAGCGGGTTTAACGTTTCCCTGAGAATGCCGCAGAAGCTGCAGCCCGGACCACTGGCTGGAAAGATTTCTTATTTTGCCCCGGTTTCTCTGTTTTTCTTTTTTTTCCTGATTTTCATTTTGTCCACGCTGCGCGGGATTGATCTGCATCCGATGAATTATTTCTTCCTTGCGGCAGCGTTTTTTGCGTTTCATCTTTTGCTGGCGTATTTGTGCGATCACATTTCGATTCATGCGGCGTTTGCGATTTCTTCCCTCGTTTCGATTCTTTTGGTAGTGAGCTATTTGCGGCTAGTGGTGAATTTGAGGTTTGCGGCAGTGGATGCGGGGCTCTCGCAGTTGATTTATCTTGTGCTGTTTTCGTATGCGTTTTTCTTTGAGGGGTTCACAGGATTGGCAGTGACGATTGGAGCGATTCTGACACTGTTTGTGGTGATGCAGATGACGGGAAGGATTAAGTGGACAGAGAGGTTTGCGAATAAGGTGGCTGGTGAAGGATTCGCGACTAGATGAATGAAGAACCAGTTAAGAACCGTCGGCGCGTCTATTTCGAAGAAGACAGAACCATGCGTTAAGGAGCATTTGACGCTTCCGGTTCGCATCCAAGAGAGATTTCTCTCTGCATAAGCCAACCGATTCGCAGGAGCGAATCGGAGGGAAAGAGCGTTGGCTTATTCCGTTCGAAATTACAGGTGGTGGATGGAGCAGCCGACAGGAGAAGTGGTTGGCGCGACGAGGATCGAAGCAAGGCTCCCGCCAACTGCAATGCGGCGGGCTGCCAGTTCTGGTCCCCTGCGCTACCGGATCGGGCGAAACGCCGGTGACGGAAATTAGTGGGCAGCGGGTTGGGCGGTAGGAGGGAGCACACCGTTCAGGCGGAGATACATGGATTGGGCGGAGTAGTGGTCGGCCCAGGAGCCGGAAAGAATCAGGATCACGCCGGCGCGAGAAACGTTGCGACCGTTGAAGAGTGGGATGGAGTCGGCGAGATGGGAGTCGTCCACTTTGGCGAGCGCGGTGGAACAGAAGTCGAAGGAACTTTTGACGGCGGCGACGAGTTTGTCTTTCGAATCGGACTCGGCGAGTTTGGGGCCTTCGGGTGCGGCGAGGCCGGAGACTTTTGAGCAGAAAAGATTGTTGGATTCGGCGATGTGAATCGTCAGGTGGGCGAAGGTGCTCTGATCGGGCGTGGGCTTGAAAGAGAATTTGTCGACGGGCATGGCGTCGGCTGCCGCGGTCATATTTTTGGAGTAGCGCGCGAGACCGGCGCGGAGGGCGTCCGCGACGGGTGTGCTGGAAGGAGCGGGCGCGGCTTGGGCGAAGGAAAGGGCTGGCGCGAGAGCGAGCACAGCTAACGAGCTGACAAAGCGATTCATGGAAGCCTCCTAAGTGCCGCGGGACAGTTTACGCTGCGAGGAAAGACTCGGCAAGTGAGAGTGGTTCGTAACGACGAGTCCTGTTAATGATTCACATCCAAGAGAGATTTCATTGCGCGAAGAACGCGCAATGGGGCGGAGGTCTCACTTCTCAAGCCGACCGATTCATCAGAATGAATCGGGAAGAAAAAGCATCGGCTTGCTCCGTTCGAAATGGACAGTGGGGGGTTGGCATTGACGGAAAGACTGCCGCGCGGTTTACACCGCAGAAGTAGCGACGGTATTCCTCGGTTGGTTGTGTGCTTGAAGTTGACGTTGAGGTCCTTCGCGCATCTTCGTGGATGCGCTCAGGATGACAAGCTCACCAGGTGTTGCTCACATGCGTTCGACCAAAAACGGCCGGGACTCAGGATGACAATCAGCTAGTGAGACCGCACAAATCGTGACTGTGGCAGACGCCACTGTGAGGCTTACACAGCGAAAGCGGCGCCTGGCCGCCCTTCGGCTTTGCTCATGGCAAACCGACTCCAAATTATTTGCGTTTGATGATGAGGACGGTGTCCGGAGTGTAGAAGACCGCTTCGGAGACTTTGCCGGAGGAGTCGCGTTTGAATTCGACGGAGAAGCCTTCGAGGCCTTTGAGGTCGAAGGTGGTTCCGCGGCGGGGCAAGAGTTCGCGCTCGGGCGCGCCGGGCTGACTCATGACAAGAGTGTGATCTCCGCGAAGAGCGATTGTGGTTGGCGTGGGATCGCCGGGGAATTCGTATTGGCCGGCAAAGGCCTCAATGAACGACCGTTCGGTGAGTTGTTTGTCCGGCATGCGCGTGAAGACGATGTCTTTGACGCGCGGCTCGAGCGGCATGGAGAGAGAAGAGATGTCGCCTGCGAGATCACCGAAGAAAGACAGCTTCTGTTTGGAGAAGGGATCTTGCGGGTCGTAGGGAACTTCGAAAACGTCATAGTGATAATGCTTCATGTGTAGCGGGAGCTTGTTGACTTTCAGCAAAAGGCCACCGGGCTCTTCCGCAACGGAAACGATTCCGTAACCGGGATTTTCGTAATCGCCTAGATAGTCCTTTATATCGTGCGACGTGTGGGTGCCCTTTTTGCGCAGATCGTAGCCTTTGGTTTTGGCGTCCGCTTCGGATTGCTTGCCCGCGATTTCTGAATCGAGGAGGCGTTTGCTCCAGGGCACCTGGTCCATGCCGAGAAGGCGGTCCATCGCGTTGAAAGCGATGACGTCGGGGAGCGGCGTACCATCAAGATTGGTGAGAACGACGACGCCGATTTTTTCGTTGGGCAGGAAGGTGAAAATGGAGCTGAAACCATCAAGATTGCCGCCGTGCTCGATGCGTTTGTGGCCGCGATAGGTGGAGATGAAAAAGCCCATGCCGTAGCTGTTTTCGCCGAGTTCGGGGTAATCCGGCGTGCCGGAAAGCGTCATTTGAGGCGTTTGCATTTGCGAGGAATTGTTTTCGGAGAGTAGTTGCTGGCCGTTGAATTTGCCCTTGTTTAGGTGGAAGAGAAGATAGTGGCTCATGTCTTCGGCGTTGCTGTTGAGTTCACCGGCGGGACCGAGGGCACAGGTGTCCGGGCAAGTCGCTTCAAAGGGCATGCGCTTTAGTTCGGCTTTGAGGTCGCGGCCTTTTTGATAGGGCAGAGCGAAGTCGGGACTGGCTTGTAGTTCTTTTAATGAAAACGTTGTGGTGTTCATGCCGAGCGGCGTAAGAACGCGCACGCGGAGAGAGTCTTCCCATTTCTTGTTATCGAGTAGTCCGGCGATGTAGCCAGCGGTCATGAACATGAGGTTGTTGTATTGAAAGGTGGAGCGAAGAGGTTTGTTGGGCTCGAGATATTGTAGGCGGCGAATCAGATCGTCGCGCGAGAAATCGGAGCTGTACCAAACCATGTCGTGGCGCGGGAGGCCGGAGCGATGCGTGACGAGGTCGCGGACGGTCATTTGTTCGGTTAGAACCGGGTCATAGAGCTTGAAGGCGGGGAAAACGGTGCGGACGGGAAGATCCCAGCCGCCTTTGCCTTCGTCCATGAGCATGCCGAGGTCGGTGACGGTGAAGGATTTGGTGATGGAGGCGATGGCGAAAAGAGATTTGGGAGTGATGGGGAGTTTCTTTTCGATATCGCGATAGCCGTAGCCTTTGAGGAGGATAACTTTGTCGCCCTGGACAATCGCAACGGCAGCGCCTGCGCCATGCCAATCTTTTACTGCCTGGTTGACGAAATCGTCGAAGCCTTCGAGGGCCTTTGAGGAATCAATTTGCTTCTGCTGCGCAAGAAGAGGAGCGGCGATGAAAAGCGCGGAAAGAGTAAGGCCGGCTACGGAGCGCTGGAAGCGCATGGGTCACTCCTTGAAAAAGCGATTCAAACTGGACGCGCGTCAAAATACTTTGGTGCTTATGGGAAGTCAATGAAAGGCTGCATCTTGAAAAGAAACGAACTTGGCAAGGTTGTGGGTAGGCACTAAGCTGCGACTGGCGTGGAGGGCGCAAATGACTGGCGGAACGACAAATTCTGGTTTGGGGATTTTGTGGGGTGGGTTGATTGCCGGGACGATGGATATTACGGCGGCGATTTTGACGTACAAAATCAGGAACAATCTTCCGGCGACGCGGTTGTTGCAATCCGTTGCGAGTGGATTATTGGGCAAGGACGCGTTTACGGGAGGAACACCAACGGCTGCGCTGGGATTATTTCTGCATTTCGTGATTGCGTTTGGAGCGACGACAGTTTTTTATCTGGCGAGCCGGAAGATGCCTTGGCTGATACAGCATGCGGTGATCGCTGGAGTTTTGTACGGGATTGTGGTGCACCAGTTTATGCAGCAGGTTGTGTTGCCGCTTTCGGCGTTTCACAAAGGGCCGTTCAACTTCAACATGCTATTGCTGGGACTTGCGACGCATGTCGTTTGCATTGGGCTGCCGATTGCGCTGAGCGTGCGGCGATTTTCTAGCTAGAGGTTGCCTCTGGTTCGCGGGGATTTTTTACACGGAGGACACAGAGTTCGCAGAAGCAGAGAACAAATTAGTGGGCAGCGAACACGGGTCTGCCGACGAGGGTGAGGACTTTGCCGGGTTTTGCGCCGGTGGGTTTGCCGGAATCCCAGATTAGTTGGCCGTTTACGAAAACTTTTTCGATGCCGACGGGAACTTCGAAAGGCTTTTCGAACGTGGAGCGGTCGATTACGGTGTCTGGATTGAAGAGGACGAGGTCGGCGAAGTTTCCGACTTTGAGCGTGCCACGATCTTTCCAGCCGAGACGCTTCGCGGGAAGAGAAGTCATTTTGCGGATGGCTTCGGGAAGAGTGAGCCATTTTTTTTCGCGGACGTAAACGCCGAGAACGCGCGGGAAGGTTCCGGCGCCGCGCGGATGTTCGGACCCGATGCCACCGTCGCTCGCGACCATGACCCACGGCTGCTGATAGAAGGCTTTGATGTCCGATTCGATCATGGAATGGCCGATAATGCTGGCTTCGGTGTTGGCGTCGTCGCCTTCGCGGATAATGCGAGTGTACATTTCGGTACCAGAGATGTTGTTGGCCTTGGCTAGGTCGGCGATGGTGTGGCCGACGTATGAAGGATTCGGCGAGAATTCCGTGATTAGGACGGATTCGGGGCCACCGGTATCGGCGAGCGCTTTTTCGACGCTGACAGGATTTGTGTACTGCTTGTCCGGCATGATGACTTTGATGCCCGAGTGCCAAGCTTCGTAGGGATAGCAGTCGGCGAGAAAATCGATGCCGCGCTTGCGGGCAGCGTTGATGATGGCGATGTATTCCGGTGCTTTGCCCCACACGGCGATGGTGCTGACTTTGATGTGCGAGTGCTCGATGGGAATGTGAGCGCGCTCGCCGATTTCGATTTCTTCCTTTAGCGCCTCGAAACTCTTGTTTCCCTCATCACGAATGTGGGTCATGTAAAAGCCTCCGCGTTTTGCGGTTTCGGCGGCCATGGCGACGACCTCGTCAGTGTTGCTGTAACTGGCGAGGTCATATTCAAGCCCGCTGGAGAGGCCGATCGCGCCTTCGTGCATGGCGTGCGCGGTGAGCGTGGCCATTTTTTCGATTTCTTCGGGAGTGGCGGTGCGACGAAAGTCTTTCCCCATGACGAGTTCGCGAATGGTGGCGTGGCCGGCGATGACAGCGAGATTGACGGACGCGGGATTTTTTTGCCGGGCTTCGAGCCACGGCGCGATGGGCCAAGGCGAATCGCCGTCGGCGCCGATGATGAGCGAGGTGATGCCTTGCGCGATTTGCGATTCGGCTAGCGGATTGCTCTCGAGGCCGCGCGTGGAGTGATTGTGAATGTCAATGAAGCCAGGAGCTAGGACGAGACCTTTGGCGTCTAGGACTTTGTCGGATTTGGCGGGTTTGAAGTTGCCGATTTTCGTGACGCGGGAGCCGGTGATGCGGAGATTTGCTTTGCGGAGAGGAGCGCCGGTGCCGTCGGCTAGTTGCGCGTTGATGATTACGAGGGATTGGGGTTTTTGTTGAGCGGAAACCACGATGGGGAAAAAACAAACAAGATTGATGAGAAATTTCCGAATCATGAGGGCTCCTGAGTGGAGAGGATACAATGTGGGGGAAGAAAAAGCGCCGCCTGGCCCTTCGACTGGGCTCAGGGTAAAAAGGCAGCGCTACAAGAGTGGACTAGAACGTTGGCGGCGTGTTGATCCAGAGCAGCCAGGATTCCTTGGAGCCGGGATTGCGCCAACGATGCGGCGTTGAGCTTTCGAAATAGAGGCTGTCGCCGGGCTTGAGTCTATAGTGCTCTTCCTCACCGAGCCAGATTTCAAATTCACCACGAATCACATGAAGGAACTCTTCGCCTTCGTGCGTGTAGGGTTCGCCGCTGCCGCTGCCCGGTTTGATGCGGAAGAGGTGCGGCTCCATGGCTTTGTTGCCCCACGCGAGGAGCTCCATGCGGACACCTTTTGTTGTTTCGAGCACGCGACGCTCGGGGGACTGCACGAGGCGAGAGTTTTTTCCGGAAGCGTCAAAGAACGAAAAAAGATTTGTGCGGTAGTAACGCGCGATGCGACGAAGCGTTGCGATGGAAGCGCGCATCTGGCCGCGCTCGAGTGCGCTGAGGAAGCCGACGGAGACGCCGGTGGCACGCGCGACCTGGACGAGAGAAAGATTGCGCTTCTGACGTAGGCGTCGAAAACTCTGGCCGGGAGAGAGAACGCTTTCCGCGGGAACAGAGACGACGCCCTGCCGCTTTAGAACGTGAACGATGGCGGCGGGATTAAGGCCCCGCGCGCGCCGAAGAAAGATAGCGCGCTGAAGAAGGCGTACGTCCGACGCACTGTAAAGACGGTAACGGCTGCGCGTGCGCTGAGGAACAACGAGCCCGAGCGACTCCCAGGCGCGAAGCGCGGAGGAAGAGATGCCGACGCGGCGCGCAACTTCGCTAATACGGAGGAGCGGCTCCATATCTTGTGGCACTGATGCTTTCGATAAATTCTTTCTTCTTGACACTCTGACCGTCATTCAATAAGTTTGCAGGATTATAGTAAGGTTTGTGGGGCACAAGCAACCTCGAAGGGAAGCAAAAATACAGAACTTCGAGGACAGGGGTGATTTTATGGAGTCCTTCGAAAAGAGATCGCGGACGATTGTGTATTGGTTTGCAAGTTTTGTGACCGTGTTTAGTTTGTGCGCGTCGTCGGCAAGCGGGCAGAGCACGGGCGGCAGGATTCGCGGGACGGTGGTTGATCCGAGCGGAGGCGCGGTCGCAGGAGCGAAAGTGCTTCTGATCAACGAAGCCAACGGGACACAGCGGGACACGCCAGCGAGTGCGACCGGCGAGTACATTTTTCTCGAAGTACCGGTGGGAACTTACCAAATCCAGGTGAATCAGACCGGTTTCAAGAAATATTTGCGGAAAGGAATTGTCGTCAACCTGAACGAAGTTGTGAACCTGGATATCCCGCTCGTGGTTGGCGGATCGACGGAAGTAGTGGAGGTCACTGGAGCACCGCCGCTAGTGGATACAACGTCGACGCAATTGGGAGCGGTGGTAGGAGCGCGCGCGGTCAGCGAGTTGCCACTAGCACAGCGGGATACCTATCAATTGCTGCAGTTGCAGCCGGGTGTGCAATCACAGCTCGGAGTAGACAATGTTTATGGAAGCGACCGGGCTGGTGTTGTCAGCGTGAACGGCGGGCGCGGGCGCGACAACAACTTCACAGTGAACGGCGGCGACGGAAACGATCAGTTTGCTAACCTGCCGGCCATTCAGCCGTCGCCGGACAGCATCGAGGAGTTCCGCGTGCTTACGAATACTTTTGATGCGGAGTACGGGCGAAACTCCGGCGCGGTGATAAACGTGGTGACGAAGTCCGGCACCAATGAGATCCACGGCAACGCGTATGAGTTTTTCCGAAACCAGGCCCTGAATGCCAAGGGTTTTTTCGACACGACCAAGGTCGATTATCTGCAGAACCAGTTTGGCGCAACACTGGGTGGCCCGATCAAGAAAGACAAGACGTTTTTCTTTGTTACCTACGAAGGCGACCGGCTGCGCAAGGGTACATCGTCAGACACTACTGCAGTGCCGACGGACTTCGAACGCACGGGCGATTTTTCAGCTGGTTCGACTTTTGGCGGAACAATCTCCGATCAATTTTTTGCTGATTCGCTAAATGCGCGCCCCGGCTGCGCTAGCGCCGTGGCGGCGGCCGGTGGGGCCGCCATTACCCCCGGAGCGCTCTATTCGGATGTGTTTCCAGGAAACAAAATTCCAACGGCTTGCTTCGATCAGACTGCCCTCGATTTGATGAATCAGTTCGTGCCACACGCCAACATCTCCTTAGATGGGACGGGGAACCTCAACGGTTTCCAGGCCGTGCCACTGGGTCACGAGCGGAGCAATCAATTTACGGTGAAGATCGACCACGAGCTTGCGAAGAACCAGCATCTCAGCGGCTACTACTATTTCACGCAGCATTACCTAGCCAAACCTTTCGCGCGCTTCCAGTCGGGCGGAGCAACGTTGCCGGGCTTTGGCGATTTAACTGATGAGCGAACTCAGCAGGTAAACATTGCGCACACCTGGACGATCGGCACGACTTCCGTGAACGAAGCACGCTTCACATTCTTCCGCGAAGGACAGGGCACGTTCCTGCATCCTCAGCACACCGCGTTGGTGCAGGATTCGTGTAAAACGGTTGCCGCGGCCAATTGTTTTGCGGACCCGAACAATCCCGACCTTGGCATTCATCCGAACCTCGGCGCCGACCGCGAAGGCGTCCCGTATGTAAATATTTCCGGCGGATTTTCGATTGGCAACAACTTTGAAGGCGAGTTGCCTCAGCACGGAAACACTTACCAGGTTTCGGACAGCTTTGGAAAAGTGATCGGAAATCACAGCATCAAATTCGGTGGCGACTTCCGCGAACAACAATTTGACCAACGTCTCTATTTCAACGTCAACGGCTCGTACTACATCTATGGCGGAAGTAGCCCGAACGACCCGCTCAGCGACAATCTATTTCCAAATTATCTGTTGGGGCTGAATGACAACTACATTCAAGGTTCGGCGCAGGATGAATTGATACGTTCGAAGTCTTTTTATCTCTTCGCTCAGGATAGCTGGAAGCTGAAATCCAATTTGACCCTAAATTATGGCCTCCGGTGGGAGTTGAATACGCCACTAGCTGATGTCGGGAAAAAGGTACAGACCTATCGTCCCGGACAGAACACCACGATCTATCCCTGCCAAATCGGGCCGAACGATCCACTGTTTGCGACTTTCGGGAATGACTGTGGCGCAGCTGGTGTGATTCCCACAGGACTGGTTGTAGCGGGCGATAAAGGAGTGCCGGTTGGACTGACGTCCACCTACTATAAATCGTTTGCTCCGCGCATCGGGCTGGCGTGGAGTCCAAGCGCAAAGGATGGAGCTTTGGGGAAGCTGTTTGGCGGGCCTGGGAAGACAAGCATTCGAGCGGGCTTCGGAATTTTCTACAATCCGATCGAACAGCTCGTGATGGAACAGTTCAGCGCCGAGCCTCCGTTCGGCGGAAGTTCCAGCATTTTCAACACCATGTTGAATCTGCCGTTCCAATATCAGAACGGATCGACCGCCCCGAATCCTTTTAATGGGATCTTGAACCCGCCAAGGAATCAGCCAGTGGATTGGGCGATGTTTCGGCCGATCCTTCTCTATGGGCAGGCGGCGCCGCATATCCGCTCCCAATACGCGGAGCAGTACAACCTGTCGATCCAGCGAGAATTCGCGAAGGATATGGTATTCCAGATTGCGTATGTAGGCCGGCAGGGACATCGATTATTGGCGACGCAAGAAATAAATCCCGGAAATCCGCAAACTTGCCTGGATCTCAACGCGAATCTTGGCGTCGGAACGTGCACCCAGTTTGGTGCCGACAACCCTTACTTCATTGATCCTGGAACGGTTCTGACAGCGGATCTGCATCTGCCTTACGGAGCGACTAAGGTACTTCCTGCAGGAACGACGATTGGGCCCAACGGTCTTACTCTGGTCGGACTTCGTCCGTTTTCTTCTCCCAACTGCGAACCGTCAACGGGAGCGGGCTGCCCGGCCGACGGTCTTCCGATGTTTTCCAACATTTTTCAGCAGGGGACGATTTCAAGTTCCTCATATCACGCTTTGCAGGCCAGTATCGAAAAGCGGTTTTCGCACGGCCTACAGTTCACCGGCGCGTATACGTTTGGCAAGTCGCTGGATTATGCCTCGACGTTTGAAAGCCTGGTGAACCCATTCAATCCGAAAATTGGGCGTTCACCTTCGCTGTTTGATGCCCGTCACCGGTTTGTATTCAGCTATTACTGGGACCTGCCGATTCCGAAGTATGAGGGCTTCGCCGGAAAGGCGCTGAACGGCTGGTCCATGTCCGGTACGACGATTGCACAAACCGGTTTCCCAATTCGCATCACGCAGCAAGATGACAACGAGCTCTATACCAGTTTCGACTTCGAAACTTCAGGCCAGCCAAATCTGATTGCGCCGTTCAAAAAGCTTAATCCGCGGAACCCTGGCAATCAGGGTTTCGATCCGAGCTCATTTAGCACCGGGTGTATCGATCCTGCGGATCCTAACAACCTGGTCGACAATCCGCTTTGCTCGAATGAGGCGGGCGGCGTAGTGCTCGGCACAATCGGCAACGCACCGCGGACAATCTGCTGCGGGCCGGGCGAATTTCAGACCGATATCGGAGTTTTCAAGAATACAAACTTCGGCGAGCACTACCGGTTGCAGTTCCGTGCCGAAATTTACAATCTGTTCAATTACGCGCAGTTTTACCAGCCGGATGGGAACGTCACCGATGGCTCCGACTTCGGTCGTGTAAAACGCGCGCGCGAGCCGCGGCTGGTGCAATTTGCCTTGAAGTTTTACTTCTAGGCAAGAAACACAAAGACTCTCCGCAGGCGCGGCTCACGAGGGCCGCGCTTCTGCGTGTCTGAGGAAAGATTTTCGGAAAGATACTGACGGCAGGGAAGAGACCTGCACTAAGGTCTGTTGCAAAACAACAGGCTTGATTCAGGGAGAAGTTATGTACGACGCACTGCAAAAGGAAATTGCAACTTACGAAAAGAGAACGCCGAAATCCGCCGCCGCGCACAAACGCGCGCTGGAGAGGATTCCGCTTGGTGTGGCGAGCAACTACCGGCACTACGAGCCTTATCCAATTTTTGTGAAGGACGGAAAGGGCAGCCGGATTCATGACCTTGATGGAAATGAATATGTGGACCACAACTTGTGTTTCGGCGCGTTGATGGCGGGGCATTGTCATCCTGCCGTGGTGAAGGCTGTTAAGGAGCAGTTGGATTTGGGCACGACGTTCGGCATGCCGCACGATCAGGAATGGGAGCTTGCGGAAGAGATTTGCAAGCGCTATCCGGTGGAGATGGTGCGGTTTGGTTCGAGTGGAACGGAAGTGACGATGCATGCATGCCGCATCGCGCGCGCGGCAACCGGACGCGACAAGATCGTGAAATTTGAGGGTGCATACCACGGACTGCATGATACGGCGCTGGTGAGCGTGAAGCCGAAAGAAACGGAATATGGCGATGAGAATGCGCCGAACTCCGTGCCCGGTGGCGGAGGCGTTCCGAAGGCGGCGGTGGACAATGTTGTGATCGCGAGCTTCAATAATTTGGGAAGTGTGGAGAATCGCTTCAAGCAATATCCCGGGCAGATTGCGGCGATTATTCTTGAACCGATTTTGATGAATGTGGGCTTGTGCATTCCGCAGCCCGGATTTTTGGAAGGGCTGCGCAAGATTTGCGATGCGAACGGCGCGCTGCTGATTTTCGACGAAGTCAAAACCGGCGCGAAGCTGGCATGGGGTGGCGCGAGCGATTATTTCGGTGTGAAGCCCGACATGATTTGTCTAGCGAAGTCCATTGGCGGTGGTTTGCCACTCGGCGCATTCGGCGCGAGCCGCAAAGTGATGAACCTGATCTCCGACCACAAGGTGTTTCACGGCGGGACGTACAACACGAATCGCGTGGCGATGGCGGCGGGGCTGGCGACATTCCGTGAAGTGCTGACGCGTGATGCGTACGCGCACGTTGGAAAGCTCAGCAAGAAACTGACGGAAGGCTATCGCACGATCGTGGCGAAGAGCGGATTGACGGCGTACGTGGCGAGCGCGGGAGTGAACGGCGCGTTGATGCTCTATCCGAAGGAAATTCGCAACTACCGCGACTGGATGAAAATTGACGTGGATTTGTGGCGGCACTACTGGTTCGCAATGGTGAATCGCGGCGTGCTGGCCCAGCCGTACTGGTGGGACGAACAATGGACGATTTCCGTGCAACATACGGAGGTGGACATTGATAAACACCTCGCGGTGTTTGAAGAAGTCGCGCCGTCAATGGCGAAGGCGCAAGCGGAACGCGGCATGGTGACCGCGGCTGCCGGACACTAAGAACGCGGAAGAGCTAAAGGGGAATTGATTTGGCGGACGGGGTCACGGAATCGCAGCCGCATTTGAAACGCGTGCTGGGTCAGCGGGATCTCGTCCTGCTATTTGTAGTGGCTGTTTTCAATTTGAATGTGCTGCCGTCCATTGCGGCGAACGGTGGCGTGACGATTTGGCTTTGGATTATTTCGCTGGTGTTGTTTTTCTGGCCGCAGGGAATTGCCGTGATCGAATTGTCGCAGCGCTATCCTGGTGAAGGCGGCGTTTATTTATGGGCCAAGGAAGTGTTTGGCGATTTTCACGGATTTTTGTCCGGCTGGTGCTATTGGACGAACAACATGATGTACGTGCCGACGGTGCTGCTCTATTTCGTCGGCGTGTCCGTGTTCGCGCTGGGAGAGAGTCATCACGGACTTGCGGATAACAAAGTGTTCGCGTTGAGCGCGTGTGTCTTTTTGCTCGTGGTGCTCGTGGTGTTGAACGTGGTTGGGCTGGGCATCGGGAAATGGGTTAACAATGTTGGCGCGATTGGAACGTTTGTTGCCGCAGCGCTCTTGATGGGATTGGGCGTGATTGTGTGGACGAAATTTGGAAGCGATGTGACCTGGACGGATTTTCAAATCCCGGCGAATCCGCGATTTGTGCTGAATTCCTTTGGCGTGATTTGTTTTGGGCTCGTTGGGCTGGAATTGGCTTCGGTGATGGGTGACGAAATTCAGGAACCGGCTAAGACGCTGCCAGGCGCGGTGGCATGGGGCGGCGTTCTGTCCGGGTTGTTGTACATCGGTGCGACGCTTACTTTGCTGATCGCCGTAAGCAAATCACAGATCAGCGTGCTGCAGGGAATCGTGCAGGCGGTTTCGCACATGGCATCGAGGGTGGGAGTGGCGTGGATTGTTGCGCCGTTTGCGTTTTTACTCAGTTTATCGATTGCTGGAATCGGGTCGGCGTGGCTGGGAGGCTCGGCGCGCATTCCGTTTGTTGCGGGGCTGGATTCGTACATGCCGGCGTGGCTCGGGCGCGTGCATCCGCGATACCGGACGCCGTATGCCGCGCTGATTGTGCATGCCGGGGTCTCACTTGCGTTGGTGCTAATGAATTTCTGGAGTACGGGCGTGCAGGAATCGTTCCAGCGGCTGCTCTCGCTCGCGGTGGTGCTGCAGCTGATTCCGTTTTTGTACATCTTTTATGCGCTGATTCGAATTGCGGCCGCCCCGGGCTTTGAGAAGAAGCGATATAACAAGGGAACGCTGCTGATCTCGGGGATGAGTGGATTGCTGACGACGAGTTTGGGCATTGCGCTGGCGTTTTTTCCGGCGCAGCAGATTACTTCACTTCTGTCGTATGAAGTGTGGATGGTTGGAGGAACGATTCTTTTTATTGGCGCAGCGGCGTTTTTCTTCTTTGTGTATGGACGGCGGAAGCAGGCGGCGAGAGCGGCTGCGTAAACTGGCTGCGTTTTCGCGAAGAGTTGGGAGGAAATTATGTCGAGCAGTGCGACCACGGGAGTGCGGACGTGTCAGAACTACATCAACGGAAAGTGGGAGAGCGCGGCGAGCGGGAAGACGTTCCCGGTGTACGACCCTTCGACGGAAGAAGTGATCGCTCAGGTGGCAGCGTCGGAAACGGCGGATGTGGATCGCGCCGTGAAGGCGGCGCGCACGGCGTTTGATTCCGGGCCTTGGCCGCAAACGACGGCGCAAGATCGCGGGCGAATTCTTTTTAGGCTGGCGGAAAAAGTCCGGCAAAACACGGCGGCGCTGGCCGAGCTGGAGTGCCGCAACACTGGAAAGCCGATCGTCGAAGCGGAATACGACATCGCGGACGTGGCGACTTGCTTTGAATATTACGGCGGCCTGGCGAACAAAGTGACAGGACACGTGAATCCCGTGCCGGCGAATGCGCTGAGTTTTACGTTGCGCGAGCCAGTCGGCGTGGCGGGACAGATTATTCCGTGGAACTATCCTTTGCTGATGGCTGCATGGAAACTGGCGCCGGCGATTGCCGCGGGCTGCACGTGTGTTTTGAAGCCGGCAGAACAAACACCGCTGACCGCGCTGGAATTTGCGAATTGGTTTGAAGAGGCGGGATTGCCCACGGGCGTGGTGAACATCTTGAACGGACTTGGCGAAACGGCGGGTGCGGCGCTGGTGGCACATCCGGGCGTGGACAAGATTGCGTTCACGGGAAGCGCGGCAGTCGGGAAAATTATCGTGAAGAGCGCTGCGGACACTTTGAAGCGCGTGACGCTGGAACTTGGTGGCAAGTCGCCAAACGTTTTCTTTGCGGACGCGGATTGGGAAGCGGCCGTGGATGGCGCGCTGTTTGGCGTGTTCATCAATCAGGGGGAAGTTTGCTCGGCGGGAAGTCGCATTTTGGTGGAGAAGAAGATTTATACGAAATTTGTGGAAGCGATGACGGAGAAGGCGAAGCGAATCAAGCTTGGTCCGCCGATGGAGCGCGAAACGAAGATGGGGCCGCTGGTCAGCAAAGAACAGTACGACCGCGTCAGCTCCTATCTGGAAGTGGGGAAGAAGGAAGCGAAGACGGCGATCGGCGGCGGGCGGCCGCGACAGATCGGCAAAGGCTATTACCTTGAACCGACGATTTTCTACGACGTGGATAATAATGCGCGGATTGCGCGGGAAGAAATTTTTGGACCGGTCGCTTCGGTGATTCCGTTTGAAGGCGAACCTGATGCGATTCGGATTGCAAACGATACGCCATACGGACTCGCCGGTGCCGTCTGGACACGCGACATCTACAAGGCGTTTCGCGTGGTGAAATCGTTGCGTGCGGGAATCGTGTGGGTGAACCACATGCAGCCGACGTACGTGGAAGCGCCGTGGGGCGGCTACAAGCAGTCCGGCTTCGGACGCGAGCTTGGACCGTGGGGACTCGAGGAATATTTGGAAACAAAGCAGGTGTTCGTCAATTTGGATGAAGCGCCGATTGGCTGGTACTGAGATTTTTCGTGGAAGGACGACGTACATGGGAACAATTCAGATTCGAACCGCAATTCCTGGGCCCAAATCGAAAGCGCTGATGGAACGGCGGAACGCGGCAGTGGCGCGTGGACCCTTTCATGCGACGCCTGTGTTTGCGGCGCGTGCGGAAGGCGCATCCATCGAAGACGTGGATGGAAATCGATTCATTGATTTCGCGGGCGGTATTGGGTGTTTGAACGTCGGGCACAAATCTCCGCGTGTGATGAATGCATTACGCGCACAACTCGATCAATTTCTGCATGTCTGTTTCAGCGTGACGCCGTACGAGAGCTACATTGCGGTCGCGGAAAAGCTGAACGCACTAACGCCCGGGAAGTTCCCGAAGAAAACGGTAATCGTCAATTCCGGGGCAGAGGCCGTCGAAAACGCAATCAAGATCGCTCGCGCGTACACAAAGCGGCCGGCGGTGATTTGCTTTGAAGATGCGTTTCATGGGCGAACGTTCATGGCCATGTCGCTGACCAGCAAGCCGCATCCGTACAAAGCGGGTTTTGAGCCGATGGCTAGCGATGTGTATCGCATTCCGTACGCATATCAGTATCGGAGCCCCGCAGGAACTACTGCGGAGGAATTTGCACACCACTTGGAGGACGCGTTCAAGCGTCACGTCGCAGCGGAAAATGTTGCGGCGGTGATTGCGGAGCCAGTGCTCGGTGAAGGCGGATTTGTCGTGCCGCCGCGCGACTACTTTGCGGCTTTGCACAAAATCTGCAGGAAACATGGGATTCTCTTTATCGCCGACGAAGTGCAATCTGGCATTGCGCGCACTGGCAAGTGGTTCGCGTCCGAGCATTTCGGCGTAGAGCCAGACCTGCTCGTGAGCGCGAAGTCGTTGGGCGGAGGCATGCCGATCGCGGCAGTGACTGGCCGAGCCGAAGTGATGGATGCACCCGGCGTGGGAGGACTTGGCGGAACGTTTGGCGGGCATCCGCTTTCGTGCGCGGCGGCGCTGGCTGCGATCGAGACGATCGAAAAGGATGGATTGCTTGCGCGTTCAACGGAAATTGGGAAGCGCTTTGAGGCTCGAGCCCGCGATTGGCACAAAAAGTGGGAATTGATTGGTGAAGTACGCGGGCTGGGTGGTATGTGCGCGATTGAGCTGGTGCGCGACGCGCGGACGAAAGAACCGGCGGATACGGAAACGAAAGAATTGGGGAAATATTGTTACGAGCACGGATTGATCACCATCACGGCGGGAACGTACGGAAACGTGATGCGTATTCTTGTGCCTCTTGTGGTGACCGACGAGCAATTCGAAGAGGGAATGGACGTGCTTGAATCCGGACTCGCGACGGTGGCGGAGAAGAAGCAACTGGCGCAAGCAACAATCTAAAGGTTGGTTCATGCAAGATACAGCGACAAAAACGCGCAGTATTGCGGATCAGTTGAAAGATGCACGGCTGTTTCGAGAAGCGTGCTATGTGGATGGTCAATGGGTTCATGCGAAATCCGGCGGCACGATTCAGGTTGATAATCCTGCCTCGGGCGAAATTATCGGCGGCGTTCCGAAACTAGGCGCCCCAGAAACGCGCGAGGCGATTGAGGCAGCAAACAAAGCGTTTCCACTATGGAGCAAGAAAACCGGCAAAGAACGCGCGGCGGTTTTGCGCAAGTGGTTCGACCTGATGATGGAAAATCAGGAGGATCTGGCACGGCTGATGACGTTGGAACAAGGCAAGCCGCTTACGGAATCGCGGGGAGAAGTGGCCTACGCGGCTTCGTTTCTGGAGTGGTTCGGCGAAGAGGCTAAACGAGTTTACGGCGACACGATTCCCGGACATCAGGCGGACAAGCGAATCGTGGTGATCAAGCAGCCGATCGGTGTCGTGGCGTGCATCACCCCATGGAATTTTCCGCTGGCGATGATCACACGCAAGGCCGGGCCGGCGATCGCGGCCGGTTGCACGGTCGTGCTGAAGCCGGCGGCGCAGACTCCGTTTTCCGCGCTGGCGCTTGCAGAACTCGGTGAGCGCGCGGGCGTACCGAAAGGCGTCTTCAACGTTTTGACTGGCCCGGCGAAAGAAATTGGCGGCGAGCTGACATCGAATCCGATTGTGAAGAAGCTTTCGTTCACGGGTTCAACCGAAATTGGAAAGGTTCTGATGGCGCAGTGCGCAGGAACGATCAAGAAACTTTCGCTCGAGCTTGGTGGCAATGCGCCGTTTGTCGTGTTTGAGGACGCCGACCTGGATGCGGCTGTAGAAGGAGCAGTGGCGTCGAAGTACCGAAACACGGGCCAAACTTGCGTTTGCACGAATCGGATGTTGGTACAGGATTCTGTTTACGGTGTGTTTGCGGAAAAACTGACGGCGGCTGTGAAGAAATTGAAGCCGGCACCTGGACTTGAGCCCGGAGCGACACAAGGCCCTCTGATTGATAACTCTGCTGTGGAAAAAGTGGAAAGCCATATTCGTGACGCACAAGAAAAGGGCGCGAAGGTACTGCTGGGCGGGCACAGGCACGCGCTTGGCGGGAGATTTTTCGAGCCGACGATTCTGACCGACGTGACGCCTGCGATGGCCGTTGCACGCGAAGAAACTTTCGGTCCGGTCGCGCCGTTATTCCGATTCAAGAATGAAGCGGAGGCGATTGCGCTTTCAAACGACACCGAATTTGGTCTTGCCGCGTATTTCTATGGCAGGGACATCGCGCGCGTGTGGCGCGTCGCCGAAGCCCTGGAATATGGCATCGTCGGCATCAATACCGGAATCATTTCTACGGAAGTTGCGCCGTTTGGCGGCGTGAAAGAATCTGGCCTTGGGCGCGAAGGCTCCAAGTACGGCATCGACGAATACGTCGAAATTAAGTATCTCTGCTTCGGCGGCATCACGGCCTGATGCGACGCGCCTAGCGCGGATTGATGTTTTCCTTCTTTTCGAGCCGTGCAATTAAACCTTGAATTTGTGGCTTGGTCGCATCCGGCGCGCCAGCTTGTGCGAGCTTCATTTCCTTTAGGGCCGTATCGAAGTCGCCCTTGGCTGACGCAATGCGCGCGAGTTCGCCATGCGTGTACCACTCGTTCGGACGCTTCTGAATGTTCATCTGGAAAACGGCAAACCCTTCGTCCTGCTTGTTCTGAATCTGCAGGCCGCGGCCATAAATATGCAATTGGAGTCCGTTCGCGACTTCGAAAGCTTTTTTCTTGGACGCGTCGGCTTCCTGCTTTTTCCCCATCGCGGCCAAGATTTCTGATTTGTTTAAATTATTTTCAAAACGGTCCTCGTTCTGAATGGACGTATCTTCCCATTTGAGCGCTTGCTCGAGCTCATAGTTGTTGTCGAGGCACCAGTTTGCGGCTTCGTCGTAGCCCGCCCAGGAAAAGCCGCCGGTGTTGCGTAACTGATTTTTGATGCTGCGCAGCGTGATGGCTTTGACGTCCGTCGAAACGCGGAAGGGGACGGCCAGCTTTTCCCACCGAAGTGTTGCGAGCGCCGAGTCTGGTTTGACGTCGTCAAACGTGTACGCGAGCGATTCGCGAGATTCGGCTTCATGAGGTTTCACCATTACGCGAAGAGCATCTTCCTTTTCGTCATAACTGAAACTGCCCCAGGAAGTGGAATTTTTCGAAAAGATGATGGTCCACTGATCCGCTGTGGGAAGTGTGTGCAGGCCATAGGTTCCAGCGGCGAGCGGCTTGCCTTCGATCGATACGTCCTCTGAAAACGAGATGGTAGTATTCTGATTGGCTCCCGAGCGCCAGACTTTGTCATAGGGAACTGCCGCGCCCCAAAGTTTTCGACCGCCAACCAGCGGCGCGTGATAATTGATGGTGACGTCCGTCAAGCCGATGCGCTGCGTTACTACGGCATGCTGGCTGAGGGTGGGAATGGCGAGTTCCGTGGCCTGACCACCGTTCTTAAACTGGGCTTGCGCGTTTCCTGCCAGAAATAGCGACACGGCCAAAAAGCTCAGATAAAGACGAAATAAATTGCGCATGAGATCTCCTCCGGCTGCAGTCAAAAGCAGCTCCTTCGCGGGAATTGCGTAGTTGTGGTGACACTTGCCCCAGCGGATAGACGTGCCGCCAAAGATTCCGTGAGCATGCCGGAATGGGCTTATAGTGAAATAGAACTATGAAGCATCAAAACTGGCATAGCGAGAGAGATAGCTCAAGGCGGTCCATGGCGGACGAGTCTGAGTCGAAGTCTGACAAGAAAGCGGAAAAGAAGAAGCTGGCTTGGAAGTCCCTGCCGGACGCCTGGGAGCTGCTGAAGCCGCGGCGTGGGATTCTTGCGCTCGGATTTCTGCTGATGGTGGTCAACCGGCTGGCCGGTCTCGCGCTGCCTGCCTCGCCGAAGTTTTTCTTCGACGACGTCATCGGCAAACACAAAACAGAGCTCCTCCTGCCCATCGTGCTGGTGGTCATTGCCGCGACCATCGTTCAGGGAATTACTTCCTTTACGTTAACGCAGCTTTTTTCGAAATCCGCGCAGCGCATGATTACGGAGTTGCGCAAGCAGGTGCAGGCACATATTGGCCGGCTGCCGGTGACTTTTTACGATTCGCACAAAACGGGCGTTCTGGTTTCGCGAATCATGTCCGATGTGGAAGGCGTCCGCAATTTGGTCGGTACAGGACTTATTGAACTGGCCGGCGGAATTTTGACGGCCATTTTCGCGCTCATCATTTTGTTGAAGATCAGCCCGTTGATGACACTCGTGGCGTTTGGAGTTCTGGTCTCGTTTGCGTTTGGCATCAACAAGGCGTTTGCAACGATTCGGCCGATTTTTCGCGCCAGACCAAAAATCAATGCGGAAGTGACGGGGCGTTTAACGGAATCGCTGGGTGGCGTGCGCGTGGTGAAGGGCTATCACGCGGAAGAACGGGAAGAAAAGGTTTTTGCGTCCGGCGTGCAACGGTTGCTGGATAACGTCCTGAAGACGCTGACCGCGACTTCGCTGATGAGTCTATCCGCCACGACGCTGATGGGCATCGTCAGCGCGGTCATCATGTATCTGGGCGCGCGGCAGATTCTTGCCGGCACCATGACTCCTGGAACGCTTGTGATGTACTTGGCTTTTTTGGCGATGCTGATCGCGCCGGTTTTTCAAATTGTGGCGATTGGCACGCAACTCACCGAAGCACTCACGGGACTTGAGCGTACGAAAGAAATTCTCAGCGAAAAAATAGAAGACGAAGCGCCCGGACGCGTGTCGGATATGGGGCGCGTGGAAGGCACCATCGAATTTGAACATGTTGATTTTGCGTACGACGCGAACAAACCTGTGCTCTTCGACGTGAACTTCAAGGCGAAGCCGGACACCGTGACGGCGCTTGTCGGACCTTCCGGCGCGGGCAAATCCACAATCATCGGGCTGATTGCCGCGTTTTATACGCCAACGCAAGGGCGCGTCATCATTGATGGAACGGATCTGGCCACAGTGCGGCTAAGAACTTACCGCACGCAACTCGGAGTAGTGCTACAGGACACGTTTTTGTTCGATGGAACGATTCGCGAAAATGTGGCGTTTGCCAGGCCGGGTGCGAGCGAAGCCGAAATTCTCGAAGCGTGCCGGATAGCACGAGTGGACGAGTTTGCGGAAGGGTTTGAGAAAAAATATGACACGGTGGTTGGCGAGCGTGGAGTAAAACTCTCCGGCGGGCAAAAGCAGCGCGTCTCCATTGCGCGCGCTATTTTGGCGGACCCGCGCATTCTTATTCTCGACGAAGCGACTTCGAGCCTTGATTCCGAATCCGAAGCACTGATTCAGGAAGGGCTGCGCTATTTGATGCGCGGGCGTACGACGTTCGTTATTGCTCACCGCCTCTCGACGATTCGCCGCGCGGACCAGATTTTAGTGGTGGAAGCCGGACGAATTATTGAGCGCGGCACGCATGAATCGCTCTACAAACTAAGCGGGCGGTACTACGATCTTTATACGAGGCAGCACGGGATCGAAACGAATCTTTTTCTTGCGCCGGGCGAAGGCGATACGGCTGAGGCGGTTTCCACAGAAGGAAAAAACGGAGACTCCGCGGCCCAACAATCCGGCGCGCTTGACGACGCCATGCGTCTCATGCGTGGTCAAAATTCTTAGGCAATAAATCGCTGATTTCCGAACGGTTCGTATCGAGCGATTCATTTCGAACGTCTTGCTTGCGCGCGTCGAACGTCCAAGTTTTAAGGCGCGTGTGCCAATAACGAAAAAGTACGAGAAGCGGCAAGTCGGGCGCCACACAGACGCTTGCATTCTTCAGAACTGCGCCGCAGAACACACGTCCTGACCGCCTCCATTTTCTTTTCAATGTCATTTTGCGTTTCACCGTGAAACCACCTTGTGCATCACGGCGTGGATGCGGGCATCTGTGCTGGGCTCCAGCGTGCCTTCTCGGTAGAGCAGACCGTACCGCGACATGGCTGCTTCCAAACCAATCCGATTGAACGGCTGATGGCGGCGCCCGATCGTGCCAAACAAGCGATCAAACCAAAAAAATCCAATGCCGAAATTTGCGTCCATGCGGCCTTCGTCGTTTAGGACGCGATGGTGAATATCGTGCAGCCGCCGCGCGTTGCAAAACCAGGCTTTGACGATGGGCGTTCGAGCCATCCAGAAATTCTTCAAATGCATTCGGTCGTGAAGATAGCTGAACATGAAAACAGGCCAGGCAACGAGCGTGATTAGGGAAAGAATCTGGTATGCGGGCTGAACTCCCGCCACAAACAAAATTCCCCAGCACCCCAGAAGAATCAGCGCACAAGGCGCCAGCCATTCCAGGCCTACATTGCCCACGGAAAAACGGCCGCTGGTTGCGTCGTGATATTCATCGTGACGCATCGCTTGGTCGGGTCCGTAAATCAAGAAATGGTGAATCAGGTGACTCTGACTCAGCGAAGGAATCTTGTCGCCGTGCAGCAGCCGATGAAGCCAGTAGCCTGCGAATTCGGCCACCACGCAGGATGCGCCGAGCGTAAAGAACACGCCGGTCACGCTGATTTGCTGGGTAGGTACGAACATAATCTACTCTCCCCTCAAACAGGGAAGCGCACCAGACGGCTCCCCGCTGAAACTCAAATGCTTTCCTGAAGTTACGAGAGTTGTGGAAGGACACTCAAGCGACAAGGGACGTCAGCGCACAGTTGGCGCACAATGTCGTGCGCGTATGCTGCTAACAGACGCTCATCTGACTTTCGGCGGGTACTAGTAAGCGTTTAGGTTACTAAAAGGAGGCAAATCAGGGCATGTGAATTTGTTTCATGAGGTTCTGGAAGCGAGGATCGGAGCGGAGTGGGTCCGCGATGGGGTCCACTGCCAGATAAATCAGGCGGTCGTTGTGCTCTTTTACGGCTTTGTCGAGCCACTCGAAGGCGGAATCCTTGTCCCCAAGGCCGGTGTAAATTCCCGCAAAATAGATCGCCGGAACGTTGCGATGCTGCATGAGGATTTTCAACTGCGCCAGTACTTTTCTTGCGCCCGTCGTGTCTCCAGAGACGGCAAGAGCATGCCCGTATGCCATCAGTAGGGCGGGATTGTCCGGCGCGAACGCGGTTGCGTTGCGAAAGTGAACTAGCGCATCCGAATACATTTTCTTTTCTCGGTAGGCTGAGCCCAGCCAAAATTCGGCCAGCACAAAGTGCGGCGTCTGCTCCAGCGTTACATTTGAGGTCGCAATTGTGGCGTCAAAATCGTGCGCGTAGTAGAAGGCCTCGGCTCGCGCGACCGTATAAATAGGCGAGACTGGGTCGAGTTCCAGTGCCTTATCGGTCTCAGCTTGCGCTTCGGCGATGCGGTTGGTCACCATGTAGTATTGACCCATCCATTGGTGCGCGGTGGCATTGTTCGGCTCCAATCGGATGGCTTCTTTGAGTTCGCGCTCCGCCGTCGGAAAATCCCAGTTGTAGCTCATCGCTATGTTACCCAGAACGTAGTGAGCTTCCGCGCTGTTTGCATTCAAGGCGAGCGCGCGCCGCGCTTCCGCAATTCCCTTGGGAGCAGAAACTGTCGCGGGTATGCCGTCATTCGGCGCTTCACCTAAGATTGCGTACGCGCTTGCGAGACCTGAATGGGCCATGGCGTTGTTCGGCATGAGAGCCACTGCATGTTCGTACTCTTGTATGCTGTGCGCCAAATCACGCGCGGCCCAGGATTTTCTGCCCTGCAAATAGGCGCGGTAACCCACCGGATCAATCTGGCCCGGCGAAGCATGCAGCGTCGGCGGCGGCAGCTCTTTAAGAATCTCGCGGCCGACTTTTTCCGCTGCTTCTATTTGTACTTTCAATATGTCGGCCATATCGCCGTCAAAAGAGCCTGTCCAAACATTCGCTTCGTCCTTGGCCGAAATCAAAAGCACGTTGATGTGAACCTTGGAATTGACGTGTTGCACGTAGCCTTCAAGAACATATTGAACTTGGAGGGCGCGCACGAGTTCCGCAATCGTTTTGTAGCGGAGGTGTTCCGCGGACGTAGGTGCAATCACCGCAAGATGCGGAGGATCGAGACGGCCGAGTTGCGTGATGATTTCATCCGTGAGGCCTTCGGCAAAATTATCCTGACCCTGGTCGCCCGGAGGCGTTTTGAACGGACGTACGAAGAGGCGGCTTCGCGAATCCACATGAGCGGGAGCTCGTTGATGAATGGAAATTTCTGGAATCAGGTCAGTTGAAATAGCCATCAATAAAACGGTGGCTGAGATGAGAACGGCGCCGGTGATGATCCATTTCCAAGGCAGGGATTTGTGCGTCTCAGGAGCAGACGTTTGCGATTGTGTGGGGTGTCCGTTGAGCGATTCTATTGGCAGCGCGATTGGCGGAACGCCTTCTGAGCCTGGGGCCGCGGCCGCTTGGGCTTCGAGATCATCCTTCTCGATACGGGTCTCGCGCTCCTTGTACCATCGGTCTAACTCGGATGGGTAGGCAAAGATCGCATTTTGTTTTCCCACCGGCAGCCTGTGAATCGGAAGGCCGAGGTTTCGTTCCCAGCGCTGGACGGTGCGAATTTCGCGGCGCAAATAATTCGCAATTTCGCCCCAGGACTCGAGGCGCCGTTCGTTTGACGGAGCGGTCGTCCCGGAACCGCTGCCAGAGGAGGAATCAGCCATTTGTTAGTGAGCAAAACCCGGAAGCTGGGCGGAGTATATAACGGCAGTAACCAGCCCGCCAGCTACGCGGCAGGCTGCCGAGGCCACTGGAAAGCTGTTCAATCTGCTTTTGAAATAAACGTTTCTCAAGCCCGAGGGATGGGAAAAGCGCGATAAGTCAGCCCGTTTTGTTCAAATAATGTGGCTTCTGTAGTATGTTCGAAGAGCAAGGGCCTGTAGCTCAGCGGTTAGAGCAGCGGACTCATAATCCCAAACGTGCCCTGCCGGGCCGTGCACCGACATGCAGTGGCATGCAAGTTTTGGACTACACGCACTTTGTTGCACGGCCGCGCTGCGGAGTGCATTGGCGCTCAAACTCAACTGACACCAAAACTGACACTGAATGAGATGCAGGATACTCTTTAGAGCCCTAATGATCTGGCGGAGTATCTTTCCATAACTGCAAGGACTCTGTCCGTACTGAACCCGGCGCACCACTCCGGTGTCAAAATTGTACGGTGCTACGATACCAAGTGATAAACTCTTCGCCACAGTCGATAGGTACGGCGGGGGAAAAGAGGTGAAGCTTCGGCAGACTATTTGGAAAGAGGCTTTCCTCGATAAAATAGTGAAAAGGCATGGTGTCGATGAGTCTGAGGTCGACGAAATCCTTTTCTCTTCCCCTCACATTCGGCGTGCGGGAAAGGGTAGAGTAAAAGGAGAACACGTCTATGCCGCTTACGGACAAACGGATGCCGGTAGATATTTGATAATATTCTTCATATATAAGGGACAAGGTTCAGCGCTCCCGATCTCAGCTCGTGACATGACTGACAGTGAGCGGAGGTACTACGATGACCAAATCTAACCAGCGTGATCCCTTGCCCGAGGAATTCTCCAGCTACGAGGAAGCAGGGAGATTTTGGGATGCCCACGACACCACAACCTATCCCGAAGCCTTTCAAACGATCGAGCCGGGTCGCCCTCGCGATTCGCTGTCGAAGTACTGGAAGACGCCTTCAGCGCTTAAATTGGCAGGGCGCCGTGACCCTATTGAGGTTATTACTGAGAAAGCGCAGGACGTTGTTTTTAAGGCGCTGGAGGAAGGATGGAGCGGGCCCCCTTTCGATCCAATCGCGCTCGCAGAGATACTGAAAATTAAGGTTCTGCCGCGGAGCGACGTTGGCGACGCTATCGATGACGCGCGGATTATCTCCGATCCCGGCGGAAAACTGGTGATCGAATACAATCCCAACAAGCCTCCGGCCCGTGTTCGCTTCTCCATCTGCCACGAAATTGCACATTCATTTTTCCCGGATTGTGCCGACCATGTTCGACACCGTGTAGCTCATTCACAAGTTCACGGAGCTGACCGGCAACTAGAGATGTTGTGCAACTTGGCCGCAGCGGAATTGTTGATGCCCATAGGAAGCTTTCCAGAGATAACGGACGACGACCTTACGATAGACAGAGTTCTTGAACTCAGAAGGAAGTTCGAGGCGTCAACCGAAGCAGTCCTTATCAGGACCGTGAATCTATCCAAAGTGCCCGTTGCCGCCTTCAGCGCCGTTGCAAACGAAACAGGCGGCGCTCTGAGATACGCAATTGAATATTGTATTAGTTCTAAGAAATGGGAAGCGGGGGTAAAGTCCGGTTTTGTGTTGCCGGAAGGCACTGCGCTTAAGAACTGTATAGCGATCGGCTACACCACAAAGGAGTCTGAAATTTGGAATGCAGAAATGGGAAAAGTTGTGGTGCAAGCCGTTGGTGTTCCTCCTTACCCTGGCCCAGCTCAAGCTAAGCCATCGGACTACTACCATTTGCCGGGAAGGGTAGCCACCCAAAGCGTTCCTAGAGTGGTCGGGTTCATACGCCCTAAGTCTAGTCATGTATCACTGTACCCGTCGATTGTTTACGTTAAACGAGATGCAACGGAACCTGTCGACTCGAACTCCACAATCATCGCGCACATAGTGAACGACAAGACGCCGAATTGGGGTGCAGGGTTTGGCCGATTCATCGCGAAGAAGTGGCCGGTCGTGCAAGAGAAGTTTAGGGACCTATGGACTCGACAGCAAGGACTGCCTCTCGGAACGACTAGTTTCACCGATGTTGCTCCCGGAATTGCGGCTTTTCATATGGTTGCTCAGCACGGCTACGGCCGGTCCAACAAGCCATTGCTTAGGTACGAGAAGTTGCGCGAATGTCTTCAGCAACTTGCGCATCATGCGGTATCTAGACAAGCTCGTGTGCAAATGCCGCGTATCGGTGCGGGAGAAGCCGGTGGGTCCTGGCCCGTCATAGAGGAAATGATTGAAGAGACGCTCTGTCGGCACGGCGTCCGCGTAACCGTGTGCGACTTGCCCGGCGTACAGCCCAAGGATGCGGCCCAGCTTGAGCTGGTAGAGCAAATCAAACGGACTGCTTAAAAGATGCCCAGCCCACAACTCATCGTCCTATTATCAGGTGCCGTCTCTTCTGGGAAGACAACTCTCGGAACAAAGCTAGTACAGCGTTTTCAGTTCGAACTAATCAAGACTAAAGCGGTGCTCCAGAGCTTCTTCCCAGACTCAGCGAACGAGCGCGGAGCGCTACAAGACCACGGAACCTATTTGGATCAGAAGACTCACGGCACCTGGGTGCGCGATGAGATCGTAGCTCGCGTAAATAAGACAAGCCCCAAATATGTTTTGGTGGACGCGGTGCGTATTGAGAAGCAGGTCGATGCGATCAGAAAAGCGTACGGGCCTCGCGTTTTCCACATCCATCTGGACGCCCCAACTGATGTTCTGACGACTAGATATCGGAGACGCAAGATCGAAGGGTTCAAAGAATTCCCCGCCTACAAAGAGGTTGGGCGAAATAAGACTGAAAACAGAATCTCTCGCATGGCTGAAATCGCTGATGTGGTCATTAAGACTGATCGCTGTACGGAGGAAGATGTATTCGTTAGAGCAGCGAGCCATCTTGGACTCTACGGCGCTGAACACGAACCTCTTGTGGACGTGGTGATAGGAGGCGAGTTTGGAAGCGAAGGGAAAGGTCACATCGTTTCATTTCTAGCACGTGAATATGATTTGCTCATTAGGGTTGGAGGTCCAAACGCAGGACATAAAGTCTTCCGAGTTCCCGAACCTTACACGCATCACCAACTTCCCTCAGGCACGCTATTCAGTGAGGCAAAGTTGCTGATTGGGCCCGGCGCAATCCTGAACGTCCCTGCCCTTTTGCGGGAGATTGCAGATTGCGGGGTATCTCGGGAGAGGCTGACCATAGACCCTCAAGCAATGATTATTGAAGTCGAAGACATCAAGGCTGAGAAGAAACTCGTTCAAGGGATTGGATCCACGGGACAGGGCGTTGGTTCCGCAACGGCACGAAGAATATGGGGCAGAGCGGGAAAGAAGATTCGACTCGCCAAGGATGTTCCCGAGCTCAAACCATACACCGCTTCGTCAGCAGCCGAACAGCTTGAACAGGCATATGCCACTCGCCGAAAAATCTTGCTCGAAGGCACGCAGGGAACGGGTCTGAGCCTCTTTCACGGGCCCTATCCCTATGTCACCTCGCGAGATACAACGGTTGCTGGACTACTGTCCGAAACAGGAATTGCCCCACGCCGAGTTCGCAAAATCGTAATGGTCTGCAGGAGCTATCCGATAAGGGTTCAAAACCCTTCAAGAGGAACTTCAGGTCCTCTGTCCCAAGAAATCTCATGGAAAGTGATAGCGGAGCGATCCGGTATACCGCTTGAGGAATTGCGAAGCCTCGAAAAAACATCTACAACCAATAGAAAGAGAAGAGTAGGCGAGTTTGAATGGGACCTTCTTCGGAAGGCCGCCTCGCTGAATGGACCCACCGACATCGCACTCACATTCGCCGACTACCTGGGCTCAATCAATACCCAGGCAAGGCGATTTGAGCAGCTGACATCAGAAACGATACGATTCACTGAAGAAGTCGAAAGAGTCTCTGGGGCTCCCGTTTCATTGATCTCCACTCGATTTCACTGGAGGAGCATAATTGACAGGCGCTCGTGGTAAGGAACTCGGCGTAACCACCGAACAACTTGTTGCAAAGTATCCCCTCTTGTACCACATGGCTGCGGTCGACTCATGGAGCGGCATCAAAAAGCACGGACTTCTCAGCACGTCGCGCTTGCTGGACTTGTTTGAGATTCCAGCACCTGAAAGAGAGAAAATCGAACGAGCCAAGCGCTGGAAATCAGTCCCCATCGAACACAAGACCTTCGGCCGCGCAACTATTCGAGACCAGAAGCCACTGAGCGAATCGAAATTAAAGAAGTGCCTCAAGGGATGTGATTTGCAGACTTGGTTCGAGTTGCTGAATAACCGAGTATTTTTTTGGCTCGACATAGAGAGACTTAAGACTCTGATGTCCGCGAGAGAATACAGGGGAAAAACCCACACCGTTTTGACCGTCAGCACTGAGTCTCTGCTTCGAAACCACGAATCCAGGATTACGCTATGCCATTTGAATTCGGGAAGCACGTCTCCGTTTGCTCATCCTCGAGGCCCAGACAGTTTTAAGAGGATGAAAGAATATCCCTTCGCGGAAAGATTGAACCGAGGCAACTATGGTTGTGTTGCGGAGCTTGCCGTCGAAGACGGTGTACCTGATATCGCAAAACATACTGTTCGAGCCACGCACGGTCGTTGCTCAAACGGACGCTTACGAATAACAGAAATCCTATTCGATAGCTGAGATTATGGCCAAAAAATGCGGAACTCTTTCGTTCACCGCATTACCCGGCGTGCTCGAACGCCGACAGCCGACGAGATAGCTTCTTGTATTGCAACTCCAACTCGCGGTCGTAGGACCAATCTTCTTTGTAGAAGATCTTCTTTACACCCGCTGCGATAGCCAAGTTGAGGCAAGACAAGCAGGGGCGCAAATTCACATAGAGTATGGCACCTCGTACGGATTGCCCTTCCTGTGCAGCCTTCGCCAGAACCATTTGCTCGGCGTGTATGCAAATGCAAGAATCATAACCGGTTCCCACGTTCCCACCGCGCTTGCATCTCGGGCACCCCGCTACCAAACAATTGCGAAATCGTCTCGCCACCCCGTTGGAGGCAGCCGTAAGAATTCTTCCGTTTCTCACAAGCACAGCGCCAACATTTCGACGGGCACAATTTGATTTCGAGCCGGCCCTTTCGGCCAGGGACATATAATCAGAATGTTCTTTAAGCGGCGCTCTGTTTCGCATAACGCCTGATGTTCTGGGTTTGTGTATCAACGAAGTTCGACAAGAACGTGCGATATGGAGAATGCCCCGGCGCGGCTTCTAAAGCCTTTTCGTATCCGCCGTCATCTTTTGCGCGACGGAACCATTTAAGGACAGCAAATAAGTCTTGCCAATAGGGATTCAAGCTCTTTTTCTCCTCTAGGTCAACGCTTGGGCCTGTGCGGAGACGGGCTTCCAAATCCAAAAAAGCGTGTAGCTCGCCATACTCTTCCATTTGTGGCATCTCGAAAACTGGAACATCTGGTACCGCAATAATCCTCCGAGCCAGTTCATAGTGCTTTTCGTACAGATGCAAAGACCCCACCATGTGAGTGTAAGCTCCAAGAGCTAAGCCAAGTTCCGAAGCAAGCAACTCCTGAAACATCGTGAAGAGGAATAAGTCGTAAGGCAGGCCCCAGATTACGTCATTGCTTCGCATGCTAACGACGGCGTGAAGCCTCGAATCTCGCACCAAGAACTGCATAGTGTTCGCGCATGGAACGTCCTTATCAGCAAAGAGGTCTTCGCTTGGCTCTCGAAAACTCAAGATTGCGCGTCGCGATTCCGGGTCTCTTCGAAGAAGCGCCACGATTTGCTGCCATTGGCTGGGGCCAGAGCGCAGTTGACCGAATACCGTGTGACCGTAGCAGCTTCCGCGAATCGTCGATCCATCTTCGGTAAATTCTCTCCAACGTCTGGCGTAATACTCAATGAATTCCACCGAGTTCGAAGCCGACGCGTGCCAGCAGAACTCACCAACCGCCAAAGCTAAATTCCAGCGCCTCTCTGGATTTGCTATACATCTGTTCCTCGGATTTGTTAGTGTGCACGTGACACCTAGCAGCTCAAGTGTCTCGAGTCCCCTTGGTTCTGCCGTTCGACCGCGGTTAAGCAAAGACGAGAGAGCCCACAACTGGAGTTCATCGAGAGACCTAACCGTTTTAGCATTTGTTACGGTCTCCTGCTCGACATGATAGTTCACGGTTTACTCCCTCCAGAAGATGTGTTGCGCTTTACTGCGGCCGTTTGAGCGGCCTTCCGGGCGTCCTCTTCTAGCTTCTTCAGCCTGTCCTCAAAGTCCTTGAGGCCCTCTGCCTTTAGCTTTTGCTGTGTCTCATCCACAATCTCACGCGTCAGTTCTGCCTTCAACTGCTCCTTTGACGGAACTTCTCTCCCCCCGTAGCTAACACCAAGAGTCACGGCGAAGGCGAGCAGCGTCATTACCAGGGCGAGCGCTGGCAGCCAAGTGAACAAACCCTTTTTCCATTCGGAAAGGACTTCGTCTGTGAGGGGCTTTATATTCATTGGGAGATGCAAGAATGTCTCTGATAAAGTGGCAACTGCTTCTTTTTTTCTTTCGTTAATATATTCTGCATCGGACATCTTTGGATAGTCCGGAGCTTTCTCCGATTCTCTGTGAACTCATGCATTGAGCCTTAGAAAAACCTGGCCAGCATTTAAAGAGAAATCTTTTTTCCCGAAATTAATCAAGTAGCTTGAAACTAATCCTTCGTAGTCAGGGTCGACGATTCCGATGTTTAAGGCGAGAATTCCATCGTGGCACAACCTTGTTTTGACCGTCGCATACCCAGCAACATTTTTAGGAAGCTTTACCCTTTCACTGGAGATCGCCAATACCGTTGCTTGAGACTTCAGCGTAAAGCTGGATTTCTCCTCGCCAGAAGAGGTGACTATCTTCCCGACGTGGAGGTCATAACTCGCCGCTTTGTATCCGTCGGCGACTGGATTTTGAATAAGGCCTCGCTTCTTGATTTCTTCCCCATTGAGCAATGGCATCCGCCGCCTCCCTTTTCCTGCCGATTTCTCGACCGTTAAGTATTTTGCACATAACTCGCCGCACTCTCGAAAGGACTTGAGCGTGACCTCGATCCTGCCTTAAAGCATGTTCCCAGAATCTGATCACTTTCCATCCTTGGTCGCGCAATCTCCGCACATTGCGGCGGTCCCGCGAGCGATTGAGCTTCACCTTCTCTCTCCAATAAGCCCTGTTATCTTGAGGCAGTCGGTAACACCGTGGGCAACCATGCCAAAAGCAACCGTCAACAAAGATAGCCAACCGTTGGGATTGGAATATGAAATCGGGTTTGCCAGGTAGCTTCACATGCCTACGCCAACCAGAGATTCCAGCCTTGCGAAGAATGCGGACGAACACGCGTTCAGTAGTAACGTTTCCCTTTGACCGAATACTCGACATATTGCGCGAGCGCTGTTCGGGAGAGAGCCAATCGGCCATCTTTTCTCTATTTCCGCTTCTCGGGTCTAACCTTACCGTACTTTTTTTCAAGCCAATCGAGAAGATGCAACTGATCTTCGATTGTAGCGCGACGAACCTGCTTCAACAGTTCGATGCGATCAGGCTTTGGAGGTGCAATATTCTGAAGTCCTTCGTTGCAATTCGTGCAGGCGGCGCGAAGATTTTCCGGTCCGTCTGAGCCCCCCTTAGATTTGTCGATGATATGACCCATTGTTAGTCGCACCTTCTGGCCGGGATGAAATGGGTCTGGGTCTCCAGCTGCGAGTCCGCACATCTGGCAGGTGTATCCGTTGCGTTCGAGGACAAAGGCGCGTGTTTCCTTCGAAATGTTCCGGGGCAGGACGGGAATTCTTACATCGGTTTCTAGGAGATACTGGCCGGGCTTCAGTTCCCGCCTGTCTTTGTGGGAGAGAACCGAATAGCCGAATTCATCGCGAAGCTCTCTGAGACGCCTCGCCCATTCGGACGATCCCGCTGCCTTTCTAATCTGATCGCTGCTAACAATCCTCCCCACGTTCGCTAAAAGAACGCGTAGTACACGAGCGCGTGAACCCTTTCCGACTTCGTCAGGGATATTGGACATCAGTGGGCCACCGCGAAGAGCGGCATCTGAACGCGCCGCGCCCCGGAAGCTTTCCCAAGGAAGACGCTGCGAATAGCATTGCCCACCGCTTGAGCTACCGGGGGCGGAAAAGCGTTTCCAATCTGTCGGTACGCTGCTGTTTTTCCGCCTGTAAAAATCCAAGAATCCTCAAACCCCTGAATGCGTGCTGCCATCCGCACTGTAAGGCGCGGTGTAAAGCTTACTGGATGTTCGGGGCCAGGTGCGTCATTCGCTAGTCCTAAACCGTCCACACCCAGGGCGGCCCATTGCTTTTTGGCTCGCGTCGGTCCGAGATCGGGGCCGCCGTGTTTCTTCGACCCCCCTACTAGAGTCGGCGCAATCCCGCATGCCCTGAGTCGCCATTTCTCAGCACCCTTCCAATCACGCGACGACATTAGGTCAATAAGTGCGTCGCCAACACTCGGGGCTATATGGCCGTTTGGTTCCGGCCACTCAAATGAATCAGGAAACGAACCCCGAAAGGCCACAAGAACAAATCGCGGCCGAAGTTGTGATACGCCGAACCAATGTGCGTTTAGAACGCGCCACTCTGCTTCATAGCCGAGTCGGAAAAATTTGCGCTGCAGGCTTTGCCGGTACGCAGAAAACCGATCAGACGCAAAACCCGGTACATTTTCTAAGAGGACAGCAGTTGGTTTGGCTCCCTGAACGAGACGAAGTGCTTCCGGGAAGAGGTCCCGTTCGTCTTCGTTTCCGAGTTGCTTTCCCGCGATCGAGAACGGCGGGCAGGGGACCCCACCGGCCAGAAGATCAACGCCGCGAAAATCAGCGCCGTCAACGTCATTAACTGAGGTTTCGATTATCTTCCAATTTGGACGATTCGTTCGGAGTGTATTGCACGCGTGGTTATCAATCTCTATTGCGGCAGCCAGGTCGAATCCTGCGGCCTCCAAGCCTGTAGCCTGCCCTCCTCCTCCGGCGCAAATCTCCAAAACGGTTAAGGTCATATGCCCCCAAGAACTCTCGTCGGTACGCAAGAGTCTAATCGACTTGCGAATCTGTTGCCATCCAGCAGCAATGACTTGCGACGGAGTTTTCCTCAAGTCCTTCACCATTGTAACGCTTCGCTTTTGATTCGCCAAGGCTCTTCCAATTGTGCATACGCGCGTGTAACGCCGCTGTCCTGCTACGGGATGGCATATTCCGTTTTGTGTTGACAGCGCTTCGAACGTCGTGTATTCCTCATACAGGACAATATAATCCTCATAAAGGATGTAGGGAAGGAGCGGTAGAAGAATGCCAGTGAACGAGAAGGTCCTTTACACCAAACGGGAGGCGGCTCAACTCTTGTCGATTTCCCTGCGCAGTATCGACTATTTGATCTTTAGTCGCCAGCTTCCCACCCGCCGAATCGGACGGCGCGTGTTGGTACACCGGGACGCGGTAGAACAGTTTGCCCGCCGTGACCACGTGTTCATTCGCGCCCAGAGCGAGACCTCTGTATAGCATCGAGGTGCCTTCGGCACCGGATGGATTTTTGACACGTCACCCCTGGAAGGGTGCTGCACAGGAACCGCCGGTTCGCATGCGCGAACCAATTGATTTTGCGAACCTTAAGTCACAACGCGAGTACAAGCGGCGATAAGCGGTTCCCGCAGAGTAACACCATGAGTTTGATCCAGTTGAGTGCCATATGAAGCTAGCTTCACGGACAAGATCTGTGGGCACCAAAGTCACGGACGCGGAATACGCCCTGCTTGAGGCATGCGCCTCCGCAGGAGGAGTCTCCATCAGTGAGTGGTGTCGGAATGTCCTCTTGGAGAGGACTGACGGAGACCGGCCCACCGAGACCCAAAAAGTTATGCTCGCCGAGATTCTGGCGCTGCGGACGATACTCCTGAATCTCCATTTCGCTCTTGCTCGGACGGAAACGATAACCGCCGACGCCATGCAGTCAATCATCGAGCGAGCTGACCGGGACAAGGTTAAGAAGGCATTGGAGCGGCTGGGCATCGACACAAACGAATCAGGAAGCGAGAAGTAAGATGACCCAAAAGTGGGGACGAGCGAGATTTGCAGGGAAGTGGCCGAGCCGAAAGCCTTGGTGGAGCATCGCTGTTTTCTTTGTGGCAGTCTTCAGTGTCGGGCTCATCGGCGATTTTTGCCGCGCATTGGTCTGGACGCCCCTCCAGCGGTACTACTCTCCGATCTACACTGCCACCGAGGACTACCGAGCTGGCCGGGAACTCCACACTTACAAGGTCTTGATTCTTGTAACACCCGCCGGAAGCCGCCTCGCAGTCGACACAGATGTTGTCGAGCGAGGGGAATGCACATTTGCACTCTCCGATCAGGCTATCAAATCAGGAGCGTTGCGCGTTGAGTGGCAGAGTAAGGGTTTTGAGAACGCAAGGTTGTATGCCCTATTGCGACACCAAATTTACCGCGACAAATCCCTGCTGGTCCTTTCTAAGCCCGCATGGCTCTGCGCGGTGCTCATTTTTGTCGGTGGGCTTTTTCTGGCGATACCTAAAGATCTGGCGCGAGCAAGGCGGCTGAGGAATGGTCGCCGCTTGAAAGGCCCGGAACTCGTAACGACTGCCCAGTTCAACAGACGAAACAAATCCGACGGAATAGGATTCCAGCAACAACAAAACTCGATGTTCACGCTCGGACGACGCGGGCAGTCCCTGCGCATCCCGCGAAGGATTGAGTCTAGCCACATCCTCATCATGGGGGACACGGGTACTGGCAAGAGCGCTCTCATCCGTCAGCTCTTGGTAGAAGTCGAAAAGCGGGGCGAGATCGCCGTCATTTACGATCCTGCACTTGAATATACCCCTCAGTTTTTTGATCCTTCACGCGGTGACGTAATTCTGAATCCTCTAGACGGGCGGATGCCTTATTGGACTCCGGGCGGTGAACTTCGACACGATGCCGAAGCTCTGACGCTGGCGGCGTCTTTGTTTCCCGATCGACATAACGAAAATCCATTCTTCGTTGAAGGCCCACGGAAGATATTCGCGCATCTCCTGACATTTCATCCGACGCCGGAAGAGTTGGTTTGGTGGATGTCGCATCCCGAAGAGATCGACACGCGCGTGAAGGGAACGGAATACGAAGCGATCATCGATTCCCAGTCGCCGCCTCAACGCAACGGCGTGCTCGGCTCGCTCAACATGGTGGCCGATGCCTTGAAACTACTGCCGCCCGAGAAGAGCACCACCCAGAGCTGGAGCGCACTCGAATGGTCCAAGGAACGTCGCGGGTGGTTGTTTTTGACATCCACGCCCGAAACGAGGAAGAGACTGTTGCCGCTCATGAGTCTTTGGCTAGACACGTTGGTTCTGCGACTCATGAACCAAGGGAACGCGAACAGAGGCTCCGTTTGGCTCATCCTCGACGAACTAGCCAGCCTCCAGAAACTGCCGCAACTGCACACTGCGGTTACTGAAAATCGCAAATCAAATAATCCTGTCGTTCTCGGTTTTCAGGGACGCAGCCAGCTCGAAACCCGATACGGACATGAAGCCGAGGCCATGCTTTCGCAGCCAGCGACGAAAATATTTCTCCGAACAAGCGAGCCGCGTGCTGCGAAGTGGGTTAGCGAAACGATTGGTGAAATCGAAATTGAACGCCTCAGAGAAAGCAGATCCACGGCGCACAACCCCAAGTATTCAACATCGAAGAGCTACAACCTGGACCGCCAGGTAGAGCCTCTGGTCATGGCAAGCGAGATCACGGGACTTGAGCCGTTAAATGGATTTCTTAAGAACGGCAATCTTGTAGCGCGGATGAGTTTTCCTTACATCGAACTACCGGAAAAACAGCCCAAGTTTATCGAGCGACCTTCCCCAGCGGTCTCGGGAATCGTGCCAGGTGCGCCGCCCAAAGAAAAGAAAGACGATTCCCCGGCCCAGAAACTTTCACCGCAGGAAGTTAAACAAACTCGGCAGAAACAATTGAACCGTGTCGAGCAGCAACGATTTTTTGAGTAGGCATCGCATGCTAACTATTTCCAAGCCATTGAGTGCAGGTCAGGCGCGTTCCTATCACGCCGAAGAATTCGTCAACGCGAAGGACAACTACTACACGCAAGCAGAACAAGTTGTCGGTGAATGGCATGGCCGCTTAGCGGAAGAATGGGGGCTGAAAGGCGAAGTCCGCGAACAACAGTTTCATCGACTTAGTGAGGGTCAGCATCCAGTCTCCGGAGAGCAATTAGTTCGGCATCAGAGTCCGCGTGAATATCAGAACGAGCGTGGCGAGAAGATAAAGACAATGGAACATCGCGCGGGCTGGGACGCCACGTTTTCAGCACCGAAGAGCGTTTCCCTGACCGCACTTGTGGGCGGTGACGAGCGTGTCCGTGATGCTCACCGCGAGAGTGTTTCGGTTGCTTTGGGCGAGATGGAGCGTTTTGTCCAAGCAAGGCTGGGAAGCAATCTCCCCGCCGAGACTACAGGCAAATGGATTGCAGCGAAGTTTGAACACGACAGCTCTCGCCCTGTAGATGGCTACGCAGCACCGCAACTTCACACACATGTCGTTTTCTTCAACGTCACACAGACTGCGAATGGCGACTCACGAGCCTTGCAGCCAAGAGAACTCTACAAATCGCAGCAGTATGCGACAGCCATTTATCGCTCAGAACTTGCAGCTCGTCTCAAGGAGTTGGGGTACGAAATAGAACGCGGCAAGAGTGGCCAACCAGAAATCAAGGGATACAGTGCCGAATACCTGGAAGCGTCAAGTCCACGACGCCGACAGATTGAAGAACATTTAGCCAGGACCAACCAAAGGGGAGCCGGCGCGGCCCAGATCGCGGCCCACCAGACGCGGGAAAGAAAACTTGAGACTCCACATGAAGAAATGCGGGAGAGGCATAGGGACTTAGCCACCAAATTTGGCGGTCAGCCAGAACACGTTGTTGACACCGCGCGGCGACGAGGTAACCAGCACGAGGCAGAACCAGGCGAACGAATTGTTGGGCAGGCCCTCGCCTATTCGAGCGAAAGGAATCTGGAAAGGGAAGCGGTAGTCGATGAACGAGCGCTATTGCGCGACGCCCTGAGTCGCTCCATGGGCCAGGCAACGTTTGCAGAGGTCAAAGCAGGCCTCGAAAGAAAATCGCAATTCGGAGAACTTACGGAGGTACAGGAACATTCAAGTTCGCCAGGTCGAGCATTCACGACGATGGAGATGCAGTCATACGAGTTGGAAACCATTCAAGGAATGCGAGAAGGGCGCAACAAGTTTTCCGAAATCGCAAGTCAACGTTGCCGAGATTCAATCGAGAGAAATTATCCACATCTGAACGAAAAGCAACGACAAGCGGTAATGCAAATTCTATCGAGCCGGGATCGAGTGATGGCCTTGGAAGGAATAGCCGGAGGCGGTAAGACAACTTCATTGGCGGCAATTCGGGAAATGGCCGAACGTCACGGCTATAAGGTCGAGGGATTCGCGCCCACGTCACGAGCGGCGCAAAAACTCAGCGAGTCGGGGATCGAGTCCCGCACATTACAAAGGCATTTGTCGTCCAACGAAGAATCCCAGACCACTGGGAAGAGACTGTACGTTCTCGACGAATCGAGCCTCGCCAGTACGAAGCAAATGAATGAATTTCTCCATCGAATGAGCGGAGCAGATCGGGCCTTGCTCGTTGGAGACACACGCCAACACCAAGCTGTTGAAGCTGGCCGCCCTTACCAGCAACTCAGGGAAGCAGGCGTTGAGACAGCACGCCTGGACGAGATCGTTCGCCAAAAGGAACCGGCACTCAAAGAGGCAGTCGAGCAGCTCGCGCGCGGCTCGGTCAAGGAAGCAATCGACAATCTCCGCTCTCAAGGCCGAGTGCATGAAATTGGGGACCGCAACGAACGAATGCAAGAGATTGCCAATAGCTACGCGAAAAGAGCCGAAGGAACACTCGTCGTATCCCCAGACAACCAATCTCGCAGGGAACTCAACGACATGATTCACCGGACGATGCAGAAAACCGGTCAAGTGGCGACACGAGAGCAAAAGCAAACTGTGTTGGTACCAAGACAAGAGATAACTGGGGCCGACAGACGCTGGGCTGGACAATATGATCCTGGCGATGTCGTGCGCTATACGAAAGGCAGCCGCTCCCACGGAATCAAGCCAGGCGAGTACGCGCGTGTGGAGAAATCAAACGAAAAAGAAAATGTAGTAACCGTTCGACGAGGGAGCGGTGAGCAGGTGAGCTACGACCCGCGCCGATTGCATGGCGTCACGATTTATCGCGAAGCGGAACGCACGTTTAGCGAAGGCGACCGCGTCCAATTTACTGCGCCCAATAGAGAACTTGCAGTTGCGAATCGAGAGCTAGGCACAATAGAGCGAATCAACGACGACGGAGGCATTCGTTTGCGTCTCGATTCAGGTCGAGTCACTCAATTCGACGTGAACAAGAATCCGCATCTGGACCATGGTTACGCAGTGACCAGTCACAGCAGCCAGGGACAGACCGCAGATCGTGTGCTAATCCACATCGATACAAGCCAAGCTGGCGAAAAGCTGGTCAATCAGCGCTTGGCCTATGTTGCAGTGTCGCGAGGGCGGTACGACGCCCAAATCTATACGAACGATGCGCTTGAACTCCGTGATGCTCTCAGCAGGAACGTTTCGAAGACTGTAGCCTTGCAGGTTGAGGCTCAGCTTAATCATGGAGGTAATCAGCAGTTCGTCGCACAGCAGACAGCCGGACAGGGAGCGGAACCCAGCCAGGCCGTCAAGCAGGGAATGAGCCAAAGGAGCGACGGACGGAGCTAAAGTTGTGAAACCTACTTAAGATGAGGATTCGGTTATTTTGGGCCAGACACTGGCGATATCTCTCGCCGCCTCTCGAAACGTTCGGTTGAAGCGAGTCAAAGCGCCAGAACTAATCATTTCCCGTCCGCTAGACACATTCAAATAGACAAAATTCTTTGCCCGAATTCTTAAGTGTCGGCTCGCCGCCGCCTTTCGAAGAACGGTCAGAACTATATCTATGTAAGAGGTGCCGTGGCGCGGGATGCCGATTTTCAATAGGACCTGCGCTCTGTCTTCCTCCGCCCAGAGATCGGGTTGGGCCTTCACGACAATCGAGCCGATACGATATTCAAGGCGGCGATTTGGAAGAATCTTAAACTTTCGTTTTCCATAGAGTTTTCGGTAGGCAACTATGGCGTCAACGTTGTGCTCGCATCTTGTTCGGTCCCGGTTTTTCTCGGCCGTGTCAGCTAAAGTTCGAAGCTCTGCCAGGGCTTGTTCAAGAATGGCTGGATTGTTTTCCTGCGAATGATAAGCGCGAATGGCTTTGAGAGCTGTCTGGTAGTAGACACTGCGTGCGAAGCCCTCTCCCCGATTGCTGAATTTGAAGGGTCGCAAACGTGATTCCGCAGAGCGACCAGACTTGGTTATGAAATCCGCCAGGCAGGTCATCGACACGCGGATGTCATTCGCTCCGATTTTCTCGTTTTCTTGACCCACAGCAAATTCCTGGACCGATAATCAGAAAAGGGGCCGCTTACTGAGACGATTGTAACGCGCCAGCAAAGAAAAAGCGAATCTCCGAGCCAACTCATTTTCGCCGAATACCGCGCTTAAGCAGTCGGTCCATTTCGTCGATGATCTCCCCAACTTTGAGTCCGTATCTATTCAAACTCACTGCATAGCGCCTATCAACTTTGTTGAGTCTTCGCTCTAGTTCAATACATTCGGAAAAATGCGCATTGTTTTCACGAGTACGATACAGACGCCGAGCGAGTTTTCTATCGCCTCTCGAAATTAGAAGGGAATATTCTCGCCGAACTGTTTTGTGCTCAAACCATAAGGCAGCGAGAGCGGAGGCAAGATGTCGGGTCAGGTGCGTTCTCATGATTCCAGCTCGACTCCAAAATCCTTGTCCAATTTGCTCGACCGGATGTACTCACGGATTTTCAGACGCGCTGCTTGAAGGATGGCCTCGCCGATTGCTCGCTCAACGCGGCGATTAAATTGCTTCCCGTGCCGCCGAGCAGCTGCCCGAGTCGATTTCTTGCACCAGACCTCGATGCAATACGTTGTGTGGGTAATTTTCATCTGGACGCGCCTCCTGCAAGGTCCTCATTCAGATCGGTAAGTTCGTCAAAGAATCTCCCAACAGGATATTTCAGGCCGCAGGCGAGACGAACAAGTTGACAAAGATCGCCTCCGCTAGCTACCTTTCCGCGCTCCACCGAAATGATGAACCGAAGCGGCAAGCCTGAATCGCCTGCGAGTTGAATGCGGGTCATGCCCTTGCTTTCCCGTATCCTGCGCACAACTATTCCCAGCGTTCTACCAAAACGCACGGTCCTGTTGTGATTTGCATTTGGAGAGAGTGCTTCACTGAGGAGGACTTCGGCTTGTTCGATTGTTAGCCCGCATTCGAGTCGGGCCTTTTTCAGAGTCTGACCGAATGCTTTCCGTACTGCTTCGTCGCCGGGATATCCCGACGGGTCCTTCTGGGGAATCATTTCTTAGCCTTCTTTCCCGGTTGTCTACCGTGGACATAATCTTTCAACACTTCGTAGTCGCCGGAGAATTCGGCATAGAGATCCGCGGAGTGCACGCGAACACTGGGCGCAACCGAAATTCCTAAGAAGGTCTTGTCCGTGAAACGAATGTGGAAATAGAGCGTGTCTCCTTCGTTGCGAGTCTGAACATACTCGACAGTTTTTCCTTCAACCCCGGGATAGCGCTTTTGCTCCGTAAACATGGATAAACCTTCCTCGCCGCAACGTTAGAGGGGAAGGGGTGCAATCGCAACATACTCGGCGAAATATTCTCTTTTGCGGGGTCGTATCGAAAAAAGCCGCATACAATGGGCATTTTTAGCAAGCGATGACTGTCAAGTGAAAAGAGGTTTTGTTCTCTTTTGCGACATTCAGTGTGGCCAACGAAGACGCGCTGGCAGTTCTCCAGATGCGTTGCGTTGGTTTGTTGGTTTCTTTGGGCCGGGTCGCCATGGTTGCTCTGGCTTCAATCGCCCCAAATGGTCCCAGAAGCGTTCAGGCGTCAATGACAAATACTGTTCAGCCCATATCCACTTTACGTGGCCCATATATGCGGAAAGCAGCGGCAGCATGCTACGAGAATGCTTTCCCTGCTTTAGCCAAGCAGCTAGCCGATGGACGGCGAACGTGTGCCTGAGATCACGGATACCAGGCATCGTGCCAATGTCAGCTTGCCTTGTGATCCCCGCGAATTTTCTAACTCTTTGGAAATTGCCGCGAAAGGTTGGACCTCCGATGCGCTTGCCGTGCCGATCAAAAAATAGGGTTTCGCAATTTACGTTGCGGGCTTTTCGAAAGTCGACAAAGACATTGAGAAGTTTTGTAAGATTCACACCAATTGGGATTCTTCTCTTCCGGCTTGACTCGCCGTGGCCGAGAGTAATCAATCGGCGCTTAGAATCAAAGTCTTCGAAACGGCAGGAAATGGCCTCGCTGAATCTTGCACCGGTGCCATAGATGAACAATAAAAGTGTTCGCATTGTTAGCGGTTTGAGATTGCAAGATCTACCAGTCTGTGTGTGATCGACTGCACGAATAAGCTTTGTGATTTCTTCTCTCGAATATATATAGGGTTTAAACGGCAGCGGCCATGCTGCTCTGGGCCTTGGCATCGGAATGAGAGTAATTTCCCCTCGGAGAATCCAGAAATTAAAAAAGCCATGGAACAGCTTGTATCGTTGCCACCACGTTGCGGGTGAAAGCTTTTGCCCATCAAGATATGAGAGCACTTGTTCAGGAGTAATGGAGTTCAACGCGCAATCGCCGGTTTGTTTCAATAGAGAATGGAAAAACGGTTCGGCCTTTTTGAATAGAATTCCTCGCGCACGCTTCCATTCAACGTAGGCGCGAATTGCTGTGGAAAATCTCATAGACCGGTAGTCAGATCTGTTGCGACGACAGCTCTAAGTGCCTTTGCCGAAAATTTGGCATAAGTCCTGACGGACTCACAAGACCTATGGCCGAGGAAGTCCGCGATGTCTTGTAAGTGCATTCCTTTATGAAGTAATTGCGTCGCGCAGGCGTGGCGGAGCGACTGGGGTCCAAAATGTGGAGATACAATCCCCATTTTTTTCATACGCTTACCAATGAGACTTCGCATCGTGCCGCTTCGCAGAGGGCGATGCGGCCTTTTGTTCGTGATAAAAACGTCGGCAAATTGGCACTGCGGTCTTATTGTATCGATATATTTGCGGAGAGCGACTCGAACGTCTGGACGAATCGGGAATTCTTGGAAGCCGCCACGTTTTCCGCGTCTTATAGTGAAGCAATTTCGTTCCCAATTTATGTCCGTCAAACGGAGGCGCAGCGCTTCGCCGCTTCTCAATGCATAGACCGCGTAGAGCGACAGCAGCGCCTTTGCCCGAATGCTTGCAGGGTCCTCCCCATCTGTGCATCTGAGAAGCTTTAGTACGGCGCTCCACTTAGGTCCTTGCGGCGCGAAAATCTCTCTCCGGTTCGGAGGTGCCTTAATACCCTCGGCAATGTTGTTGCCGCACCAGCCACGATGATGGGCATGTCGGAAGAATGCCTTTAGAAAATGGCATTCGCCTATGAGTGTGATTGTTTTCCAGCGTTTAGATTTTTCAGCTAAGTAGGCGTCCACATCCTGAAGTCGTATTTCTCCAAAGATCTGGCTCTTGTGCGAAAACCAACGAAGAAATTCAGTTGCCCGCAACATTCGTTCATGTATCGTGACTGTCGAGAGCCCAAGTTCGACTTTCATTCTGTCTGTGTAGTCGGCAATTTCAGTGGCAAACCACACTTTTGGTTTCTCAGGCACGACTAAGCGCTCTTCGAAATTGAGCCACTTCTTTGAAACCCACATGAAGAATGGCGTCGATAAGCTTTGTGCGGGATGGCCGCTATAGGCACTCCGATTCTTAGACCATTCGATTGCCGCAACTTCGAGCTCACTCAGAGTAACGTCGCGCCATTCTGATAATTTAAGAAGGGCTACAATTTGCAGTAAATACCCTGCAACGGACCTTAGATTTGTGTGTGCCATGCCAAGATTTTGAAGGTGATCTAAGAACCGCGCGCGAGATTGTGCGAGTGGAGCCGATCTGTGTCTTGCCAGGGCTTTAGTTCCCACCAACCAGCGTTCAAACATCAATTCTCTGACCGGCGCACATATCCATTAAAGGGAATCCTCGCGATTAGAAGCATCGATACTATGTGTCTGTGACTCCCCAACGCAAAGAGGTTCCGCTCGCTGAATCGCTCGAGCATGTACAGCGTGTAAGCTCCGAAATTTTGACCGCCATTGCCAACGACTAGTCGCGCTGAAACAGGAGGCCTCTGAACCAGGCCTCTTGTTTTTCCCTGTGCGCTTCGCGCAGGCCGTCACCGAATGCGTGCGATCCGGCATCAAGCCAGCATCGCTTGGATGACTTCTTGCCCTTGATGGCGACAGCTCGTATATTTACCCAACTAAGTTGGGGGATTATGCCATGGTCGGTCGACGTAAAGAAGCCGAGCGACGGCTAAACCGGGTAGCTCGATCGCAGCAGGGATTCTTCACGTCCAAGCAAGCAATTCGGGCTGGGTTCGGGGAGAAGACGCACTCCTACCACGTCAATGTACGAAACTGGATTCGCGAGCACCGGGGCATCTACAGGCTTGCGGATTTTTCGACGGTCGAGCGTCCGGACCTAATGTGCTGGTATCTCTGGTCGCGGAATCGAGGGGAAATTCCGGAAGGGACTTATAGCCACCACACGGCGCTCAGCCTGCATGAGCTTTCTGATCTCATGCCATCGAAGCTGCATATGACTGTACCGAAATCGTTTCGCCGGATGAGCGAGATTCCGGCGATTCTCGTCCTGCACCGAGCGCAGATCGATCCTCATGACATCCAGGAAATACACGGCATGCACGTTACACGCCCGCTACGAACGATCATCGATTTGCTACAAACTGAGCACATTGATCGCAGCCTGCTCAAGCAGGCGGTTTATGAAGCCATCCGGCGCGGTCTCATTGGGAAACTGGAAATTGATCGAATGCCCCATGACAACATACGGGTGTCACTCCGCGAACTGACTGAGTATAGGGCTTGATGGACGAAGACAAGAGTTACAAAACCGTGCGCTCATTCAGCATGCCTCTGATTGATGGGCTTACGCATTCTGCGTAAATATTTACGAAGAATGCGTACACCAGTCGTTTCGCAACGCCTCCTTCGGTGAACCGGCAGAAGATCGTGCCTGCGATCTCACTCTCCGCTGAAATCTGACTGGCTCCTAAATGTAACTGTCCTTAATCAGGAGGCGCACATCCCGATATAGGACTTTTCTCTTGACTGCCCACAAAGAAAGTAATACGGTGTCCCATAACAGGAGGAGTTAAAGGAAACAATTTATGGCATTAATCGAGCACATTGGCCAACGCATTAGAGAGTTCCGTACAGGTTATGGCGGTGGCACAGGTATTTCGCAGGAAGCTCTTGCGAAGGCATTGGGAGTTGCGAGCAACACCGTCTCGCGCTGGGAAACCGGCACTTACAAACCAACCATTGAGGATCTTGACAGGCTTGCTCGATTTTTCGGCAAATCCATTTTGGAGTTTTTCCCTGGCGAGGATGTACGTACCGAACGCGATGGGAAGATTGACGCGCTCCTACGCGCTGCAAAGCAACTCAATGATGACGACGTGGAGGAGCTAAGGCGCTTCGCAGAATTCAGACGAGCGCAAAGTGTTTACACCAAGAGAACTCCGGGACGCAAAGCAAAGAAGTGAAAAAAAGTGAAAGATACAGGCTACTACTACGAGATGCGCGAACTTGCGCAAGAAGTCCGAGCCAGAAATGCGATCGAGGGGCCGGATGTTTCCATGCGCGAGATGTGGAAGGTCTATCGTTCAGAGGGTATCGAGGAATTGTATTTTCGGCACGGCTTCAGGCAGCTGAGAGGCGCGTATTTCAACGACGAACACGGAGTAACGGTTATGTTGGCCGGCGGATTGCCGGACGAGCCAACGATCTTCACGATGGCTCACGAACTTAAACACCATCTCGTGGATTCTAAATCTGAATCTGTTCTTTGCGTCACTGACAACCAAATGCGGCGGGTTGAGATTGGCGCTGAGGTATTTGCTGCGGAGCTTATCTACCCAGAAAAGGATTTCGTATATGACCTCTTTCGCTTGCTTCGAGGAATGCCACAGAGTGTCACTCCTGAACTACTCAGGGAACTGAAGCGAAAGACTCAAACAACGTTGAGCTTTGCGGCTTTGGCAAAACGCGCTACGTTGCTGCGCCTTGCCGACGAAAAGACTTTCAAAAATGCCCGCCGGTGAGGAGATGAACCAATGAGCGAACTGCCAAAGGCCCGAATCGCGAGCGGCAATGGGTCATTCGAATGACGAGTTTCTAGCTGGTGAAGTGGTAGGAGAAAGAAAATGATGGAGAATCCGACTTTCAACCTCGAAAAAACGGGAGCGTGTGAAGACAAGAAGTTACGCGGAATATACGAACGTGATTCCGGATCCAGGATTTGGTGGATTCGCTATGCCGATTCGACTGGGCGGATTCGGCGTGAAAAAGCGGGAACGAAGGGTACCGCAATCAAGCTCTACCAAAAAAGAAAAATGGAAGTTCTTCAAGGCAAGAAGCTCCCCGAAAACCTCCGAGCCCCGCTTGTCAGCTTCGATGACCTGGCCAAGGACGCGCTCGCCTACTCGAAGGCACACAAGCGGAGCTATGGCGATGATGAAATTCGCATGGAGAAGTTGCTTGCCTCATTTCGAGGGCGAGCAGCAGACTCGATTACTCCTCAAGACATTGAGCGCAGCCTTTCGAAAAGCGCCGACGAGAACGAGTGGGCTCCCGCAACTGCGAACCGCTATCGGGCTCTTATTTCCCTTGTGTACCGCCTTGGCATACTGAATGGCAAGGTCAAGGAGAATCCTGCCAAATTTGTAAAACACCGTCTGGAGAACAACGGCAGAGTCAGGTGGTTATCTGGGGACGAGGAAGTGCGGCTTCGAACTTATCTTGAGGAGACCTGCCCAGAGCACTTGCCTGAACTCGACCTCGCATTGAACACGGGTATGCGATTGGGAGAGATGTATTCTCTCACTTGGGACAACGTAAACACATCCCGGAGGGTACTAACCATTCCGAGATCAAAAAATGGCGAAATCCGTCATGTGCCTCTAAACCGTGCCGCATTGTCCGCGCTGGCCTTGCTTCGGAAGCGCAGCAGTGGCACGGGTCCTGTGGTGACGGATTTGAAGGGCAGGCCCTTGGTCGGTCCGCGCTTTTGGTTTGAACCGGCGATCCCGAAAGCCAAAATCAGAAATTTTACCTGGCATTGCCTGAGACACACATTCGCCAGTCGCCTTGTTATGGTGGGAGTTGACCTGCGCACGGTCCAGGAGCTGATGGGCCACAAGAGCATCCAAATGACGGTGCGCTATTCTCATCTTGCACCTAAGCACACTCTTGCTGCTGTTGAACTGCTGGGAGCGAGTAGCTCAGTCAGTTCAACTGGCACTACAACTAGCACCGACGGTGTACAGCGGGAAGTCGACCAGGCCGGTCATCCCTTCTAAGGTCTTTCAGGTTAAGATGTTGTAGCAGCGTGGGGCCCGTAGCTCAGCGGTTAGAGCAGCGGACTCATAATCCGTTGGTCCCAGGTTCAAATCCTGGCGGGCCCACCAACATTTCAAAATGCAGTAATTTCTCTCTTCAATCAAATTTATTCTGTTGTTACTTGACGGCAAATTGGTTGCATTGTAGCTTGTGTTTCACCTACTGCCCTCCACGGCGTACACGCACTGAATAACCTCGGACACGGTGCGCTGCTGCGCATGTCCCGTCGGAAAGTTGCCGCGTGACTCGCCCGAGTTCGTAGCAGGAGTCCCCCATGCCGATCAATCGCCTTGTCCTACAAAGCGGTGTCGCATCCGTCCTTGAGAAACTGCTACTCCATGGAGGTGGTCTCGTCTTCCCGCCCCTGGGGCTACCGCCTGGCCCGGTTACGACCGTACAAGGTCCAGGCCAGATTGGATTCAAGCTGAACGGCACGCTGGTTTGGCATATCGATGTCAAGTTGTTCGCCGGGAATCCAACGCTTACGTCCAAGCCCACGCCGCAACACGGTTTGCGGATCCAACTGAAGGGTGCGCGGTTTCCTGGAACTGAACTTTCCGCCGATTTTGTGTGCGTGTTGGGGCCGAGAGGGTTTCTGGGCACACCCATGGATCTGACCTTCGTTCTCGGCGGCTTCCATGGCCAGGCGGTCTTCGAGCGATGGCTTGCGGGAACGCAGGTGCTGCAATCCTCAGTGACGCTGGATTCTGATGTCTGCGCGCTTGGCGACACTTCGAAGCTTGCTGTTGCCGGCACGGCCGAAGCGCGATTTGCGCCGAACTGGTTGTTCTCGATCGGCGGTACGAAACTGGCGACGATCACGGGCCTTGGGCCGGACATACCGAGCGACCTCTTTCAAATGAAGCTGTTGTTTCCGGGAGACCCAAGCCTGAGTTCCAGCCCCAAATCAAGACGCACGTTGCTGAGTCTTGCCGCGGGAACGGCGATATGGCAATTGAGACCTGCGCCGCTCGACCTCTCGATCGGCACGCTCAAGGCGGCGGATGGGCTCTTCGATCGGATCGATATTGAAACCGGGGAGAGTCCGGCAGGAGACGTTGCGCGTGTGTTGGTCGCCTCATCGACCCGCCCGGACGGTCTCGCGCTTCGAGTGGCTGGAGTCACCAATCTCGACGGCGGCACTTTCGATCTGGCACTCATCTTGCCGAGCTATGCCATCGCGTTCGATGTCACGCTCGACCATTCGAAGGGTGATGAAACAACAATCACCGCTCGCTTTGCCTCGAGCCCCCAATGGATGGTTGTCGACGGCTTCGCCATGGCCTTGGGCGATCACTCCGGTACTCCAGGATTCGAGGTGGACGCGTCAAACGGCGTAGAGACGTCGGTCCGCTGCGAGCCGGGCCTACTCTTGGCTGCGGCACCGCTGGCTGCCGCCAGCGGTGCTGGTGTAGCCACGCGACCGCTGCCGTTAAGTTCCGGACCCGTTCTGCCCATTGTGAACGCGGCCGGACCGAACCCAGGATGGGGCGTGATCGCCGGAGTCCTTGAAGGGCAGCCTCGCATCTCGTTGCCCGATTTTGCGGTCACGGTGCTTCGCCGCGACGATCTATTCTCGCTCGATTTTCTCTTTTTCAACTTGGCGCTGGAGGGCGGTGGAGGCCAGACGCCGCAACTCAAGATAAAGGATGCCGACCAGCCCGCGTACCTCGTGGCCCGATTCAATGCTCCGCAGAACATTGCCGAGCAGGCGTTTCTAGAAGCCGACCCACCGGCAAACGAAGACCCTACCCCTGCTCCGGTGCAGGCGTTGGCCGCAGGTCCGAGCCATCTGGCGTTTCAACTGCCAACTGGCATGACATCTCTGCCGTACGCGCTCGACGCTTTACTCGATTGGGTGAAGCTGCCGCAAAGCGTGATCGATACCAAGGGATTGAAGGTCCTACGTCCTCCGCTTCCGACGGAGACTTCAATTGAAGCTCCTTGGCACCTCTTTCTTTCTCCCGAGCCGAACGAGACCTGGACACATGCCGCACTTCCAGTCACGCAAGGCGATCGAACTGAACTTTGGCACACACGACTCGCCGTGCGAGTCGAGAGTGGTGGAATCGCCTCGGCCGATGAGAACGCGCCTCGCCAGATCCGTGCCGTATGGTCACCCGATTACTCGCCGGTTGTTACTCCCGCGCACGGCAACGTCCCTTTCCGTATGTCTCTTGACCCAAACGATCGCGATCAAATTGTGCGACTGTCCAGCGACTTCACGATCCCGCAATACCGGCCGCCTGCCATTCACGCGAATAAGCTATTTCTTACCGCACTCGGTGCGTGGATGGACGTGCTCGGCGATTTCGATCCATTTTCGACTCCCGAACGAAATCGGTTCAGCCTGCTGCAGTGGCGGCACATTGCTGGCATGGGGCGGGACTCGTACGTTCGCGTAGTAACTGCCGGGTATCTCTGCCATCCAGGAAATCGCGCCGTGGTCATCAAGATTACCGAGCGGAAATTCCAGCGCAATCCCTCCGGCCGGACCACCGCCTACCTCCGGCAGCGCTTCATCATCGTCGTGAAGGAGCCGGTGAAAAACTATAGTTTCCTTACGCCGGAACAACAGCGAGCATTTCCTTTTAAGACGCTCCGCATTACGACATTGGTCACGCCGAATCTGGATACGCCTGGAACCGTTGCCGGAAAATTGTCGTTTTTCCCGTCAGTGGGAGGAAAGCTCTTCCCGTTTCACCTGGTGGGCACGGATGCCGACGGGCAGACGACGGAATTCACCTCTCCGCTGTATTTCGTGGAATTGGCGGGTGAAGGCGATTACGCCACAGCAGTGAACAATTGGAACACGTCGAGCGAGACCACGCGCGACTTCGCGGGCCAGAAAGTAGCGTTCGCCGACAGCAGCAAGCCTGGCGACACTACCCTGCACACGTCAAACATGACCTTCGTCGCCACGGCCCGCCCTGGGGGAGATCCGCCATTCTTTCCGCAAATGGACGGCGCGGCGGTGACCGTGCCTGCGATCCAGCAAATCACGGGTCAGCCCGGCGGCATTTCGATCAAATATTTCCCGGCTTACGTTGCCAGTGGGTTCGGCCCAGGCGGCGTTTTCGTCCAGAATGCCGGCTCTCCGTTGACTATAGGCTTTAGCGGCGATCAGTCGGGCGGCGTGGCGACGCCGAATTTGCAGGTCTCCGGTCTGTCTCGGCAATTCGGTACCGTCAGCGGTGCGCTGGCAAAGATCGCGTCCGGAAACCTGGACCCTGTCGAGTATTTCGGAGACGTCAAAGCCACCCTGTTCGGTGTGATTCCCCTACAAAAGATTATTCAAGCGGTCTTCGGAGACGAAACCGTCCCTAAGCTACTGACCGAACGGTTGCCGAACATGATCCGCACGAAGTTGCACTGGGCGCCGAAAGTTCAGAACGTAACCGTGTTGGTTGTATCTCTGGAGTTTGACAACCTGGATGCGGCTCTTACTCTCGATGCGCTGATCGAGACTCCGCTCACCGGGGGCACACCTCAAGTGTCGGTATCTGGCGCGCTTACAGGCTTTGCGCTCACGCTGGGCGGCGTCATCGGTATCAAGTTCAAGTCGCTGAATTTCAACGCTTCAGCGGGCAAGAAGCTGGACGTTGCCGCCGAGATCGAGGGCGATGGCCTGCAGTTCCTCGGCGATCTGAGTTTCTTGAACGAACTGCGAAAGATCATACCCAGCGACGGCTTCCAGGATCCACCCAGCTTAGAGGTTACAACGGAAGGAGTCACCGCGGGCTACTCGCTGGCAATCCCTTCGATCGGCATCGGCGTGTTTAGCCTGGAGAACATCAAGCTCAGCGCGGCGCTTACACTGCCATTCCTGCCACCGGCGCCATTACGATTTCGTTTCGCGTTCGCGGAGCGCGAGTCGCCTTTCATCATCACCGTTTCACTGCTCGGCGGCGGTGGTTTCTTCGGCATCGCCGTCGGTCCGGACGGCGTGGAGATGCTGGAAGCGTCCTTTGAGATCGGTGCGCAATGCTCGATCGACGTTGTCGTGGCCACCGGCAGCGTCCATATCATGGCGGGTGTCTATCTGAAGATCGATCTCGTCAGCAATGAGAGCCAACTCACCGGCTATCTGCGTGCCGGGGGAAGCCTGGATGTTCTCGGTCTGATCAGCGCATCCGTCGAGTTCTACCTTGGATTCACCTACTACTTCGGTCCGCCCTGCAAGATCGCGGGCGAAGCTACGATTACCATCGAGGTGCATGTGCTGTTCTTCAGCGCCTCGGTGCACGCGTCGCTGCGCCGCGAGTTCAGCGATCCGCAGATTTCCTTCGCCGACTTAATCGCACCAGCCGACTGGAATTATTACTGCGATTCGTTCGCGGCCTGAAAGGCAACGAAATGAGTATCCGAAACATTATGTGGACGGCGTTACCCAACGGCTTCACCGCTGCGGGCGACGCTCTAAAGCTCTCCGTTCTCATATCGCCGCGACTGGTTACCAATGCTCCGACGGGCACCCTCGCCGAATTCCCTGACTTCCTGGATTGGCCATCGACTGTCGGCGCGCTACGGTTCAACGTCGAATTTCAGGGTGGTCCATCGGTCACGGTTAGTCCGGTTGTTGAGCCTAGTTTCCCCGCGCTTGATTCACCCGCGTGGGGTGCGTTATTTGACAAACGCACAGCAGTGACGTCGTATGCCTACGAAAACAAAGTCGGGTTGAACGTCCTCTCATTTCCAGTGAAGAAAGTATTTTCGTTCTTGAAAGCGCAATATCGGAACATCGCGGTCACTTCTCCCGGCAGCAAACCCAGCCTGACCCAACTTGGCATCGGCCCGAATACCCCAGGTGACACAGGTTTCGGGCAAGTGGTCATCGATCAACGGCAGAAGGAACATCTCGATGCGGAGTTGAGTGCCCTGCTAAAAGAGGGTCATGCCGTGCCCGCCGAAGCCGGCTCGCCTGCTCTAGATTTCTACCAGGTGCAGATCGTCCACCAGTTTCTGTCCAAGCGGGTGCCGAAGCCGGACGGTACTCTGGAACCGCTGCCGCCGCAGAAGCCCACGGAACTCGACTTCCATCGCGCGATCGCGTCTCTCGGCCAATACCAAAAGCTAATGCGCGCTCTGGGTATCGTCATCGATCTGGAAATTCCGGTCGCGAAAGTGCCCTCGGCATCGACGGTGCGCGTTACGCCGAATCTTGACGGTGTGGCGCCCATGACACCGTGGACCGCGTATCAAATGAACGCGAGTGGAAAACAGTTTTTTGCGGCGCCAGGTGTAGCCTCCGACGTAACAACAGGAATGCTGTTGCTCTCCGGCACCGACCAGTATGAGGTCGTCGAGGCGGACGTGGACGGAGCGGCCGAGAAGGTGCTCGATTTCGCGTCGAACCTGCGGCGCATCGCGTTTGGCGAAGCTAAGTCCACCATCGACACGCCCCAGAACTACGGGGTGCCGTCGCTGCGGTCGGCGGGATTCTCTTGTGCGCGGACCGGACGCGCGCAACGGCTAGTAGCGACGTTCCGCAGCGCCACGCAGAACAACACCAATATCGTGGCCAACCCGCAGAGTCCTGCGGTCGTGCTGGTAGCCGACGACGTGACGCGCGGCTATCGCGTGGACGTCTGGACCTCGTTAACAGGCCAATGGCACTCGCTGTGTTTTCGCGATGGCGAGTACAACTTCCTGAATGGTCTTCTGACGCGGCAGTTTTCCGACGAGGGTTTCGTGACTGTAGCGACGTCACAGTCGGCGGATGGCTCGTCTCCCGACCTACGGCTACCTGAGTCTCTGTTCCGCTGGGCGGGCTGGAGCCTGTGCGCGCGCCGGCCGGGCCGAACCATCGGCTCCGATTCCACACCGGCGAGTCCGGCAAACCCTGCTACGACCGCGTTCAAACTCGAAACGAATTTTACGGTCACAAAAGGCACATTGCCACGTTTGCGCTTCGGTGCTCTCTACCAATTTCGTGCGCGCGCCGCGGACCTTGCTGCCAACAGCATTCCACACGATACCGTGCTCGACGACATCTTCAACCTGCCACCACAACCGATGCCGTACTTGCGTTACGAGCCTGTGCCTCCGCCCGTTCTGGTGCTGCGCGAAGCGCTCGGCCCTGACACCACCCCTGGAGAGTCCGTAGAGCGCATGGTGATTCGCAGCAATTTCGACACGCATATCGCCGCGATTTCCGAACGTCACATGGCGCCGCCAAAAGCGACACACGAAATGGTGGAGCTCCACGGTATGTTAGACACTGCGGCAGGCCCTCCGGACAAGGCTCAATATGCGTTACTGGCCAATCGCGACGGCTCGTTCAACATCGACCCGGCGCACCCGGACCAGCCCGTTCCCCACCCGGAAGCCGAGCTCGCCCTGCCCTACCTCCCCGATCCATTTGCTCCCGGGGCGGCGTTCCGCACACTGCCCGGCACACCGGCGAATTCAGTGTGGAAGATTCCGTTCAGCGGGCCGTGGCCAGATCCGCGACCCTTCCGCCTGGCGCTCGACGAAGGCAGCGCACCGCCAACGCTCGTCGAGACCCCCACCGAGCGGGTGCTCACCGTTCATCTTCCCAAAGCCGAGATGGTTACGGTCGCCATGAGTTGTTTCCTCTCCGATGACGACGCCACCCAACCGCCGCGCATGCTGTCGACCATGAAGATCTGGGCATGGATAACCGAAGCTAACCCGGCAAACCTGGCGGACTTGAAGCAACTCGCGCTCAATGGCGGCCATTGGATGCTTACGCCGCCACGGGCGTTGACGCTAGTGCACGCCGTCCAGCAACCCCTGATCGAGCCGCAATTCCAGAACCTGACCAGCACCCGTTCGCTCGGGGAAACCTTCGCCACGATTTCCGACGAATTTCCGATTAGCGGCAAGAGCACCATCAAAGTGGATATGCAGGCAGACTGGCAAGAGCCGGTGGACGACTTGAGTGACAATCCGCAGCCGGTGTTGCTGAATGGCTCGACCACTGCGTTTAGTACAGCGATCGAATCGAGCATCGCCTTTGCGCAGATCCAGAACAAACACGAATTCCACGACACCAAGCATCGCAAGGTGAACTACACCGCGGTGGCGACAACTCGCTTCCGCGAGTATTTCCCAGCGGCTGTCACCGCCGACGCGGACAACCTCACGCGCAAATCGCTACCTCAGGCCATGTCGATCCTGAACTCTGCGCGGCCAGCCGCTCCTAAAGTGTTATACGTACTTCCCACGTTTGCATGGCATGCGAAAGTTGAGGACGCGTGGAATTTTAGCCGCCGTGGGGGCGGCGGGCTGCGCATTTATCTGGATCGTCCCTGGTTTTCGTCCGGGGAAGGCGAATTGCTGGGAGCTGTGTTGTGGGGCTGTCCGCCGCCTCAGCATCAGGTTTTTGCACCGTTTGAGGTGCCGGAGACTCTGCGGAGCTATGTCACGCAGTGGGGCATGGATCCGATTTGGAACGCACCGGCATTGCCATCAGAAGCGGTGCCGCGCGAGGAGCACTTTCGCAACGCTGCGGCGTTTGGGCATGGGCTGAGCCTGGATGAAATGGTGCGGTTTCCCAATCTCTCCTTCTCCGTGGCAGGTCATGAAGTGCTATACGACAACACGCGCAAGCTCTGGTATTGCGATATCGAGATGGACTCCGGCGATGCGTACTTCCCATTCGTGCGCTTGGCGCTGGCGGCATATCAGCCGGAGTCGATCTCCGACGCGCATCTTTCGCGTGTGGTGCTGGCCGACTTCATCCAGCTTCTGCCGGATCGATCGGCTTCCATCACATTCGACCCGATCGAGACGACCTCGCTGGAAGTGGCGGTTACGGGCAAGACCTACCAAGGGCCGGGCGCAGTCAGCATGACAGCCTTGCTTGAAACTCAGCCGGCCGGTGGAGGAGAACAGGCGTGGGTTCCTGTAGCGTTGATCTCGCTGACGCCGAATGTTGGATTTGGTCCCGCAACTCTATGGACCGCACAGATCAAGCTGCCGGCCGCTCGCGGCGCGAGGCCGTTCCGTCTAGTGATCGAAGAGTTTGAGACCTTCACCAGGGATTCGTCCGGAGCACGGCAAAAGCGGCTCGTTTACGCCGACATTCTGAATCTCTGAAGGCAAGGCCACAGGAACTATTCGGCGGAGAGCGTCCCGAGTCGATCTGATTTGGTTATCGTATCGTTGTTTTCATTTTGTTCTCAAAACCTGAGGTGACCCCCTCAACTGTCACAAAATCTTTGGGCACAGTCTCCGACTCTATTTCAACGTCTTTGCATCTCCTAGCAAGGGTTGGGTCTGGGGAAGGGGGCGGCAGACCACGGTCGGAATGGTGCACCAAGCGCCTGGTCGCGGTTTCCTCTCAACCAGAGCCTGGTTGAGCGCCGCAAGCGGCAACCGCACCGCCAACGTCTTTTCCAACTCCGGTTACCTATGTCTCAGGTCGCTCACCCTCAAGGATGATGACGAAGTGCGCGGTAAACGTCCGCGATGGAGTATGTCACTCCCACGAAATAGCGGCGGTGAAACGGAGCAGCGGAGTTCAATGCGTGGTCAATTCCCGCATCAACCACCAAACGCGGCGTAATAGCGCAAGTAAACGCCCATAGGCCATCCGCGAAAGCAGGATCGGAATTGTTAAAGAACATGTTCCCGTAGAACTCGCCTGTGAATAGCAGTTTCTTATAGATGGGATGAGAAAACGCCAGATTCATTTGCGTGAATTGATCGGTTCCACCGGCTGATGGCCTGCCTTGAAAAATGTACGCGGTATTGAAATCGAAATGCGTCCCCAGAATGTCCTTGCTCGCATAAAAACGGATTTCGTGATCGTATTTTCCTGTTCCCAATCCTTTTGCCACGCTCGCACTCGGGAATTTCAGGGAATAGCCGATGGAAAGTGTGGGGATCAGTTTCGACTGGCGATGGAACCGGTATTCAAAACCGAGCGCGTTGTCTCCGAATCCCGTTTGCGTCTCACCGTTAATTGTTTGCCGCAGAAATGTACTTGTATCCCAGCGAATTTCCAGGTTGCAAGTGGCCGCAAATTTGAAAAGGCCTGCAAGATTGTTCTCGCGTTCCCGTTGCAGTCCCATGACGTGGTCGTAGCCGTATTCGACTTCGAGCACACCGTATTGCGTTATGTCCGCCGGATCGGCTACGGTCGGACGGTTGGGATTGGCGACGATTCCGCTGGTCGGTTGGCCGGGGCACTGCGCTGTGCCGCTTGCGCAGAGTAAAAAGCACACAACGAGACTCGCTGTGACCGCCGCGAAATAGGAACCACAAATGAGTTGTTTTGGAATCAGCAAATGAGCTCGCTAATGGATGCGACTCAATTCGTCATTCTAGCATCTGATTGTCAAAGAGAATTTACAAAGGAACGTCGAGCTCTTGATCTTGTGAATAAAGGCACTTCTATGAGACTAGTCTCCTGGGGAGTTCAGTCGGCAGCCATGAAGAAAGTCGCAGTGCTACCAGTGGTTTTTGTCGCGGGTCTTTCAGCCGCACCCAGCGCAGACACGCGGGCGAGTTACGTCGTGGACGCGCAGAGGAGCAAAATCGAAATTCAAGTCGCCCGCGAGGGTTTCTTCAAGGCGTTTGGTCACGATCACCTGGTTTCTGCGACCAAATTCTCCGGCGAGGTGCAGCTCTCGGAATCAAATGTGCCGGATTCCGCCGTGTCTTTTGTCGTAGATGCCAGATCGCTCGTTGTGCTGGATCCGGGCGAATCTGAAAAAGACCGAAAAGAAGTCCAGGCGACGATGCTTGGCGAACAAGTTCTCGACGTTGCGCGTTATCCGCAAATTGAATTTGCGTCTTCCAGCGTCAAGTCCGCCTCGAAAAAGGGAGATGCCTTCGAACTTCAAGTCCAAGGCGCGCTGATCTTGCACGGAGTGAAAAGACCGGTGACGATACCGGTCCGCGTGCAGGTCGCGACCGATGGCACTCTCACCGCCGACGCGGAAGTCTCACTTTTACAAAGCGAATACGGCATCACGCCGATCAAGGTCGCCGGCGGAACGGTTCGCGTAAAGGACAAGCTTAAGCTCATCTTTCATATCCTTGCCCGCAAAAACTCCGCTTGATCTCAGCCGCTCCAAATAAGTCTTCCTTCGTGGCTCGAATCCAATACAATGCCCCGCGGCGCGTTGTCGGCAAGGGGGAACAAACACCTTCCGAAGTCCTATTTAGCCTGCGTAGGTGCCAAGATGCTCAATTCATCGCTGCTAAAGAGCACGGTTGTTGCTGCTTTAGGTGGTTTGCTGTTTGGCTTCGATACAGTTGTGATTTCCGGCACGACGCAGGCTCTCACGGAGCTCTATCACCTTTCGCCGTTTGCTTTGGGCGTCACCGTCACCAGCGCGTTGATTGGCACAATCGTCGGCTCGCTTACCGCCGGAATTCCAGGCGATGCTATTGGCCGAAGAGATAGCCTTCGCTTCATGGCCGTGCTGTACGTAATCTCAGCAATTGGTTGCGCATTCGCTTGGAACTGGACTGCCCTTGTCACTTTTCGCTTTATTGGTGGCCTCGGTATCGGTGGTTCCTCCGTGCTCGGCCCAATGTACATCGCGGAAATTTCTCCCGCAAAATGGCGAGGCCGTTTAGTTGGATTTTTCCAATTCAACGTCGTGCTGGGAATTCTCCTCGCCTATCTTTCCAATTACATCATCGGCATTCTTCAACTCGGCCCTGCAGAGTGGCGTTGGAAGCTTGGCATCTCCGCGATTCCAGCCATATTTTTTCTCGTGATGCTTTTTGGCATACCGCGCAGCCCGCGCTGGCTGGCAAAAAAAGGTCGCACGGAAGAGGCCCGCGATGTCCTGCGCTTAATCGGTGAGCAGGATTACGAAACCGAACTGCAGGAAATCATCGCCTCGATTGACGCGGAGCACCACCAGCACGATTCACTTTTCAACCCTCAATACCGGCTTCCCATTTTCCTCGCCGTCACCATCGGTATGTTCAACCAACTCTCCGGAATCAATGCCATCCTCTACTACTTGAATCAGATTTTTGCGGATGCCGGGTTTAACAAGGTCTCCGCGGATTTGCAGGCAGTCGCCATTGGAGCTACCAATCTCATCTTCACCATGATTGCCATGACTTTGATCGACCGCGTCGGCCGCAAGAAATTGCTTTTAATCGGCGCGATTGGCACCGCGTCCTGTTTGGCCGGCATTGCGTGGATTTTTCTTGCGCATCAGCATGGGGAGTATCTGGTCTGGCTGCTCGTCACGTACATAGCGTTTTTCGCGTTTTCCCAGGGTGCTGTAATTTGGGTTTATATCGGAGAAGTTTTTCCCAACCGTGTGCGCGCACAAGGACAGAGCCTCGGCAGTTTTTCGCACTGGTTCATGGCCGGAGTAATTTCACTCGGATTCCCGCCGCTTGCGGCAAAATCCGGCGGCTATCCCTTTATCTTTTTTTCGGTAATGACCATCATTCAATTCTTGGTCGTACTCTTCATTTACCCGGAGACCAAAGGGGTTTCTCTCGAGGAAATGCAGAAAAAGCTCGGCATTGCGTGAATCATTCACTCTCTCAATTTCGCTTTTTTGCCCACCTTGGGCTGGCGAAAATGAATGGCAACTTGCTGGCGAGAATATTCCTCGTTGCTTCTTACATCAAAACGAATCCGCAATTTCGTGGCTCCGTTCGGCTGCTTCACGATCTCGGCTCCGTCCACTGATTCAATGATGCCCGGATTCCACACGTCAAAATCGTAGGTCGCTCCCGCACGTCCCGCGAGCGTCAGCAGCGTGGCATATTGATCCCCTGTTTGCGTCAGCACGCGCAGATCTGAACTTTTGTTGCCAAGCTCCGGCAACCGGAAGTCGTACGCAAGCCCAAAATCATTCTTCACATGCAGGCGAACTACGTTCTTTCCCTCCTGCAGCGCGAATCTCAACTTTACGTGGTGGTGTTCCGAACCAAACACATAGTCCACGGGCGTTTGCCGCCCATTGATCTCCGCACGGACCTCCATAGCCGGTCCCGCCATCGCCGGCTCAAAATCAAACGTGCACTCGCCTCCATTCCGGAATATCTCCAGTGTAATTTCTCCGGGAGCCTTGTGGTAGCTGAGCGCGATCGCACTTTCACCGATCCGAACGTTGTCGATTTTGAAGTCAGTCCAGTTGGCCGGAACGTGCGGGATGAAAGTCAAAGTCTTGCCCCCCGCGTCTCGTTCCAGCCCGAACATGCCTTTTAGCACCGGGCTGATGACCATAGCCGCCGACCAAATCTGGTGCGGCGAACTCGTCGAAAGCGGCTGGTAATAGTCGCCAGAAAGCACTTCCGTCACATGTCCCTGCGAACCATCGAGCGCCAGCAATGCATTTGCCCGCAAATTCTGATACGCAGCAAATTCCTGATGATGGCGATACTCGGCCACGGAAGCCCATCCGGTAAAAAGCGGCCACACCGAGCCGTAGTGATACCCTCCGCCGCTAAACACCGGAGACAGGTTTGAAATAATTCTGGTTCCCCAATCGGTTTGAATGTCGAAATTCGTCAGTTGTTTCAAATTCTCTTCCATGCGCGAAGCGAGCATGTCTGCTGTTGAGCCAAACCACATAGGCACAGTGGCAAGTATGTTCAGCTCATCGATCTGCTTGTCATCTTTGCTGATGGCGAATGCAAACCGTTTTTTGTCCGGCATCCAGAAACTCACGTGCACCAGTTCCCATTGTTTCTCGGCTTCTTTCCGAAGCGTTTCGCTTAATTCTTTTTGCCCCGTAAGCAACGCCAGATTCGAAAGCGCCCGCACCGCTTCCGCTCCCAGTCCGCTTTGGTAGAACTCGCTCTTTACCGGCAGCAGTGGGCCGCCTTCCACCCATCCATGGCCGACTCCCAAATTTTGGGGCAGCCCGCGCGAGTCGTAGGTCGATTTCAAAAACTCATAAGCCTTTTGTAGGCTCGCCCATTGTTCTCTCGCGAACTCCGCGTCTCCGCTCGCCTGTACGTAATCATTCATCCCAATGATATAAAGTGGTGTTGCATCCGCCGATGCGAATCCGTACGGATAATCCTTAAACCAATTCACAAAGCTCGCGCCCTGTGCAATCTCGTGCGGAATCTTTCCGTCCTCGCGCTGAAATCGCGCCACAAACGCCAGCGCCGTCCGCGCATTCGCAAAATCGCCTTCGCAGTTCAGCGCAAGCGTGGACCAAAACGCGTCTCGTCCAAAAAACCAGGCAAACCCTGGCCGCTGGCTCTCGCCTGAGGTCCTGTACCCCGCGACCAATCCCGTGCCCATCGTCGGATTCGCCACCATCCCTTGCAGCAGACTCACGCGCGACCAGTCGTACGCATGCTGCAGTTGCGCGTCGGGCAGATCCACGCTCACCGTCTTCTTTAAATATTCGGCGTAGTACGCTGCAGATTGTTTCTCAAGTTCCGCGTAAGCTGCACTCAGCGTCTTGTACGTTTTCTCCGCTTCCGCTGCGCCGTGAACCGATCCCGCCAGCATCACCAGTTTCGTTTCGCGGCCCTTCGCTGTTACGCCAAGCCGAACCGAGTTTTCATGCGTGCTCGAATAATTCGTCTCGTACTCAAGGTGCGGCTCTCTCGCCGTAGGCGATCCCAAAATGGCCGTAAACTTGCGGCTTTCTTCGCCAAAAGTAAATGCATTCAGCCCCGCGTCCCAGTTCTCATACGTCCCGCCAATCGCTGCGGGCCATTCCAGTTGAAAATCGCGGTGAAACGCAACCTCCAGCTCCAGCGGTTGTTCAGTCTCCACTTCAAACGTAATCACCGCTCCCGGTTCGTCCACCGGCACAAAAAACTTCTCCCGCACACTGAACGTATCGCCTGCATAAATTAGAGTCGTCGATTCTGGCCGCGCCTCTATTGTTCGCACCAATGATTCCGCGGGCAGCGCTTTGCCATCGTGGTGAATCGTCACGTGAAAATCGCGCATCACCTTCAATGGATAAACCCACGCCTCGACCTTGCCCGATTCGTTTCCAAAAATTCCCGCGCGTTTCCCCACAGCACATAAAAATTCCCAAGAACGTGCGGTTCTCTGAATCAGAAGTGGTTTAGCCGGATTGCTTATCTCAGCCTGTGCCTTCGCATCGAGCGCAATGAAACCAACAAAGGCAACAACTAACACGCACGAAGAAAGAAGGCGTATCGTCTTTCGGTTAATCTTTAGAAGGAATTTTTTGCGAGTGGAAGCGGTCATAGTGGCCTCTGCAATGCCTCGAAACTTGCAAACGCCTGCAGCCCTGTCTATAAAAGAAACGGCCAGAGTGTAACACGCGTTTTCACGGGAAGGTACGGGTCAACTTGTTTTCTTCACGCCGCGGATTTCTGAAGTCTCTCAGCCGTTCCGCTCTGGTCCTCTCTTTGGAGAATGTTTTTTCGCTCGTTCGCGCACCTTTCGCGCGCGCCGTCGCTTCGAACGCCCGGCCGGAAACCCTTCCGCTCGGCGTGAATTTCCTCGACGTCGCGAAAGAATCCGGCCTCAACGCCAAGACAATCTACGGTGGCGAGCACAAAAATAGATTTCTTTTGGAAACCACCGGCTGCGGCGTCGCCTTCTACGACTACGACAACGACGGCTGGCTCGACATTTTCCTCGTAAACGGCTGGCGCCTCGAAGGTTTTCCCAAGGGCCAGGAACCCATCTCCCGCCTCTTCAAAAACAATCGCGATGGCACGTTCACGGACGTCACTCTCAAAGCCGGTGTCGCTCATTCCGGCTGGGGACAAGGCTGCTGCGTCGGTGATTACGACAACGACGGCAACGATGATCTCTTCGTCAGCTACTTTGGCAAAAACGTTCTCTATCACAACAACGGCAACGGCACCTTCACTGACGTCTCCGAGAAATCCGGCGTTGCAGGAAGCGGCAAACGTTGGAACAGTGGCTGCGCGTTCGTGGACTACGACCGCGACGGCAAACTCGATCTCTTCGTCGCCAATTACATTGATATGGATCTTGCCACCGCGCCTGTGCCCGAGTCCGGCCCCTGCTTATATAAAGGTGTGATGGTTGCGTGTGGACCGCCCGGTCTTCTCGGCGGAAAAAATGTTCTCTTTCACAACAATGGAGACGGCACTTTCACCGACGTTTCTGAATCCACGGGCATCCTCAGCGCCAATGGCACCTATGGCCTCGGAGTCCTCACTGCGGATTTTGATAACGACGGCTGGCCGGATATCTACGTCGCCAACGATTCCACGGCAAGCGCGCTCTATCAAAACAAGAAGAACGGCAAATTCACCGACATCGCCATGGAAGCAGGTTGTGCGCTGAGCGCCGATGGCAAACCGCAAGCCGGCATGGGCGTTTCCGCCGCAGACTACGACATGGACGGCAACCTCGACATAGTAAAGACGAATTTCGCTGGAGATACGCCGTCTCTTTATCACAACCTCGGTGGGGCAAATTTTGAAGACGCAACTTTCCCCGCCGGTCTCGGGAAGCACACGCAGTATCTCGGCTGGGGCTGCGGTTTTTTTGATTTCGACAACGACGGCTGGCCGGACATTCTTCTCTGCAACGGCCATGTCTATCCGGAAGTCGAACAGCTCACAACAGAAGCGGGTTACGCTCAACGCAAACTGCTCTATCGCAATCTACGCAATGGCCATTTCGAAGAAGTTTCGCTCTCCGCCGGTTCGGGAATTTCTGCGCCGACCGCTTCACGCGGCTGCGCCTTTGGCGACTTCGATAATGACGGCGACCTAGATTTCGTCGTCAACTGCGTCAACGCGCCGCCACAGTTAATCCGCTGCGATTCGAGCAACAAAAACAATTGGATCAAAATTCGCACGATTGGAACGAAATCCAACCGCAGCGGCATCGGCGCCCGAATCACCTGCGTTACGCGAGTTCCCAAACAGGAAAAACCGCACACCCAAATAGACGAAGTCCGCAGCGGGGGCGGCTACTATTCGCAAAATGACTTGCGCGTGCACTTCGGAATCGGCGAAGCCGAAAGGGTGGAACTTCTCGAAGTCCGCTGGCCCAGTGGCCAAACGGACGCACTAAAAGATCTCAAAGCAAATTGCCTCTATTACGTCACCGAAGGAAAGGGACTCACCCGCACCGAAACTTTTTCCAAACTCAAACGCTCTTAACGAGTGTCTGTCATCTTGAAGCGAACCATGAAGTTCGCTGAAAGACCTCAACTGACACGCCGCCTCACAAAGTGTCCGCAACGCGCGAACTTAACCTTCTGCGCAAATGTTTTCTAAAACCCTTCCAGCATCCAGACGTTAGAAGCCCCGCTCGCTTCCCAAATCGCCAGCCGCTTGCCATCCTGCGAAGGAATCGCCCAGCCAATATACGGGCTCGGCTCTCTCACCGCCGGTTTCACGCGGCCCTGCAAATCTACGTTGATAACCACTTCCTCGCCTTCTCTCGGTGACGCGCACGTCCAGATGCTTTTTCCATCCGCGGCCCAGTCAATCGCTCGCACGCTGCGCCATTCTTTCAGCGCGATCTTTCGTGTCGAACCGCCGCGCAAAGACATGATTTGAATCTCCGCCTCTTCTTGCGCGCGAAGTTTCTTTGCCAGCGCCAGCAGCCCCCCATCCGGCGATAGCGTCCAGTTATAAAGCTGCCATTCGGGATCGGAAATCTTGAACATCAGGCTGTTTTTCCCCGTTTCCGCGTCAAACTCATAGAATTCCAGTGCTTCATTCGCATAACTGCTGAAAATGCACTCGCGCGATGGCAGCCTCGCGCACTGAAAATTATTAATCTCCGGCCACTCGAGCACCTGTTGCGATTCGCCTCCGTTCAGGGGCACTCGCAGTATCCGGTAGATTTGCAGATTCTGCCCGCTGTTGGCGATGTTCTTTCCCTGCAGCTTTGCTTCCGCCGCAGCGTCGTGTGGAAACCCCTGTTCGCCCGCATCGCTATGCTTCAAAGTCGAATACAAAACTTTTGTTCTGTCGGGATTCAACCGCAAAATATTCGGTTCGCTCCCGCCTGTATCCAGCAACTCCGGCGTCCCTTGCCCCACAGCTTGCTTGTAGATATGAAACTTTCCTTCGCGATTGGAAATATAAAGGACGGAGTTCCCGTCTGGAGTCCACTCGTAAGGCAGATTCCTTCGGTCATCCAGCGTCAATCGTTCTGGCCGTCCCACTGTTTTTGTTTTCTTGTCGATCTGGGCCACGTAAACGGCAGGCTGAATGTTTGTTCGCATGAACAAAATCTTTTTCCCATCCGCGGAAGCATCCATCACCGGCTTGTGATCCGGCCCGTTCGTAATCCGCACTCGTTCTCCACTTGCAAGCCCGGTCTTTGCGTCCAGCGGCATCGCCCAGACGTTTGTATCTCCCTGCACGGGCGGAGGCTCTGCCAGCGAGAAGAAAAGCCGCCCATCCGCAAGCCACGCTAGACCGCCGCTCAGTTGGCGGTCCTTCACCACTATCTGATTCTGCCCGCCCCCGATCACGTGCGTCTCTATTTGCACGTCTTCGTCATTCCAGTTTGGAAAATAGATGACGCACAGGAACGCCAGGATCCGGCTGTCCGGCGACCACACCGGCACGCCATAAATCGATCCGCTCGAGTCCACTTCTTTGTGCACTTCGCCGCCATCAAGGTTCATCGTCCAGATTTCGCGCCTCGGATACTCGCCGCGCAAGAACGCAACCGTCTTGCCGTCGGGCGATAGCCGCGCAAACTCGCCGTCATCCACCAATTTCTGGGGCGCCCCCCCTAAAAGCGAAATCTTCCAAAGTGCCGAGCGGTCTTTCGCACTCGGCACCGCCGACGCCAGAATGTGGCTCTGGTCCGGAAACCAGCTCGCCCAGGTGACTTTGAATTCCGCCGGCAGCGCCACGTGGTGAATTTCCCCGCTGGACGTGTCCTTCACGTGGAGCCCGAGCTTGTCCGTATAAATGAGCATCCGCCCGTCAGGCGAAATTGCGCCGCCTTCCACGGGAGCGTCCGGTGAATTCGTCGTAAGCCGGATCTCCCGCGGCTGAACCGGCCGCACAGCTCTATGCCCTACATGCCAACCCGCGGAAACCGCTCCCGTGGTTGCCAATAGCCCCGCTAGTGCCCAGAGTGCAGTCCTCAAACTGAACCTGCCTGCGGCGGCCATGGGAATCGTTGAGTGCGGAGCTCTTCCATTCCCATTCATGTGGCCGTTCGAAGGCCCATATAGCGGAGCCATGAAGCGATACCCACGTCGGGATAGAGTCTCAATGAAAATGGGATTGTCCGCGGAATCGCCTAGTGTATCCCGCAGACGCTTGATCGCCGTATTGAGGCTGTGGTCGAAATCTACAAACGTGTCCGCAGGCCAAAGCCGCTTCCGTAGCTCTTCGCGCGACACGACATCACCTGGTACTTCCAGCAGGGCTGACAAAATCTGCCCAGGTTGGTCCTGCAGCTTGACCTTAGAGCCATTTTTTCGGAGCTCACATGAGTGAGGGCTGAACTCGAACACCCCGAATCGAACACTTCCGTTCGTGCTGGCTTGAGTCACCATAAGTCACCTTAATAACTATACGAAGGCCGTCGTAGAAAGTTTGATGCTGATAACAAGAATTATTGAGTGATTCGCGCGCGCATCCCTCAGAAAGCAGACAATTTAGATAGTTATACCCAAATCGCTCCTTTTTTAGTCCTCGTGCATTGAGGTACCCCGTCGCTCCCTCCACAGTTGGCCTCGGAACCTGCCTTCTTGCCTGGTTTCACGAGGTCCGGCCATGCACCTACTTAGACGCTTCTCTCTCTTTGTCATCGTTTGGGGTGTTCCTTTTTCGACACCTGCCGTCGCCCGGACCCCAGATTTCGTTTCCCGTGTCCAGGTCTCGCTATTCAATGACGCCGCCGTCCCGCCAGCAGTTCTGGCCCAGGCTCAATCTCGAGCTTCCGCTGTCCTCAGCCAAGCAGGCATTGAAGTGGAGTGGCTCGACTGCCCGCCTGCCAATCCCTTGGACTTTGCCCCAGCCGCCACTCCTTGTTCGGCGGTCTTCTGGCCGCGTCATCTATCGGTTCGCATCATCAAACGCGGCATCACTGTTGGCGCGGACACCTTTGGGCAGGCATTCCTGGACGAGTCAGGCTGTGGAGTTTATTCGAACGTCTACTATCAAAATCTCGCCGCCAGCCCCGACCATCCCGAACTCACTGACGGAGAAATGCTTGGCTATGTAATAGCTCACGAACTTGGCCACCTGCTCCTCGGCTCCCACTCCCATTCCGATTCCGGCGTCATGCAAGCCCAATGGCGCGCCCCCGCGCTCCACGCCGCAGCAAGAGCCGCGCTCTTCTTCACTCCGGCCCAGTCGGCCAACATCCGCTCCCGCTTGGCCAATTCATCGCCGATAATCCTCACCGACGCGTCCCGCTCCTTACCTGCGCTACCATGACGGTAGTGTTCGCTACTTCTTTACTTCACTCGCCTTACCACTTCCTTCCTTCAACACATGGATCTTATCCAAAGCCAAGCCCTCAAATCTCTCCATCAACCCGCTCGGCCAGCGAATCTCAATCCAATCGATTTTCGCCACTTTCCCCAGACCGAAATGCACACGCATATCGTTGTTTGAGTCAAAGCTCGACCCGCTCCGCACCTCATCCACGTGCAAACGCCCGCCGGCCTGCACGCGAATCTTCGCCCCGATTCCGTCGCGATTCGATTTCGTCCCAACCGTTTTGATTCCGATCCAATGATTCTCCGTCTTCACCTGATTCACCAGCAGGCTCAGCGGCTCATTCATGTTGCTCACGACCGCGGACATTCGTCCGTCATTCCACAAATCTCCCACCGCCAGCCCGCGCGAAGAGCGCTCCGTGGTAATCCCCGGACCGGAAGTCTCGGAAATATCTGCAAACTTTCCATTTCCCAAGTTGTGATAGAGCACGCGCGGCTCTTCGTAGTCGCTCCCCAAATGCTGCTTCGTGACTTCCGGATAAACGTGCCCATTCACCAGCAGCAAATCGGGCCAGCCGTCGTTGTCCACGTCCACAAACATCGTTCCCCAGCCAAGATATTTTGTATAAAGCCCGAGCCCGGCCGCAAACGTTACGTCGTCAAATGTTCCGTCGCCGTTGTTGCGATAAAGCGTTGCCGTATCGTCCGAGAAATTTGTCTTGAAAATGTCCATCCGGCCGTCGCCGTTGTAGTCACCAATCGTCGAGCCCATCCCCGCTTGTTCTTTTCCATCTTCGTTGAACGCAGCGCCGGCCACCACCGCTACGTCGGTGAACGTACCGTCGCGGTTGTTGTGGTAAAGAATGCTCGGCGTGCTGTCGCAGGCGACGTAAATATCCGGCCAGCCGTCGTCATCAAAATCCAGCGTCGAAACGCTGAATCCATAGTGCCCATTCGTTTGATCAATCTTTGCTTTCGTTGTTACGTCCTCGAACGTTCCGTCACCCTTGTTGTGATACAAAATGTTTTTCCCCCACGGCAGCCCACGTGGCCCGCACATCACCGGCACGCCTTTCCACATGCAGGATGCGCGTTCACCCGGTGCCGGCGCCGACGTCACATCAAAATCCACGTATGTCGCCACGAACAAATCCAGCTTGCCGTCGCGGTCGTAATCCACGAACGCGCACCCGGTGCCCCACGTTTTTCCGCTTCCCGCAACATGCGCCGTCTCGCTCACATCCGTAAACGTTCCGTTTCCGTTGTTGTGGTACAAAACGTTCTTCCCGTAGTACGTCACGTAAATATCGTCAAACCCGTCGTTGTCGTAATCGCCGACGCATACCCCTTGTCCCCAGCCCGTGCGCGCCAGCCCAGCCTTTTCGGTCACATCGGTAAACGTTCCGTTGTGATTGTTGTGATAGAGATGGTTCGTCGGTGGTCTCTTGCCGGCCAGTGGTTCCAGGGTAGTGCCGTTCACCACAAAAATATCCGGCCATCCGTCGTTGTCGTAATCGAAAATCGCCACCCCTGTCCCGGTTGTTTCGATGATGTATTTTTTCGTGTCCACACCGCCGAACACATTGGGCTCCGCCAGTCCGCGCTTCACGGCTTCGTCAGTAAAATAGGCAATGCTGTTTGTGCCGGCTGATTTTTGCTCTTGCGCGGTGGACTGTGGCATTACAAGAAATACGCAAACAAGAAATGGTGCCGCAAAACGAAAACATCGTTGGGCAAACGAAAGGGAAGGATTCATGGAGTACACAAAATCGTAGAACCCACGAAGCGCCAGGTCAAGCATTCCGGCAGCGCTCGCGATTCTTGTCTGCATCTGATGCTAGTATGAACTTTCTCGCTGCTCTGGAAAGGCTCGGCTTCTTGCATTCGCGCTTCAAACAAAATTTCTGGAACGTAGTCTGGCGCTATGCACTCATCATTTTCATGTACTTACTTGCAGATATCTCCCTATTTTCGCAGCAAACTACAAAATCCGCTTCCGAGCGAGCGAATGAAGTTTACGCAGCGGGCGTTGCAGCACTGCAGCAGGGTGACCTCAAAACGGCCAGGTTGAAATTCCAAAACGTTGTGCAGTTGGTTCCGCAAAGCGCGGAAGCTCACAATTCGCTCGGCTGGGTACTCTTAGCACAAGGTGAGATCGATTCCGCAATTTCACAATTTCATGTGGCGCTTCGCTCAAAGCCGGAATTTGTGCAAGCGCACATCAATCTTGCCAATGCGCTTATCCGGAAGGGTGACGCGCAGCAGGCGTTAAAAGAAGGCCGCGAATCGGTGCGGCTCGCTCCGGAAAACTCGGAATCGCAGCGTACGCTGGCTCACGCGTTGGATTTCGGCGGCCAAACGCAAGCCGCCGCTGATGCGCTTCGCAAAGCGCTGGAACTCGAACCGTCGCGCGCCGATGTTCATGACGAATTGGGATCCGTGCTGGTGCGGCTATCGCAGGCTGACAAGGCAGAAGCGGAATTTCGAGAAGCGATCCGTATTTCACCAGAAATGGCGCAGGCCCATCTCCATCTCGGCGTTCTGCTCCACGGAAAGAAAGTAAACGAAGCCGCGGTTCGAGAACTGGAGACAGCAGTTCAGCTTGCCCCCCAAAATGCTCAAGCTCTCTATTTCCTCGGCCTCGCTTACCGGGATCAAAGTGACTCTGGCAAAGCTATCGCGGCGCTGCAAGAATCTGTCAAACTCCAGGCGGACCAGCCGGAAGTGCAGAATCAGCTGGGTCTCCTTCTTCAACATGCTGGCCGCCCCGAGGAAGGAGCCTTGGCATTCCGGGAACTGATCCGCTTGCAACCGGAAAACCCCGAAGGCCACAACAATCTCGGGCTCGCTCTCATGCAAACGGGCGACGCGAACGGCTCGATTGCCCAATTTCGAGAGGCTTTGCGCTTGCGCCCCAATGACACCGGCTTTCAGGGAAATCTTGGCGCTGCCTACCTTCAGAAAGCCGATTTCGCCGAAGCCGTGCGGCAGTTTGAGTCCGCGCTGAAGAACGCGCCAAGCAACGCAACCCTGCACTATAACCTCGGGCTTGCCTTGAAACTTCAGGACAAACTTTCCGAAGCGATTGTCGAGCTGCGCAAAGCCGAATCGCTGGACCCAACGCAGCCGGACGCGCCTTACACGCTCGGTGTGACCCTCTGGCAACAAGGAGAGTTCGATGACTCCGCAGCAGAACTGCGCGCGGCCATCCGCGCGAAACCGGACTATGCCGAAGCCTTTTACACCTTGGGCACCGTCCTCAAGCAGCAGGGAAAATTACAGGAATCCGTAGCAGCGCTTCGCGAAGCACTGCGTCTCCAACCCGATTTTGCTGGTGCGCATACCACTCTTGCCGCGGCTCTTCGGCAGCTGGGAGATGTGGAAGGAGCTGCGGCCGAAGCTCGCGCGGGAATCGAACTCGCCAAACAAAAAACCGATTTACAAGCCGCTCTTTTCGCCACGAATTCCGGCAAACGCTTACGCAGGGCAGGCGATCTCGATGGCGCGATTTCGCAATTTCGCTTCGCAATCAACGCGTCGCAGGATTTCGCCCCTGCACATTACGAGTTAGGATTGGCGCTTCTTCAGCAGGGCAAAAAAGAAGAAGCTGCGAATGAATTCGAGAAAGCGAAATCGTTGGACCCGAAACTCGTTCCGCCCGTAGACTGAAGACGTCTAACTCTTTAATTTTCGGAATGCCACAATGTCGCATTCCACCGGCACACCCTTCGCCACTTTCACCCGTATCACCGCCTCAAACGGTGTCAGGTGGCTCGCCTCGCTCACATTCATTTTTTGGAGAAGCGCCGCTAGATAATTTTCACGTGTGACGTACTCTACCGCCGCCTGTGTTCCAATTGTTGTGGTTCCAGCGAGGATCAACTCCGAATGTTCAGGATTTATTCCGTGAACGAAGGCCACAATTGCGAAATCCTCCGTCAGATGCACGTTGGATGGATTCGCCACGTACTGGGATGCTTCGCCAGGTTGTGGCTTCGTGTTGATAATCGCCACGTTTCCCGCATGCTCGCCGGTTTTGATCGGTTGAAAGATGAATTCACGGGTGCTTGGAATATCCTGCAGTGTAAGGTTCTCGGAAGGCGAACCGATAAAAATCAGGTCGTTATTTTTCGCGTCGTCGAGCGAAAAAAGACTGCCACGCTTCACGCGGAGCGATTGGCGCAGAGCAGCGAACACAATATCCAGATTGTGTACCGCGATGACCTCCCCCACTCCCGTGTAGTGGTCGAGAATCGGGGTGTGGCTGTCTTTCGCCGCGTCGTAGTAGCGCATGCCAGTGCTGGGCATTCCGACAAACGCCGCATTGCTGAAAATTACCCATGGCTCCTCGGGTCCGGTGAGGACGCCCCGCCAAAAGATTCGAAATGGGAGAGCAGCTTGCGCCGTTTGTTCCGGAGTAGGCAGATCCGCGCGCCGTGCCATATAAAAATGTACGGCCAAGGCAGAAGCGATCACAAACGCCACGCTCAGCCCCACCGTGGCGATCACCCAATTTCTGGGAAGCATGGGCTGCTCATTGGCGCCGTTATGCAGCATGTCAACGTGCCCGTTGTTCGACGAGTTGGTTGCCCTGTCGTGGATGACGACCGCATAGCTTCCCTTTGGTATCTCAACCCCTGTTGTGTCGTTCGCGCCTTCGCCGCCGTAGTATTCGGATAGCTTGGAACGCAGCCTGCCCACCTGGACTCGTACCATGGAGTCCAGTTGCGGATCGAAATCCGTCTGTCTGCCAAAAACTTCTGTCGCGATTTGATATTCCTTGACGGGAACGCCGGGGTGCTCCATCGCCTGCTTCGCTAGGTAACGCAATAGCTTACACAAGGACTCGGAGCTGTGGAGAGTATGGCTCGCCACCAAACGCTCAACTTCCGCCATGAATTGCGCCCTGTCGGCCAAAGTGACTCCGGTGACACGAATGTAACATGAGCCTACCAACTTCTGCATCTGCTTGCAATAAATAGATTTATCGGCTGTAACAGTATCAGACGCTCTGAGACTTACCTCACCTAGCAAAAAGAACGATAACTTGCAGCATAAATTTGTCTCGTTCGAAGTCTTGCGAGGGGTGTCTTTTTCACTGGCACGGGTCCGGTCAGGAACTGTAGCGATGCAGTTCAGCGAGGCCGGCTTTCTCTCGCAGCGTGGTTGAGCAGAGGTGGGGGCAGGCAGAGTTCATCTCTGCCGGCTACTGCAAATCCAATTCGAACGTGACGGTCGGCCAATGGGCTGGGGTAGCTTCTAGTGGCAGGCGCTGTAGGGCATGCTCAGGAGGGGTGATGAAAAAGCGTTCGCTTTTCGCGTGTTTCGCAGTACTTTGTCTCGTTGCAGGATTTTCCGTACCAAAATCATCTGGTCAGGCAGTTTATGGCAGCATTCTCGGTTCGGTGACGGATTCGCAAGGTTCGGCGGTCGTCGGAGCCAAGATCACCGTTACGTCGATTGCCAAGGGTTCAAGCGGAGAAACGACGACCAATGATAGCGGCAATTACACTATTTCCCACTTGATTCCAGACGTTTACAACATCCGTGTTGAAGCTGCCGGTTTCAAGTCTTACGATGTCAAGGGCGTTCAGGTTTCTGCTGACACGAGCACAAACGTTGATGCCAAACTGGACGTTGGTTCGGTTACTCAGTCGATCGAAGTGACTGGCGAGATTCCGCAGCTAAAGGTGGACAGGTCTGACGTCGCCACATCCTTTACCAGCCAGACCATCGAGTCGGTTCCCATCTACAATCGGAATTTCACCACATTTCAACTACTGTCGCCGGGCGCGCAACTTCAGGGTTGGGGTCACGCGGCCAGCGAAAACCCACAGGGTTCGCGGCAAATCTTGACGAACGGACAGCATTTTGCGGGGACCGGCTTCGAATTGGACGGAACCGACAACCAGGATCCCATCCTCGGAATCATCGTAATCAATCCGAACCTCGATTCCATCAATGAAGTGAAGATTACTTCGCAGGACTACGACGCCGAATTCGGCAAGGCTATCGGCGCTATCGTCACTTCCCAGACCAAATCTGGCACCAACGAATTTCACGGCTCGTTCTTCGATTTTGAGCGTTCTAACTCCAATTTCGCGAGCGACCCGTTTACGCAAAGTAAAATAGGCGTACCCAGCGGAAATTGGAACCAATTTGGTGCCACTTTTGGTGGCCCGATTCGGAAGAACAAAATCTTCTTTTTCGCAGACTACCAGGGCCAGCGGGCCCATGTGGGCGGATCCGCTTCTGATCGAATCCTGACACAAGCGGAACAGGGCGGCAATTTGAGCGATTTGGGAAAGCCCATTTACGACCCGTATCAAACGACGGATGCGACTCATCAGACCCTGGTGTTAGACGCAAAAGGCCAACCAATCCCAGTGGGCATTGCGAGCCGCACTCAGTTTCCCGGAAACGTGATCCCCGCGTCGCGATTGTCTCAGCAAACTCAAAATCTTCTGAAGTTGCTTCCCGTTGGTGCCACCCTGTCGGATCCAACTTTGAATAACTTTTCTGGTTCGGGCAGCAACGTTTTGGATTCTGACAATTTTGACGTGCGCTCTGACTACGTGCTCAATTCAAAGACACAAGTCTTTGGGCGCTACAGCTACCAGAAGTTCCTTCGTTCTGGACCCGGCCTATTCGGAGAGATTGCCGGCGGTCCGGCACTTCCTGCTGACTCAGGTGGCCAATTTGCCGGAACCTCCAACGTGAGAAACCAGAGCCTCGCTACAGGTTTCGACTACACGTTCGGCCCAACCTTACTCACCGACTTCCGCTTCGGATATATGCGTTACCATGTCCAGACAGCGCCGGGCGGCGTGGGCACGACGCCTGCGCAAGATGCTGGCATTCCTGGATTGAACATTGACACCCTGTACACCACAGGGATGCCATATTTCCATATCACGACCAGTGGATTGCCGGACTTCAATTTCGGATACTCCCTCGGAGCGAATCAGTGCAACTGTCCGCTCCTTGAGAGCGAGCACCAATACCAGTTTGTGAATAACTGGACCAAGATTCATGGCAATCACACCATCAAATTTGGTGCGGATATCCGCTATGCCTACAATTTGCGTGTCCCCAGCGACGTTCACCGCGCTGGTGAGCTTAATTTCTCCCAAGACCAGACCCAGGGTCCGGGTGGGGTTGGGGGATCAGGCTTGGCAGCTTTTCTCCTGGGTGACGTGACTTCTTTCGGGCGCTACGTTAGCGCTTCTACCAACGCTAACGAAACTCAGCCGCGTTTCTTCTTCTTTGGACAAGACACCATACGGGTCACTAACAAACTGACCGTTAACCTCGGACTTCGCTGGGAAATCTATAAGCCCGAATCGGTTCGCGGCACTGGTCAGGGCGGCTGGGTGGACCCGACCACTGGCGAGGTTCGCGTTGCCGGGCAGCAAGGTGTGGACCTTACGGGCAACACGTCAACCGACTATAAACACTTCGCTCCTCGCGTAGGTATCGCCTATCAGGTTAATCCCAAGACCGTAGTTCGGCTCGGCTATGGTCGTAGCTATGACATCGGCGTCTTTGGCACGGTCTTCGGCCATGCCGTTACGCAGAACGTGCCGGTCCTCGCGAGCCAGGAAATAGATACGTCAAATGGGCAGGACTTCAATACGGCCTTTTTCCTTAAGAACGGGCCGTTTGCGTTAGATCCGGCCACAGCACTCGGCGGGACTTTGGCGACGAGTAATTGCAACGCAATCACAGATCCAGCTGGCGTAAATCCTGTCACCAAAAAGTACACGCCTACCAAAGCGCAATGCGTTGGCGCCAATGGCATGCCGCTCTTGCCGGCTGGTCTCAACGCCTTTGTTCGCCCGTTCAATAACCGGCTTCCGACCGTGGACGCCTGGAACGCCACCGTGCAGCGGCAGCTGACCCCGACCATTAGCGCTACGATCTCCTATGTAGGCAACAAAGGGACGCACACCATTGGTGGTGGCCCGGACTATCCATTTAACAATGCAAAGCTGGCGGGCTATGATCCCACGCTCACCGGACAGGCTGCTACCGATGCCAACAATGCGCGTAAGCCGTTTTATCTCAAGTATGGCTGGACGTCGGGCTTCCGTTATTTCGGAAACGACTTCAACAACAAATACAACGCGTTACAGGTAATCGTAGAGAAGCGTTTTGCGAATGGGTTGTCCTTCAATACCAATTACACTTTTCAGCATGCCGTAGCAGACCTCGATGGCGGAACGCACGCTTACGATCCTGCTGCTAATTACGGTCCGAACGACAATTACCGGAACCACGTATTCATTTTCACCCAGGTCTACCAGCTGCCCTTTGGTAAAGGAAAGAGATGGGGTGGAGATGTTGGCCGTGTGGGCGATTTGCTCATCGGGGGTTGGGAGTTGAATGGCACCACAAACTTCTCGAGTGGGTTGCCATTCACACCCGGCTTGAGCTCCTGCCATGCTTCCAGCGATACGGGGCCATGCCGGCCAGATAAAGTTGGCTCGATCAAGGACGGCCCGCGCTCAGGGGACCCGAACATCCCTGGGTACTGGTTCCAAACCAGCGCGGTACCGCTCGTAACAGCCGGGCAGTCGAACGGTCCATGGGCGCAGCCTGCCGTGGATACATTCGGGAACATCGGTCGCAACTCGCTTCGTGGGCCTAGGTACTTCGATTCCGACCTGTCTTTGTTCAAGAACTTTACCATCACCGAAAGAGCAAAGGCTCAATTCCAATTCCAGTTCTACAACATCTTTAACCATGTGAATCTCGCGAATCCAGACGGGTGCGTCGACTGCGGTTCAGGCGGCAAAATTACCGGTATCGCAGCCAACTCTCAATTGCGCTCCTTGACGTACGGAGTCAAGCTCACTTTTTAACCCTGCTACACCCCAAAAACGGGGAGCCCCTCGCGGGCTCCCCGTTTTTTATGCTCTAATCTTCTCCGGTTCACAGTTCGTTCATGCGCAGACTTGGCTCATCGGCAGTTGTTCGCATCCCGGCCCTTGCGATTCTTTTCCTATCCTGCACTTTTATACTTTTAGCGCAGCAAACAGACCCGCCGTTTGCCGCCGCTCGCCGTCTGCTCGAGCAAGGCAAGTTCACGGAAGCCATTGCCTCTCTGGAAGACTTGGGCAAATCCAATCCAAATCTCAAAGGACTCTCGCGGGAACTGGGCATCGCGTTTTATCGAAAGGGCGACTACATCAATTCAATCGCGTATTTGCAGCGAGCAATCAAGGAAAATCCGGACGATGGGGAGGCAGTGCAACTGCTCGGGCTTTCCAACTACATGGCTGGGAGGTTGGCGGAGGCGATTCCGTATCTAGAGAAGGTTCAGTCTTGGTATCCGAGCGCCAATGTGGATGCGGCTTACATTCTTGGCGTTTCATACATTCAAACGAAAAATTACCCACAGGCGCGGGTGGCATTTTCGAAAATGTTTGGCGTACCGCCCGATTCCGCGGCCAGCTATCTTTTCACGGCGAGGATGTTGCTCCGTCTGGAGTTCGGTCCAGTCGCAGAGGAGTACGGACAAAAAGCGGTTTCGATTGATCCCAAACTGCCCCTCGCTCATTACCTGCTCGGAGAACTCTATCTTTTTCAGTCGAAGATTCCGGATGCCATCGCGCAGTTTCAGCAGGAGCTTGCAATCAACCCCGGGCACGCTGCTTCTTACTACAAACTTGCCGACGCTTATTCGCGCGTTCAAAAATTCGATGAGGCCGAAAAACTATTGCAGCGTTCTATTTGGCTGGATGCTACTTCCACGGGCCCGTACATCCTTATGGGGAAAGTTCTTCAGAAAAAAGGAGAACCGCTTCTTGCTGTGCGTTCTCTGCAGCGCGCTATCGCCATGGATCCGAACAACGCGATTCCACATCACCTTCTCGGCCAGGCCTATCGCGATCTCGGCCGCAATGAAGACGCCGAGAGGGAATTGAAGCTGGCGGAACAATTGCAGTCTCGCGACGACACCAAGCCATGAGCGCGTCCTTCACGGTCGTGGGTCTTGGCGAACTTTTGTGGGACATGTTCCCGCACGGCAAACAGCTTGGCGGCGCTCCCGCGAATTTTGCGTATATGACGGCTTTGCTTGGGGATCGCGGGATCGTTGCGAGTCGCGTTGGGCAGGACCGCCTCGGCCAGGAAGCCATTTGGCAGCTCAAATCTTCGGGTCTCGATACTTCGCTAATCCAGACGGATCCGGTTCACGCAACGGGCACGGTACAAGTTCAAGTCGATTCGAAGGGTCAGCCCGAATACAGAATCACCGAAGATGTTGCCTGGGATCATTTGGCCTGGACGCCGGAGTGGGAAGCGCTGGCAAAATCGACTGATGCCGTCTGTTTCGGCTCTCTTGCGCAACGGTCTGAGGTGTCGCGCTCCACGATTCGGAAATTTCTTCAGTCGGTGCGAGCCGACGCGGCGCGAGTCTTCGACGTGAATTTGCGTCAGGCGTTCTACTCGGGGGAAGTCTTGCGCGTCGCCCTGTTGCACGCGAACATCATGAAGGTGAACCACGAAGAGTTGCCGCGCATTGTTGAGTTGTTTGGGGAGAACTTCGGCGGAGAACGTGATGCCGCCTGTTGGCTGGCTGAGGAGTTTGGCGTCAAGCTCGTGTGTGTGACGCGCGGGCATCGAGGCAGTTTGCTCGTGTGTGGGGATGAAACGGATGAACACCCCGGTTTCACGATAAAAGTAGCGGATACGGTCGGGGCCGGTGACGCGTTTACTGCGGCGCTCGTGCATCACTGGCTGCGAAAGGCGCCGTTGCCTGCAATAAATCTAGCCGCGAACCGCCTGGGAGCGTGGGTTGCGTCGCAAGAAGGCGCCATGCCCTCCGCGGATAAGGCCGTACTGTCCGCAGTTAGATAATTTTGGGCACCAAAGGAAAATTACTTCGCGACTGTTGCGGTTTGTTCGCGCGCAAGTTTATCAGCAAGCTCTTTCGGTAATTCGTGAAGGAAAACGACGACCGCTGCGTTCGTCCAGCCGAATCCAACGACATTGATGTTATATCCGGCTTTCACCGCCGTTTCCGAAGAGCGCGTGACTGCGTTGTACTTTTCTCGAATAGTTCCGTCGCGGCGGAAATTCTCCGCAATCATGCCAGCAAAGTTGTAAGAGATGCGGTCCGCATCTTTATTAAATCCATATCGGCGCAATCCTTCCATTGCGATCATTTGCGTCGGCGCCCAAGCGTACGGAAAATCCCACTGTCCTTCCGTTTCGTAGGGGCTCATCACGAGTCCGCCAGGTTGCTCAAGCTTCGCAAGATTCTTCACTAATGCTTGCGCCTGTTGCTGCGTCGCGAGGCCCGCCCAGAGTGGGTAATACGCCGTGATATATACGTAAGAAGACCGCTCTTTTTTGTCCAGGTTGTAATCAAAATAAAATCCACTTTGCGCGTCCCAAAGATATTCCTGGATACTCTGCTTTCTTGCCTCTGCGCGTTTCACCCATTCTTCCGCCTCATTCGTCCGGCCGATCAATTTCGCAAGCGTTTCCAAGTCTTTTTCGGTTTTGTATAGGAGGCTATTCAGACAAACAGGAGCGAAATGATGGGTGGCTGCGCCGTGAGGTCCAAATCGAAACGAAACATCAAATCCCGATTCGCGCATGGAACGGTCCGCGCGGTAAAAATCGCGGCCCAGCGAAATTTTTTCCGCTTCTTCGCAGCCAGTCCGTTCCATCGTGCGGGCGGCATCGCAAATTTGCACCGAATAGGTTTTGCCCGCAGGCGCTTCGGAACCAGCAATGCCTTTTCTCACTAAATAACTGCGATCCTGGTCGGGATGATTCAAAAAATACGCGGCGACTTTGCGGTAGTGATCCGTTTCGTCTTTCAGGCTCTCTGGTGCTGGAACATCGCCGAAATCGTAGTAGCGCGAAAGCCCCGTGTCCCCCGCGGTGTGCGGCTCGCGCACCCACATTGCATGATCTTTTTTCGCAAACTCGTACGCCCGCGCGAGCCATTTCTTATCTTCGTGTCCTGCGGATTTTTCTGCTTCGTACACTCCGAGAATCATCGAGGTCAAAAACGGCGGCTGCGACCGGCTCAAGTAATAGCTGCGGTTGGCATTCAGAATGCTGCCGTAGTGTTCGATCTCAAAGAAAAAATTCTCGACCATTCCTTTTGCCAGCTCAGTTTTTCCATCTTGCAACAGTCCGCGCACAATAAAGTAGCTGTCCCATCCATACATTTCGTTGAATCTTCCGCCCGGCACCACGTATTTGTGCTCCAGATAGAGCAGACCGTGCGGGGTGAGCGCCGTCGTGTCCACTTGCCCGGGCCGCTCGATTTTCTCCGGAAGCTTTTTTGTCTGGATGTGGCAGCGCTTTTGCAATTCTTCAACGTTCGCGGGCGTTGCGAGTTCCGCGGGAAGATACAAGACGGAATTTTCGGCAAGCTTTGGATCTACAACCGTGCTGCAATCTTCCATCGAACGGGTCAGCGTGTCCCAGCTCTTGTAGATGTAGTCGCGAATCGGCGCGAGCCCTTCGGGCGCGGAGGTTTTCATCGGGGTGGACTGCGCCGAGCACGTGGCAGCAGTGAAAAACAGGGTCGAGACGGCGAACGCAAAACTACGTCCGGCTCTCGCAAACTCCGTCATTTTGAGCATGAAAAAGTGCCTTCCCAATGGGCGCACCCATTGCAGGCTAGAATAGCGCCAACTTATTGAAAAGGAAAGTACTTAGTTGTGATTTGAGGAGTCCAAAAGCCGTAAGTTTTTGGAGTGAAATTGGGAGAGAAATTTTGGCTCAGCTGTGACCACTGCCGCCGCTCAATTCGCGCACGATATTTCCGACGAAGCCTTTGGCATCGCCGAACAGCATCAGGGTGCGATCCAGAAAATACAGCGGGTTTTCAATTCCGGCAAAACCTGCGCCCATGCCGCGTTTGATCACCATCACGGTGCGTGCTTTGTCCACGTCAAGAATCGGCATGCCGTAAATGGGGCTGCCGGGATCGTTGCGCGCGGCGGGATTCGTCACATCATTTGCGCCGATGATCAGCGCCACATCGGTCTGCGCAAAATCGCCGTTGATTTCGTCCATGTCGAGAAGCTTGTCGTAGGGAATATCCGCTTCGGCGAGCAGCACGTTCATGTGACCGGGCATGCGTCCCGCAACCGGATGAATTCCGAATTTCACGTCCACGCCGCGCTTTGTTAAGCTGTCAAAAAGTTCGCGGACTTTGTGCTGCGCTTGAGCTACGGCCATTCCGTAGCCGGGCACAATCACAACCTTATTTGCCGCCGACAGAATTGACGCGGCTTCTCCCGCGGTCGCACTGCGAACGGGTTTCGCTTCGGCCGCGCCGGCCGCGGAAGTTTGCTCCTGACCAAATGCGCCGAAGAGCACGTTCGAAAATGAGCGGTTCATCGCTTTCGACATGTTCATGGACAGGATGAATCCCGATGCGCCATCCAGCGCGCCTGCGACGATAAGTAGTTTGCTGTTCAGCACAAACCCCATCGCGGCCGCCGAAAGTCCTGCGTAGGAATTCAGGAGCGAGATCACCGTCGGCATGTCCGCTCCGCCGATGGGAACAATCATCATCACGCCAAAGACCAGCGGAATTGCCACAATGGCCGGGAACAACTGCGTGCGCTCTGGATGAATCACCAGAATGATTGCCACAACGATGGCCACACCAAGCAATCCCAGATTGACGAAGTTTTGTCCTTTGTAAGTGATGGGACGCTGAGGCAGCCATTCCTGCAGTTTTCCGGCGGCCATTAAACTGCCGGTGATGGTGAGCGCGCCTAGGATTACCTCCATGCAGAGCACAGCCATCATGAAACGTGTCATCGGCACTTCGCGCGGCAGATAAAATTCAGCCGTTCCCACCAGCATGACGCAAAGAGCGCCAAAGGAGTGGCTCAGCGCGGTTCGCTGCGGCACGGCAGTCATCTGCACGCGGCCCAGCGGAATGCCGATGATGGTTCCGAGGACTAGCGGAATTAAGATCCAGGTGTAATCAAGACCGCTGTGCAGCAGGGTGCCAGCAATCGCCAGAACCATGCCGATTTCGCCGGCAAAGACACCGCGCCGCGCCGTGGTCGGCGAGCTCATCCACATCAACGAAAAAACAAAAAGGGCCGTAGCGATCAGATATGTGGTTTCGATTAGTAGGTCGTTGGCGAGGATTCCGTTCATGCTTTTTTCGCCCCGCTGGGCTTGAACATTTTCAGCATGCGGTCCGTAATCAAAAATCCACCGACGATATTGCTTGTTGCGGAAACTATCGCGATTGCCCCTAGAATGGCCGCCAATTTAGTTTTGTGCTCGCCGGCCAAGATAATTGCGCCGACAACCGCGATGGCATCGAGCGCATTGGTCAAGGACATCAGCGGCGTATGCAGTAGCGGCGTAATTCTCTTAATTACTTGAAATCCAATGAATGCCGCCAGCATGAATACGTACAGACTTGTGAGCAAATCCATCTTCATCCTTGTTTCACCTCTACCTGGGCGCCTAGCGGCTTCAATCCCACGAATTCCCGCACGCGCGCGTTGACGATTTCGCCTTCCCGCATCAGCAGCGTCTCGCGATGAATTTCGTCTTTCTCGTTAAGCTGCAATTTTCCGTCTTTCACTAGATTCAGCAGAAATGCTGAAAGATTCTTCGCGTACATCTGGCTTGCATGATAGGGAACCGAACTCGCGAGATTGAATACTCCGATGATGGTCACACCGTGTTCTTTCACCGTTTTTCCGGCTTGCGTCAATTCGCAATTCCCGCCGCGCTCGGAAGCAAGGTCCACGATTACAGAGCCGGGCGCCATGCGCGCGACCATTTCTTTCGTCACGAGGACGGGCGATGTTTTTCCGGGGATGACGGCCGCCGTAATCACGACGTCGCTTTCCGCCACGGCGGCACCGAGCAGTTCACGTTGCTTCTTGTAGAACTCTTCGCCTTGCGCTGTAGCATAGCCGCGCGCGTCCTGCGCATCTTTTGCTTCGATGGGTAATTCCACAAATCGCCCGCCTAAGCTTTGCACCTGTTCCTTCGCCGCGGGCCGCATGTCATAAGCCGAGGCCACAGCGCCCAACCGCCGCGCCGTGGCGATGGCCTGCAGTCCGGCCACGCCGGCTCCGATGATGAAAACTCGCCCAGGCGTAATCGTTCCCGCCGCGGTCGTAAGCATCGGAAAAATTCGCGGCAACGTGTCTGCCGCCATCACTACCGCTTTGTACCCGCAAATTGTGCCCATGGAAGAGAGCGCATCCATGCTTTGCGCGCGTGTCGTCCGCGGCATCAACTCCACGGCAAAAGAAGTCACTCCGGTTTTCGCCAGTTCTTGCAATTCTTCCAGTTTTCCCATCGGCCGCAGGAAGCCGACAATCACTTGACCGCTTCGCATCAATGGCAAATCCGCTTTGCCATTTACGTCGTTCGACCCATAGCACAAAACCTGCACCACAATGTCCGCAGTCCGGAAAACCTCGGCGCGATCCGCCACTAGCTTCGCGCCTTTTTCGGTGTATTCGCGGTCCGGATATCCGGCTTCGATTCCGGCCCCCGCTTCCACGATGACCTCAAGGCCCGCTTTTGCGAGCGTGGGGATCACTCCCGGCACGATTGCCACTCTTCGCTCGCCGGGATAAATTTCTTTTGGCACACCCAGAATCATCGGGACGCCCTCCCGGACGCAAACAATCGCCAGTAATAAATCGATTTATCTAAAAACAGGGCAGGTTGCGCGCCGCGCTTCGTTTCTGCCTGCGGTGCGTTTCGATCTTTCAGGAAAGAACCAATCTTTCGTTGCGGACGAAGCACGTGTGTCCCGTTAACTGCTTCCCCGTCCAGAGAGTCTATCGCCAATCTCTGGAAAGTCCAACACAACTATTTCTATTCCATCCCCTCATAAATCTTCTGCGCTTCTCTTAATTTCTTCATAACGCCTTCTTTTTCTTCCGCCGAGTTCCAATCCGGATATTTTTCCGTCACTTCGATGGTGCGCTGAATCCACGCGGCAAAATATTTCGCATCCTCCGGCGAGTGTGGCTTCCGATCTGCAATCGTCACGTAAATTGGACTCGTTGTCGCATACGCGTAGTTGTCCATTACGGGATGCACCGCCTTTTCGCTCCAGGCTCGCAACACGCACCATCCACTGTCGTTCAATGTGATCGTCCCCTCCACATCCGCTGTCTTTTTGGGACCACCGCGCAGCAAACTTCGCACAACCTTTCCATTACACACCACTTCCAGATGATCGACCGGCGCATTGGACCGCAGCATTGCGAAAAAACTTACCGTTTGCGGGGTCTTGAGATGTAAATCATCGCCGATAGTGGCATCCGGAATACTAAATTCAAGCAACGGGCCATTTGTCACAAACGTCCGGCCATATTTCACTGCGTCGAACCACGGACCTACTGCGCTGACATCAACGGGCCCGCCAGGCACCAATCCGTACACACGATCCATGCCGACCATCCCACGAATTGGCGCTGCGTAATTTGCCGTTGCGTCTGTTCCCGCTCCAGCGGGAATTCGGAATCCCAGGTTCAGAAATCGGTACCACACAGAAGCAGTTGCTTTGTGATCGCTGAATCCCACAATCTCCATGTAATCCAGTTTCTTTAGCGCAACATCCACCGGCACCTCATCTGTAATCCTTTGCTGTGGATTCGCAAAGGGATCGGGGGCTTCATCAAACGGGTGCACTGCTCCCACTAGTGCTCCCAGGTCATGCGCCATGTCATATACGTCTGCATTCATCGGAAACAAACTCGCCGCCGCCGTGTTTGGATACCCGGCGTACCCAGGCAACAGCAACGGCAAGCGTTCTCTCGCGCTCAACAAACCACGATGTCCCCAGTAGCTTGTGTGAAACTCTTGTCCATGAATGACCAAGGGCCCAGCTACATCAAATCCCTTCCCGCTGACCGCGATATCCGGAAACCTTTGCTCCTTGTTCACTACCAGATTGTTTACAATCTGAAGATCTTCTGCCTCCGCCTGTTTAGCAAGATGTGCTGCGGTATTTCGGTATGTCCCTCCATAATTCATATGGGCATGGAGGTCACCGCTGATCCAGCGCCTATCATTGTGGGTTGATTCCCATATCTTCGACGGGCCATTCAGCAGAACGCCCGATCTCTCTCCCGGCTTAACATCGACAACCTGCTTCACGGTTTCGTATTCGAACCCATGCGTCAGCTCTACCGTAATTTTCCCTGCAGGAACCTCGACAGTCGCCTGAGAATCCATATGGAAATAGTGGCTTTCAAAAGGTTGTTGTTGGCGGTCGAATCCGTCATCAGCATGGATCCAGGCTTCGGGCGGCGCATAGAATTTTCCCGAGGCATCGACCACAGACATTCGTACAGGCATCGCATCGTCACTCGAAACACTCAGCTGAAACGAGCTGTGCGGGCGCAAATACTGGCGCTTTTCTACCGGCAGTCTTAGCCGGCTTCCTCCCGAAACTGCTTGATAGGTCAGAGAGGTATTTCCAGTTTCATTGGAGATAGCCGCGATGTATTTTCCATCTAGCGACCAACGCACATTCGTCTCGTCCCAATCGCCGTAGGATAGGGGAAACGCATCGCCGCCGTTTGCGGGCATGAGCCACAGGTTGTGCCACTGGCGGCCGAGATACGAGCTGTACACCATGCGCGAGCCATCAGGAGAAAAATCTGGGCGCGCTTTCCAGTTTGTTTCTTCGTAATGAATTTCGCGGGCCTCCGCGCCAGGCTCCGCTTTCATGCGCCAGAATCCGCCTGTACCGTGAATGTGGCTGCGATTCGAAACGAAAAGAATTTCCTGGCCGTTGCGCGTCCACACGGGACTGATCTCCATGTCGAAGGCGCTGTAGTAGTAGCGGGGCAGGGAACTCTTCGTTTCGCCTGTCAGCCGCACCACATTTTCGAGTTTTCCGTTGGCTACGTCCGCGCGAAAAATATGAAATCGCCTGTTGTACTGCGTCGAAACAAAAACGATTCGCTTTCCATCCGGTGACCATCGCGGCTCGACGTTGACTGCGCCGCCGCTCGTGAGTTGCGTGGTTTTCCCGCTCGCCACATCCAGCAGCCACAATTCCATCGCGTCTTTTTGGTACGACGTGTACACAATGGCTTTTCCATCCGGTGACCAATCCGGCTGGTAGTCGTAACCGGGTCCATCTGTCAGTTGCACTGCCATTTTCGAATCAAGCTTTTGCCTCCATAGCGAACCTGCCATCGAATAGACGAGTTCCTTCGAATCGGGCGCCCACGCAAGGCTGCTCGGCCCACTCGTCAACTGCGGCAAATAAAGTTCGCGGTAGTAATAAGGATGAGGCAGATCAATCTGCGGCAGCACCGGCCGACGTTGTCCATCACTTGGCAAGGCCCACATACAAGCAATCGAAAATGCAAAAAGGAACTTTCGCAAGCATTCCTCCAGCCATTGGCACAAGAAAGCCGGAGCAAAACGTAATTCAGCTGTGGTACGTATGCAAGTTTTGTCTACCAGCTGTTATTTCGCTCCGCCATCCAGAATTTCTCTCACCATTTTGTGAAGAACGCCCGCTGTGAATGGTTTCTGCAGAAAATTCAACTTCTTGCCCTGAGCCCCATCCTGCAACAACGCATTGTCGCTGTACCCCGACATGAATAATACTTGGATGCCCGGCCGCAACTTTACGATTAAGTCCGCCATTTCTGCTCCGTTCATTCCCGGCATCACTAGGTCCGTCAAAACAAGATGCATTTGCTTTTCGTAACGATTGCACAGATCCAGCGCCTGGCTTGGGCCATTCGCGACAAGAACCTCGTAGCCGCGGGCTTGCAAAATATCGCATGTCAGTTCGCGTACCGATGCATCATCTTCCACCAGAAGAACGGTCTCGCTTCCTCGAACCGTTTCGATCGGCCGTGCGGTTCTCGTCATGTCTTCCGGTGGTTCTTCGACTCTTGGCAGATAAATCCTAAAACTTGTACCCTCTCCAGGTCTGCTGTTAACCCAAATATATCCGCCGCTCTGTTTCACAATTCCGTACACCATCGAGAGTCCCAGCCCCGTACCCTTTCCTAACTCTTTGGTCGTGAAGAATGGCTCGAAAATATGCGCCAGGATTTCTTCACTCATGCCTGTGCCCGTGTCCATCACGGTAAGCAGTACGAACCGCCCGGCCCTGGCGCCCCAATGCACGTGAACGAACGCCTCGTCCAGCTCTGCGTTTGCTGTCTCGAGCGTAAGCTTTCCTCCGTCGGGCATTGCATCTCGCGCGTTCACAACCAGATTCAGGATTACTTGCTCAATTTGCCCAGGATCTGCTTTCACGGAGCCAAGGTCCGGCTGCGTGATTGTGATCATTTCAACGTCTTCGCCAATCAGTCGCTGTAGCATTTTCTTCGTGTTCAGCACCAGCGCATTCAAATTGAAAACTTTTGGCTGCAACACCTGTTGCCTGCTGAATGCCAGCAACTGTCTCGTCAAGGAAGCCGCTTGATCCGTCGCCCGGTCAATGTGTTCCATGTGGCTTTGGATGGTCGGTTCCTTCTGCGTCTTCTCCAAAACCAGATCGCTATACCCCTTGATGACCGTCAACAAATTATTGAAATCGTGCGCCACGCCTCCAGCCAATCGCCCAATAGTTTCCATGCGCTGCGCTTGCCGCAGCTGAGATTCGAGCATTTTTTGCTCGGAGATATCTACCGCCATGCCGATGATGAACCGCGGCTCACCTTTCCTTCCCCGCAAGAGATACAAATGCAAATCGGCCCAGGCTGTCCGCCCATCTCTTAGAACGTAGCGTTTCTCTTGGCGAATCTGCCCGGTCTCTCCTTTCGCCAAACTCTGATAACGCGCCGCGTCCTGCTCGCGATGCTCTGGATGAGTAAGATCGTCAAAAATCTCCGTCGTCATCTCTTCGTGTTCTCCGATTCCAAGCATCGTTTTGCATGCCACGTTGCTTGCGATGACTCGTCCATCCATTCCGATTACAGCCATTCCTACCGGCGACCCATCGAAAACCGTCCGGAATCTCTCTTCGCTTTCTGCTAACGCTTCCGCTGAGCGTTGCTGTTCGCGAGACGTGAGAATCAGCCGTCCATAGGAAGTGCCCAGTGAAAGCAGGACCGCAATTCCAGCCACCACAAGCTGGCCACGCGCAATTTCGGCGGCCATCAAAATAACCAATACGGGAAAAATCAGCGGCAAAAACTGCGTAATCTGCAGTCGCCGGCGCAGTACCCCTCCCCTTGGTCTTGTTTCCGCTCTATTTTCCTCGCCCCACTGGGTGGCCGTGACGATCGGAATGAGCCATGGTGTGCTCCAAATCAGATCGAACCATGCTCCATTGATCGGTTCTGGCAAACCGGCAACAAAGTAGAGGTCCGTCATCAGCGCTACAAGGCGATAGCACCCAAAGCTCCAAAAGAGCCGTCGTGTTGGATTTTTTCGTTCCACGATTGAGCGCAAAAAAAATCCCGTCGTCAGCAATCCGTCCGTGGTGATCGAAAGCCTCCAGGCGCCCAACTGAGACCCGTGTGTCGGAAGATTGGAAAAGTAGAAGTAGAGCAGAACGAAAACAATCCCCACTTGGCCGAAGTCCAGGATCCGTTCCCAATCGATTCCTTCTTTTTCTTCCTTAACGTCAAGAAAGATGCACATGGCGAGTGGCGCTGGCCACGCGGAATAGAACAGCTGCACGTGCCACAAGAGTTGGGTGTCTTTATTTTGTATACTGCCGTAGTAGCCGCCCAGGATTTGGCCGACACACCACACTACGAACGCCGAGGCAGCCAGCCTCCAGAAAACGCGCCCGAAAGTGCCGCTTCGCTTCGCCGCTTGAAATGCAGCTAGCGTTGCGAGTGCTCCCAGGAAAAGTTGAATCGTGTCGGAAAGAATTGGCCCGGGCGGTTTATTCCCCAGGGTGGCGATCACTATTACATGAGCCGCCAATAGGACCAGGGCGGCCACTAGCAAAATGCGAGACTGGCGCATTGGAATACCGCAAAAGTTAGAATCGCTCTATTTGTAGTGTTACACGACGGATTTGCTCGTGTTGAACTAATTGGGTAGGTTATGCCACGAAGTTACTTTGCGCCGGATATAAATTATCTAATTGATATAATGTCTGTGTCAGCGACTTGTGAGGCAGCCTACAATTACTGCCTCTGGCAAAGGTCCTTATACCAGCCCCGACTTTGACAGCGGCAATTCGCGGTACCGCTTTCCAGTAGCTGCAAAAATCGCATTGCATAGCGCGGGAGTAAACGGTGGCACACCCGGCTCGCCAATTCCTGCAGGCGGCGCGTCGCTTTCCACCAAATAGACGCGCGTTTCGCGTGGCGCAACGTTCATGCGCGCCATCGGATAGCCGTCGAAGTTCGATTGCTGGATCACACCGTTTTGCGCGGTAATTTCGCCGTAAAACGCCAAGCTCGTGCTAAACGCGGCCGCGCCTTCATATTGTTGCCGCGCCATTTCCGGATTCACAATTGTCCCCGCGTCCACAGCGGTGTCCACACGCTGGATTTGGACTTTTCCGTCTTTGTCCATTTGCACTTGCACGACAGTGGCGACGTACGTCAGGAAGCTGCGGTGCATGGCGAGACCCATGCCAAAGCCGTTTCCGTTCTTCTTTTTGCCCCAGCCTGCTTTTTCCGTGGCGATTTCCACCACACGCCGGAATCGCGCGGTGTCAATTGGATATTGAGCATAGTCGCCGTCGTAGTTCGGATAATCCTTGGCGAGCTGTTCCTTCGGAATCACGCGATCTGGCCCGAGCAGCGCTAGCATGTACTCGCGCGAATCTTTTCCCGCCGTGTGCGCCAATTCATCGGCAAACGAATGCTCGGCGAACGCGTGAAACACGTTGCAAACGCTACGCAACCAGCCGATGCGAACATGAGCGGCTGCAGCGCCGTTTTCCGCGCGATGATTCGGAATGGCATATGGCAGATCACTCCAGCCCAGTCCAATTTCTCCGGCGTCTGCGTACACTCCTTTCGCGTCAAACGTCGAGGCAATCGGTGGAAAAGTGCTTCGCTGCAGCCACGCGACTGGTTTTCCGTCCGCATCTAGCGCCGCCTTCAAATACATCGCCGCGCACGAGTGAAACGAGTCGAACTTGATGTCATCTTCGCGCGACCACACCACCTTCACCGGCTTTCCGGTTTGTTTGGAAAGCACTGCCGCTTCCACGGCGTAATCCGGAAACGACTTACGCCCAAAGCCGCCGCCGAGCAGCGTCACATTTACCGTGACGTCTTCTTTCTTCAGCCCCAGCGCGTCCTTCACCGCGTCGCGTGTTCCTTGCGGATTCTGCGTCGCGGCCCACAATTCCACCTTTCCATCTTTGTAGTGAGCCAACGCCGCCGGCGGTTCCATGGACGCATGTGCCAGCATCGGCGCGTAATACTCCGCCTCCAAAATCTTTCCGCCCTTCGCGAACGCTGCGTCCACGTTTCCCACTTCCCGCACCACTTTGGCGGGTTTCCGCGAAGTTGCTTCCAATTCTTTTCGGTACGTGTCCGACGAATAGTTTTTGTGCTCGGACTCGTTCCATTCAATTTTCAGTTTCTTCTTTCCTTCGATCGCAGCCCAGGTGCTGTCCGCCACCACGGCCACGCCGCCCAGCGCCTGAAACGTGATCGGAGCTTTCCACGGCTCAATCATCGCCGTCTGCCTCACGCCCTTTACGGCCAGCGCTTCTTTGTCGTCCACCGATTTCACCGTGCTCCCGAGCACCGGCGGATGCGCCACGTTGGCGTACAACATGCCCTCCATCCATCCGTCAATTCCGTATCCCGCCTTGCCCGTCACCATATCCTTCAAGTCGTAGCTCGAAGTTCCTTTTCCGATGTACCGCCACTCGGTTCTTGCTTTCAGCTTCAAGTCTTCTTTTTTTGGAACATTCTGTTTCGATGCTGCCGTCGCCAGTTCGCCGTATCCGAGTTTTTTCCCGCTCGCCTTATGGACGACCACATGCAAATCCGTCGAGCACTCGCTTTCCGGCACGCCCCATTGTTTCGCCGCCGCGCGCACGAGCATCAACCGCGCGGTCGCGCCCGCTTCGCGCATTGCATCAAATGATCCGCGCACGGAGTGCGACCCGTCCGTGTCCTGGTCTCCATATTTTTCATCGCCGATTGCCTGCACAATCTTTACTCGGTTCCAATCCGCGTCGAGTTCGTCCGCGGCAATTCGCGGTACCGCCGTCCGGCTTCCGCTCCCCATTTCGCTGCGGTGCGCGATGATGTACACGGAGCCATCCGTATCAATCGCGAGCCACACGTTCGGCGAAAGCGGGCCCTTCAATCCTCCGCTCGCCATCTCTTCCGTCAGGCTCGCCGCCAGCGTATTCCCCGACATCATTCGCAAACTCAACACGAACGCGCCCGCTCCGAGCATTCCCTTCAGGAATCCACGACGCGTTACGTCTTCGACGACAATATGCACCATGCGTCCTCCGATTTTTCGGCGATTTCCAGCCCTAATCCTAGCGCGATTCCGTATTCTTGCAAGCCCGCCATTGCGCAAGCGCACTTCTCCCCCACATGCAACGAACAACAAGCTTTATCTTCGCTAGATTAGGTCGAAAACGGGCAGATGACTTCTCTCAAAACTCTTCACGGATCTCAGGGTACTGAACACTTATTCTTCTGGCCATGCCCCCAGGGCTCTCCTCAAATCCACAAGCTGCCCCAGGTGGTACGCATTGTGGTCCGCCAGAAGCAAGGCTTCGCGCAGAATCGTCTGCCCGCTCCCGTGAGGGATTTTCGCAAAGAGATCCGCTTTCGGATTTTTCACAAGCGCGATCATTTCTTTCAAATCGCGCAGAAAACTCTTCGCGCTTTTTTCCCACACGGCACCATTTGATGGAAGCGGCGTCTTTGGCCAGTAACCTCCGGGAAAATCCGGCGACACGTGCTTTGCATTGCGGCTGAATTCCAAAATGTCCCACTGCGCGATTCGTACGTGCTCCAGCAATTGCCAGCCGGTGTGGGGCAGCCCTTTCGCGAACACGCCCTGCTTGCTTTTTGGAAATCCCATCAGCGCATCTTCAAAATGCACGTGCGCCCCGCCCCCTTTCAGCAAATAGCCAAGATGCTCGCGCAGTACTTTGTCCTGATTTTTTTCATTCCCGCTGGTTTTTTTCTTCAACGTTTTTTTCAATGAGCCTTCTCCGAAATCAGAACCGTTTGGGGCATCTGGGGCACTGCGTTCGCTGTCGCTTTTGTGAATCCTACCCTGCGGAACGGGCCGCCCAACTCAGCATAAGTATATGCCTCGCCCGTCTCCGTGGTAGCCAACTTGTTAATTTGCGCGCCGTTGCCCTCGCACGGCTCGGCTGGCATACTTTCGCCTGCCTGGTTTCAGCTTGCTGGCATACGAAAGGCTACCTTCATGCAACGCGATTATCACCGCTGGTATTCGCATCGCCTCGGCATGGAACTTGGTGTCGTCGTTTATGGCCACTGGGGCCCGCCCATTCTTGGTTTCCCCACCAGCGCTGGCGACGAATGGGAACTTGAAGGACAGGGAATGATCGGGGCCCTCACCGATTTCATTGACGCCGGCCGCATCAAGTTTTACTCCATCAACTCCGTCAACGGGAGCAGTTTTTACAACAAGGGTGCGCACCCCTTTCATCGCAGCTACATGCAGTCCAAGTTTGATTCCTATCTGCGCGAAGAAGTCGTTCCGTTCATCTGGGACAATTGCAAGTCGCAACCTCCTATCGCCACGATGGGTGCATCGTTCGGCGCGTATCACGCCGCCAATTCGCTCTTCAAGCATCCGGACGTCATCAAGCGCTGCTTCGCCATGTCCGGCGTCTATGATTTGCGCAATTTCATGGACGGCATGTACGACGACAATTTCTATTTCAACAATCCCGTGGACTACATCTCCAATCTTTCCGACCCGTGGGTTTACGAGCAGCTTTTGTCTTGCGACATTCATCTATCCACTGGCACTGGTCCTTGGGAGAACTCCGGGCCTACCTACCATTTCTCGGGAATTCTCGCGAACAAAGGCATTCGCCACTCGCTGGATAATTGGGGGCCCATGGGCGGTCACGAATGGCCCTACTGGAAGCACCAGATGCGCGAATACATCTCGCATCTCTATTGACTCATGTAGGCCAATTTACCGAACGAAACCGGATAGATCGTCCTAGAACAGCCAGATACTGTGGTTCCTCGCCACAATGAACGATTCGATTCAAGACCGCGTTAACGAAATTCTCTGGGGAGACATAGCATCGCAACTTTCAGAAACTGGCTATGCACTGACGGGTTCGATTCTCACCCGGACAGAATGCGCTTCTCTCGCAGCTCTCTTTTCTCAAGAGAATTGCTTTCGCAGCCACGTTGTCATGGAGCGCTACCGCTTTGGCAAGGGCGACTACAAATATCTCCGATATCCACTGCCAGACATTATCGAGCGTCTTCGCACCGCAACCTATCCTCATCTCGCCAAAATCGCGAATCAATGGTCTGAAGAATTAGGTTCCACCCGAGAACCTTTTCCTCTCGATCACAAGGACTTCCTGAAACGATGCCATCGCGCGGGCCAGAAAAATCCGACGCCGCTCATCCTCCACTACGAAACAGGCGGATACAACTGTTTGCATCAGGATTTATACGGAGAGATCGCTTTTCCGCTGCAACTAGTGGTCATGCTCGGCCAGCAAGGGCGGGATTGGGAAGGCGGGGAATTCGTTCTAGTGGAAAATGTTCCTCGCGCCCAGTCTCGCGCCGAAGTCATCACCGTGGATCAGGGCCACGGAATTGTCTTCACGACGCGTTACCGTCCCGTGAAAGGCTCACGCGGCAACTACCGCGTATCCATTCGCCACGGTGTTAGCCGGGTCCGCCGCGGCACGCGCTACACGCTCGGCCTCATCTACCACGACGCAAAATAATGTTCTCAAAAAAGAAACAACCGCCTATTTTGCCGGCGGCGGCATTACTTCATTTTCAAATTTCTGATTTCAAGCCAATCCAAGATGGTCCAGCTGGTATTTTCCCTTCTCAATAATCTGGTCTTGATCAATCCAGACGTCGCACTCGCGCGTCAGCACGTCCACGTGCGTTTTCGATTTCCAGTTTGCGTGCGTTTGGCTCCCGTACGGGTCGCCGAATGCGATGTGCACTCCAGGAAATTTTTCATCCTGCAACAGAATGCCAATCATTTCCGAAAGGCCGAGGTTTGTTCCAAACGCCAGTTCGCCGATGCGGTCGCTGTTCTCATCCGTATGGCAATAGTCCCAGAATTCTTTCTCTAAATCCTTACGCTCGCATTCCACTTTCGTCAGCCGCGCACCTTCAATCGTCAGCTTCATCGGCGTTGCCTGCAAGTCGCCGTACTTGCCGTTGAAGTAGTCGCCTGCAGTCGCATCGCACACAAATGTTCCGTCCACGGTCGCGGGCGTGGTAAAAACTTCACCCGCGGGCAAGTTCGACCAATACCGCGGACTGATCAATCCGCTCGTCTTCACCCAGTCCAGCCCGCGATCGAAGTGCGCTGCAAACGAAGTCCCCGCTTCGGTCTTCACCGTCAGTGTTTCAGCGCGCAACATCCGCTCGCGCAAGCGGTCGCTCAGTTGGTCCACCTTTTTATAGTCTGTGCGCATTCCCTGCTGCATGATTTGAGGCGTGACGCCCACCATGTGCGCGTAGCGGATTCTTCGCCGCTCGACCACTTGCACAATGGCCATCCGCGCCGAAAGTTCTCCGGGCCGCGGATTCATGCACAGAATCCCCACGTCCGCCGTTTCCAATGCATCCAGCACTGGTTTCGGCGCGCCATTCATCGGCCGCGGCCCAAAATCTTCCAGCAACAATCCTGTGTACGCCGCCTTGCGCTCATCGAGCGCTGCGGCAAGACTCGCCGCCACGGCCGCGCTCGCCTCATCGGCAATCAATGCCACATGCTCTTCCGGACGCACCGCGAGACACGTTTCCACGGCGTTCTTCGCGCCCGGCATCAATTCTGGTTGTACGGGTCCGAAAGGCATTCTCAATATTTTAATGGGAAATTCGCGATGGCTCAATACTTGAGCCTAAATTTGTTGCGCTCTCTTCGGGCGGATTCGTCAATTCTTCGCGCTCACGCGGAATGCCGGCACCTGCCCGCCGCCGCTGGTCACGTTCGCGAGCCCCGTCGCGCTCAATCGAGTCAAGAATCCACAGAGCTTGCCGCGGAACAGGTACGGCGCAAAATCCACCAGCATGTCGCGGAATTCCACTTCGCCATCCGGCTTCACCCACGGATACACTTCTCGTCGGATGGGAATCCGCTCCTGCACTATCCACGCCCCACCGTTGGGTGAAATTGCTTTTTCAATAGCCACATCCCACGCACTCTCGTCCGTTTCCCAACCAAGCGTCACTCCCGCCCCACCGTATTCATCACTCGGCTTCAACACCAAGTTTTTGCGCTCGCGCCGAAGGAATGGCAACAGCTCAATATGTTCGCCGTAATGGGCAGTCTGTGCATCCGCCACCACACGCGTCCATGGAACGTGCGCCCGAATCATCGCCCGCTCGCCAAACGAAAACATCCCCGCGTTCTGCTCGTCGGTCAGAACCGCGAAAAACGCTTTCACATGCGGAATCTTGCAACGGAAATTGTTTGCCACGCATACTGCATTCGCCGCGTACGCGTCCACCAGCGCCTTGCATTCGGCAGGCCGCGCGATGATGTCGTTGATCAGCACGCGTCGGTAAACCAGATCGATCTTCTTCCCGTTCGCTGTCAGTGTCTTTCCGTCAAACACCAAATCGCGCGGATCGGCAATCTCCACCGGAACGCCCATCTTTTCGAACCGCGCCTTCAAGATCTCAAACTCGCTCCAGGTCGGTACTTCGCGCCAATCCGTAATCAGCATCTGCGGCCGTTTCGATGTCCCGCCCCAATCCAGATACGTCGCGATCAACGCATCCAGCAGTTTCGCGCTCAGCGGATAACTGTGAATCTCAAAACTTTTCGCAAACTCTTTCATCACCGGCAGGTCGCGAAAAATTTCGGAAAGCGTCTCCGTGTATCCCGAACCCGCGGGGGACTCCCCGTTGTACTCCGCGAATTTCAGCGAGTCCGGCAGCAGGAACGCATCGAGCCGCGAAGCCGTGCTCGCCGGGCCGTATGCGGTGTGCATTCGCGCCAGCCGCTCTTCCGCCTCGCGCAGGTGAAATTGTTTGAACAGAGCCGGCTCGCTTAGCGCAGCGGCGGCCACGCGTTCGCCGAGTTCCGCCATCTTCTCGGCCACGGTTCGCACGAGCTGCTCATCCTCCGGCGAAAGAAAGAACGGCCTCAGGAAAGGGCAGTGCACGCGGTTTCCAAACGTCAGCTTTTCCGCGCGCAACTTCGCATAAAAATGTTCCGTGAACCTGCGCGATTCCGCGACCTGCGGCTTCAATAACGCGTGCCAATGCTCCGCGGGATCTTTCGCGCTGGCCATAGGTGACGTTCCGCTACTCATCTTGCCTTTGCATCGGGAACAATCGCCTTTACGTGCGCGCTTGCCGTCTGCGCTCCCGCGGTTTGTGCCGCCGCCCTGGGCGCGCCCATGAATCCACCAGCCGCTCCAACGCCGAGCATCTCTTCCCATCTCGGCCAGGGATTCGATGGTTTCCCGTTCAGCGCTCGGTCAATCACCAGTCGCGACATCTTGTCCAGCACCATCTCAAAGTAATATTCCGTAATTCGGTCGCGCTCAAAATCTGGCGCTGGATTCAGAAAATCAATCGCGTACGGCACGTCGCCCTTTACGGCAAATTCGATCGTATTCATTTCGTAGCCCAGCGCTTGATTAATCGTCTGTGCATCTTTCACCACGCGCTGCGTAAGTCCCGAAGGCAAATAATCATGCTCCACCAGATACTTTCGCTCTTTCGGATCGTAGTGCACCGGCACAATGTCCATCTTCCCAAAGGTAAAGCACCTCACATACTTATCGAAATCAATGAATTCCTGTAGAGTCATGCAGACCGGTGAAGTCTGGTCGTATGCAGCCCACAACTCTTCTTTATTGTTCACCTTATAGACGTGCTTCCATCCTCCGCCCGAAAACGGCTTCAAAATCGCTGGCCGCCCCACGTAATCGAGCAATCCATCCCAATCAATCGGAAACTCCAGGTTGTGCAGCGATTCAGAAGTGATGTCCACGTTGCTCGGATAGCCCTTTTGCGGCAGCAGCACCGTTTTCGGAATGGCAATCCCCAGCTTCGCCGCCAACGAATAGTTGAAATATTTGTCATCCGCCGTCCACCAGAACGGATTGTTGATAACGTACGTCCCTTGCAGCACCGCGTGCTTCAAGTATCCGCGGTAATACTCCACTTCGTGTGAAATCCGGTCCACAATCACGCTGTACTCGGCCGGCTCGTTCATTTTTGTTCCGCCAAGCTTCACAAACTCCGCTGCCACTCCGTCTTCTTTCCCCGCCTGATTCACGCGCGCCAAAAACGCCGGAGGAAACGCGTACTCCCGTCCGCACAGCAGTCCCACTTTTTTCATTTTCTTGCTCCTGAGGAAACTTCTGCCCGAACTTTCTATAGAAAGTTCAGTTCACTGCGCGCGCCGACGCTTGTCTCGGCTCAATCACTCCGCCGCGCGTTTCCGCTACGATATGTTTCACCACCGCTTTCAAATCTCCCGTCTGTTCGAAGACCCGCAGTTGCCGCTCCGCGCTCGTCCCTTCGCTCATAATCGTGTTCACGTATTCCACGGCGCTGCGGCTTCCCAAATCGTCCACCACGTCGTCCACAAGCTCGAGCAATTCCGGCATCAGCGACCGCATTGGCACTTCTTCTTCTTTTCCCAAATCAATCAATTTTCCTTCGATTCCGTACCGCGCCGCCCGCCACTTGTTCTCCTCGATCAGCGCCCGCCGGTAGAGTCTCCAGCTCTGATTGCTCTTGTACAAGCGGTGCAGTTTCACAACCAGCGCTTGCGTCAACGCCGCAATCGCTACGGCCTCTTCAACTTTCGTCGTCACGTCGCACATCCGGAATTCCAGTGTTCCAAACGTCGGATGCGGCCGCACGTCCCACCAAATTTTCTTGCCCGTATCAATGCAATTCAGTTTCACCAGCAAATTCACGAAATTTTCGTACGCGCTCCATGATTCAAATTGCTCCGGTATGCCCGTACGCGGAAATCTGCGAAAAACCGTCGTTCGAAATGACTTCAATCCTGTATTCCGTCCCATCCAGAATGGCGAACTCGTAGAAAGCGCCAGCAAGTGCGGCAGGAAGTACCGCACCATATTCATCATGTCGATGGTCGTTTGCTTGTCCGGCATCGCCACGTGAATGTGCATGCCGAAAATCAGCAGCGACCTCGCCAGTTGCTGCAACTCTTCCACAATATTCTGGTATCGCTCGCCCGGCGAAATCACCTGATCAATCCAGCTCGAAAAGGGATGCGTCCCCGCCGCCGCCACCTGCAGCCCCGCGCGTTCCGCTGCCGCCACCAGTTCGCCGCGCGTCCGGTGCATTTCAACGCGCAAATCCGCCACGTTCTCGCAAATATTCGTTCCAGTCTCCACGATGGACTGGTGCATCTCATGCTTTACCTGATCCACGATCGAAGGTGAAGCCGCGGACACCAGTTGCATTACATGCGAACGCAGCTCGCACGTAGCTGGGTCAATGATTTGGAATTCTTCTTCGACACCGATGGTAAAGCGGTGAGCCATGGGGTGGCCCTCCGGGTCGTTAGGCTGAACTGGGGACTTCGCCGGGTATCATACCCCTGCATTTGTGAAAATGACACTTCACTGCGGTAAATCGGCTGGAATCTGAGCCCGCGGCTTACGCCGCTCCCAACGCTCGTCGCTGCTGGAAGCATTCCCTGCAAAACACCGGACGTCCCTGCGTTGGCCGGAAGGGAACTGTCGTTTCCTTTCCGCATTGCGAGCAGGTCGTCTTGGTTTCCGACCTCATCTGCCCGCCGTTACCACCACCGCCGCCTTCCGCTCGCTTCGCTTTGCAGCCTTTACATCGCTTTGGTTCGTTCTTGAAACCTTTGTCCGCGAAAAACATCTGCTCCCCGGACGTAAATACAAACTCGGCGCCACACTCCGAACACTTCAGGACCTTGTCATGGAATTCCATGTGCCGCTTCCCCCTTGACCTCGATCCGGGGGACGCGCACAGTTTGCACGATAGGCTTTGGAAATCTGGGATACCTGTAGCCGTAGGAAACCGGGCCGGGTCCCTTGAGCCTGCGGGCACGGAAAGTGCTAGCTACTTCCAAACGTCTCTACCTGACCGGGGTCTGAATCACGGAGGCGGCGCCGAGCCGCAGTACGAACAGGATTACTCCTGTTCGCGCCGCTGCTTTTTGCGCAAACGCTTCCGCGAAAGCGCTTCCTTGGCCCGGCGCTTCTCACCGGGCTTCATATAGAAGCTGTGCTTCTTGATTTCCTTGATGATGTCTTCCTGTTGCACCTTGCGCTTGAAACGCCGCAGTGCATTTTCCAGAGACTCACTCTCTTGAATGATGACTTCTGCCACTTTTGCCTTCACCCCCAATCCGGTTCGGATTGGCTACGTTACAAAGCCTCGCCTTTGCGGGCTTTGCCCACTTCAATTATCGCATGCCTAGCCGCGCGTGGTCACATCTTCGCGTCTGGCTTGCTGCCTGATTTTTACGCTTGTCTTCGCACCCTGTTGCGGTTTATGGGCAACTTCTATTCAATTCAGGCAGCCCTGTCAAGCAATCTTTGCGAATTTCCCCGTTTTTCCTCTCTCAGGCCGGTGCTCTTAACCTTCTCGCTATCCTCTTACCCATCTAATTACCTCTACCGCAGGACGGGTTTGGCCCGTGTTTTTTTGTTTTCTTCTCGCTAACCTGTCATTTCGACCGGAACAAGCCGACGCTTTTTCTTCCCGATTCATTCCGATGAATCGGTCGGCTTGCGGAGAGAGAAATCTCTCTTCGGTTGCCCCCTCGCTAAGTCAAAAAATACTGCCTCCTACCACTTCTCTCTCTTGCTTCCCATCCCTCTTCTGGCGCAGAATGGCCCGCGCCGCTAAGCTTCCCGCCCGGAGGTCTCTCCATGACGGAAATGCGCGATGCCATCGTCGTTCTTCTCGCGGGTGGTCAAGGCGAGCGCCTCTGGCCGCTTACGCGCGACCGCGCCAAGCCCGCCGTTCCTTTCGGCGCCGCGTACCGCATCATTGACATCACTCTCTCCAATTGCATCAACTCGCATCTCCGCCGCGTTTTCGTTCTCACGCAGTACAAGGCGCTCAGCCTCAGCCGTCACGTCCGCGCCGGATGGTCTTCCATCGTCGGCCTCGGCGAATTCATCGAAATTCTTCCGCCGCAAATGCGCGTCAGCAAAGAGTGGTATCGCGGCACCGCGGACGCCGTTTATCAAAACATTTATTCCATCGGCAGCGAACGCTCGCAGCACGTCTTCATTCTGAGCGGCGATCACATTTACAAAATGAACTACGCCAAAATGCTCCAGCAGCATATAGACTCCGCTGCGGACGTCACCGTCGGCACGATTCAAATTCCCGTTAGAGAAGCCGCTCACCAGTTCGGCGTCATTGAAGTGGATAAGGACTGGCGCCTCGTCGGCTTCGAAGAAAAGCCCGCGCAACCCAAGGAATCACCGCACACGCCCGGCCAGTGCAACGCCTCCATGGGCATCTACATTTTCAATACGCAGTTGCTAATCCCGATTTTGATCGCCGACGCCGAAGATCCCAAGTCTCATCACGATTTCGGCAAAGATATTATTCCGCGCATCATCTCCAAGCATCGCGTCTTCGCCTACAACTTCGTGGACGAAAACAGCAAGACTTCACAATATTGGCGCGACGTTGGCACGCTCGATGCCTACTACGAAGCCAACATGGATCTCGTCAGTGTCTCGCCCGTCTTCAACTTGTACGATGACGCCTGGCCCCTGCGCACCTGGCAGCACCAGTATCCGCCAGCCAAATTCGTCTTCGGCGATCCGGACCGCATGGGCGTTGCGATTGATTCCATCGTCGCCGGCGGCTCCATCGTTTCCGGTGGGCGCGTGCAGCATTCCGTCCTCGGCAACAACGTTCGCGTGAACAGTTTCAGCGAAGTCAGCGAATCCATCCTCTATAATCACGTCAACATCGGCCGCCACTCGCGCATTCGCCGCGCCATCATTGACCGTCACGTCAGTTTGCCGGAGCGCACCGAAATCGGCTACGACCTCGAAGCCGACAAGCGCCGCTACCACGTCACCGACTCCGGCATCATCGTCGTTGTCCGCCAGGAATCGCTGATCGAAGAACCCGAGACCGCCTAAGCGAGTTTTCTCTTTGACATGGTTTATCTGCTCTACGCGGCACAATCGCAACTGACACACTTTTCTCTTCCGCATTCGCAGTTCCTGTTGGAACTCGCCAACATTGCTGTAGCCTCGGCGCTCCTGACGTCCTCCTTTGCCGCCATCGCACTCTTTTTGTTCCGCAGAAGAGCGCGTGAACTGATGCTGCTCTACTTCGCCCTCTTCTGTTTTCTCTATGCGGTCAGAATGCTCGCGAGCGGTAGCCTTGTCCGCTCACTTTTCCATCAACCGGATGCGTTTTGGGCGCATGTCAATTGGTTCATCACCTGCACGATCTTGGTGCCCTTTAGTCTCTTTTTTCATCAGGTCATGCCGGAAAACCTGAAGAAGTTCGTCCGCTGGATGGTTTACGCACAATCCGTTTTCGCAATCTTTGGAATCATCGCCGCCGCGTCAGGAAAGCGTCTCTCCGTGCTGGATCTCGTAAACAATGTCGTTGTCCTTGCCACGGTCGTTACAGGCGCGTTGCTCTTTTTCGTTGGCTCCAGAGATTCGGCTTCGCGCTCAAGCCGCGAAGTCCGCGTGTTTGTCGGAGGTTTTCTTGTTTGGGCTCTGTTCATCATTCATGTAAATCTTCTTCACCTCGGAATTCTTCCCGGCCGCAACCTGGAATTTGTCGGCTTCTTCATTTTCGTTTGTTGTCTCGCGTATATTTCCTTGAACCGCGTTTTCGCCAATGAACAACGGTTGCTTGCCCTAAATAAAGAGCTCGAGATTGCGCGCAGCATCCAAGCCTCCATTCTTCCCCGAAGTGTGCCAGCCTGCGCAGGGCTCGAAATTGCAGCTCGTTACGCTCCCATGAGCGCCGTTGCCGGCGACTTCTATGATTTCCTCCCTGTTGATGAAAAGCGCCTCGGCATTCTTGTGGCGGACGTCACAGGGCACGGCGTTCCCGCGGCCTTGATCGCGTCCATGCTGAAAGTTGCGTTCGCTGGACAAATCGCGCACGTCCACGATCCCGCGCAGGTTCTTGTGGACATCAACCGGGCTCTGTGCGGGAAATTCGAGGAGCATTTCGTCACTGCCGCCTATCTCTTTGTGGATTTGGAGAGGCGTCTTCTGCGGTATGCGGCTGCGGGCCATCCTCCGCTGCTACTGATTTCGAAGGAATCGAGTTCGGTCGTCGAACTCCAGGAAAATGGCCTCATGCTGGGCCTTTTTCCCGAAGCGGCCTACTCCTTTGTGGAACTCCCGGTCGTTTCCGGGACCCGATCCCTGCTTTATACGGACGGCCTCATCGAGTCCAGCAATGTGCAGCGGGAGGAATTTGGAAAAGAGCGTTGCAAGCGGCTTTTGCAGGATCATGGAAATCTTTCCACTGCCGACTTTGCCGACCGCCTGCTTGATTCCATTGCGGCCTTTTCAGGACACGCTTCCGGACGCACGCAAGAAGACGACATCACAATTCTTGTTCTCGATTTTCAGTGATGCTCCGGTGTAAGGTATTGTTCGCCGCCGATATCTCGCGCAGGAGCTTTCTATGAACATGCGATTCCGCTTCAACTCAATATTGATTTGTGGCTTTTTCCTTTGCTCTGTTGGTTGCGCGCAAACTCCCACGCAATGGAAACCCCATGACCGCAATCGTCCCGTTCCGCCCGTCATTGAGCCCGGTGTCTCTTCCACGCAGGACACTCCAGGAAAGGCGCCCTCCGACGCGATTGTGCTCTTCGATGGCAAAGACCTCTCCGCTTGGTCCACCAAAGACGGCCAGCCCGCAAAATGGAAGGTCGGCACCGGCTATTTCGAAACTGTTCCCAAGTCCGGCTACATGTACACCAAGCAGCCCTTCGGCGACATGCAACTTCACGTCGAATTCGCTACGCCCTCGCCCGCCGAAGGCCAGGATCAGGACCGCGGCAATAGCGGTGTCTTTCTCATGGGCGTCTACGAAATCCAGGTCCTCGATTCCTACAACAACAAAACCTACGCCGATGGCCAGGCCGGCGCCCTGTACGGCCAATACCCTCCGCTAGTCAACGCGTCGCGCCCTCCCGGCCAGTGGCAGAGCTACGACATTGTCTTCCATCCCTCCAAATTCGATAAAGACGGCAAACTCATCCGCCTCGGCCGCGTCACCCTCTTCCACAACGGCGTTCTCGTTCAGGACAACGTAGAAATTCAGGGCCCCACCGTAACCGGTGAACCCGACAAACCCCACGCCGACAAACTCCCGCTAGCTTTGCAGGACCACAATCATCCGGTCCGCTTCCGCAACGTTTGGGTTCGCGAGCTGGCTCCATCTAACTGAGGACGATCTCACTCACGTTTAGGGGGACAAATCGCTCAAAGTTCTTCCGGCAATTCCAGCTTCTCAGGTGAGCGCTCTGGAATTTGTTCGAGCTGGCCCGGAAAGGGCATTGGTTCCGCAACTCTCTCCAGAATTACGGTGATGCCCATGGCGTCTCTTCGCATTTCCCGAACCTTGTAGCCCTTTTCTGCCGCCAAATTAATCCTGTCCTGCAGGTCTTGCCCATTTTTCTCTCGGAGAACCCTGTACCGATAACTTGGCCCTCGTTCCGGGTCTTCTTCTTGCACGATTTGATATTCCACGCCATTCCAAAAGTTGTTTCTTCGCACCAGGGAATCAGGAACAACGCGGAAGCCCCTGGAAGAATTCAATTGCCGCTCCAGCTCCGGTTCCGTTTTCGCGGCAAGAACTCTATAGTTTGGCTTAGCGTCGGTGGAACTCCCTGCTGACAGGGCTATCCATTTTCCATTTGTGTGCGAAAGGTGAAATCCCTTGACAACGGCTTCCGCCAGCTCTTTCTGCCTCTTCTTGGCGTCGTTTGTCGCGATGAAGCGATATTTCTCAATCAATTCGTCACTGACTTTTTCGTCTGCAGATCCCCAAGCAGGCGGAGCGGTCGAAGAGCACCTTTCGAGGAATAGATTCTCGTTCAAGTCTCCGACCACATGAAAACCACCTGCCAGATAAGTCCTCGTGGTTCGAAATCCCTTCCCCGAATCCGCATGCTGGAACCGGTACGCGCAAGGAGCTTCCGGGCTCCGAGCCTTCTCGAGCAACATATACCCTGTTATGGTGTCGTACTTGGTGTGGTCAACGTGCTTTCCACCCCAAACCATCGTCGAGAAGAAATCGCCCCAGAAATCGTGACCTCTATGTTCGAACGCGGAGTTTCGCACATAACGAAATCCGGTGTTCGCCGAGGAGAGCAGCCTGTCGCAGACAAATCCATTCCCATCTTCAACAATCAAGTATTCGGGTGCAGCTACTCCTGATTCCAGCCTCTCCAGGATGATGGTCATACCCGCGGGCAGGAGGCTTCCTCCCGGTCGCGGCGCGACAAAAGCGGCGCGATAGCCTTGCATCGCCGTTAGCGTCAACTCCTGTCTCAAGATGGATATACGCCTCACGTCCAGCACAACGTATTGTGGTGGCTTGGGGGGATGCGGGATAAATGTTTGCGCTGCGAGGCTTGGTGCGGATAAGCACACCAAAAGGGAGACTCTCAACAGTGAAGATTCTTTCATGGTGACCTCCCGCTCCGCGAGGTCCCAAATTCTATTTGGAGCGTTTCGTCAAAGAAATTCCCGGGATAAGTTCCTGGGGAAAAAGGATACCTCAGGAATCAATGAAGGATTCCTGCAAGTCGATTTCCACCGCGCAACAATCGGTGCGTCCGATTTTGATGTCTATTGTTCCAGCACGCTTTACGAGCGTGGCCAGTCACTCAATGTCCATCTCCAGAGACAATCTTTGATCTCGCGCGAGTCAGGAGAACACGACACTGTCCGCCAACCTTACCGGTGTCATTACAGCGCGGCTAGACACCGAGTTTCAAAAGGCTTGACAAGAATTCTTGTATTTCTCATAATAACTTGTAACAAGTTAAATACCTACATTCAAGGAGGACTGATGCCGGTTAAGGAGCGGATGAAGATTGCCGACGAGGTTTGGCTTGCGGCTGCGCTCCTACACAAGGAACATCCCGAAGCCAAGGATTTCTCAGTGGACGAGATTGTCAGGCGCGCAGAAAAATTTGAGCGTCCGGATTCGAGTCGGCCGGGGGTCTACGTTCACGTCATTCAGCACTGCGTCGCTAACCGCCCTCCAAATCCTGGAAAATCCCGGATACTCTTTGAGACCGCAGAAGGTCGCCGCAGGCTCTACAGAAAATCGGATCCCTTTCACCCAGCGCGCGCGGGCTCAAAAATCGCTCCTGAGCAGGGAGATATTCCCGTCGAGTACCAAAAACTCCTGCTTTGGTATGCGAATTGGTCGGAGCGCACAGCGCAGAGTCAATCTGTCGGTGATCCTCTCTTGCTGTTAGCTGGTTCGGGAAAGCGCATCTGGACGGACGAACATGCCGACGAATATGTGGAACACCTCCGCGAGGGATGGCAGTGAGCCGCGTCTTTTGGGACACGAATCTTTTCATCTACTTGTTCGAAGGCTCTCCTACGTTTGGACCGCAAGTCATCGCGCTCAGACAGAAGATGCTCAAACGCGGAGACGAGTTATTGACGTCGACGCTCACTCTTGGCGAAGTGCTCGTAAAGCCAATGAAGGTGGGCGATACCCTACTTGCGAGCGAATATCGGCGCGCAATTCCCGGGACGGCCACCCTTCTGCAGTTTGACGAAAAGGCCGCCCTGCTCTATGCCAGGCTTCGCTGTGACGCCGCGTTGCGTGCGCCAGACGCTATTCAACTCGCCTGCGCCGCTTCCTTCGGAGTCGATCTCTTTATCACCAACGATGAACGACTTCACGGAAAAAAGGTGGACGGCATCCAGTTCATCACGCCCCTGAGCCGCGTTCCGATTTGAGGGTAACCGACTCAACTTACGGTTTACTTGGTTCCTTCGCGGGGCTCTTGGCCGCAGCTTCCCCCTTGCTGTACACAATCTTCTTCGTCCCGCCGTCACACGTCCCAACAACTTTTCCTTCCGCGTCCTTATCTTTCGCCACAATCTCCAGCGTGTAGGACTTCACGCCTTTCGCGTCGAGCTTAGCCGCAATTTCAGTCTTCAACTCTTCGCAAGCCTTGGCTCCTTGCGCATAACTGCACGCAGGCACAAACAACACGACTGCAATCGCTATCAATGCTTTCATCGGGGGATCTCCTCTGCCGGGTATGGAAAACCTGCCGTCAGCATACCAAATCGAAGTTCGGCCGGGCTTTTCCCGCCTAGGAGTCATTCCAATTCAGTCAACAGCCCCTGCATCCTCATTATCGGTAGCGCTGCTTGTGTAGCCCAGGCGCTTCAGCCCCGGAAATACGTGGCAAGGTGCAAAGGTAGCGCCGCTCTGAAGTCTGTATTTTTGCACCATGGGCGGCATCTTCTTGCAGGGGCGTTTTTTCTTCTCATTCATCGCCATTCGAATACCAAGTAAGTATAAAATAACAAGTGATAACGGGTATGCCCTTTGGAAGTCACAGCTCGCCCCCGCCCGTTCTGCAGTAACCATCCGCTCCATTTGCAACTGGCCCCACCCTCTCGCACCGGTTGCAAACAAAGCCACTTTAACTCCCGCCGTTTCTGCACTTACAAAAACCTCCGCGCTTTAGCCGCAAATCGCGGCAACCTAAGTCCCGTAGTTTCTGCACTTCCAAAATCCCTTTCCTGCAACTCCTTTGGTTTCCGCAGATCCGAAAAAGACGGGGTATACACCCCCTCCCTGCTCGACAACTGGGATTTCGTCTTGCAGCAAAGAGAACAATTCGCGTCCTAACCTCTTCATTTGCCACTCTTACGAAAACAACCGGCGTGTACCTAAACTCTTCCTTACCCGAGGTCCATTTCCGAGGGGCCAAAACGGGAACGCGCTATTGTCCATAACCCTCGTTTCTCAGCCCCCCGCCACCCTCTGCTACAATCTTCAGTTCATTTCCACTGAGGAGAACCCATAGCAATGTCCACGAAGATCACCAAAGTCCACGCCCGCCAGGTCCTCGATTCGCGCGGCAATCCCACCGTAGAAGCCGACGTTGTCGTTGACTCCGGCTTTCTCGGCCGCGCCGCCGTTCCAAGCGGCGCCTCAACCGGCGAACACGAAGCCCTCGAACTCCGCGACGCCGACAAATCCAAATATCTCGGCAAAGGCGTGCTGAAAGCCGTCGCCAACGCCAACAACGAAATTGCCAAAGCCATCGCCGGATTTGACGCCGCCGATCAGCGCGGCCTCGACCACAAAATGATTTCGCTCGATGGCACGCCCACCAAATCCCGCCTCGGAGCAAACGCCATCCTCGCCGTCTCCATGGCCGCCGCGCGCGCCGCCGCAGGAGCCCTCAAGCAGCCGCTCTATAAATATCTTTCCCGCTACTCCAGTGAAAAATCCGCCTCCATCCTTCCCGTTCCGATGATGAACATTTTGAACGGCGGCGCGCACGCGGATAGCTCCGTGGATTTTCAGGAATTCATGGTCATGCCCGTCGGCGCTCCGAATTTTTCAGAAGCATTGCGCTGGGGCGTCGAAATCTTTCACGCGCTAAAATCCTCATTGAAGAAGCGCGGCTACAACACCGCCGTCGGCGACGAAGGCGGTTTCGCTCCGAGCTGCAAATCCAACGAAGAAGCGATTCAAATCGTTCTCGAAGCCATTTCCGCCGCCGGTTACAAACCCGGCGAACAGGTTTCTATCGCACTCGATCCCGCTTCCAGCGAATTCTTCGACAAATCGGCCGGCAAATACATTTTCAAAAAATCGGATAAGAGCGAACATTCATCTGACCAGATGGCCGCCTACTGGACAAACTGGGTCGAAAAATATCCCATCGTTTCCATCGAAGACGGCATGGCCGAAGACGATTGGGTAGGTTGGAAGACTCTCACCAATTCCGTCGGCACAAAATCTTCCAAGAAAAAAATCCAGCTCGTCGGCGACGACCTCTTCGTCACCAACACAGAGCGCCTCTCGCGCGGCATCAACGAAGGCATCGCCAACGCCATTCTCATCAAGTTGAATCAAATCGGCAGCGTCACGGAAACCATTGACGCTATCGAACTCGCGCGCAAAGCCGGATACAACTCCATCATTTCGCATCGTTCCGGCGAAACCGAAGACACCTTCATCGCCGACCTCGCCGTCGCCACCGGCGCAGGTCAGATCAAAACCGGCTCCGCGTCCCGCACCGACCGCATCGCTAAATACAACCAGCTCCTGCGCATAGAAGAAGAACTAGGCGCCTCCGCGAAATTCCCAGGCCGTTCGCTTTTCTCTTGAGGAGAACGCTATTCGCTTTGCACAAATCTCCGATGCTGACGCGCTGACGCAACTCATCAATGCAGCGTTTGTGGTCGAACGTCCCTTCATCGGGGGCGACCGCGTCGACCGCGAGGGCGTGCTGCAATACCTCGGTACCGGCCAGTTCCTGCTTCTCGAAGAAAGCAATGCTCTCGTCGGTTGTGTCTATCTCGAGAAACAAACGGATCGTATGTATCTCGGCTTGCTCAGCATCGAACCCTCTCAACAAGGAAAAGGTCTCGGCCGCAAATTGATGGCGGAAGCCGAAGAGTACGCGCGAAATTCTGGCTGTCTAGCCATGGACTTACGCACGATCAGTCCGCGCACGGACATCCAGCCGTTCTACGAGCATTTGGGTTACACAGTTACCGGAATTTCTCCCATGCCAGCGGATGCTGTGATGAAAGTTCCCGCTCGCTTCATTCACATGTCGAAACCGCTGCAAAAGGCAAGGAGCGCTCGATGAAACATTTTCTTTCAATAGTCATCTGCATCTTTGCGAGTGCTTCCGCCTTCGCGCAAGCGCCGAAAGAAATCACGGCCAATGAAGTCATTGACCGCATTAAGAAAAACCTTGGCGTCGAATGGAAGAACGAAACTGTGGACACGTTCAAGTCCGGCGACCCGAATGCCAAAGTCACTGGCATCGCCACCGCGATGATGACCACGCTCGACGTCCTTCAACGTGCTGCGGCAAAAGGTGACAACCTCATCATCACGCACGAACCCACCTTCTACGACCATATGGACACCTCCAAGGAGTTGCCGATGGGCGAAAACGATCCTGTGCTCGCAGAAAAGCGCAAGTTTATCGAGGACCATCAACTGATCATTTGGAGATTCCACGATCACTGGCATCGCAACACACGCGACGGAATTCTAGCCGGCCAGGTGCACGCTCTTGGCTGGGAAAAATATCAGGACGCAGCGAATCCTTATCTGTTCACTATTCCGGAAACCACAGTTGGCAAACTCTCCGACGACATCCAAAAGAAACTCGGAATCTACGTGATGCGCGTCGTAGGAGATCGCGACATGAAGGTGAAACGCGTCGCCTACAGTCCCGGAGCCTCCGGATTTCGTCGCGAGGCAGGCGCTCTGGAAATGCCGGATATCGAACTCTTGATGACCGGCGAATCACGCGAATGGGAAACCGTTGAGTACGTCGCGGACGCCATCGCCGAGGGTCGCCACAAAGCACTAATCATGCTGAGTCACGTGCCATCCGAGCAGTTTGGAATGGACGAGTGCGCAAAGTGGCTTAAGACTTTTATCAGCGAAGTGCCCATCGAATTTGTGCCGACGAAGGATCCCTTTGCACCTCTGAAGCCGCCACAGAAATAACTTGGCCACGATGGAGTTGTGATTTCAGCAAACACCAAAACGAAAGTGCAACTCGGCCCCAGCGCCGCGCATCGCAGCAGGTAGCCTATGCCACAGCCCACGCTCACTTCTTGTTTCGCACTCGCCGCAATTCTTGCGTTTCCGTTTCCCGCGAACGCTCCTTGGGATAAACCCGCCGACCAGTGGACCGCTGGCGATATAAACAAGATTCTGGAAGATTCTCCTTGGGCCCCCTCCAAAGTCGTCATCGAAACAAAGTACACTCAGCGTTACACCGATCCCCTCACGGGCATTGTCAACACTTCCGGAATAAACGCGCAAAACACGAACCCAGTGCCCGGAGTGGAAATCAGCCGCGGCAGCACCCCCGCCTACTACGTGAAGTGGATGTCCGCAAAGACCATGCGTCTCGCGCTCGAGAAAATACATCGCATGCGATGGAACGTTACGGGCGGCGCGCAGCCTCCGCTGAAAGTCGAGGACTCGCCGGATTATGTCGTTGCGATTGAAGGCGACGAACCGATGCGTATTTTGCGCGATGCCAAAGAGGATTTGCACGACACCGTTTTTATCGAGCTCGACAACGGCTTCACGCTCGACCTCGCCAGTGTGCAATTTCTCGATGGCGCGGACGCTGATCCGATGCGCACTGAATTTCATTTTCCGCGCCAGATTGAAGGCAAGCCCGCGATCGATCCGGACAGCGAGCGTGTTATCTTTCACTGCCGCGCCACCGCGAAAAAAGAAATGCCAAGCCGCGAAACCGTAATTGCGATTCGCGTGGATTTTCATCCCAAAGACATGCGCGCCAGAAATCTTCCTGACCTTTAGTACAGGTATCGCGCGCGTTCCGACCAGGTACTGCCCCTTTCGCAAGGATTACACAGGTATTACAGAGCGCTTCTCCCCTTCGTGATAGTTTCAGAAAGTCAGCCAGATATTTCACGTGACAGGGGACCCATGAGCTTTTTCCAAACAGATAAGACGTTCAAGCGCCCGGTAATTTGGGGAGTCACCACATTCTTTGTAGCTCTGCACGTCATGGCGGTTGTGGCACTTTTCTTCTTCTCTTGGAAAGCTCTCATTCTCGCTGTTATCACGTATTGGATGGCCGGCAGTCTCGGCATCGGCATGGGCTATCACCGCTTGCTGACGCATCGCGGGTACAAAACTCCGAAATGGGTCGAATATATTCTGACGACCTGCGGCACGCTCGCGATCGAAGGCGGGCCGATTGCCTGGGTGGCCACGCATCGCGTGCATCATCAGAATACGGATAAGGAAGGCGATCCGCATTCACCGAACGACGGCGGATTTTTCGCGCACATGGGATGGATCATCACCGGAAAAGCGATGCATGCGCGCGCGGAGGAATTGCTTCCGTTCGTTCCTGATTTGCGCAAAGACAAATTTTACGTTTGGATCAGCAAGTATCACTGGGTTCCTCCCGTGGCGCTTGCCGTGATTATTTATGCCGCGTTCGGATGGTCTTGTCTTCTCTGGGCAATGTTTCTCCGCACGGTGGTTGGACTCCATTCCACGTGGCTTGTAAATTCCGCGACGCACATGTGGGGTTCGCAGCGGTTTCTTACGGGAGACACTTCGACGAATAGTTTTTGGGTTGCCATGCTTACGTTCGGAGAAGGCTGGCACAACAATCATCACGCATCGCCGCAAGCTGCAAAGCACGGACTGGCGTGGTATGAGTTCGACATCAATTGGTACGGCATTCGCACGCTGAAGGCGCTTGGCCTTGCATGGGACATAAAATTACAGAAGGCGAAGCAAACGGCAGCCGACTTGGCAGCGCTTCCTGTTGTTGCTCGGGAACCCCAAGAAATGACCACCGCAATCTCCGGCGACTAAGACTTACTCCCCATTCTCATCTATGATTAGAGTTGCTTCGCGCGAAGCAACTTTCATGAAAATCACGAGCCGCGCAAAAGCGACCGCATTTTTCATCACGCTGGGCGCCTGCCTTGTCGCGCTGACGATCGCACTGAACGTCAGTTGGATCGTGCTCAACTGGCGCGAAGTGGTTCCGCTTGTTCTGGGAGTGATTTTGATCGGCTTCATCACAGCGGGCGTGGTGGTCAATACGATTTTCCTTGTACGCGAAATCCGGAGAAACGAACAGCACGACAGTTTTCTGAACGCGGTTACGCACGAATTGAAAACTCCGATTGCTTCTTTGCGTTTGTATCTGGAAACGCTGGACAGCAGACAGTTGGACGAAACGAAGCGCCGCGAGTTCTATCACAACATGCTGGAGGATACGGACCGGCTGCTCGGCACGGTGGAACAAGTTTTGAAGGCGAGCGAAGTGCGGCAACGCAGCACACGAAAAAACTGGACGGAAGTAGATTTCGGAAAATTAGTGCACGAGGCAGTGGAAGTTACTCGATCGCGGCACCGCTTGCGAGCGGAAGAGCTGCATCTGCTGAATTATTCAGCCGATGAAATGCTTGTTTTGGGGAATGCAGAAGAGTTGAAGACACTGGTGCACAATTTGTTCGATAACGCGGTGAAATATTCCGACGAAAGAAAAGATATCGCGGTCGAAATCAAAACGCCGACGCTCGACACGATCTCGCTGAGCGTGCACGACAATGGCACGGGAATTCCGAAGGGCGAATTGAAGAGAATTTTTAAAAGGTTTTATCGTGCGCAATCTGCAAAGACGAAACAAGTGAAGGGAACCGGTTTGGGATTATTTATCGTACGTTCTGTCGCGCGACGCTATGGCGGCGACGCATATGCAGAGAGCGCGGGGGAAGGGCAGGGCAGCACATTTTTTGTGCGCCTGCCCCGGGTGTACCGGGCATGAGCCGAATCTTGATTGTCGAGGACGAAAAGCATCTGGCGCAGGGATTGCGGTTCAATCTGGAAGAAGAGGGGCATTCGGTTGAAGTGACGGACAAGGGCGAGGATGCCTTGAATCGCTTGCTGAAGGAAAAGCAGGAATTCGACGCGCTTGTGCTTGACGTAATGCTGCCCGGGAAAGACGGGTTTACTGTCGCGCGGGAATTGCGCGAAGCGCAAAATTTTATTCCGCTGCTCATGCTTACGGCGCGCGGGCGGCAAGAGGATATTTTGCAGGGTTTTGAATCCGGCGCGGACGATTATTTGCCGAAGCCTTTCAACTTGTCGATCCTGCTGGCGCGCGTGGACAGCATGCTGCGCCGCAAACAATGGGGCAAGCCCGCAAAAAAAGGCGACGCGGCACCCGCGGAATCCGACTTGTCTGATTTGTATGAATTTGCGGGCAAGAAGATTGATTTTCAAAGCCTTAAACTGCATGCGGGCGGCAAGACGGTGCAGCTCACACTGATGGAGACGGATCTGTTTCGCTATTTGATTCGCAATGCGGGGCATCCAGTTTCCCGCAAGGCGATTCTCGAAGACGTGTGGGATTTGCGCGAAGACACCGACACGCGAGCGATCGATAATTTCATCGTGCGGCTTAGAAAATACATCGAGAAGGAACCATCGCAGCCGAAGCATTTGTTGACGGTGCGCGGGGTCGGCTATGAATTTGTACCGAATCCGAAGCCGTAATTTTTCCTTTCGCTAAGGCCCCATGCCGAAATTTACGAAACACCTTTTTATTTGCATGAATCAACGAGAACCGGGCCATCCGCGTCCGTGTTGCGATCCGAGCGGGCAGGGCGAGCTGCAGCGCCTTTTCAAAACGAAGCTCGCGGAGCGCGGCATCAAACTTGTGCGCGCCAACAAATCCGGCTGCCTCGATCAATGCGAACTTGGGCCCAACGTTGTTGTGTATCCGGAAGGCGTCTGGTACGGGGGCGTGAAACCGGAAGACGTGGACGAAATTATCGAGTCGCACATCATCGGAAACCGCCCGGTGGAGAGGCTGCGCATTCCGGATGAGATTCTGAACACCACGCACAAGAAAAAGGACGGTGAAAAGAGTTGATTTCACTCTGCGTGAAATTCCGCACTTGCGGCGAGTTGGCAATCGCGGAATAATCCTCCGCGCCTCACTTTGTGCAAGGAGACTTGCTTGAGCACGGACCCAGCGAACGCGCACCTCTACGCTCCTTCGCGCGACGAAAGGACATTCGCGCTGCTGACGCACGTTTTGGGAATTTTTTCCGGATTCATTGCGCCTCTTATTTTCTTTCTGGTCAAACGTGACTCCAAATTTGTCTCGTTCCACGCACTGCAGGCGCTGGCGTGGCACATCATCTATTTCGTGGTTCTTTTCTGCGGCATGATCATTGCGTTTGTGTCGCTTTTCGCAAGCATCGGTTTTCCTCCTCCGCAGCACAGCAATCCACTGCCGGTGGCGTTTTTCGGATTTTTCGGATTTGTGTGGCTTTTCGCAATGGGCGGCGGAATCACGAACATGATTCTGGCGATTGTTTATGGGATTAAGGCGCACAACGGCGAATGGGCCACATTTCCGCTGATTGGCCGCTGGGTTTTAAACAAGGTAATCGCGGGCTGACTTCATACTTTTTTTCGGGGGGCCGATGAAACGCGCATTTCTATTCGCTGTTACTCTGCTTGTGCTGGCGGCTTGTGTTCCTTTTTTGCGATCCACGACTGGAGACGAAACGCCGCTTTTTGGTTTTTCGGCAGAATCGTCGCGCACGGAGCGGCAATGGGAAGAAAAGTTCAAGGCAATTCCCAGCCAAGAAAATCTGCGCGCCTACATGCAAAGGCTCTCCGCACGGCCGCACAACGTCGGTTCGCCATATGACAGGGATAATGCCGAATGGATCGCGGCGAAATTCAAGGAATTTGGCCTGGAAACGCAGATCGAAAATTTCGACGTGCTTTACCCAACACCAAAAGAACGAGTGGTGGAGCTCGTAGATGGAGGGCCGCGTTTCAAAGCCAAGCTGCAAGAGCCGGCGCTTCCTGAGGACCCCACCTCCAATCAGACCGCGGAGCAATTGCCGACCTACAACGCATATTCGATTGATGGAGATGTAACGGGGCCACTGGTGTATGTGAATTACGGCATCCCGGAGGACTACGAAGAGCTGGATCGCCGCGGCGTTTCGGTAAAAGGAGCGATCGTAATTGCGCGCTATGGGCACGCTTGGCGCGGGATCAAACCGCTTGTTGCGGGAGAGCACGGCGCGATTGGCTGCATTATTTATTCCGATCCGCGCGACGATGGGTATTCCAGCGGAGATACTTTTCCGAAGGGCGCGTACCGACCGAAAGATGGAGTGCAACGAGGCAGCGTGCAGGACAGCGCGGTGTTCATGGGCGACCCGCTGACGCCGGGAGTGGGAGCGACACCGGACGCGAAGCGCGTGGCGATCAAGGATGCGCAAACGTTGACGAAGATTCCCGTGCTGCCGATTTCTTATGCGGACGCGCAACCGCTGCTGGAATCCATCACTGGAGCTATTGCTCCACGAGCGTGGCGCGGCGGATTGCCGATTACGTATCACCTCGGGCCGGGAACGGGGAAAGTTCACCTGAAGGTGGCGTCGAACTGGGATATCAAGCGGTTGTATGACGTGATCGGAAAAATCCCTGGGTCAACGTACCCGGATGAATGGGTGATTCGGGGGAATCATCACGACGCATGGGTGAATGGCGCGGAAGATCCCATTTCCGGAATGGTGACGGTGATGGAAGAAGCCCGCGCCATGGGCGACCTCGTGAAACAGGGCTGGAAACCGAAGCGCACGATGATTTATTGCGCGTGGGACGGCGAAGAGCCGGGACTACTCGGGTCTACGGAATGGGTGGAAACGCACGTGGACGATTTGAAGAAGCATGCGGTTGCTTACATCAATTCGGACAGCAATTCACGCGGTTATCTGGGACTGGAAGGTTCGCAGACGCTGGAGAAATTCATGAATGATGTTGCGCGGGATATCCAGGATCCCGAGACAAAACTTTCGGTTTGGAAGCGGGCGCAACTCGGCACGATTAAAATAGCGAGTTCTGCGGACGATCGCCGCGAAGCGCGCAGCCGTGGTGATTTGCGTCTGGACATGCTGGGAGGCGGCTCGGATCACGCGCCATTCAACAATTTTGCCGGAGTGGCGGCGCTGGGCATCGGATTTGGCGGAGAGGACGGCGGCGGAATTTATCACTCTATTTACGATGATTTCTACTGGTACACACATTTTGCGGATACAGATTTTGCGTACGGGAAGGCGCTTTCGCAAATCGGCGGGACGGCGATGATGCGGCTGGCGGACGCGGACTTGCTGCCATTTGAATTTGGAGATTTCGCCGACGACGTGCAGATGTACGTGCGCGAAGTGAAGAAGTTCGGGGCGCAGCAGCAGGAAGAAATCAAGGAACGCAATCTCGAAATTGAGGAGGGCGTTTTTACGGCGACCACCGATCCTAAGCAGAAATACGTGCCGCCGTCGAAGGAAGAAGTGCCGCCGTTCCTCAATTTTGCGCCACTGGACAATGCGGTGGATAAATTGAACCACAGCGCGGAGGAATACAAGAAAGCGCTGAGCGCAGCGAGTGCCAATGGCGGCGCGCTGATAGCAAAGGCTTCGCTGAAAGAGGTCAACGAAATGTTGATGCAGAGCGAGCACAAGCTGACGACGCCGGAAGGATTGCCAGGGCGATTCTGGTACAAACACGAGTTGTATGCACCGGGCGCCTACACTGGTTACGCGGCGAAAGCCATTCCGGCCGTGCGCGAAGCACTCGAACAGAAGAAGTGGAAACAGGCGGAAGACGCTGCGGCGCGCGTGGCCCGTGTGCTCGAAGCGGAAGCCGGCCTGATCTCCGAAGCTGCGGCGAAACTGCGCGCGCAAACACAAACGAACTGAAACGGACTACGGGTGCCTTCCTACAACCTCGCCATCGTCGGATTCGGCAACGTTGGTAAGGCGCTCTTGCGCCTGCTGATTGCCAAAGAGATCGAGCTGCGGCGGAAATACGATGTCCGCTGGCGGCTGACGGGAGTGGCTTCCCGGCGCGTGGGATGGTTTGCGGACGCGGATGGTTTTAATCCCATTGCGTTGTTGAACGGTCATTGGCCTGCGCAGGTTGGCAACGTGGCGCAGCCGCGAAATGTTCGCGAGTGGCTGGAGCGTGCGAAGGCGGATGTGTTGTTCGAGACGAGCTCGCTGGACCCGCAAACCGGGCAACCTGCCATCGAGCATTTGAAAGCGGCGCTTGAGGGCGGCGCGCACGCGATTTCTGCGAATAAGGGGCCAATCGTTCATGCGTATCGCGAGCTTGCAGCGCTCGCGAAAGAAAAGAACCGGCAATTTTTGTTTGAATCGACGGTGATGGATGGAGTGCCGATTTTTTCGCTTTTTCCGCTGGGACTGCCTGCGACGGAGCTTCGAGGATTTTCCGGGGTGTTGAATTCGACTACGAACGTGGTGCTCACCGAAATCGAAAAAGGTCGAACGTTTGCGGACGCAGTGCAGAGAGCGCAGTCGCTCGGAATTGCGGAGACGGACCCTGCGGCGGATTTGGACGGCTGGGATGCGGCGGTGAAGCTGGCAGCGCTGGCGATTGTGTTGATGGGCGCGGACGTGAAGCTCGAGCAGGTGCAGCGCACGGGAATTCGCGATCTGAGCGAGGAGAAAATCCGGTCGGTGCGGGCGGCGGGAATGCGCTACAAGCTGGTGTGCAGGGCGGAACGGCGCGGCGACGCGGTGCAATGCTGCGTGCAGCCGGAACTTTTGCTGGCGGTGGATCCGCTGGCGGGGTTGGAAGGTACGAGTTCGGCGATACGATTTGATTTGGACATGTTTGGGTTGTCCATCGTGGAGCAAAATCCAGGGATTGAGGCGACGGCGTATGGGTTGCTCGCGGATTTTGTGAGAGCGGCTGCGACGGGTTAGCCGGCGCGCGTGCCGTTGGGTACCGGGTTTTCGGGCGTCGCGAGAACGGGCGTGACGCCGTCCGCGTAGCCGATATCGAAAAGCATTCCTTCGGAAATTTCTCCAGCCATTTTGCGCGGTTCCAGATTGACGACGAAGAGCGCTTGCTTGCCTTCGATTTCGCGCGGGTTGGCGCGCTCCTTTTTCATTCCGGCGAGGATGGAGCGCGAGTGATCGCCGAAATTGACGATGAGTTTGAGGAGTTTTTCGGAGCGCGCGACGTCTTCGACGCGCTCGATGGTGCCGACACGAATATCGAGAGACTCCAGAACATCAAATACGACGAGAGGTTTTATGCGCGCAGGATGAAAGTCGAACATGAATTATCTCCGGAAATTTGTGGCGTAAGCGGGAACAGGGAGGGAACTGTCGCAGCGCTCATCGCGGATGGGCGCGTCTGCGACGAGGCGCAGCGGCACGATACCGGCCCAGACTTTCAGCGCATAATCGTCGGAGTCGTCTTCGACGGGACCAACACGGACTTTCGCGGAGATTTCCGTGAGTGGTAGGCGAAGAATGCTCGTGGCTTTCAGCTCTTTTTCGTTGGGCCGGCGCGCGTCGTTCCACCGGCCGGGAAGAATTTTTTCGGTGAAGGCATGGAGTGCGTTGAGTTTTTCGACAGGATCGTCCACGAGAATCGCCTTGCCAAGGGCGACTACGGAGCGGTAGTTCATGGAGTGATTGAAGACGGAACGCGCGAGGACGAGGCCGTCGGTGAGCGTGACGGTGATGCAGACGGAAAGGCCATCCGAAAGATTGCGCAACGTGCGGCTTGCGGCGGAGCCGTGGAAATAAAGAAAATCGTCGACGCGCGCATACATTGTGGGAATGACGTACGTTTGTTCGTTAGCAGTGAAACCGACGTGGCAGACGAAGCCTTCATCGAGAATTTCATAGATAGCAGCGGGATCGTAAACGGCGCGCTGCGGTTCGCGCACGATGCGCGTGCGCTCCGTGGGTGCGATGGAATCCGGCATTTGGACACCGTGGGTGAAACCAAGCGCTGAGTTGATAGCCGGCGCCCGCGGCATGAGTGGGAAACGCTGCGACCATGCTAACACGAACGCGGAATCGCTCCTGCGGCTGCGAGTGTGAGAAACTAGCGCACTCGAATTGTTATGGAGAAGAGCATGAGCACACCAGTGATGCACGGAGCGGGGAACAGGCCGCTCGATATTGCGTGGGTACGCGAGCAATTTCCTTCGTTGAAAGTGGAAGTGGGCGGAAAGCCCGCTGCGTTTTTGGATGGGCCTGCCGGAACGCAGGTGCCGCGGCAGGTGATGGATGCGATTCAGAATTATTTGACAAATGCGAACGCGAATACGTACGGCACATTTGCCACGAGCCGGCGAACGAATGAAATGATTCTTGCCGCGCGCGGGGCGATGGCGGATTTTTTAAATTGTGCGACGGAAGAGGTCGTGTTCGGACAGAACATGACGACGATTACGCTGGGGCTGGCGCGCGCGATTGGGCGCGAGTTGAAGGCAGGCGACGAAATTGTGGTGACGACGCTGGACCATGATGCAAACGTGGGTCCGTGGCGCGCGCTGGAGGAGAAAGGCGTCGTTGTGCGGCAGGTTGATATTCGCGAAGCCGACTGCACGCTGGACTTGGAGGATTTGGCGAAGAAAATTACGGTGAAGACAAAGGTTGTGGCGGTTGGGTATGCGTCGAACATGGTGGGCACGATCAATCCGGTGGCGCAGATTACAAGAATGGCCCATGACGCCGGAGCGCTGATGTTCGTTGACGCGGTGCACTACGCGCCGCATGGATTGGTTGATGTGAAAGCGCTCGATTGCGATTTTCTTGCGTGTTCGCCGTATAAGTTTTTTGGGCCACATATGGGGACCCTCTACGGAAAAAGAGAACATCTGGAGCGGTTCAAGCCATACAAAATGCGTCCCGCGACAAATGTTTCGCCGGAGTGCTGGGAAACGGGAACGCAGGTGCACGAATTGATTGCGGGGATTGGCGCAGCGGTGGATTACATCGCGGAGTTAGGGCGATGGTGCAGTCCCACCGCGAAAACACGGCGGGAAGCGCTGGTGGCGGCGTATCGAACGACGGTGCCGTATGAACACACGTTGCTCGTGAAACTGCTGGACGGATTGGAAAAACTGCCGGGAATTCATGTGTTTGGAATTACGGATCGCGCGAGATTTGATGAGCGATGCTCGACGGTATCGTTTCGAATTGGCGAGCACAATCCCACGGAGATTGCGGGATTTCTTGGAGACCGTGGCATTTTCACTTGGGACGGAAATTTCTATGCGCTCAATCTGTCTGAACGGTTGGGCGTCGAGCAAAAGGGCGGGGTGTTGCGCGTGGGACTCGTCCATTACAACACAGCGCAAGAAGTGGATCGGCTGCTCGAGGCGTTGCACGAGTTTGCGGCGAAGTAGTATTCGAGCGCTGCGGGATATCCTAAAAGGGAGCCAGAAAAAAGGACCATGGGATCGCGACCGAAGCCGATTGTGTTGACTGTGCTGGATGGGTGGGGATACCGTGCGGAGGCGGAGGGGAATGCTATCGCGCTGGCTCGGAAGCCTGTCTATGACGAATTGCTGCGGAAATTTCCGAATACGTTGATCAGCACGTCTGGTCCTGCAGTGGGATTGCCCGAAGGGCAGATGGGCAATAGCGAAGTCGGACACATGAACATTGGCGCGGGCCGCATGGTGCGGATGGACATCACGAAAATTGACGTGCTTGTGGCGAACAAGCAGCTGGATGAAGTGCCGCTCTTCAAACAAGCGATGGAACGCGGGCGGCAGCGCCAACTGCATTTCCTCGGATTGCTGAGCGATGGCGGCGTGCATTCGCATATCGAGCATCTTTTTGCGCTGCTGGAGATGGCAAAGCGCCACAAAGTTGAAAAAGTTTTTGTGCATTGCTTTATGGATGGGCGCGATACGCCTCCGCACAGCGGCCGCGAGTTTGTGCAGCGCTTGCAGCAGAAATTGCGTGAACTCGGCGTGGGGGAGATCGCAACCGTCGTTGGACGGTATTACGCGATGGATCGCGACAATCGCTGGGAGCGAATTGAACTTGCGTATCGCGCGATGGCGCACGGCGAGGCGGAAACAAAGACGAACGATCCGGTGGCGGCACTGGAAAAGAGTTACGAAAGCGGGGTGACGGATGAATTCGTAAAACCGATCGTGATTACGAAGGGTAGCGGCGCTTCGGCGGCGCCAGTGGGCATGATCCGTGATGACGATGCGGTGATTTTTTACAATTTCCGCGCGGATCGGGCACGGCAGATGACCTACGCGTTGGCCGCACCGGGCTTCGATAAATTTGCAGACCCAAAGCGGCCGAAGAATCTTTTCTACGTGGCGATGACACAGTACGACAAGAACTGGCCTTGGCTGCAGTCGGTGATCAAGCCGGAGAAGCTGGAGCACATTTTGGCGCAGGTGTTCGCCGGACTGAATTACAAGAATTTGCGCACGGCGGAGACGGAAAAGTATGCGCACGTTACTTACTTTTTTAATGGCGGCGTGGAGAAACCGTTCGAGGGGGAAGAACGCATTCTGGTGCCGTCACCGAAAGTGGCGACTTACGACTTGAAGCCGGAAATGTCCGCGCAGGGAATTACGGATACGGTGGTGAAAGCGATTGAGAAGGGCGAGTTTGACGCCATCATCATGAACTATGCGAACGCGGACATGGTGGGGCACTCCGGAAAACTGGAAGCAGCGATTAAAGCGGTGGAAGCCGTAGACGCAGGACTTGGAGAAATTTACAAGGCGCTGAAGCAGCGCGGCGGCGCGTGGATTATCACGGCGGATCATGGAAATGCGGAAACGATGATTGACCCGAAAACGGGCGGGCCGCACACGTATCACACGACGAATCCAGTGCCGTTTGTGCTGGTCACAGAAAATGACAAGCTGAAGCTGCGGCCGGGAGGCGCGCTGCGGGATATTGCGCCGACGCTGCTCGGAGTGATTGGAGAAAAATCCCCCGGCGAAATGACCGGCAGCGATTTGCGGATTTTGCCGTAGGCCACGTTCGATGGCCGCGAAAATGAATCGCACACAGCCGGGTGAGACGAAGCTGACGATTTGCGTGTGGCATCCTTTTCGATATTGGAGGCCGCAGCCAATCATGGCGGAAACGCTGCGGGCGCGATGGCCGGAGATGCGCGTTGTTCACCTGCCGAACTACGACACTTTGCCGAAGGAATTACCGGATACGGACATTTTTATCGGGTATTCGTTGCGCGCGGAGCAATTGAAAGACGCGAAGAAACTGAAGTGGATTCACTCGACGGCAGCTGGAGTCGCGCAATTGATGTATCCGGAATTGCGCGACTCCGGAATTCTGGTGACGAATCCGCGCGGAGTTTTTTCCGTGCCGATGGCGGAACATACTTTGGGAATGATGGTGGCGATGGCGCGAAATTTTCCGGACTCCGTACGTTTTCAAGACCATTCCACCTGGGGACAACAGGCTCTTTGGGATATGCCGCAGCGGCTGACCGAACTGAATGGGAAAACCTTGCTAATTGTGGGATTAGGTTCGATTGGGGAAGAGCTAGCGAAGCGTGCAAAGGCGTTTGTGATGCGAGTATGGGGAGTGACGCGATCAGGCAAGGGCGATGAATCGGTGGCGGAGAAGATTGTTCCTGTCTCGGAATTGAAAGTAGTCTTGCCGGAGGCGGATTACGTGGTGATTGCGACCCCAGAGACTGCGGAAACGAAGCACTTGATCGGAGCCGCGGAGATTTCGAGGATGAAGCGCGGAGCGCGATTGATAAATGTCGGCCGTGGATCGCTGGTTGATGAAGCGGCGCTGATTGCGGCGCTCGAAAGCGAACACTTGGGTGGTGCGGCGCTGGATGTCGCAAGCATTGAGCCGCTGCCTGCGGAATCGCCGCTCTGGAAAGCGCCGAATCTTTTTATCACGCCGCATACGAGCGCGGTGAGCGACCGATTGTGGCAGCGCGAAACAGAGTTACTGGCGGATTTACTGGACAGATGGTTTGGCGGGCGCGAAATGAAAAATATTGTGGACCTCGCCCGCGGGTATTGAGACTCAATCCGCGCCCTTCGGCGCGTTATAGCCTTCGCGCGCGTAGACAACGTACTTCTGCTTTTTGCCCTTTTGATCGAGGACGGTAAGCGGTGAGCCATCCGGCGCAACAAGTTCGAGTTTTACTTTGCGGAATTTTCCATCGCGCGTGCGATTACTCGGCGAATAGGAAATGCTGTACTGGTTGCGCAAAAAAGCGGCGATCGCGCGGAAGATGTCCGGCATTTCGCCCTCGAATTGAGGAAACCAGGCGTAACCGCCCGTCTCTTTTGAAAAAGTTTTCAATTGGTTTTCGGCCTGAAGGTAATCCATCTCCTGAAGGCTTCCCATACCGCCGCGCGTGTCCCGGAAGTTCCGATAGACTTTGCCGAGACCCACGCAAAAAATCGGGACGTCGGATTGGCGGAGTTGCTTCATCGTCTGGTCAAGAGTGTGTTTTGAAAACGTATCCACGCCGCTTGCGAGAATTACAATGGACTTCTTGCCTTTTACGTCTTTCAGGCGGTCAGTCGTTTCCAGCAAGGTGTCATAGACGTTCGATTCCGTGAAGCCGGGGAAATAGAGACGGCTAATGGCAGAAATAACTTCTTCCTTGTTTTGTGTAAAGTCCTGCTCAATTCGAGTCCGCATGTCAAAAGTTTCGAGGGCAATCCAATCCTGCTGCTTAAGATTGGAGAAAAGGTATTGCGACCAGTACTTCGCCAAATAGGCAAAAAGGCCTCCAGAGCCCCTGCTGCCGAACTCCAGAACCAGGACCATCGTAATTGGCGAATCGCTGGGGCCAAAGTTCGTAATCTGCTGCGGCACGCCGTCTTCGTAAACACGAAAATTTTCCCGCTTCAGGCCGGTAATAAGGTCGCCGTTCGCAGTGGTGGCTCCCGCTTCGATGGTGACGAGGGGAACCTCAACTGAGATTGAGACGCCGCCACTCGGTGGCTGCTGGCCGGGCTGCTGTGGCGCTGATTGCGGCGGTGGATTTTGCTGCGGAGATTGGCCTGGTTGGGGGCTCGGGGGAGCCTGCGCCTCAGCGGGCCTTTGGCTCAGCGCCAAAAACAAACTTGCAGACAGCACTCCTGCTGCAATCCTCTTCATTCTTTCCCCCATTCTCGACTGAAAACCGGCGCCCGACGAACGATATAGACCTTGGAGCTTAGGAAACTTACTCGCGGCAGCACGGGCTGAGCGTCCGCCTGTGCATGTTAGTATGAAGCACTTTCCCGGCAAAACGGTTGTCGCGAGGAAAATGATAGATTTGATGAAGGAGGAAGTCTGGTGATCGGGAAACAGAAGATTTTTGCAGGAATTCTGGCGGCTGGGCTGGCATTGTGCGGCGCGAAAACCTTGAGCGCGCAAAGCGCGCCCGGCTTGCCGGTGACTCCCGCGCAAGCGCCTGCAGCGCAGAGCACAACTGCGCTAGGTCAGGAAGCACTGGGCTGGTTGGCGGACTTGATCAAGATCAACACGGCCAACCCTCCGGGAAATGAGGAAGCAGCGGCGAAGTATCTAGCGGGGATTTTACAAAAAGAGGGAATCACGCCAGAAATTTTGCCCATTACGCCGGGACGCAGTGCCGTGGTTGCGCGGCTGAAGAGTTCGGCGGTTGCAGATCCTTCTCGAGCGCTGCTGCTAGTAGCACACATGGATGTGGTCGGAGTGGATAGATCCAAGTGGACGGTGGACCCATTCGCGGCGGTGATGAAGGATGGCTATCTTTACGGGCGCGGTGCGGTGGACGACAAAGGGATGCTGGCGGCGAATCTTGCGGCGTTTGTCCGGTTAAAGCGGAGCAACGCGCGGCTGAACCGCGATGTGATTTTTCTGGCGACTTGCGACGAAGAAGCATTTGGAGACGCGAGCATCAAAGCGCTAATCGCCAAGAACTGGGATAAGTTCGCGGCAGGATTCGCGATCAACGAAGGCGGCGTGGTGATTGCGAAAGACGGCAAGGTGCAGTACACCGCCGTTCAAGCCAGCGAAAAAGTTACTTACAACGTGGACGTGGTCGCGCGCGGCACTTCTGGCCACGCCTCCATTCCGCTGAAGGACAACCCTGTAGCGCATTTAGCTGCTGCGATTGCGAAAATTGCAAATTATTCGGCGCCAGTGCACCTAACCGCGGTAACGCGGCGGTATTTTGAGGGGCTTGCTCCGCTGCAAGATGATGAAGTCGGAAAGTGGATTCGTTCAATCGATACTCCCGACCGCGGCGAGCATGCGGCGCGAGTCATTTCCGATACGAACCCCACATGGAACGCGATGTTGCGGGACACGATTTCGCCGACGATGCTTTCCGCGGGCGTCCGTGCCAACGTGATTCCCGCCGAAGCGCGCGCTACGCTGAATATTCGTTTGCTCCCCGGCGATACGATTGATGCGTTGCTCGCGGAACTGAACAAATTGGTGAACGATTCCCAAGTAAAGTTCGAAATTCAGACGAACGCGGGACTCGCGGCGCCGACATCCTCGCTGGAAAATGATTTTTACAACGCGATTGTGAAAGTGTCGGCGCGGGAGTTTAATGGCGCGCCGGTTTTGCCGTACCAATCCACGTGGGGAACGGATTCCTCGCAACTCCGGCTGCACAACGTGCAAGCGTACGGGCTTGTGCCGTTTCCGCTTTCGGAAGAGGACCTCAAGCGCATGCACGGGAATGACGAGCGAATTCCTGTGGCCGCATTTGCCAAGGGCGTGGACTTGATGGTGAAAATTGTGGACGAGTTTGCCGTAACGAAGTAATGGATACGCCGACTGGGCCATCCGTATCCGAACTACGCAAAAAATAAATCGAGCTCTTCACGTCGAAATACGGCCGGATGAGTTACGCTTTAACTGTTCCTTGGACCCTGAACATCGAGACGAGAAGTGAATTCATTCCGACACTCCAAAATAGTTTGCACGATTGGGCCGGCGAGTTGTTCGCCGCGAGTAATCAAGAAATTGTTGCAGGCGGGAATGGACGTTGCTCGCCTGAATTTTTCCCACGGTACACATGAAGAGCACGCCAAGAATATTTCTTTGCTGCGCAGCACTGCGGCGGGATTGAAAAAGACAATCGCGATTCTGGCGGACTTACAGGGACCGAAAATTCGCACGGGTGTGCTTGCCGGCGGTGGACCGGTTCTGCTGCGGACCGGACAGGAATTTACGATCACGACGGCGAAGGTGCTGGGCGATTCGACGCGCGTAAGCACTGTGTTTGAGCCGCTGCCGAGGGAAGTGAAACCGGGCAACAGAATATTGCTTTCGGACGGACTAATCGAATTGCGCGTGCGGCAAGTTAAGAAGTCCGAAGTGATTTGCGAAGTCGTGAACGGTGGCGCGCTCGGCGAAAACAAGGGAATCAATCTGCCGGGAGTGAAATTGCGCGTGCCGGCTCTGACGGAAAAAGATAAGAAGGACTTACGTTTCGCGCTGGCGCACGGGGCGGATTACATCGCGGTGAGTTTTGTGCGACAGCCGGAAGATGTTGCGTTGGCGAAGGAGTTGATTCGTCGCGCGAAGAAAGACACCCCGGTGATTGCGAAACTCGAAAAGCCGGAGGCGATTGAAAATCTCGAAGCGATTTTGCGAGTGGCGGACGGCGTCATGGTGGCGCGCGGCGATTTAGGAGTGGAGATGAATCCGGAACGAGTTCCGGTGGTGCAAAAACAGATTATTCAGCGCGCGCGGGAATTTCGCAGGCCAGTGATTACCGCGACGCAAATGCTGGAATCCATGACCGAAAATCCGCGGCCGACGCGCGCGGAAGCGTCCGACGTGGCGAATGCAATTTTTGATGGATCGGATGCGGTGATGCTTTCCGCGGAAACGGCGAGTGGAAAGTATCCGGTGGAAGCTGTAAGCATGATGGCGCGGATTATTGAAGCGGCAGAAGGAAGCATCCGTGAATTTTCGCGGCCGGCGTCGCACGAACGGCTAAAAGTGGCGGAGACGGTGGCGGAGCTGGTGTGCCACGCTTCGCGCGAACTGCACATGAGACTGATCGTCGTTTTCACGCATAGTGGATTTACGGCGCGGTTGATTTCGCGGTACCGGCCTCAAGTGCCGATCGTTGCGTTGACGCCGGAGCCGGAAACGCTGCGGAGAATGGCACTGATTTGGGGCGTGTTGCCGCTGAATACGCGCGACCAGCAGCGCATTGATACGCTGGCGGAGATGACGGAGAAAAAACTCTTGCAGGAACGCCTGGTGCGCAGGGGCGACGTCATCGGAATTGTCGCAGGAACGCCCATGGGCGTGCGCGGGACGACGAACTTCATGAAGTTTCACGTCATCGGCGGGACGAAGTAAGTCTCCGAGCGAAGTTCAAATAATTCTTGAAATCTTGTTGGCTGAAATTAGTTGACCCAGCGATCGGGGCGCGAGGGCGGGTCGCCCTTGTGTTTATTGATGTACACCTCGAAGCGCTTGCGATTGCGCTCGTATTTCCAGTCCGAAACTTCGTTGCGCAAACGGTAGAGATACGAATCGCGGCGCAGATAGAGATAACCAATGACCATGCCGCCGAGATGACAGATATGGCTCACGCTTCCTTCGCCTATACCGAAGGTCCCAAGAAATGTAATGAGTGCCATGATGGCCACAACGGTGCGCATTTTGATAGGTACGGGGATGGGAATGACGTAAACGCGGCGGTCGGGAAAGAGGACGGCGCAGGCAATGAGAATACCGAAGATCGCTCCGGAAGCGCCGATAGTGGGAATCTCCTGGGTGGCGCGACCCCACAAGAGCGGTACATTTTTCACGACGAGATTCAAGATGCCTGCACCAACGCCGGTCAGAAAGTAGTAGTGCAGGAAGCGATTGCGGCCCCAGACAAGTTCGAGCTCACGGCCGAACATCCAGAGCATCAGCATGTTCATGATGATGTGTAAAATGTCTTGAGTGGAATGCAGAAACATGTAGGTGAAGGGTTGCCAGATGCGCAACGCCTTCCATCCACTCGGGACAAGGCCAAACCACATCTCGAATTTGTGTTCGGCGATGGCACCAGCGTAAACGTGAATGAACTCCTGCAGAACAAAAACCGCGAAATTGGCGATGAGGAGATATTTCACCGCGCTAGTGATGTAGAAATCGAAACTGACGCGATAGTTTTTTACGCCAGAGCGTGTAGCCATATCGTGGACCCGCGCAAAATGCGCCCGGGAAAGATTAGTTTACGGTGCGGGAATGCTGCTTACAAGTGGCGTGGTTTTGCTCCCTCAAATGGCGAAAAAACACGATGTGACGAGCCGGAGGCATCAATCGGGACCAGTCAAAATCGGCATTGCGGAACTAGATTTGCCGCACCAAGCCCTTTTCGGTTGCTGGGGTGTTGCGAACTAGCGATAGGACCAAGATCATGCCTACGAACGGGACCAATCCTGCAACAAGAATGATCCTGTCAAAAGAATGCGTGGCCATGGATTGATTCGCGTCGGAAAAATAGCCCACTAATTTGAAAGCAATGATCGTGCCGATGCCCGCTCCCGTGCCACTCAGCCCGCTTACGGAAGCTACCGAATCGCTATGAAAGAGGTCGGAAGGCAGCACATTTGCGATGGTGGAGAATGCGGCGTAGCAAAACGTAGCCAACGCAAAGAGGGTTGTGATCGCCGCGAGATTTACGGTAGCGATTGTGGGGATCAGCAACGTCACGCCAATTCCGCCAAAAATAACCAAAGCTTTTCGTGCAGCGCCGAGCGACCAGCCGTGCCTGATCAAGAATCCGGATGCAAGCCCGCCAAAGAAATTTCCAAGATCGGCCGCGATAAATGGAATCCATACCGCGACAAGCCCGCTTTTGAGAGAAATTCCCTTTGCAACGAGGTAAATCGGGAACCAATCTGTGATGAAAAACCAGACTGGGTCAGTAAGTGTTTTAGAAATGATGGCGCCCCAAGTCTGGGGGAGTTTCAGCAAGTCCCTCCAGCGCGGACGGGGCCGTTCGGCAGGAGGTTGCAGATCGGCTGTCTCCGAAGCAATCAACTCCCGCTCTTCAACGCTGATACGCGGATGATCTGCCGGCGAGAAATACATTTTTCGCCAGACAACCAGCCACAAGAAACCCAGCAGACCCGGCAAAATAAATGCCGGCCGCCATCCCCAGCGAAAATAAATCGGAAGAACCAGAAACGGAGCGACGGCGCCGCCGACGGACGATCCGCTGTCAAAGAGGGCTGCAGCGAGTCCGCGCTCGCTTTTCGGAAACCACTCTGAAACGGCTTTCGTGGCGCCCGGCCAGTTGGCTGATTCTCCAGCTCCAAGCAGAAACCGGAATGCCGCGAAGCTATAGAAACCACTCGCCAGCGAAGTACAAATGGAAACAATGGAATACCACAAGACCGAAATACTCAGGCCACGTTTTGTGCCAATGCGATCGATCGCTCTTCCGCAGATACTTTGCCCGAACGAGTACGCCAAGCGAAAGCAGATCAAAATGTTCGCGTAGTCCGTATTCGTCCAGTGATAGTCCGTCTTCAGATAAGGCGCAAGAAGGGACAACGATTGCCGGTCGATGTAATTGATGACGGTTGATGCAAACAGCAAGCCGCCAATCCACCAACGCAGATTTCGAATCGGCTGCAAACGCGAGATGGCTGGGAGTGAAGATGACATTTGTGTTTGGCGGATTTACAAACCTGCGACTGTTTGCGCATCGAGCAGCGACGCCGAATCTTTATCCAAATAAAGAGTTGCGTTTGCATGCTGCCGCAAAATAGAAGCGGGCAACATGGGGCTGATTTCGCCCTGCAAACATGCTTTCACGGCTTGCGCCTTTCGAATATCTGGTACGACGGCAATAATTTCCTTCGATTTCAAGATTTGCCTTACCGTCATGGAGATGGCGCGCTTTGGAACGTCCGCCAATGTGGCAAACCATCCTTCATTCACTTGCTGGCGCCGGCACGTTTCGTCTAATTCGACGACGATGTAGGGCACCTCAACTTGAAAATCAGCGGGAGGATCGTTGAACGCCAAGTGCCCGTTCTCACCAATTCCGACGAACGCGACGTCAATGGGAGCCGCGCTGAGTTCTTTTCCAATTCGAAGGGCCACCTCGCTCGGGCCTCCCTCACCGTTCAACAAGTGATAGTTTCTGATTTGCGTTTTGTTAATGAGGCGTTCCAAAAGATACTTCCGAAAACTTGCGGGATGCGTTATGGGTAGACCGAGATACTCATCCAAATGAAACATCTCCACGCATGACCAATCAATGCCTGGAGTGGACGTCAAGACATCCAGAAACTCAAACTGCGACGTGCCGGTGGCCGCGATCAGCCGTGCATGTTCCTGCTCTTGAAGTGCCTTGCGGAGAGTTCGCGCTGCATGGCCGGCTGCAGCGCTGCCCAAAGAATTCTTGTCTTCAGAAATACTAATTTTCACCGTCAGCACTCCAAGGTTCGTAAGCAGCAGAGCGGCCGGATTGCGCCAGAGCTAGTCAAGTTTCTTGCGGGCGAAATAGAAGAGTGATGCGCCGAGAAGCGCGAACATGAAGATGCCAAAGAGATTGCTGGTTGCGAGATGGCCCATGAATTTTGGGCCAAAAGCAAAGAGGTCCGCGCGCCAGGGCAGGCGCAGAAGAGTGGTTACCCAACCGGGGACGCGGCTGGATATTTCAGGGTCCTGGAAGAGATTGATGACGATGCCGAGGAGGCCGAAGACACCTCCGGCGGCAATGAGTCCGCTGGAGTAGAGCGCGCCGGGGCTGGCTTCGCTTTCGTCTTTTTTCTTGGTGGTGGATTCGATAAGTGCGCGGATGAGGCCGCCGGCAAACATTGCGGCGGTGGTGCCGAGAGGAAGATACGAGCCGGTGGCGAAGGCCAAAGAGCGCACGCCGAGGATTTCCACGGCGATGACTAGGGCGACCCCCATTAGAACAAGGCGCCAGGGAAGGCGCTGATTCAAGATGCCGCTGATGACTGTGGCCATGAGGCGCGCTTGTGGGGCAGGCGCTTTGTCGCTGCCGATGCCTTGCGCCCATTGGTATTCAATTTGTTTCGACGCGTTGTCGAAGAGATATTCGCCGTCGGGGACTTCGTGCGAGCCGAGGGAGTTGAGCAGGACATAGTTCTTGCCTTGATAAGCGAACGTGTCCTGCTCAATTTTTACGCCTGCGGGTAAAGACTGAATTGCGACGGGAATTTGCGTGGGGATATATTTTTGCAGGCCCTGATTCATCAGGTTGAGCGTGGTGCCGATGGCGAACGTGGAGATGGTTACGCCGACGAGCAGGCCCATCTGCTGCCAGTAGGGAGTGGCGCCGACGAGATAGCCGGTCTTTAGGTCCTGTGAGGTTGCGCCTGCGATTGCCGCGGCGATGCAGACGACTCCACCGATCATGAGCGCAAGAACTTGATAGTTTGGCGCGGTCCATCCTGCGACGAAGAAGATGGCGCAGGTGGCCATGAGGGTGGCAATGCTCATGCCGCTGATGGGGTTGGAAGAGTTGCCGAGAAGGCCGCTAATGCGTCCCGCGACAGTGACGAAGAGAAAGCCAAAGACTACGACGAAAACTCCCGCGAATAAGTTTTGGTACCAGTGCGTTTCGGCTCCGCGAATTGGGTGGAAGGTAAGGAGCACCCAGATCATGGCGACGATAACGATAGAGCCTAAGACGACAGTCCGCATCGGAACTTCGCGATCGATGCGGCTTGTGGATGTCGCTTGCCCCGCGCCTTCTGCGCGGACGTCTTTTAGACCGGCACGCAAGGCAGAAATGATTGTAGGCATTGTGCGAAGAAGAGTGATGAGACCGGCCGCAGCGACCGCGCCTGCGCCCATTGGACGAATATATGTGCCCCAGATTTGATCAGGAGACATTTGTGGAATCGGAACGGTGGAAGGATAGATGGGCACGCCGTTGGCGAGCTGACCGTAAAACTTGATGGCGGGCATGATGACGAGCCAGGAAATAATTCCGCCTGCGAAAAGAATTCCGGAAACGCGCGGGCCGATGATGTATCCGACGCCGAGATATTCGGAAGTGATGGCGGCGCGGAAGGAAGCGCCTGGGAACCAGCTCGGACGTGATTCCGGTTGCGCCGTCCAGGCTTGGACGGTGTTCATGAGGAAGGTGTACACGCCGCCGAGGCCGAGTCCCCAGAAGACGCGCCCGGCGAAGGAACCGCCGCGTTCGCCGGCGACGAGAACGTCAGCGCAGGCAGTGCCTTCTGGGAACGAAAGATTGCCGTGTTCTTTAACGATGAGCTGGCGGCGCAGCGGAACCATGAAGAGGACGCCGAGCCATCCGCCGAGAAGCGCGAGCGGAAAAATGCGCCAGAAGGTGAATTCCTTGCCGAAGCCTAGAAAGATGAGCGCGGGAATCGTGAACATGACGCCCGCGGCGAGCGATTCGCCTGCGGAACCAGTGGTTTGAACGATGTTGTTTTCGAGAATGGTGGAGCGGCCGAAAGCGCGGAGAATGCTGATGGAGAGAACCGAGATGGGAATGGAAGCAGAGACAGTAAGACCGGCACGGAGGCCGACGTAAACCGTTACAGCACCAAAGAGCAGACCGAAGAGCGCACCGAGAATGACCGCGCGCAAGGTGAATTCCTTGAGCGATTCTTCCGGAGCGACGTAGGTGCGAAATTCTCCTGGGGGCGCAGTGGAACTCCAGGGGCGGTTGCTCACGTGATCCTCCCTCGCGGCACAGCGGGAATGAGTTGGAAAGGTGCGCGGGGATTATGCCGCAGGGCGAGGCAGGGGGAAAGAGAATCCTGAGGGAATTAGCGAGTGGAGAGGCAATTTTAGAGGAACTTGGGTAATTGTCGTGCGAGGTAACGTTGTTTCAACTGGTTCTCTTGACAGGTGAGTGACGTATCTGTAGTTTGGCAAACAATAAGAGGAAAAGGGTTGGCAGCCGTGCACCAGGCCCCGGCGAGTCCCACTGAAAAGCAGTGTTCCGGGTCCCACGACACGCAGTTGCGAAGTGATAAGAATTACATTTGTTTCCAAGGAGAAGCCACATGTTGATGCGCCGTCGGCGAGTGGTGTTGTTGGTAGTGCTTGGAATGGGTGCTGTGTCCTGGGGCGTCCGACCAGTGATTGGAGACGAGTGGCAGCCCATTTCGCAGGAAGAATTGAAGATGACCAGCCTGCCGGAAGCGCCCGGCGCGCCGGCGGTTTACTTGTACCGGCAAGTGGACCGGAACGATAGCAACCGGGCCTCAACGGAATACAACTACGTTCGAATCAAGATCCTTACGGAAGAAGGGCGCAAGTACGCCAACGTGGAGATTCCCTTTGAAAGGGGACAGTACAGCGTGGGCACGATCCGGGCGCGAACGATCCGGCCGGACGGTAGCGTAGTGAACTTTGACGGGAAGGTGTACGAAAACACGATCGTCAAATCCAAGAGGCTGAAATATCTCGCGAAAACGTTCACGATGCCCGATGTGCAAGTAGGTGGGATTATCGAATATCACTACAACTACGATTTTGAAGACAACTACATTTTTTCGTCGTACTGGGGGTTAAGCGAAGAACTCTTCACGAAGCATGCGCAGTTTACGCTGAAACCGTATGCGCGCGAAGCGTGGACGGTGCAGTGGGCATGGCCTGCAGGATTGCCGACCGGAACCGAGCCACCCAAGGAAGGAACCGACGGGATCGTCCGAATGACGGCAAACAATATTCCGGCGTTCAAAATCGAAGACTACATGCCGCCGGAGAACGAAGTGAAATTCCGCGTTGTTTTTATCTATCACGAGGAGATTCCGGAAAGGGACGTGGAGAAATTCTGGAGACAGTTTGGGAAGAAAGCGAATGGCCGGGCGGAAGACTTTGTAAATAAGAAGAAGGCCATGGAACAGGCGGTTTCCGAGATTGTGGCCCCGGGAGACTCGCCGCAAGTGAAACTGCAGAAGATCTACGCCAAGACGCAGAGTCTCCGGAATCTGAGCTACGAAACGAGCAAAACAGAACAGGAAGAAAAACGGGAAAAGCTGAAAGAAACAAAAAGCGTTGAGGACGTGTGGAAGAACAAGTATGGATACGGCTCGCAAATCACGTGGTTGTTTCTGGGATTGGCGCGAGCCGCGGGGATGGAAGCTTATCCGGTCTTCGTCTCCACGAGGAACGAGTATTTCTTCAACAAAGTCAGGATGAACATCAAGGAGTTGGATTCAAACCTAGTGCTCGTAAAGCTAAACGGGAAAGAGATGTATTTCGATCCCGGTGCGCTGTACACGCCGTATGGTCTTCTCCCGTGGTGGAAAACTGCCGTACCCGGGCTGAAGCTCGACAAAGATGGGGGGACTTGGATTCAGACCGGATTGCCCAATAGCGATGAATCCCGTGTCGAACGCGCCGCGGATGTGAAATTGACCAGTGAAGGTGAACTCACGGGGAAATTGAAGCTAACCTGTACTGGGTTGGAAGCGAGTTCGCGGAGGCTGGAGGAGCGGAACGAAGACGATACAGAGCGGAAGAAATATCTGGAAGAGCAAATCAAGGGGTACATTCCAACAGGGATCGAAGTAGAGCTGACCAACAAACCGGATTGGAAGAACTCCGACGCACCGCTGGTTGCGGAGTTCGACCTGAAAGTGCCAGGATGGGCTTCCGCGGCTGGAAGAAAAGCGTTGTTGCCCGTGGAATTGTTCGGCAACACGGAGAAGCATCTGTTTGAGCATGGAGACCGGACTTGGCCCGTCTATTTCGAATTCCCGTTCAAAAGAATTGACACTCTAAATATCGAGCTTCCTCTTGGCTGGCAAGTCGGAAGCCTGCCGAAAGAAAGCAATCAGGACGCGAAGGCAGCACAGTACACGCTGAAAGTCGAAAACAAGAATGGTGTGCTTCACATTGAGCGGATCCTACGATCCGATTTGATGCTGATTCCGAAGGACAGCTATCCCGTTCTGCGCAATTTTTTCTCGGCGGTCCGGACAGAGGATGACCAGCAGGTTGTCTTGCAACCCGGAGGCGCTGCAGCGAGTAATTGAGGAACTATGAAAAGGATCTGGATCGCCGCAATTGGAGTGTTCGTAACGATTGGTGCAACGGTGTTCGCAGGGATGGCCGCGGCGGACGCGCCCGCGTGGGTGCGCGCGTCGGCGGGGGTCCCGATACCGCAGCACGACGAAAAAGCGGACGCGATCTTGCTATACTCGGAAGATGTTACGAGCGTGCAGTCGGACGGGAAGGTGAAGTCCGTCGAGCGCAAGGTCTACCGAATCCTGAGGCCCGGCGGGCGCGAATACGCGTATGCGCACACCTATTTTGACGGCAATCGTAGAATCACGGGAATGCGAGGTTGGTGCGTCCCCCAACAGGGCAAGGATTACGAAATCAAGGACAAGGAAGCAATGGAGATTTCGCTGGCCGGCGTGCAAGGTTCTGAGCTGGTGAGCGACATCCGTGAAAAAGTGGTGAGGATTCCCGCGGCGGAACCAGGCAATACCATCGGATTTGAGATTGAGACTGAGGAAAGACCTTACATTCTGCAAGACTGGTGGGCCTTTCAGAAATCTATCCCGGTCGTGGAAGCAAGGTACACGCTGGAGCTTCCACCGGGATGGGAATACAAGGCGGTTTGGCTGAACCACGCTGAAGTAGCGCCGACGTCCACGGGTGGCAACCGGTGGCAGTGGGTAGTGAGGGATGTGCCAGAAATCCGTGTCGAGGAGGAGATGCCACCGTTTCGCGGCGTGGCGGCGCAACTCGTGATTTCGTTTCTACCACCCGGAGGGATGCAGAACAAGGGCTTTGTCAACTGGGGCGAGATGGGGAAATGGCAGGCAGAGCTGGCGAGAGGGCGAAGAGATGCATCCCCGGAAATAAAGCAAAAAGTAGCAGCGATAGCAGCGGCGGAGCCAAGCAACTTAGGAAGAATGAGGGCAGCGGCATTGTTTCTTCAGCATGATATTCGCTACGTAGCAATCGAATTGGGAATTGGGGGATGGCAGCCTCATGCCGCGAACGACATATTTAAGCATCGCTATGGTGATTGCAAGGACAAAGCAACGTTGATGAGTTCGATGCTCAGGGAGATGGGCATCGATTCGTACTACATCGCTATCAACACGACTCGGGGCGGAGTGACGCCGCAAACGCCGCCGATGATGTATTGGTTTAACCACCTGATTCTCGCCATCAAGTTGCCTGATGACGTGAAGGATGCCTCCCTCATCTCGGCCACGGAGCATGCTCAGCTGGGAAAACTGCTGATCTTCGATCCCACCGATGAACTGACGGCATTTGGAGAACTGCGAGGAGAATTGCAGGCGAATTACGGCTTGCTGGTAACAAACGATGGCGGAGAACTCCTAAAGTTGCCTCAGCTTGCGCCTGCAACGAACGGTATTGTTCGAACGGCTAGACTCAAGCTCGGCGCAGACGGCACGGTTCAAGGCGATATCAAGGACGTTAGGACCGGAGACCGCGCCGCAGAGCAGCGCTGGCGCCTGAGAAATGTGACCAGCGATGCAGACCGCATCAAGCCTATCGAAACTCTTCTTGCATCTTCACTGGCGAGCTATCGCCTGACTAAAGCAACGGTAGCTAATTTAAAAGATACGAATTCTCCGCTCGAATTCAACTATTCACTGACCGCGCCCGATTATGCAAAGCGCGCCGGCAATTTATTGCTGATTCGCCCGAGGCTGCTCGGGAACAAATCCAGTGGCTTGCTGGAAACCAAAGAAGCGCGCAAGAAGCCCGTGGAATTTGAAGGCCCGGTGCGGGACAAGGATACGTTCGAGGTCGAGTTGCCCACAGGCTATGAGGTGGACGACTTACCACCGCCGACGGATGTGGACTACAGCTTTGGGAGTTACCACAGCAAGACAGAACTTGCAGGAAACACGTTGCGATACACGCGGACGTACGAAATCAAGGAATTGAGCGTACCAATGAGCAAGATGGATGAACTCAAGAAATTTTATCGCGTGATTGCGAGCGATGAGCGGAATACAGCAGTATTGAAGCCGAAGCCCTGAGAAACTTTCACTGGGATGTTACGTCCTGGACTTAGAACAATGGTGGTTTTTGTTTGCGGCGCGCGAGTTTGAGAGACAAGACTGCATCGGCGCGGCCGATGAGAAAAACAAAAAAACAAAGAGCCAGCACGGAGTGATCGAGGGAAGCGCCGAAGTATTGCCAGAAGGGCGCGTTTGGGCCCGGATAGTTCGAGGAAAACAAAAGGCTCAGCATGAAAATCAGGCCAAAGAAGCTGGCGAACCGGACGAGAACCCCAAAAACGAGCGAGAGACCGATGGCTAATTCACCGTACGCGACAAGAAACGCAATCGGGGTGGCGTGCACGAGGGCGAAATTCTTAAGAACGGGTTTCATGAAGGGGTAAGCGCCGTCTTCGAGGAAACGGTTGATCCAGAATTGAAAGCCGCCATGCAGTGTGAACTGCGTGCCAAAGACTTTGTACTCAGCAAAAATCAAAAAGAGAATGCCAATGGAAACGCGCAAAACGGCAAGCGCAAGTGCGTTACGGTCTAGTTTGTGCGTGGAAGCGGACACTTTGGAAAGACTGATCTCAGCTTAATTTTGAGAGACGCTCACGGACGAGATCGCTGAGGGCTTTGCCGTCAACGGTTTTGCCTTCGAGAGCGGATTTTGCGGCTTTTACGACTGCTCCCATCTGCTTAATCGAGCTTGCTCCAGTTTCCGTGACAGCCTTGGCGATGGCGGCGTCCATTTCCGCCTGAGAAGCACCGGCGGGAAGATATTGCTCCAGAATTGAAAGTTCCTTGACTTCCTTTTCGACAAGATCCTGCCTGCCGCCTTTGGTGAATTGATCTATGGATTCCTTGCGCTGCTTCACGAGTGTTTGCAATAGCTGGATGGACTCCTGGTCATCGAGCTTGCGGAGCTTTTCCACTTCCTTAAGCTGAAAAGCGGCTTTCACCATGCGGAGGACGCCCAGCTTCATTTCGTCCTTAGCCTTCATCGCGGTCACAATGTCTTTTTGAATGGTCTCGCTGAGACTCATCGGTAGCGCTCTCCTGGTGAAACTATAACAGAGCGAAGGCAGGTCTATTTCTTCTTCTAATTTGACACTCTTGGCTTCGGCCTTTAATTTGGTTAGTTTCAGATGGAAGCGCGAGACCACTCGTACACAGGGCGGCTTGCAGCCAAAAACCGAAGAGGACTCATGAAAGTCATCGTAGCGGACAAGATTAGCGAGAGGGGGGTGGAGCTCCTTAAGAAAACACCTGGGCTGACCGTTGTCCTGACGACCAAGGACACAATCGCCGCGGAACTGAAGGACGCGGATGCGCTGATTGTGCGCAGCGCCACGCGTGTGACGCCTGAATTGCTTTCGAAGGCTCCGAAGCTGCGGGCGGTGGGACGAGCGGGCGTTGGCGTGGACAACATTGATCTGCAAGAAGCGACGCGGCTCGGTGTCCTGGTGATGAGCACGCCGGGCGGAAACGCGGTGAGCGTAGCCGAGCACACGTTTGCGTTGCTCTTGGCGCTGGCGCGGCAAGTGCCACGGCTCGATGCGGCGCTGCGCGAAGGGCGCTGGGAAAAGTCTTCCTCCGGCACGGAAGTGCGCGGCAAAACGCTGGGATTGATTGGCCTGGGGCGAATCGGCAGCGAAGTGGCGTCGCGCGCGGAAGCGTTCGACATGCGTGTGATCGCCTACGATCCGTACATCAGCGAAGCGGCCGCGAAAGAGCTGCAAGTGGAGCTTGTGCCACTGGACAGGCTTTATGCGGAAAGCGATTTCATTTCGCTGCACACGGCGTTGAGTCCGGCGACGACGAACATGATTAATGCCGCGTCTATCGAAAAGATGAAGAAGGGCGCGCGGATCGTGAACGCCGCTCGCGGGGAATTGATTGACGAAGGCGCTCTGGCGGAGGCGCTGAAGAGTGGACGCCTCGGAGGCGCGGCGCTGGACGTGTTCGTGGAGGAGCCGCCGAAGAATTCGCCGCTGATTGGCTTGCCGAACGTGATTGGCACGCCGCACATTGCGGGTTCAACGCAAGAGGCACAAGAAGAGGTCGGCACGCAGGTCGCAGTTCAGGTGCGGGATTATCTGGCGGAAGGAATCATTCGAAACGCGGTTAATCTGCCCGCGCTTTCGGCAGATCAATACCGACGCGTGCGTCCGTACTTGGAGTTAGCAGAACGTTTGGGCTCGCTCGTGTCCCAGGCTTCGGAGACACGGCCTGGACGAATTCGAATTCGTTACGCGGGAGAAGTGGCGGAAGTGGGGACGCACCTTTTACGCAGCGCGGTGCTGGCTGGCGTGTTGAACGCGGTGCTAGATGAAAAGGTGAACGTGGTGAACGCGCCAGCAGTTGCTGCGGCCCGCGGTATCGCTGTTGAGGAAGAAACTCGACGGCGAGAACACGGCTTTCCGAACACGCTTGAGGTTTCCGCGCTCCCAGAGAAGGGCTCTTCGCCAAGCTTCACTGCGGAAGGAACGGTCTTGTACGACGGATCGCCACGTGTCCTCGCAATTGACGGGATTGCATTGGAAGCACGATTGGAAGGGACGATTCTCTACTTGCGCAATCGTGACGAGCCGGGTGTGATCGGAATGGTGGGGAGCACGCTGGGCAAACTTGGCGTAAACATTGCGACTTTTGCGCTGGGGCGGCGCGATGCTTCGCGCGGAGCGGAGGCGGTGTCTCTTGTGCGTTTGGATGGTGATGTTCCCGCCTCTATTTTGGAACCCATTGGCAGCATCAAAGCGATCACTGGCGCAAAATTATTGCGTTTAGGTAACTCTTGAGTCAGCTCGACGTAATTCGAGCATAAGCAAAACAAACTCATTCAATCAAAAGAACTTTTCTTGACACGGCGGGCATACCAAAGCTTCGAAACGCGCGTTATTGGCCAGAGCGAATTGGTGTGCTACTCTGAAGATTCCCGCAGTGAGGTTTTCTGCCTTGCTGTGACGGTTTTTCGGGGCGTAGCGCAGCCTGGCTAGCGCGCCTGGTTCGGGACCAGGAGGCCGGTGGTTCAAATCCACTCGCCCCGACCATTTCTCCCTCACAGTTAAGCACTTACAGCAATTGCCTCAGATTCGACTTTAGGTTCGCCTGATTTTGAAGCACTCGTAGGTGTTTCTCAATCTCAGGCAGTGAAGAAAGGAAAGCCGCTGGCTGCGATTGACCATTTAGCAGCAACCGCTGATGATCAGATTAAATAGCGGCTCGAATCATTGGTCCGAGCCGCATACTCGTTTGATAACGGAGTAGATCGATCCTTCTGAAAAGTCCGTCAGTAAGCGCTAAGAGTGAACTAGCCGCCAACAACTCGATATTTGATCTTGTGCGCTTAGAAACGCACTCTGTGCGGTGCCGCTAACATTTCTAACATTTGGCGGTTCTGGCGGCTGGTAACACCTTAATTCGGTTGAGTACAAATCTGAGGACAAATGAGTACAAGGAAGGCGATTTTTCGAACCTGTTTTCTGGGCCTACGTAGCGTCGAATCAACAACAGACTCGTGAGCTACAGGCCCAGCTAGAAGGAACTACAATTCAAGAATTCTACCGCGCAAAACAGCCCCCCCGACAAAACATACCCCGATAGAAGAATCTGTTCAGGCTTAGTCCGTGCGATTTTGCGAATGAAAAATTCGTTCTCGCGCCCGTGCGCGCGAATCCGAGACTGTTGATTCTGACAGATGCCACGCTTTCCCAATATATGGCCGACTAGCATGAGTCTGAAGTTTCTTGACAGCAGCCTTTGCAACACGTTGAATCAAGTCCGATCTTGTGGCAATTCTCGAGGAGGCTCGGTGTTTTCGCTCAGACGGCGATGGATGCTACTCGCTCCGCTGCTGTTCGCGGTTGGCTGCACCCAACCGACACAACCCTCTCCGGCAATTCCGGCCGCCGGAGAGTTGTACACATTCGAAGGCACTTGGTCGGCCTCAGGCACCCGGCAAACACTCAACCTCGCTTCGAATCAGCGCGCCTCTATCTTCGATCTAACTGGGTCGTTGCTCCTCATTGGGAATCACAGGCTAGGAGTCGGTTTTCAGGCGCATGCCATCGGCTTCACCGACAGTCTCACCGGGATGCAGGGTCGGTGTGTTTGGACTGACGAACGCGGCGATAAGGTCTACAGCGAATTGAAGGGTGAATTCGTGGCAACCGGGAACCGTATCGTGGGCACATTCTCCGGAGGGACGGGACGTTACGTCGGGATAACCGGCGAGTATTCCTTTCAATGGCTGTACGTTGTTGAGTCCGAGGATGGCAACGTTAGTGGGCGAGCTGTTGACTTGAAGGGCAGCGCGCGATTAAACGCGACCACCACCTCGCCTAGGGAAGGACGTGGCCAATGAGCGCTCCCACTACGGGATTCCGCAGCCTGCTCAAACCTGCCCTGCCGTTCGCGCTCGCGTTGGGCATTTGGTTCTCGCCGATACCAGCTGGACTGACAAAAGAACCGTGGCATCTTTTTGCCATTTTTTTGTCGGCGATCTTCGCCGTCATTCTGAACTCATTTCCTCTCTTGACGGCCTCGGTCTTGGCCGTGTCGGCTGCAGTTCTTACTCGCACCGTTGACCCTGGTAAGGCCTTTGCCGGGTTTGGCAATGCGACCGTGCTCCTGGTTGTCGTCGCCTTCCTCGTCGCCAACGCCGTCGTGAAATCAGGACTTGGGCGGCGCATCAGCCTCCTGGTTGTGAGTTTGTTCGGGCGCTCCACGCTCGGGTTGGGTTACAGCATCTTTCTTACCGATGCCATGATCGCACCGGCGTTTCCGAGCAACACCGCGCGAGGCGGCGTGCTGTACCCCATAATTCTTTCTCTCGCTCAGGATTCCGGCTCCATGCCGGACCATGAGAAGAACCGCCGCATGGGTGGCTACCTTATGTTCTGCGGGATGGCCAGCCTCAGCGTCTCTTCAGCACTCTGGCTCACTGCCACCTCCGGTAACCCTATAGCAGTCAACTTGGCGCAGAACTATGGAGTGAAAATCAGTTTCGGCTCATGGATGATTGCGTCGTCGATTCCAGTGTTGGCAATGATCGCGTTGCTTCCCATGGTTCTTTACAAACTATTTCCGCCAGGTGTGACCAAGACCCCAGATGCGCCGAAAGCTGCGCGCGAGGCCTTGCGCACCATGGGGCCCCTCACGCGGAACGAGTGGATTGTTGCCGTTGCGTTTGGATTCATGGTGACAGGATGGGTGATGGCGGCGACGCTCAACTTGAACCTCGCCGCTGTGGCTTTCGCAGGCTTGGGCGCCCTTCTTGCCACCAATGTCCTCACGCTCGACGACATCAGTTTGCAGGGCGGTACACTCGTCACTTTCATCTGGCTCGCGGTGCTCTTTGCGTTGAGCGGGCAGTTGAACGAAGACGGTTTCATGGGTTATGTCGGAGGTCGGCTGACGTCGCTTCTGGGAGGCATTTCTTGGCCCATTGCTTATGTCATTCTGCTCGTGCTCTACATATTGATGCACTACATGTTCGTCAGCCAGACGGCGCAAATACTGGCTCTCTTCGACGTCTTCCTGGGAGTCGCCGTGAAAGCTGGCGTTCCCGCATTCCTCATGGCTTTTGCTCTGCTCTTTGCCAGTAGCTACTTCTCAACAATCACCCCACAAGGAGGAAGCCAAAACGTCATCTTTGTTGGGAGCGGCTACCTCACTCAAGGCGAGCTCTATCGGCTCGGCTTGCTTACAACAGTGTTCTGTCTGCTCGTGTTTTTGGCTATTGGAACGCCATGGCTGCTTTTCCTCGGGCGCTGAGGCAGCATTGTTATGAAATCAAGTGGCAACGAAACCGCTCAGGTAAAAAGTTTGGGTGCGGTAATCTTGGACGTGAACGCCACCAACCAAGCCCAAACTAGGAAGCCTACAAAGCCCTAACAAGGCCATTTCCCCTCATTTGGAACGTCGTCGAACAAGGTAAACCCTGTCACTAGGCTTTGTTACTTCTTATCTGTGATCTCCTGTGGAGTGGGCGGACGGGTAGGCTGGCCGGATGTTCTAACAAGGTGGGCAGGTTAGGTCGATGATCCCCGTTTTGTGATTTGCGTTAGCGGGAGCGCCCACTGACGGGGGCAGTGGATTCGCGAATAATCAATTCGGGAGGCACCGCGCATTCTTTCGGATAGTCCTTAAACCCCTGAATCCTTTGCAACAAAATGCGAGCCGCACTTTGCCCCATGTCGTGCAATGGCTGGCGAATGGTGGTGAGGCTTGGGTTGTGATAGGCCGCTGCCTTGATGTCGTCGAAGCCGACAACGGACACATCATCGGGCACTAAAAGATTCGCGTCGCGCAATGCCCGAATCGCTCCAATGGCAGCGATATCGTTGAAGGAGATCAGGGCTGTGAAGCGGCGTTTCAGTTGGAGGAGTTGCTGCACAACGGGATAGCCGAGCTCCGGAGACGTAAGGTCTTTCTCCAATTGAATGGTGAGCTCCGGCCGAATCTCGATGTTGAGTTCGCGCGCGACGGCAACGATGCTTCGCCAGCGATGATCGGAATCGGAGCTGAATGGCTGTCCGCGCATGAACGCGATGTGGCGATGGCCGAGTTGATGGAGATGCCGCAAAGCGAGTTCCGCAGCGTGCCGGTGATCGAGCACAACATTCGTCACTCCGGAGATTTTCTTGTGTCCCGCGACTGCAACGACCGGGACCGCTAGTTCGTGCTCCAAGGCCGTGTCGATTGCGATGATTCCCTCGGCTCCGCGGCCCATCAAGAGTCTGGGATATTCCTCCACCAAGTCTGGCTTGTGGCGATGGTGCGCGCTGAAGTAGAAGTAGCCTTCCTGCATCAAGTGGTCGCCGATGCCGCTCATCACCATCGTGTGGTACCCGTCGCTTAATTCCGGAACTAGAACTCCAACGGTAAATGTTCTTTGCTTGCGCAAGGAACGGGCCAAGAGACTCGGCTGGTAATTGAACTTACGCGCAGCGGCACGAACGCGCTCGCGGGTCTCCTGCGGAATAGAGCGTCCCGGGACATTGTTCAAAACCAAGGAAACTGTGGCCGGACAGAGACCGAGGTAGTCGGCAAGGATCTTGAGGCTGACGGGCTTGTCCGAACGCTTTTGGTCCTTTTTGTTTTGAACCATAGAATCGCCAGACTTAGCTCCCAGTCTCGAGGCGTCAGGGCCACCTTTTGCGGCCTTGAGGATAACTCCGGGTTGCGACGGCTGCATAGGCCCTCAAGTGTGACTGGTGAGAAATAACGATATTGCAAACGAAAAACCAATACAAAAAGCGCACAAAATGCACTAGACAAACGATTGTCTGGAGAGTATTAAAAATATTTCTTCTTGACAAGCATATCTTCGATAGCCCAAATTAACGTGCATTGATTGAGGGGTGCGGCCGAATAGGTTCGCAAACGAACGATTTTCTTAGCCCCTTCGCGATCTACTCGAGGATGCTGGGTTGGCTTCTTAGCCGGATTCCAGTATATGCAGATCGCGACGCGAACGGCGGTTCCGCCGCGCGTTACGGAGTGGTCCGGTGCTAGTGGTTGTTTTGGGAATGCTCGGTCCATTTTCGTACGTCGGCTAGGAGGCGGTATGCGCGTCACTTTAAGTCTCTCGAGACTTCTTCTTTTTGTTCTCTTCTTCCTTGGTACGGCAGCGACCACTTTCGCGCAGTCCGATCGAGGCACCATTGCTGGTACGGTTTTGGATTCCAGCGGTGGCGCCGTCGAGGGCGCCCAGGTGACGGCGACCGGTGAGCAAACGGGAAATGTCTATACTGCGACGACCGGCCCGACCGGCGGCTTCCGCATCGGGGACGTCCGCATCGGCATTTACCGCGTTACGGTCGCGACCCCAAGCTTCAAGACCGCAGAGAAGACAGGAGTAGTCGTGCAGGTCAACTCGGTCTCCTCGCTCGAGTACACGTTGCAACCTGGAGACGTAAAGGAGACCACGACGGTCATCGCGGATGCTCCGTCACTGCAGACCGAAAATTCCGAGATCGGCACGGTCGTCAGCACTCGCCAAATTCAGGATTTGCCTTTAGCACTGAATGCAAACGGGCAGAGCTTCCTGCGGTCCGTGCAGTCATTCGTGTTCCTGACGCCCGGTACGGCAGGTCCGGGCACGAACAGCGATTCGTCTTCTTCCGGAATTTTTGAGTCGAAAATCGCTGGTGGACAAAACTTCAGCACCGAAGTCTTGCTCGACGGGGCAAGCACCGCCCGGCCGGATAGCGGGTCGGCGTTCGATCAGAATGCTCCATCCGTCGAAGCGATCAGCGAATTCAAAGTCTCAACCTCGACGTACTCCTCCGCTTACGGCCGGACTTCCGGTGGCGTTCAGAGCTTCTCCACGAAATCAGGCACCAATGCCTATCATGGAACGGCATTTGATCTACTGCGCAACGATAAACTCAACGCCAATTCGTGGACCAACAATTTTCATGGGGCACCAAAGCCGCGGGATCATCAAAACGATTTTGGCGGCAGCCTCGGCGGGCCAGTGCGGATTCCTAAGCTTTACAACGGCCACGACAAAACATTCTTCTTCTTCTCGTATGAACAATACCGGAATAATCAGGGCACGTCGAATGTCACCACGCTGCCAACCGATGCTGAACGCGCGGGCGATTTCTCGGCGCTACTGGGAGGGCCAACGGGGGCAATCAATCCCTGCGATAATTCTCCCGTCTTGACCGGCCAGATTTTTGACCCTTCCACTACGAAAACGGTCAATGGCACACAATGCCGCACGGCGTTTCCCGGCAACAAAATCACTACGCCACTGAGCTCTGTCGCGCAGAACGTCTTGAGCTTTCTCGACGTGCATCCCAATCTTCCGGGTCAGCAGAATGGGCTGGTCAACAACTTTCTCTTTACAGCGAGCAAGCCTATCCGGGACACGACGATGACCTTCCGGATTGACCAGAACTGGGGAACCCGCAACAAGTTCTTCTTTTCCTATAGCAGTCGCGACCAGGAAGTTCTGAACGGGACGCCGGCCATTCCTCCGCCTATGGACCCCAACTTTTTCAATTCCAACTTCACGCACTACACCCGCTTCGGCTGGGACCGCACCATCGGCTCCACAATGGTCAACCACTTCAATATCGGCCTCAATCGGCTCAACAATTTCAGCAAAGGCGAGAGCGTTACGGGGCCGGAGTGGAATTCTGTCCTTGGCATTACCGGCGCCAGCGGCCCTGTCTTCCCGCAATTCAGTTTTCAAGGCAGCCCGCTCTCCATTGGCTATCAAGGGTTTAGCACGGCTAACGCTGATGGCAATCTTCCGAATGGCCTGATTGTTGCCGACGGTTTCGCATGGGTGAAAGGCCGGCACACGCTCAACTTTGGATTCGACTGGAGATCCTACCAGTTTTCCCGCCTGAGTCTGGCGAATCAATCTCCCAGCTATACGTTCCAAAATTTTCAGACCGCCTACACTCCGAACAACAGCCAAACGGGCGACCCGTTTGCCAGTTTCCTGATTGGAGTCCCTCACGAGGAATCCCTGCAAGTGAACTCCGTGTTTCCGCGCTGGGCCTCGAACTATTATGCCGGTTACGTTCAGGATGATTTCAAGTTTCGCAAGAATCTGACGCTGAACCTCGGGTTGCGTTATGAAGTGGAAACTCCGCGACACGAAGCTCACGACGCGCAGTCCGTTCTCGATTTGACGGCCAACAATCCCGGAACACCGGGAACTCCCGGCGCGATGATCTACGGGAGTGGTGCCTCTGGGGCCGACACTTATTACAGGAACATTGGGCCGCGCGTCGGCTTTGCCTACGCCCCTTCCAAGCTCTTCGGATGGTTCGATAACACCGTGTTGCGGGGCGGATATAGCATTTATTATGCCGCGCTAAGCTACTCAGATTTCGGCAACAATCTGACAAGCGGCACGTCTGCCCGGCCGGATTTCGTTTCGCCGGACAAGTTCACTCCAGTGCAGGCGCTTGATCAGGGTTTTCCGAGCTTCCCTCCACCGTCCAACGCCCAGGACCCCACTTTGAACAACGGGAAGTTCCCAGACTATGTGGCTCCTGATTATGGACGGCCCGGTATGGTTCAGAACTGGAGCCTTGAAGTACAGCACCAGTTGGCAACGGATCTGATTCTCAGCGTCGCATATGTCGGATCGCATTCGACGCGGCTGCATTCAAACCTTGCACAGATCAACACTATTAATCCGCAATTTCTTTCCCTCGGCACCAAGCTGAACGATCCTGTGCTCAGCGCCGCGGGGCAGGCTACCTTGGCAAGCTTGGGCGTGACCGTACCCTCCTGGTTCGAGCCGCTGTATGGTCCGTCGGGAAATGACCTGGTGGGCCAGTTGCTGAGGCCGCACCCAAATTTCCAGAGCATCGGCACCAATTGCTGCCTGGAAAATCTCGGGCAGTCCACCTACAACGCGCTCCAGATGAAACTCGAGCGACGCTTCCGCAACGGGCTGAACATTCTCGCTTCCTATACGTACTCCAAAACTCTGACCGATGCCGACAGCAGCTTTCCGACGTTCACGGGGTTTAACTCCAATGTCTTCGGTGCACAGAACCCCTACAATTTGAAAGCCGAAAAGAGCGTGAGCTTCCAAGACATTCCTCACACCTTCGTGCTCAGCTACCTCTATGAACTCCCGGCTGGCCCTGGCAAGAAGTACTTCAATCATGGAGTCGGCAGCAAGGTTCTCGGTGGTTGGCAAGTGAGCGGGGTGCATCGCTATCAGAACGGCTCGCCGCTGGTCATCAACGAGTTCGCAACTTCTCCGAACTTCACGGGCGGCAACTACCGATTCAGCATTATCCCCGGCGCGCCCCTCATCAGCCCGAACGCATCGTCGTTCAATGCCTTCGGCGCGGACAGCGGCTGCAAAGCGAATACCAACGGGACATTCACTGCCAGAAGCACAAATAATTTCTTCAATTGCGCGGCTCTCCTGGACCCGAACGCATCGGCAACCCTGGTTGCCCAACAAGGCTATGTCTTCGGAAATTTGCCGGTGGCGTTCAGCAACATTCGCAGCCCGGGCTACATCAACGAGGACTTCGCGATCATAAAACGCACTTACATCACGGAAGGGCAGAGCATCATCTTCAAACTGGACATTCCCAACGCCTTCAATCGCCATGTGTTTGGTGGAATCGACGGCAATCCCACCAGCAGCACGTTTGGTGTGCCCGGCGGCGGAAACCACAGCGTACTCAATGCGGCTCGGCAGCTTCAGATCACCTTGCGGTACCAGTTCTGAAACGCGAGTTGCGTGGCGAATGAAATTCCTCCTGCGTTCCATCTTCGCGCAGGAGGAATTTCATTCGACGAGCGCTTCGCACATCGCTGAAACCCGGTATAGACTTTCATCGTGAGCGCGAAATTGCATGTAAGGAGCAGCCGGGTTCCCCTAGCGGGTTTATCCGTAGCGGCGCTCGTCCTCTGTGCGATTACGCCATCCCATGCTCAGGTCGAACCGGAGACGTCGGCAAAATTCCGCGAAGCTTCCGAGGCGATGCGGAGCGGAGACTTAGAATCCGCGGGTGATGGGTTTCTAGCGGTTGTGAGGGCGGCTCCATCGTTTGCCGAAGCCCATTTCAACCTTGGGCTTGTTCGCGAAGAACAAGGGCGTCTTGACGAGGCCGTCGCCAGCTTCGAGAAGGCACTTACCCTGAAGCCCCGCCTACATGGCGCAAATCTGTTTCTCGGCGTCGCCCGGTACAAGCAGAATCACTTCGATCAGGCGCTTGCTGCGGTGCGCAAGGAGACTGCCGCGTATCCAAAAGATGCGGCGGCCTGGATGTGGGAAGGCGTCATTCAATTGGCCATGGATCGCCCCGAAGACGCCGCCGCGTCGCTCGATAAGGCAGCAAGCCTGGCACCCGATAACGTGGATGTGTTGTATCACCGCGGGCAGGCGCACTTGCTTGTTTCCAAAAACAGCTACGGAAGAATGTTTAAGGCGGACCCCAAATCGTGGCGGGTTCGGCAGGTGCTGGCCGAGGCCAATGCGGATGCGGAACGCCATTTGGACGCCATCGCTGAGTATCAGGAAGCAATCAAGCTGGCTCCCACACAACCAGGTTTGCATGAAGAACTCGGATCGGAATTCCGCAACGCCGGCAAACCTCAGGAAGCGGAAGCAGCGTTCGAGCGCGAGCTGGAAATTGATCCGTACAACGTACTGGCGCGCTATAAGCTGGGCGTTCTGGCGATTGAGCGGAACGACGGGGCACGGGCTAAAGAGTTAATTGAAGCGGCGCTGCGGCAAAAACCTGGTCTGCGGCACTCCGATTACAATTTGGGCCGCGCGGAAATGCTTTTGAATCAAGACGAGAGCGCTTTGAAGCATTTGCTGCAGGCAACTACCACGGAGACAGATCCGGAAGTCCTAGAGCAGTCCTGGTTTCAACTTGGCATTGTCTATCGCCGGCTGCGCCGCATGACCGAAGCGCAACAAGCGATTGCGACCTTTCAAAGGCTGAAGAGTGAAGAAGCGGAGAAATCGCAGGAGCAATTGAAGAGATTCAAAGTGCAGCAGGATCCGGAAGTCGCGCAGCCAACCGACACGGGCTCGAAACCGGAATAATCCTGCCTTATGCGTGGAGGAACCTTTGAAGAATCGTCCCAATGCTTTGCGCTCTTTCTTTGTTGTGTGCGTCGCCCTTGCGCTACAAACCAAGGCATCAGCCTCGCCGCAGAAACCCCCTGGAACGCAAATTGAAGTTGTGGAGTCGCTCGAGAATCAGTCGCCAGTCTTGGTCAGCAAACCAGCGGTGCAATTTGGAAAGGCCCGTTCCACCACGCTTACCATCCGAGTGGATGAATCCGTTCAATACCAAACCATAGACGGCTTCGGCGCGTCGCTGACGGATTCATCGGCGTGGCTGTTCGACCGAAAACTGACTAAGGAGCAGCGGAAAGAATTGCTGGAAACGTTGTTTGACGCGAAAAAGGGGATTGGGTTGAGTGTCCTAAGACAGCCCATGGGTGCGAGCGATTTTGCGCTGGCAGATTACAGCTACGACGACGTGGCAGTTGGGGAGAAGGATGCACAGCTGGCGAAATTTTCGATTGAGCACGATCGCGCGTACATCATTCCTTTACTCAAAGAAGCGATGGCGTTGAATCCGAATCTGAAGATTATTGCCTCTCCGTGGAGTCCGCCTGGATGGATGAAGACTTCGCAGTCCATGATTCAAGGGGCTCTGCTTCCCGAGGCATATCCGGCGTTTGCGAATTACTTTGTGAGGTTTATCAAGGCCTACGCGGATGCGGGCGTTCCAATCTACGCCATCACCATGCAGAACGAACCGCTCCACATTCCCGGCAATTATCCGGGGATGGGAATGACGGCCATCGAGCAGACTGCATTCCTGCGCGACCATCTTGGACCCGCGCTCAAGGATGCCGGGCTCACGACCAAAGTCTTCGTCTTCGATCATAACTGGGACCTGATTGAATATCCGATTCAAGTGCTGAGCGATCCGAAAGCTGCTGCGTACGCAGCCGGCACGGCGACGCATTGTTACGGCGGGGTAGCAACCGCTCAGATGGAGTTGCACGAGCGCTTTCCGGAGAAAGAGATCTGGATGACGGAGTGTTCTGGCGGCGAATGGCAAAAGGGGAATCTGCTCGAACAGCAGGTGCGATTGATCATTAACTCGACGCGCAACTGGGCGAAGACGGTGGTCTTGTGGAATCTCGCTCTCGATCAGAATCACGAGCCATATCTTGGAGGATGCACCACTTGCCGTGGGGTTGTCACCGTGAATCACTCTGCTTCTCCAACACAGGTAGTGCGCACCGTGGACTTTACGGCACTAGCGCACGTCAGCAAATTCTTGAGGCCGGGCGTGCGCCGCATCGCTTCGAACTCCTTTGACCAGGGCAGCCTGGAAGACGTTGCGTTTCAAAACCCGGATGGTTCCGTTGTTCTCCTGGTGCTCAATGGCAGCGGCTCGCCTCTCCCGTTCAACATCGCGTGGAGAGGAGAATTCGCATCCTATAAATTGCCCGCCGGCGCTGTGGCGACGTTTTGCTGGCCGGCGTCCACAACAAAATGATGGAAGCGTGGACTTCCGGCGGACGCATTAACGGACGACGACAACTTGCCTAAATCCTTCGTATTTTCTAACCGCTGTGCTGTAGCGTTGAACGCGCTGTGTGTTTTGTTATTGGGAATGGCAGCTTTTGCGCAGGAGAAACAACTGGCCGCGCATCGTTCGACAAATCAGGCGGGGAAGTTTGTTGATATTACGCGGGCGAGCGGAATCGATTTTCAATATCAAGCGTCGCACACATCGAAGAAATATCTTTTGGAAACAATGGGGCCGGGCGTTGCATTGTTTGACTATGACAATGACGGACGGTTGGACATCTTCGTCGTCAATGGTGCACCACTGTCTGATCCGATGCGTAAGGGCGCCATTCCGCAGAAGACGGGCCCAAAATATTGGAATCGTCTCTACCATCAGAAAAAAGATGGAACCTTCGAGGATGTGACGGAGAAGGCCGGCTTACAGGGCGCCGGTTACGGCATGGGTGTGGCTGTCGGAGATTATGACAACGACGGATTCGAAGATTTATACGTCACTGCATATGGCGGCAACAAGCTCTATCACAATAATGGAGATGGAACTTTCACCGACGTGACCGAAAAGGCGGGCGTTGCGGGAAGTGGATGGTCCACGAGCGCGATTTGGGTGGACCTGGACAATGACGGATTGCTTGATCTTGTCGTACTTCGATATTTGCAATGGGACTTCGACGACGTTTGGTGCGGCGAGCACAAGGAAGGCTACCGCGCTTATTGCCATCCAGATTACTTCAAACCGATTGCGCCACTCGTGTATCACAACGATGGCAACGGACATTTTACCGAAGTAGCCGAAAAAATGGGTCTCGCAAAGCCCGGCAAGGGCTTGGGCATTGCGATCGCGGACTATGATCGAGATGGAAAAGTGGATTTATTTGTCGCTAACGACTCGACGCTCGAGTTTCTCTACCACAACAGGGGCGACGGAACGTTTGAAGAGATGGGGCTGCTCTCACAGGTTGCGGTAGACGGAGACGGCCGGACGTATGCGGGAATGGGCGTGGACTTTGCCGATTACAACAATGACGGCTTGCCGGATATTGTTGTCACTAATCTTGCCAATCAACGTTATGCGCTCTACAAGAACGATGGTGACGGATTATTTTCTTACGTCACGATTACGTCGGGACTCGGGCAGATGTCTATGCAGCACTCCGGCTGGGGCGTCCGATTCTTCGATTTCGACAATGATGGGTGGAAGGATTTGTTGATCGTGCAGGGGCACGACCTCGATACGGTCGAACTGACATCACCTAATCTTCGCTATCGTGAGCCGATGATTCTGGCGCGTAATACGGGGACAGGTTTTGTGGATGAGTCGGCGGACTCTGGGAGTGTTTTTCAACAACCGTGGGTCGCGCGCGGGCTCGCGATAGGCGATATTGACAATGATGGCCGTGTGGATGCGGTTGTCACCACAAACGACGACGGGCTTCATGTTTTGCGCAACGAGACAACAACGTCGAATCATTGGCTAACTCTGAAACTCGTTGGGCACAAGAGTAATCGCGATGCAATTGGTGCCGAGGTGCGAATGAAGACATCGGCGGGCTTACAAGTGCAGACTGTTTCCACCGGCGGCAGTTATCTTTCATCGAGCGACAAACGCGTCCACTTTGGTCTGGGCACAGATACAAAAGGTGCGAGCATCGAGATTCATTGGCCGAGCGGGATTGTGCAAACACTCCGTGACGTCTCCGTGGATCAGATCGTTCAAATCGATGAACCTCTGACAAGTCAGAACGGAAAGGATTCCCCAAAGTGAGCGTGAGCACAGCGCATCCGTCTCTTATTGGTTTGGGGAGGTTTCTGGCCCGCTCGCGTTGGCTCGCCGTTTGTTTCGCACTTTTCTGTAGTGCCCCTGCCATGGCGCAAACCTCGGGAACGACTCAATCTCAGCAGCCACAACCGACTCCTTCCTCAGGTGTGTCCACCGGGGCTGCTCATGCACCCGTCAAGGATTCCAAATCACGCCCGATCACTGCCGGAGGTTTCGTTGACGGGGCTCCGGTTGTGTTCATTGATATCGCAAAGCAGGCGGGGCTTACTAAATTTCGTCATCGGTCCGGTAATCCGGAAAAAAACACAATCATCGAGACTCCTGGCTCGGGAGTTGCGCTGCTGGACTACGACAATGACGGCTGGCTCGACATATACATTTTGAACGGCTCAACGGTACCGGCATTGCTGGGCAAGGAACCCGCTCCTCGGGCGATGCTTTTTCACAATAACCACGACGGAACATTCACAGACGTCACGGACAAAGCAGGTGTCGCCAATGAACGGTGGGGATTTGGCGTGGCGGTAGGAGACTACGACAACGACGGCTGGCCCGATATTTACGTGTCTAATTTCGGGAAGAATCGCCTCTACCACAACAATCATGACGGCACTTTCACTGATGTGGCGGAAAAAGCTGGCGTCACTCTTGGAGGCTGGTCTGCTGGCGCCACATGGGGCGATTACGACCACGATGGACTGCTCGATCTCTTCGTCCCGGGTTACGTCAAGTACGATCCCGATCATCCGCCTGAGTCGCGTCCAGGCCCGGCCAGCGACTGTCAATTCCGCGGCATAAAAGTTATGTGCGGACCGCGTGGACTTCCCGGAGAGCGCGATCACCTCTTTCACAACAACGGCGACGGCACCTTCACCGACGTCAGTGAAAGGGCCGGTGTCTCCGATCCCCACGCCTACTATGGCCTCGCTTCCGTATTCGTCGATGTTGACGACGACGGTTGGGTTGATCTTCTTGTCGCCAACGATTCCACACCGAACTATCTTTACAAGAACCGTCATGACGGAACATTTGAAGACGTAAGCTATCTGTCGGGCTTTGCGTTGAGCGAGGACGGTCGCGAGCAGGCTTCCATGGGCATCGCGGTCGGTGATTTCAATCGCGATGGTAAAGTGGATTTCTACGTCACATCTTTTTCAGACGATTACAACACTCTATATATTAACGATGGCGATGGAAACTTTACGGACAAGACGTATCCGGCGGGTCTCGGCGACCCAACCATTCCGTTTCTGGGTTGGGGCGTCGTTGCGCTGGATTTTGATAATGATGCTCTGACGGATCTTTTCGTCGCCAATGGGCACGTCTATCCCGCTGTTGACCAGCAGGATTGGGGCACGACCTGGTTGCAGCGCCCGCAGCTATTTCGCAATCTTGACGGGAAGAAATTCGCAGAGGTACCGCCATCCACGGGGAGCGGGCTGGCGGAATTGCTGGCGGGGCGGGGTGCAGCCGTCGGTGATCTCTTCAACGACGGTCATCTGGATGTTGTCATTAACAATATGGACTCCAGTCCCGCACTGCTACGAAATGTGGTGAAGAATAACAATCACTGGATTGCCCTTCGCTTGATCGGCGGGCCAAAAAGTCCGCGTGACGCAATCGGCGCGAAAGTCTTTGTGACGACAGGAGCTATTCGTCAGCGTGCGGACGTTTTTTCTGGCGGCAGTTACGGTTCCAGTTCCGATCAGCGAGTTCATTTTGGTTTGGGCCAGAGCCATAAGATCGACAAGATCGAAATTCATTGGCCAAGCGGTTTGAAGCAGGAACTTACTGCTCCGTCAGTCGACCGAATTTTTACAGTGGTTGAGGGGAAGGGCATTGTGCCCTGAGGACAGTGCAATACACTCTTTGACCTGAGCCATGCGATTCACCATTGCGTTGATTTCGATCTTCTTATTGGGTGCAAACTCTCGCACTGCACTTACTCGCGAGCTTCGATCGCAGCAAAACGCAAGCGCGGAAAAGTTGCCGTCAGATCCTGAGCTTGCCAAAGCGAGGGAGCTAGTCGAAAGGGTAGAGCTCGATGCGGCCGAAGGCGCGGCGCGTCAGTATATCGTGCGGCATCCGCAATCGCCCGAAGGTCATTTTCTACTTGGATTCATTTACTTCCGGCAGGTTCAGTCACAAGCCCGTTCAAGTGGAATGTATCTGGCTCCGGGTGAGCTTCCTTCGAGCGCCATTGATGCGGGTGCGCGCGATGCAAAAGTTCGCGCTTCGCTTGCCGCTTTTACGGAGGGCGGCAAATTTGGACGGCCTTCCGCCTTCGATTTGAAGATTGTATCGTTGGACTACGTTCTCCTTGCAGATTATTCCAGCGCCGATAAATGGTTGACGCTCTCTCTTCAGTGGGATCCTAGCGACGTGGAAGCCTGGTATTACTTAGGGAGAACAAAGTACAACGAGACCCGCTTCGAAGAAGCAATCCAAGCTTTCCAGAAATGCCTCGATCTTCGTCCTAACTTCGTGCTTGCCGCTGACGGCTTGGGGCTTTCCCATGCAGGCCTCGGGCACACCGCGGATGCAATATCATCTCTGCGGAGAGCGATAACCATGCAGGTGAGCTTCGCCCAAAAGACTCCCGAGCCATACATTGATCTGGGTGATCTGCTGAACCAACAGGCTCGTTTCGAGGAGGCGTTATCTTTTTTGCAGCAAGCTGTGGCGATTGCTCCGCGAAACATCAGGGCGCACGAAGTGCTTGGTAAAACCTACTTGAACCTGAACCGCTTCGCGGAAGCGCAACACGAATTGGAAGCGGCGGTTTCTATTGACCCTGACTTACCGGCGCTCCATTATTTGCTGGGGCAGATTTACCGAAAAGAAGGACAACTTAGCAAAGCAAAATTGGAGATGGAGCGATTCCAATCGCTCAAGGCCAAGGAAACTCCGCCAAAACCTGGAATGCAGTAGCCGAGCCTGACTGCGACTGCGTCCAATTGTGCGTGCCAGTTCGCCGGTGTACTTCGGTTTTCTCGCCATCCATTTCTCATCTGCCCACACCACTTGATCACTTCATCGGGCAATGACCTCATCCTACGCGGCTTGATGCGGAAAAAATCAAAAGTCTCTTCGATTGCTCGCTGACCACAACGGAGGTTGCTCAACGCCCCGGCTCAATTTCCGTAACTTAATGTTTTGTTCACCCACATCGTTGTTTCTTTCGGAAACTCTAACCCCATCGCAAATCGCCCGTCTGCGAGCGTCTGGCAATAAATCACGCGGGCCTGCGTTTGTAAATCTCCATCCGCGGAATTAATCAGCAGTCGTTCATTCAACTCTCGGGGGCGACTCGCCAGAACTCGTATGCCCAAGGAACATACATTTTCGGTGATTGTCCGCTCGGCCGCAGTTGGCTCCTGCTCCTGGAGACTGCAAATCCGCACCGGGATCGCCAGTCTCGTTCGTTTCTCAAGGCGTCCAGAGCGCATCGGCATTTGATGACTCCCTTTCCAAACCTCCTTCGGTACCGTCGCGCTGGGCTGGGGGAGCTGAAAGACCGCAGGAATTAATGTAATGTGTTGCAATGCATCGGCAAGAGTCCTTTATAGGCCGCGTCGCCTAAGCTCGCGTTGCCCACGACTCTCCGGAATGCCAATCTACTCTCCGACGCCCGACAAATCTAGTGTCTCGTCTGTTTCTGGTACAGTGAAAACATCAACACCTGCCGCAATTCCTCGTAGGTGAAGTAGATCTCTTCTTCATCTCCGGCGCGTTCCAAGCGGCCCAATCCGGATTCTTCGGAAATGCGCCGGAGTTCCGCCTCCGGAATGCCAAGCAGATGCGAAGCTCTTGCTTGCGTAACGAATCTCGGAACATCACTAATCATGCTCCCGCCCTTTCCGCCCTATGTCTCTGGCCTCGTCTTTGACTGGCTTCTTCGTGGTTCTCAGAATGTTCGTGCTCTGCGCGTTGTCCATTTGCTCGAACCTTCGTGATCTTGAAGTGGCCCACCTCCGTATCAGTGCTGTTCGGTGTTTCGGGGTGATTGTGGAGGTGGGGCCCTGTCTACGGAGGCGGGCCAACCTCCTGCACGCAACATAGCTCTTTGGCAAAGAAACTCAATCCGGTGAATCACCCAATTTCAGCAAGGGAAATTACCCTAACCATCGAGGTGATGAGCCCCGGTGGTCGACCAATCCCGATCAAACCGTGCCGAATAGTGCCGAACCGCCAAGTCTTTCTGTACCTGAATTTGTAACTATGGCGTTTCCACTTGTTCCAAAGAAACGTACCGCAACTGGTTTGCAATGAATGTCTTGCGGGAAACAGAATTTCATGGATTTCAATAAGGCATGGAAAGTGGTTCGGGACCGAGAGGTCGGTGGCTTAAATCCCGCTGGTCCCGGCCATCCTTTACAACGCAATTCTTCCCAATTTGCCCCGCCCTCCAGACACTAGCGATTACTCTTTGCCGAGGAAGGCGTAACGGCACAGAAAAAGTGCGGAAAGAACCCAAATGAGTGGGCTGATTTCGCGGTACTTGCCCGAGCCTACTTTCAAGAAAGTGAAGGAAAGCAGGCCGAGGCTCAATCCTGTGGCGATGCTGAACGTCAAAGGCGTAGCGACAATTGTGAGGAAGGCGGGGAAGGCTTCGGTGAAGTCATTCCATTGCACTCGTGCAACCGAGCCGCACATGAGCGCACCGACGAGGACCAGAGCAGGCGCAGTGGCGTAAGAGGGAACCGCGGCGACGAGCGGCGCACAAAATGCAGCAGCAAGAAATAGTGCGGCGATGACGATGTTGCCGAGTCCGGTGCGGCCTCCGGCGGCGACTCCCGCCGCGCTTTCGATGTAGCTGGTGACAGTGGACGTGCCGGTCAATGCGCCGGCAATGGTGCCGAACGCGTCCGCAAGAAGTGCTCGACTGGCGCGGGGGAGTTTGCCGTCGCGAAGAAAGCCACCTTGTTCACACACGCCGACGAGTGTGCCAACGTTATCGAAGAGATCCACGAAGAAGAAAACGAAGATGAGTTCGGCTAGGCCAAGTTTTGCCGCCGAATGAAAATCCAGTTTCAAAAAAGTTCCGGAAGGATGAGGCCAGGAAAACATGTGTTCGGGCCACTGCGAGAGACCTAAAGGAATGCCAGCAACCGCGATGACCAGAATTCCGAGCAAAATCGCTCCGGTTACTTTGCGCGCCATGAGAACGGCGATGAGCAGCAGCCCGGCGGCGGCGAGAAGCACTTCCCGGTCACCGATATGGCCCAGACCGACGAATGTGTCTGGATTGGCGACGATTATTTTTGCGTTGCGTAGGCCGATGAAGGCGATGAAGAGTCCGATGCCGGCGGCGGTGCCGTGTTTCAGGCAATCGGGAATGTCGTTGACGATGTGCTCGCGGATTTTGGTGAGTGTGAGGAGCAGGAAAACCAGGCCGGAGAGAAACACGACGCCGAGCGCGGTTTGCCAGGGAATGCCGCGTCCAATGACGACGGAATAGGTGAAGTACGCGTTCAGGGACATTCCCGGCGCGAGGGCGATGGGGTAATTGGCCCACAAACCCATTACGAGAGTTGCGAGCGCCGCCGAGATACACGTCGCAAAGAGGACGCCGTCCGCGGGCATTCCGGCCTCGGAAAGAATGCGCGGGTTTACGACGACCACATAGGCCATCGCCATGAATGTGGTTAGACCCGCGAGCAGTTCGCGGCGAACCGTTGTGCTATTTTCCTGAAGCTGGAAGAATTCCTGGAGCACAGAGCGTCGCCTTAGGCGGTTGGCTCTGCGCCGATATCTTCGTTCCAGATGCCGGGATTGGCTTGAATGTAATCGGATAGAAGCGAGAAGCACTCGTTGGAATTGAGATCAATCACTTCAATGCCGAGCGAACGAAGCCAGTCCATGCCGCCTCTAAAGTTGCGGCTTTCCCCGACAACGACCGTTCGAAATGCAAATTGACGAACGAGGCCGCTGCAATACCAGCAGGGAGCGAGCGTGGTGACCATAATGAGGTTGCGATAATTGCGCTGGCGGCCGGCGTTGCGAAAAGCGTCTGTCTCGCCGTGAAGGGAGGGATCGCCAAGCTGGACGCGGCGGTTGTGGCCCGCACCGATGAGTATTCCTTCAACACTGAAAATTGCGGCGCCGATGGGTATGCCGCCTTCGGCGAGGCCTTTACGGGCTTGCGCGATGGCGACGGCGAGGAGTGATGAATAATCGAGGGACACGTTCATGCGGGCATTATACCGGGAGCGCAAGAAACACGAAGATGCAATATCCATGAAATAGGTCACAAGAGGCGTTTGCAAAACGGGTTGTGCTAGGCTGTCGAAAATGAGCTTGCACGCATTCCGATCGAATCGAGTCGTTACGCCGGAGGGTGAGCGGCCCGCGACGATTCTCGTTGAAGGCGAAACGATACGCGGAGTTGTTTCGCACGGAGAAATTCCTGCAAATATTTCAGTGAAAGATTTCGGTGAGATGGCGATTTTGCCCGGGCTGGTGGATTCGCACGTTCACGTGAACGAACCGGGGCGCACGGAGTGGGAAGGATTCGAAACCGCGACACGGGCGGCGGCGGCGGGAGGGTACACGCTGATTGTGGACATGCCGCTGAATTGCCTGCCCGCGACGACGACGGTGGCGGCGCTAGAACAGAAACGGGCATGCGCTAGGCCCTCAAGTCGCGTGGATTGGGCGCTTTGGGGCGGGGTCGAGAGTAACAACCAAGATCATATTGCCGCTTTGGCGAAGGCGGGAGTTCCGGGGTTCAAATGTTTTCTCGTTGATCCCGGAATTGACGGTTTTACGATGGCATCCGAGCAGGAACTTCGCGCTGCGTTGCCGCATGTCGCCAAAACAGGGCTTCCGCTACTGGTGCATGCGGAGTTGGGCGGACCAATCGAAGCGGCTTCGCGCGGGCTTGTGAACACGGATTGGCGGCGCTACGAGACGTATTTGCGATCGCGCCCTGATGAAGCGGAACTCGTAGCGATTGAACTGCTACTCACGCTTTGCCGCGAATATCGCTTCCGGTTGCACGTTGTGCATCTTGCGACGAGCAAAGCGCTCGATTTGTTGCGAGCGGCGAAATCGGAAGGGCTAGCGGTTACTGTTGAGACGTGTCCGCATTACTTGTTCTTTTCGGCTGAACGGATTCCGGAAGGCGCGACGCTATTCAAATGCGCGCCGCCGATTCGAACGTATGAAAATCGCGAAAAATTATGGCAGGGACTGCGAGAGGGATTGATTGAGCTCGTAGCGACCGACCACTCGCCTTGCCCTCCGAAAATGAAAAAGCTCGATGAAGGGAATTTCCGCACGGCATGGGGAGGAGTCGCAAGCCTTTCCGTTGCGTTGCCCGTGATGTGGACGGAAGCAAAGAAGCGCGGCTTCTCGCTGGAAGATATTGCGCTCTGGATGGGGGAAGGGCCCGCCAAGCTGGCCGGTTTTCATAAACGAAAAGGAAAAATCGAAGCAGGGTATGACGCGGATTTCGTAGTGTTCGACCCTGAAACGGAATTTGTGTTGGGTGCGGAACGACTGCACTATCGTCACCGTATTTCCCCTTATTTGGGCGCGAAGCTGGCCGGAATCGTCAAAGCGACATACCTGCGCGGCCAATGCGTTTTTTCAGGAGGTAAGTTTCCGGGCGAGCCGTCGGGCAAAGAATATCGCTTTTAGCCGCTCTATTTGCCCTAGCAATAATTCAGCATTCAAAACACCGGCTCATTCGTTCACAATACGCGGTGGAAATCGACCGTTCTGAGTAAGGGTGACGCTGGCCTTGACGGAAAATCACATCATCGGAGCATCGGTTCCGCGCAAGGAAGGGCGAGACAAAGTTACGGGCCGCGCGCGGTACGTGGACGACATGTCATTGCCCGAGATGATTTATGGCGCGACGGTTCGTAGCAACATCCCGCGAGGCACGATCCGCAAGATTTCGTTCGGATCGGGCATTGCCTGGGGCGAATTTGTAATTGTCAGCGCCAAAGACATCCCCGGGCGAAATTGTATCGCGCTTATTTTGGACGACCAGCCGTGTCTCGCCGATGGCGTGGTCAATCATCCGGAGGAGCCGATTCTGCTGCTGGCGCATCCGGACCAGCACCTTTTGCGAAAAGCGGTGGATGCGGTTTCCATTGAATACGATGAGATGCCAGCTTTGCTCACGATGGAAGAAAGCGAACGGCAAACCGAAATCATTTGGGGCACGGATAACGTTTTCAAGAGCTACCTGGTTGAAAAAGGCGAAGCGGATTCCATTTGGGAAGGCGCCACGCACATCATCGAGGGGGAATACTTCACGGGCGCGCAGGAGCAGTTGTACATCGAAAATAATGGAGTCATCGCGTCGTTTAACTCAGAAGCAGGAGTCACGGTGTGGGGCTCGCTGCAGTGTCCTTACTACGTGAACAAGGCGATGATGGTGCTTTTCGGTTTGCCTGAGGAACAAATTCGCGTGGTGCAGATGGAAACCGGCGGTGCATTTGGCGGCAAGGAAGAATATCCCTCGATGATTGCGGGACACGCGGCCTTGCTGGCGATGAAATCCGGGAGGCCAGTGAAAATTATTTATGACCGCGCGGAGGACATGGTCGCGACGACCAAGCGGCATCCGTCGAGAACGCGGCATCGCACTGCCGTGGATGCGAATGGGAAAATTCTTGGAGGTGAAATTGAATTTGTGCTGGACGGCGGAGCTTACGCGACGCTTTCGTCCGTTGTGCTCTCGCGTGGAACAATTCATGCGGGCGGTCCCTATTATTGGCCAAGCGTCAGGATTCGTGCAAAAGCCGTAGCTACGAACGCTCCGCCACACGGCGCGTTTCGCGGATTTGGCGCGCCGCAGAGCCTTTTCGCAATGGAACGGCACATGGACCGCATCGCGCAAGTGGTGGGCGTCACGCCGGTGGAAATTCGAAAGCGAAATTTTCTGAAACCAGGAATGACGACGACGACCGAACAGGCAGTGCGCGAACAGATTGATCTGTGCCATTTGCTTGACCGCGCGCTAGAGCTTTCGCGCTATCAAGAAAAAAGAGAGCGCTTTGAAATTTCCAACAAAAACGAAAAGCTCAGGAAAGGAATGGGAATCGCGGCATTTTTGCACGGCGCTGGATTTACGGGGTCCGGTGAGCGCTATTTAAGTTCCGTTGTCGGTGTCGAGGGGCTCGCGGATGGTTCTGTGCGCGTGCTCGTCTCCAGCACGGAATTTGGGCAGGGAACCAATACCGTGCTTTGCCAGGTAGCAGCGGAAGAACTCGGAATTCCGTACGAGAACATCTCGATCGCGCAACCGGACACGACTACAGTTCCCAATAGTGGACCGACGGTTGCTTCGCGCACCGCGATGATTGTCGGCAAGCTGGTGCAATCAGCTGCCAGGGGAGTTAAACAAACGCTTGTGGCATCTGGATTGTTGAGCGCGACCTACACCCCGGAGCAATTCAGCGCTGCGTGCCAAAACTGTGTTTCGGCGCGCGGGCCACTCAGATCCTATTCGCGTTACGATGCGCCACCCGGAGTCTTTTGGGACGACGCTAAGTATCGCGGCGAAGCGTACGCGGCGTTTGCGTGGGCCGTATACATCGCGGAAGTCACGGTTGATCCCGCAACGTACAGTGTGACCGTGGATGATTTTGTCGCGCTGCAGGAAATCGGAAAAGTCTTGCATCCGCTTCTCGCGGAAGGACAAATCACGGGCGGGGTAGCGCAGGCAATCGGCTTTGCGCTCTATGAGAAAGTTGTCTGGCGGGACGGCCGGATGTCGAACAATCAAATGACCAATTACATTATGCCGACTTCGGTTGATTTGCCTCCGATCCGCGTGTTTTTTGAAGAGATGGGAAACGTTCATGGCGCATACGGCGCAAAGGGAATCGGCGAGCTACCTATGGATGGGCCTGCGCCCGCAATTATCAACGCTGTGGAAGATGCAACTGGAATGCGCTTCGTCTCGATTCCGCTGCTGCCAGAGGACATTTATCGAGCAGCGGTGGCGCGGCAAACTTGATGAGTGCTTCTGGCGAAACGACCGGCGCACAGAAAATCCATCTCACGGTTAATGGAGAAGTGGTGAGCGTTCGTGCGTATCCGATGGAACGCTTGCTTGACGTGCTGCGCCACGAGCTTGGGCTCAACGGCGTAAAAGAGGGCTGCGGCGAAGGTGAATGCGGTTCGTGCGCCGTGTTGATGAACGGCGAATTGGTGAACAGTTGTCTCGTTCCGATTGCGCAAGCGAGCGGCGTGCAGGTCACAACGATCGAAGGTCTTGCAAAAGATGGGAGATTGCACCCGCTACAGGAATCGTTTCTTGCGTGCGGGGGCGCACAATGCGGCATTTGTACGCCGGGTATGATTCTGGCGGCGGTGCATTTGCTCGACAGGTGTCCTCGGCCAACGCTGGAGCAAATCAAGGAAGGACTTTCGGGCAATTTGTGCCGTTGCACGGGCTACATGCAGATTCTCGAAGCGGTAAGCAGAGTGGCGCGGGAGAATTTGCCGCGATGAGAGCGGACCCAAGGGATTACGAACTCGTCGCTCCCAGCAGCTTGCAGGCAGTTGCTGCATTGATGGCCCGCGAACCAGGCGAATGGCTTCCGATTGCAGGTGGAACGGACGTGATGGTTTTGTACGCTGCCGGGAAGCTAACCGCGCGAAAACTGATCAGTGTTTGGGATTTGCCCGAGCTGCGCCGCATTGAAGTGACGCCGGAGGAAGTGCGAATTGGGGCTGTTTGCACGTACAGCGATATGCGGAGGAACGAAACAATCGCGCGTGAATTTCCGTTGTTAGCCAGTGCGGCCTCATGGACGGGCGGAATTGCAAATCAAAATCGCGGCACACTGGGCGGAAACATTGCAAATGCGTCGCCCGCGGCGGATTCCTTGCCTGCCCTGTTAGCTTACGAAGCGGACCTCGTCCTTTATTCCACTCGCGGAGAGAGACGGGTTCCATATACAGAGTTTCATCTTGGTTACAAGAAACATGCGCTTGCTGTGGATGAATTGATTCGCGTTATTTGTTTGCCCAGGAAATGCGAAGGCTACGTTTCTTATGGCCGCAAAGTTGGCGCGCGCAACGCGCAGGCCATCTCCAAGGTATGTATAGCAGCGTTAGGCAGAGTGACAAACGGCACGGTCGAAGATGTGCGCATTGGTTTGGGGAGCGTCGCGCCTGTGCCGCTGCGACTCAGGGAAACGGAACGCGCGCTGATCGGCCAGAAAGCGGAGCTGGCGTTGGTGGATGTTGTGCGGCGCACGGTCGCGCGGCAAATTCAGCCGATTGACGACATTCGTTCTACACTGCAATATCGCGCTGCAGTCGCATCGAATCTCATCGCTGAATTTGTTGAAAAACTTTGCGCGGGAGCGGGACGGGCGTGAACGAAGCCCTGGCACGATGGAACAAGTTGGAACCTTCAGAGGCTGCGAAAGAGATTTTGCCTTGCTGCGGGTCACCAGCATGGGTGGAGGGAATGACGAGCAGGCGGCCGTTCGACGACGAGGATTCTTTGCTCATCTCTTCCGATGAAGTTTGGCGCAATCTTCGCTCCTCCGACTGGCTGGAAGCATTCAAGAGCCATCCGCGCATCGGCGAATCGCGCGCGCGTGTTTCCACAGGAGCGCGCTCGGCAAATTGGTCCGAGCAAGAACAAAAAGATGTAGCCGTTGCACAGGACGACGTAAAACACAGGCTGGCGGAGGGCAACCGGGCGTTCGAAGAAAAATTCGGCTACATCTTCATCGTGTGCGCCATAGGCAAGTCCGCTGCTGAAATTCTGGCGATTCTTCAACGCCGGCTGCAGAATGGAAAAGAAGCGGAGCTACGGGAAGCGGCGGAAGAGCAGCGGCAAATCACGCAACTGCGGCTGAAAAAATGGCTGGAGATATGAAGCGCATTTCGACGCATGTTCTGGACACAACGCGAGGCAAACCGGCCGCCGGGGTTTCTGTACGGCTGGAGTGGCGCAGCGCGCAAGGAAAATGGGACCAACTTTCTTCCGGCAAGACTGATCAGGATGGAAGATGCGCGCAACTCTTGCCAGAGGGAGCCGATTTAGTCGAAGGAATCTACCGGCTATCTTTCGAAACAGCGGCGTATTTCTCGGCGCAAGGCGCGCAAGGCCTGTATCCGGTTGTTGAGATCACGTTTCAAATGCGCGGCGGAGAATCGCATTTTCATATTCCGCTGTTGCTGAGTCCGAACGGCTACACAACCTACCGGGGAAGCTGAGCGCATGGCAAAACTGGCCGAAAACAAATACGGAAAATCCCGCGTGCGGCTGGTACGCGTGAAGCGCGGCAAGAATGGCCACGAACTGCATGAGTGGACCATACAAGTGTTGCTTCAGGGCGATTTCGAAAGTTGCTTCACCGAAGGAGACAACAGCAAAATCCTGCCGACGGATACGATGAAAAATACGGTGTACTCACTGGCGAAAGATTCTTCCGCCGGTTGCATTGAAGATTTCGCGAAGGAGATGATTGAATTTTTGCTAAGCAGGAATTCGCAGATTTCAGCCGCCGAAATAAATGTCTCTGAAGCGGCGTGGAATCACCTTAAGGTCGGCAGCGTCGTTCACCCGACGACGTTTGTGCAAGCGGGTGGAGAGAGCCAGACGACGAGCATCAAAAAGGAGCGCGGGGCTGAATTCTCCGTGGCTTCTGGCCTGGATAACCTGATCATTCTAAAGACGGCTGGCTCAGCGTTCGAGGGCTATATGAAGGATTCGCTGACTACGCTTCGCGAAACGAATGACCGTCTGTTTGGCACCGCTTTGCGCGCGAACTGGACGTATAGCGCCCCGAAACTGCCTTTTGCGAGTTTGCGTAGAAAGATCAGAGAAACATTGTTAATGGCATTTGCAGAGCATCAGAGCAAGTCCGTGCAGCACACGCTCTACGATATGGCGGCGAATGTTCTGGGATCCGTGCCGGAAGTCAAAGACGTCGAACTCAGCATGCCGAACAAACATTGCTTGCTCGTGGATCTTTCGCGATTCGGGCAGGAAAATGCGAACGAAATCTTCGTCCCGACCGACGAGCCGCACGGGTACATTGAGGCGCGCGTCTGCCGAGAGTGATGAAAGTGCCCGCGACTACCAAAAATAGAACGGAGCGCGCGCAGGAAGTGATTGCGCGTTGCCGCGCCCTTGCAAAGTTCAGCGAGGACGCAAACTCGCTGCGCCGGACCTTTCTCTCCGAGTCCATGCATGATTGCCATGCCGCGATTGCCGGCTGGCTCAAACCACTGGGTATTTCCGCAACGATTGACAGCGCTGGAAATCTGCGTGGATTTTATCCTGGTGCCGACTCAGCCGCGCCACGCCTTTTGATTGGCTCGCACCTGGACACGGTTCCCAACGCGGGCTTTTACGATGGGATGCTCGGCGTGGTTCTGGCGATTGCGTTGCTTGAAGAACTCGATGGCAAACGTCTGCCTTTTGGAATCGAAGTAGTCGGATTTTCGGAGGAAGAAGGGGTGCGTTTTGGCGTTCCATTCATAGGCAGCCGGGCGCTGGTTGGTCGTATTGATGAGGAATTGCTTGGCCACCAAGACAGAAACGGAATAACTGTGCGCGGAGCGATTCAGAAATTCGGGCTCGATGATAAACGAATCAATGAAGCCGCGCTTGGAGATGACGTGCTGAGCTACGTAGAATTTCACATCGAGCAGGGGCCGGTGCTCGAAAAACTGGAACGACAGCTCGGTGTCGTCGAAGCGATTGTTGGACAAACGCGGCTGGTACTGCGATTTTGTGGAAAAGCAAATCACTCTGGCACCACGCCAATGGACACGCGCCACGATGCACTAGCCGGCGCCGCGGAATGGATGGTCGCGGTCGAGGCGCGGGCAAAGGTGATTCCAGGTTTGGTTGCTACCGTCGGTTTTATTGAAGCAAAGCCGGGCGCGACGAATGTGATTCCCGGAGAAGTCCGGCTTACCCTGGATACGCGGCATCGTTTCGATGAGACAAGATCTGTCGCAATCCGCGAGTTCACAGGATTCGCCGAGGAAATCGCCGAAAAACGTGGCCTCTTCTTACAAAGGAACACGCTGCTGGAGCAAAACGCGATCGTGCTCAATAGTTTTCTGGCCGATCAGATTGAGGAAGCGGTTCGAAAGAGTGGCTGCGAGCCACATCGAATGACCAGCGGCGCGGGCCACGACGCAATGATTTTGGCGGAGCGAATTCCTTCGGCGATGGTTTTCCTGCGGAGCCCCGGTGGTGTCAGTCACGACCCCGCGGAGTCCGTTTTGCTGGAAGACGTTGCGTGCGCAATTGATTGCGGCGTTCACTTGCTGAAACAACTTGCTCAAACGCGGGAATTTTTGGGAAGGATATGCCGTGCATAATCTTGGCGAAACGCGCAGTGTTCATCAACGCAATCATTTGCTGCTGACTCCCGACACTTTCGTGCGCGCTGCGTTGCCAGGGATGAAAAAAGCATCGGCGGCAGTGCACATTAGCCCTGCGCTCGGCGCGGGCTTTACCGAATACACCGCGGAATTCGAAGCGGGCGGCGAATTGGGCGGCACGACGGCGCAACGTTTTGTTTATGTGATCGAGGGGACCATTTCTTTTGAAGCCGGAGAAAAAGAACATCAGTTCGGTCCAAATGGCTATGCATATATCCCGCAGGGATTCGTTCATCGTATAAGCGCAAAAAATGCCGGCTGCGTTGCCGTTATCGAAAAAAACTATCAAGCGCTCGATCAAACTGCTCCACCGCGATTGATTATTTCCAACGAAGACGATGTGAAAAGCCAAGCACTGAACGGCGACGTTGATCTGCAGGTGAAATGCTTGCTGCCCGATCATCCAAGTTTCGATTTTGCCGTAAACACGATGACATATCAGCCCGGCGCCGCACTTTCCATGGTCGAAATGCACGTTATGGAGCATGGGCTCATCATGCTCGAAGGCGGCGGAATCTACCGGCTGGGCGATGCGTGGTATCCGGTCACGGCGGGAGATTTCATTTGGATGGGCCCGTGGTGCCCGCAATGGTTCGGCGCTATCGGCAAGAAACCGGCGAAATACCTTATCTATAAGGATTGGAACCGGCACCCACTCGCGTCTCGCTGAATATGAAAATCGTCATCGATCAGGAACGATTGTGCTTGGAAATCGAGGCGCTTGGGCAGATTTCCGAAACTGAACCGCCTGTCGTCACCAGAATTGTTTTCACGCCAGCCGATCTTCGGGCGCGCGCGTGGGTTGCCGCAAGGTGCAAAGAGGCGGGGCTCGACGTGCGGCAAGACGCCGTCGGAAATACCTTCGCGCGATGGAAGGGAAGCGACCCGTCGGCGCCGGCGGTCGGCACTGGCTCGCACATTGACGCGATTCCAAATGCAGGCAAATTCGATGGAGTGGTCGGCGTGCTCGGAGGACTGGAAGCGGTTCGTGCGCTGCAGCGCGGCGGATTCCATCCGAAGCGTTCGATTGAACTCCTGATTTTCACTTCGGAAGAGCCGACGCGGTTCGCAGTCGGCTGCCTCGGAAGCAGGCTACTCTCAGGTGTCTTGTCCGCAGAGTCTGCCGCAAATTTGCGCGACGCGAACGGAGAATCTCTCGAAGATATCCGCCGCAAAACAGGATTTGAAGGAGAACTTCGCGACGTGAAGCTGCCGACCGGGCACTATCATGCGTTTGTTGAGCTGCACATCGAGCAAGGACCGTTGCTTGAGCTAGAAAAGATTCCGTTGGGAATTGTCGAGCGAATTGCAGCTCCTGCCAGCGCGAGGATCATTGTGGAAGGTAGTGGCGGGCACGCAGGTGGAGTCTTGATGCCGGATCGAAGGGACGCACTCTGCGCGGCGGCGGAGCTTGTTCTCGAAGTGGAAAGGGCGGCGCGTTCGACCGGCGCAATCGATACCGTAGCGACTGTCGGCATTTGTGAAGTTTTCCCAGGCGCAGTGAATAGCATTCCTAGTCGGGTGCGCGTGAGTCTGGACGTGCGCGATACGGACCTTTCCCGACGAGATGGCGTAATCGACGAAATCACACGTGCGTCGGACGCAATTTCCAGGAAACGACAAGTCACTATTCAAACTGAGCTTCTGAACTCTGATGCGCCCGCAGACTGCGCGCCGGAAGTCGTCGAGGCTTTGGCGGATTCCTGCCGCAAACACCAGCTGAAATTCTTGCCGATGGTCAGCCGCGCCTATCATGATTCGCTTTTCATTTCTCGAATCGCTCCCACGGGCATGCTATTTATTCCCTGCCGCAACGGCTACAGCCATCGCCCCGATGAGTACGCCTCGCCCGAAGACATTGCCCGAGGCGCCTTGATTCTGGCGGAAACACTCGCAAAATTGGCCGGCTAGGCGCGATTTCGATTCGCCGTAAGGCTACCGTGTCGAAAATCTCATTCGATTCGCCTGATTTCCTGTTGCTGGAAACTGGGTCTTGCAGTGCGTCCGCAAAACGGGCAGAGTGCCAAATAGATTCCCATGTCCTCCGATTTCATGCGCCAAGCTATTGCTTTGGCCCTCGAAAATATTCGCAAAGGAGGAGGCCCCTTTGCCGCAGTCATGGTGAAGAACGGCGCCATTGTCGCAACCGGCGTAAATCGCGTCACAACGACGAACGATCCCACGGCGCACGCGGAAATAGTTGCCATCCGCGAAGCGTGCCGGAACCTCGAATCTTTTCAGCTCCCAGATTGCGAGCTTTATACAACTTGTGAGCCATGTCCCATGTGCCTCGGCGCGATTTATTGGGCTCGGCCGGCGCGAGTTTATTACGCCGGAACTGCATCGGACGCCGCCGCTGCGGGTTTCGACGACGCATTCATATATGACGAGCTGCAAGTACCTGCGAACGAGCGGCGTATCCCGATGGAGGAACTAAACCGGGCGGAGGCGCTCGTCATTTTTCAGGAGTGGCTGGCGAAATCGGACAAAACGCCGTATTGAAAGTTCCGCGGGAACCGCAACAGTTCGCGGCATGGAACGTTCTCACTCTTTCGGATGCCGCGGCGCTATAGTATCAGCAGATGAAACCGCTCTTGAAGGAGAAACATGCCCCGGATTATTCGTTGCTCGCTGATCCAAGCTAAGAATGCGGAGTCGCCGGAGAGCGCGCTCGAGAAAATCAAGAAAGTGATGACGGACAAGCACGTGGTGATGATCCGGCAAGCGGCCGCAGCAGGCGCGCAAATCATCTGCCTGCAGGAAATTTTTAACGGTCCTTATTTTTGCGCCGAGCAATCCACGCGCTGGTATGACATGACGGAACCGGTTCCAGGCGGCCTAACTATTCAATTGATGCAGAAGCTCGCCGCGGAACTGCGCGTGGTGATCATCGTTCCGATCTACGAAATTGATGGCGAGGGAATTTATTACAACACGGCCGCCGTAATCCATAACGACGGCTCATACCTCGGAAAATACCGCAAAACGCACATCCCGCACGTCGCTCCCGGCTTCTGGGAAAAGTTTTATTTCCGTCCGGGGAATCTGGGCTATCCCGTTTTCGATTTGGGCTTCGCAAAAATTGGCGTGTACATCTGCTACGACCGCCATTTCCCGGAAGGCGCAAGAGCGTTGGGATTGAACGGCGCGGAAATCGTTTTCAATCCGTCCGCAACCGTCGCGGGTTTGAGCGAGTATTTGTGGAAGCTGGAGCAGCCCGCGCACGCGGCCGCGAACGGATACTTTATCGCTGCCATCAATCGCGTTGGCACAGAATCTCCCTGGAATATCGGGGAATTTTACGGCTCCAGCTATTTCTGCGATCCGCGCGGCCAGATTTTCGCGCAAGCCTCGCGCGACAATGATGAAGTGTTAACCGCCGACCTGGATTTGGAAATGATTTCGCAAGTGCGCAAGACTTGGCAATTTTTCCGCGACCGCCGGCCGGATATGTATGAAGCGCTGGTAAAGCCATAAACGGCATAGCACAGCGGAAGAAGTTCTGAAAAAAGGTTTCCATCGCCAGGAGGTGGTGTGTCTACGATCAACACACAGCAAGTGAACCCGGAACTCGTCGCGCGATTTCCCGAAATTCATCCGCCCTTCGACGAAGTTGCGGCCGTCATCGAAGCGAATCGCTGTTTGTACTGTTTTGATGCCCCTTGCATTGCTGCGTGCCCTACTCACATTGATGTTCCGCGGTTTATCAAGAAAATCGCCCAGAATAATTTGCGAGGTTCAGCGCTTATGATTCTCGACGCAAATATTCTCGGCGCGAGCTGTTCGCGCGTCTGCCCCGTGGACGTCCTCTGCGAGGGCGCGTGCGTTTATCACCGATATAACAAGCAGCCCATCGAAATTGGCCGTCTGCAGCGGCATGCGATGGATGCTTTTTTTCGAAATGGCTCCGCACTTGCACAAAAAGCTCATGAACAGCGCGCAGGACGGGTGGCATGTATCGGCGCGGGGCCTGCATCACTCGCCCTTGCCGCCGAACTGCGCCAGCGCGGTTTTGCGGTAACAATTTTTGAGCGTAAGCCTCTTCCCGGCGGGTTGAATACGTATGGTGTCGCGGAGTACAAGCTTCGCTCGAGCGACAGCCTCCGCGAAATAGAAATGATTCGCGCGTTGGGCGTGGATTTCCGTTTCGGAGCCGAAATTGGTGGCGAAGCCGCGTTTGCCCAATTGGAGCGGGAATATGATTTTGTTTTTCTCGGAATCGGGCTTGGCGCAATGCATACGCTCAAGATTCCTGGAGAACACCTCCCCGGCGTAATTGATGCTTTGAAGTTCATCGAGGGCTACAAGACTGGAGGAAAGCTCGCGGTAGGCCGCCGGGTTGCAGTCGTTGGCGCGGGCAACACCGCGATTGACGCCGCTCGCGCCGCCGTACGGCTCGGCGCCGAGGACGTGCAGATTCTCTACCGGCGAGACGAACCGAGCATGTCTGCGTTTTTGTTTGAATATGAGCATGCCAAGGAAGAAAGAGTAAAGTTTCACTGGTGGACGCAACCGGTGGCGATTCTGCAATCGCAAAATCATTCAGGCATTGAAGCGATCGAATGCATCCGGGTTCAGGCTGGGTTGAATGGTTCGCTAGTGAAATTGTCAGATTCAGAATTCCGCATTCCTTGTGACATGGTGATTCCCGCTATCGGACAATCGCCTTTGTTCGAATTTCTCGAAGCGTGCCGCGGCGTTCGAACGGAGAACGGTCGCATTCAGGTGGATCGGACCACTGGCCAAACGTCACATCCGAAATACTTCGCCGGTGGTGATTGCGTGAATGGCGGCCGGGAAGTCGTTGACGCCGTGGCCGACGGCAAACGCACCGCGCTGGCTGTGGCAAAGTTGCTGGAGAACAAGCATGCCTGAACGAAATCTGACTCCAGATATCTCCGTTAAGTTCGCCGGAATCTCCTCGCCAAATCCGTTTTGGCTGGCATCCGCCCCGCCGACGAATTGCGGCGAGCAAGTAATGCGCGCATTCGACGCGGGCTGGGGCGGTGCCGTCTGGAAAACGATTGGGGATCCCATCACAAACGTTTCATCGCGCTATTCCTCATTGGATTGGAACGGCCAGCGAATGATGGGCCTCAACAACATCGAGCTCATTTCCGATCGCCCGTTGGAGGTAAATCTTCACGAAATCACGGAAGTGAAGAAACGCTATCCGCGGCAAGCGGTGATTGCATCGCTCATGGTGGAATCGAAGCGCGAAGCATGGCATCTCATCGTGCAGCAGTCGGAGGACGCGGGGGCGGATGGCCTGGAGCTAAATTTTGGATGCCCTCATGGCATGAGTGAACGCGGCATGGGCAGCGCCGTTGGACAGGTGCCAGACTATGCGGAAATGATTACGTCCTGGGTGAAGGAAAAAGCCCGCACTCCAGTTCTGGTCAAGCTGACGCCAAATATTACGGACATCCGATCGGTTGCGCGCGCAGCAAAACGGGGAGGTGCCGACGGCCTTTCTGCAATAAACACCATCAACTCGATCACGGGAATCGATCTCGACACGTTTATTCCACGGCCCAACGTGGACGGCAAATCTTCACATGGCGGTTATTGCGGGCCGGCGGTCAAGCCGATCGCGCTCAACATGGTTCAGCAAGTGCAGAGCGATCCTGAATCGTGTCTGCCCCTGAGCGGCATCGGTGGAATTTCCGATTGGCGCGACGCCGTGGAATTTATCTTGCTCGGATGCGGCACCGTGCAAGTCTGCACCGCAGTGATGCACTACGGCTATCGCATCGTAGAAGACATGGCTGACGGCCTTGCAAACTGGATGCGCGAAAAAGGCTTTGCAACTATTTCCGACTTCCAATCGCTAAGCCTCGCTCGCGTGCAAGATTGGAAGCACCTCAATCTCAATTATAAAATCGTCGCCCGCATCCACGAAGAAAAATGCATCGGCTGCGAGCTTTGCTACACGGCTTGTTGGGACGGCGCGCACCAATGCATCCATCTCGATCGCGTCGGCCCGAACAGTGGCCGGCACGCGACGCCAGCGATGCGAGAAACGCTCAGCAAGCAGAGCATCGCGATGACGCCGATTCCCAAACTGGATCACACTTCGTCCTCAGCCGGCAAAGAGCCTTACCCCACCCCGCTCGCACGCATTCCACGCGTAGACGAAGCAGAGTGCGTCGGTTGCAATCTATGCGCGCTTGTCTGTCCAGTGGAGGGCTGCATCGCGATGGAACAAGTGGACACGCATCTACCTTCGCAATCCTGGGAGGAACGCACGGGAAATCCTGCAAATCCAGCAAGGAAGTGTGATTGATGGGACTTCTCATTCAGAATGGCACGATCGTAACGGCGGAAAAAACCTTCGCCGCGGATATTTTGGTCGAAGGAGAAACCGTTAAGGAAATTCGCGCAGGTATCGCGACGGCTCCTGCGCACAAGACATTGGACGCGACCGGTATGTTGCTCCTGCCCGGTGGAATTGACGCGCACACGCATCTCGACATGCCCTTCGGCGGCACGACGTCCAGCGACGATTTTGAAACGGGCACGCGCGCGGCGGCCATTGGCGGGACCACCTCGATCGTCGATTTTGCGATTCAGGGCCGCGGAACGCGCATGCGTAACGCTCTAGACGAGTGGTCGAAAAAAGCTCAAGGCAAAGCCTGCATTGACTACGGCCTGCACATGATCGTCACCGATCTTGCCGGCGCGGGCCTCGAAGACATGGACGAAATGGTTAAAGAGGGCGTCGCAAGCTTCAAACTCTTCATGGCTTATCCGAATGTTTTGATGGTTGACGACGCCACGATTTTCAAAGCGCTGAAACAAACGTCAAAAAATGGCGCGCTGATTTGCATGCACGCGGAAAATGGGAGCGTCATTGACGTTATCGTTCAGCAAGCGTTGGCCGAAGGCAAAACTGCGCCCGTCTATCACGCGCTCACGCGGCCAACGATTGCGGAAGCTGAAGCCGTGAATCGCGCGATAGCGCTGGCGGAAATCGCACACGCGCCCGTGTACATCGTCCACCTTTCGTCCGAAGACGCGCTCAACCGGGTGCGCGAGGCGCGCAGCCGCGGCGTTCCGGCGTTCGCGGAAACCTGCCCGCAGTATCTTCTGCTGTCCATTGACGAAATGAGGCGGCCCGGTTTCGAAAGCGCGAAATACGTCTTCACGCCTCCACTCCGCGAAAAAGAAAATCTTCCGAAATTGTGGGACGGCTTGAAAGACGACAACCTCCAGGTGGTTTCCACCGACCACTGCCCTTTCTGTTTCGAGGACCAAAAAATTCTCGGCCAAAATGACTTCACAAAAATCCCTAACGGCGGCCCGGGAATCGAAAATCGCCTGCAGCTTCTTCATCATCACGGTGTGAACGAAGGTAAACTTTCGCTGAATCGTTTCGTGGAAATCGTTTCGACCGCGCCCGCGCGCATTTTCGGTATGTATCCAAAAAAAGGAACGCTCGCGCCGGGCAGCGACGCAGACATTGTTGTTTGGGATCCGCGCGCCGAACACGTGATCAGCGCCAAAACGCACAACATGCGGGTGGATTATTCGATGTTTGAAGGCTTCCGCGTACGGGGCAACGCGCGGCAGGTGTTTTCCCGCGGTGAACTGATCGTCGAAAATGGAAAATACCTCGGCAAAGCAGGCCGCGGTTCCTATTTGCGACGCACGGCGCACGGCGGTGCCTGGGCATGAGCGCCAGCCACGACGCAAGCCTTTACAACGAAGACCTCGCCCCCATTCCATCAGAACGCCGCACGTGGAGCACATACAATTACGCATCGCTGTGGGTTGCGATGAGCGTCTGCATTCCGACCTACATGCTGGCGTCCGGTTTGATTGCCGCCGGCATGAGTTGGAAGCAAGCCATCGGAACGATTCTTCTCGGGAATTTGATCGTGCTTGTCCCCATGATTTTGAATGCGCACGCGGGCACCAAATACGGAATCCCGTTTCCGGTTTACGTGCGCGCGTCGTTTGGAGTTCGCGGCGCGAACGTTCCCGCCGTCTTGCGTGCGCTCGTGGCATGCGGCTGGTTCGGCATACAAAGCTGGATAGGCGGTCAGGCAATCTATTCCATGCTGGGCGTGCTCTGGCCAAGCGTGACTGGCCACGCTGGCGTGTCGTGGGCGTGCTTCTTGGCGTTTTGGTTCCTCAACATGCTAGTGATCTGGCGCGGCATCGAAACGATCAAGTTTTTGGAAGGAATCGGCGCGCCTTTCATGCTTGGCGTCGGGCTTCTTCTTTTGTGGTGGATCACCAGAAAAGCCGGTGGCCTCGGTCCCGTCCTAAGCACTCCCAGCAAATTCAAGACGACCGCTGAATTTTTGCACGTCTTCGTTCCTTCGCTCACAGCGATGGTTGGTTTCTGGGCCACGGTCGCGCTAAACATTCCGGACTTCACGCGTTACGCAAAGTCACAAAAAGCACAAATGACCGGTCAGGCGCTCGGACTGCCGACCGCAATGACTTTGTATTCGTTCATCGGAGTCGCGGTCACTTCCGCATCTGTGGTGATCTTCGGCCAGGCGATCTGGGATCCCGTCGCTCTGCTTGGCCGCTTTCATGAACCGGTAATCGCTTCGATCGCTCTCGTTGCGCTGCTCATCGCAACGTTGAACACAAACGTCGCCGCCAACGTCGTCTCTCCGTCCAACGATTTCTCGAATCTCAATCCACGCCTCATTTCGTTTCGCACCGGTGGTCTCATCACTGGCGTGATCGGCATCCTGATGATGCCGTGGAAGCTGCTCGCCAATGCGGACAGGTACATCAACGGATGGCTGGTTGGCTATTCGGGCCTCCTGGGACCAATCGCGGGAATCATGATTGCGGATTATTTCGTGGTTCGCGGACGCACGTTGCAGCTTGATGCGCTCTATCGCCGCGGCGGAATATACGAATACTCCCGCGGTTTCAACTATAAAGCGCTCGTCGCACTCGCGCTGGGCGTTTGCGTCGCGTTGATCGGTTTGCGTGTGTCTTATTTGCGATGGCTGTATGATTATGCGTGGTTCGTCGGTTTCTTCGTCTCGGCGGCCACGTATTGCGTTCTGATGGGCAAAGCGCCGCGTTTGGAAGTGCAGGCCGCGCAGGCCGGTGTCACTGAATCCTGAGATTTCTGCACGGCCGCTTCGAACAAGAAACGGGAAAAGACGATCAGGAGTCTTTCGTATGAGTGAATCGCTTACGTCCGCCCAGGTCGTCGAATCGACAAAAAAGCTGAACTATGGCACCTGGCGTTTTCAGAAAAGCTGGAACCCTCTGCACGTCGTGGACGCCGAAGGCTGCTATTTCATCGATGCCAGCGGCAAGCGCTACTTGGATTTTTCTTCTCAGCTCATGTGCGTGAACCTCGGGCACAAAAATCCCGCAGTGATTCGCGCAATTGAAGAACAGGCGAGGACTCTTCCGTACATCGCGCCGTCGTACGCATCCGATGCGCGCGCAAAACTCAGCAATCTTCTTCTCGATGTCTTGCCGAAAGGCCTGGAGAAATTCTTCTTTACGACCTCCGGCACGGACGCGAACGAAGCCGCCTTCAAAATTGCCCGCATGTACACCGGCAAAACAAAAATCATCGCGCGTTATCGCTCCTATCACGGTTCGACGACAGCCTCTATTGCTGCTACTGGCGACCCGCGCCGCTGGGCCATGGAGCCTGCCGGCAAGGCACAAGGTTTTATCTTTGCCCCGGAAGTGAATTGCTACGACTGCCCGATTAAGCATACTTATCCGTCCTGCGGAATCGCGTGCGCCGATTATGTCGAACACATGATCGTAAACGAGTGCAACGTTGCCGCCGTCGTGGTCGAACCGGTGACGGGGACGAATGGCGTCTTGATTCCGCCCGCTGAGTATTTCCCGAAGTTGCGGAAAATCTGCGATGCGCACGGAGTCTTGCTTATAGCCGACGAAGTCATGACCGGCTGGGGCCGCACCGGCGAATGGTTCGCGATGAATCACTGGAACGTACAACCCGACATTCTCGTGACTGCCAAGGGTATAACCTCGGCCTACGTCCCCCTCGGCCTTTGCGCCACTACCGCAAAAATTGCCGCGCACTTCGACGACCACTATTTTGCGCATGGCCATACGTATGAAGCGCATCCCATGACGCTAGCTCCTGCAGTCGCCACGATTCATGAAATGCAGCGCCTCGGCCTCGTTGAGCGCGCCAACAAAATCGGCGCCTATCTCGGTGAAAAACTTAAAGCCCTGCCGGCGCGACATCCGTCCATCGGCGACGTCCGCGGCATCGGCCTTTTCTGGGCCGTCGAACTGGTCAAGAACAAGGAAACCAAGCAGCCGCTAAACACGATGCGCGATAAAGTCGAAGGCAAGCCGCTCGTCGTGGATCAGGTCGCCGCTGAAGCGATGAAGCGCGGTGTCGCGCTTCAGGCATGGGTCAGTCATTTTGTAATCGCCCCGCCGCTCATCATCGAAGAATCTGAAGTTGATGCCGGCGTGGCTGCGCTGGACGCGGCTCTTTCTATCGCGGACGCTGCCATCGCCAGCTCATAAATCGCAAGAATCAGTCTTGATTTTGAGGCGTGGTCTGGCCGTTTGCAGGAGAAGTCGACGAAAGTGCATCTTCCGCACGGGTGGCACCATAGGCTTGATTGCCTTGTCCACTCCGTCTTTGCTCAGCCAGCGCATTTAGCCGCGCAAAAACTGTCCGCTCCGCCTCTGCCTTTTCCGGTTGATTCTGTCTGGCATAAGCCTTGGCAAGATTGAAATGCACCTCCGGACTTGAAGGAGCAAGCCGCGCGGCAAACTCCAATTGTGTGACGGCGGGATCAAACCGTTTCAGCTCCAAATACACTCGACCAAGAGCGTAGTGCGCTTCTGCCGAGTCCGGCGCCAATTGCGTCGCATGCTCCGCGGGCGCAAGGGCATCACTGGCGCGATGCTGCTGCAGGCGAGTCAGCGCCAGATCCACAAGGGGCGAAGGATCTTTTGGAGATAGTTTTGCTTCGAATTCGAATTGCTCTGCGGCTGCATCATAATTAGAAAGAGCGGAAAGTGCCTTTCCACAAATAAAGTGCAGCATCGGCGTTCCCGGGTAGTCTGCGATCAGCTGCTTCACTTTTGGAATACCGAGGTCGTACTTGCTTTCATTTAGCAGCGCCACCGCTTCCCCTGTTCGCGCCACAAGAGAATTCAGTGAATCCGTCACTTCGCCGGGGAGCTTTGCGATACGCAGAGACGCAAGCCCCAGTGCAAACTGCAGCTCCTTATCCGATTCCACATTTAGCGCGTGATTCGCCAATACTTGCGATGCTTTTTGAAATTGGCCCGCGCGGGTTAACAGCATGGCATAGTGATAGTGCGCCGTGTGTACTGACTCTTGAGTACCACTCAATCCAAGCTCCTCTCCTCGTCCCAAATGGATCAGGCTGTTGTTGTAGTCCTTCAATGCGAATTCGCACAGCCCCATAACAGCCCACGCCGCTCCAAAATTCGAGTTGCGGGCCGTCCATGACTTCAGTGCTGCAACGGATTCAGCGGGCCGCCCCTGCGAATAATCGAGCATCGCAAGACTCCAGAGCCCGTTATCCCAGTTCGGCCGAATCTGCAGTGCCTTTTCATAATTAGCTATCGCTTCTGACATCTTGCCTTCCGCCTGACGTGCGGCGGCCGCACGAGCCAATTCTTCAAAAGCAACATCGTTTGCCGACGATGCTGCAACAGGCACGTTTGAAATAGCTCTCGACGTAGTGCGCGCATACAGCTTCGCAATCTGTGGTTCAGGTGAAGTTGCGCTAGCTAGGAGCTTTTCCGCGGCTTGCAGTTCTTGCGAAGCGGAAGCTTTTCCCTTCTTTATTTCAATTCGGCTGATTGCGATTTGCGCCAGCACGTTGTGCGGGAATATTTTCAGTTCTTCTCGAAACCGTACCAGCGCTCGTTCCTCATTGCTAGAAGCCGTCAGCGCTGAGCCATACCCATAATTTAGAAATGGCGTATCTGGATATTTTGTCGCCGCCTCGTCGAACGCCCGAATGGCATCTTGCACCCGCCCCTGCGCAAGCAACGCCGCCGCTTCCCCCACATCGCTCACCAAAGCGTCCTTCGAAGGGTCAACCTCCCGTGGCAGCAGACCAACGTGCAGCGTCGCCAATCCCAGCGCAAACTTCGCATCATTCGGAAACGGGCCGTTTGCGAATTCCTGGCCAAGCAGCTCGGCGCTTTTTTCGAATTCGCCTGAGCGATTTCTCAGCAATGCTAGGTGATAGCGGGCGACGCGCCCGGTGTCTTCCTCGCCAGCTTTCCCCGCCGCAAGTCCCTTTTCCAAATCATTCTTTGCCGAGTTATAGTCCGCGGTCTCAAATTCGCAGAGCCCGAGGTAATTCCATGCCGCGCTCACTTGGGGCGCAAGTTTCGTTACCACGCCGAACGCGAGAATCGCGGCGGCGAATTGATCCGTGTCGTACTGCATCGTACCCAGATACCACCAGCCCTCCGCCCAGTCTGGCTTCAGCTCGACAGATTTCTTGTAGAGCTGAAGCGCCTCTGCAGTCTTGCCGGCTTCTCGTGCTTTTGTGGCCGCCTGGGCTGTGCTGCCGAATCCCGGCGAACCGGTCTGGCAGAATCCAGGACCGGTCACAAAAAACACGGCTGACACAAAAACTACCACGTACAAAGAGATGCCTTTGGCCGGTGATCGGAAGGAAAATGGCGTGAACCGCATGGCAGAATGGGCGTCGAGCTTGCTCCTCGCGCAGATTAGCACAATTCCCCCGGCAGTTCTTTTGTCTCACTTGGACTTTTGCGCCGCCGTGCTATCGTAACTGCATGTCGTCATTCGGTCTCCTGCGGCGCCTCTTTCCGCGCCGGACCTCCAGACGGATTTTCCTTGAGCAGCTTGCAGCCTTCGGTGGCAGCGCTGCGTTACTTCACAGTCCTTTTGATTTTCCACAGCCGCCCGATACGCTGCCCGCGTTTGAAGAGATTCCCGGGGCAAAGAGCGGAATCCATTTCGTCCACACCGCCGGAAAATCGCCTCAAAAATTTCTCCCGGAGACCTCTGGAGCAGGCTGTGCATTCCTTGACTACGACAACGACGGCTGGATGGACATTTACCTCGTTAACAGCGGCAAGGCAGATTTCTTTACTCCCGCTAAGCCACTTCGCAACGCGCTCTATCGCAACAATCGAGATGGCACTTTTGCCGACGTCACGGAAGAGGCGGGTGTCCTCGGCGGAGGCTACGGTATGGGTGTGGCCGTCGGCGATTACAACGGCGATGGGTTTCCTGACCTCTACGTTACCCAGTATGGCCGCAGCATTCTCTACCACAACAATGGAGATGGCACCTTCACCGACGTGACGGAAAAAGCCGGTGTCGCAGCGCCTGGATGGAATTCCAGCGCTGTCTGGTTTGACTACGACAATGACGGTCGTCTCGATCTCTTCGTCTGCCAGTTCGTCGAATTCAACAACACGCTAAGTTGTGGCGTGGATCGCGATGGGACTCACCATTACTGCATCCCGCGGATCTTCAAGCCGCGTCCAAGCTGGTTGTTTCACAATAACGGCGACGGTACTTTCACTGACGTCAGCAAAGAAACCGGCATTGCCCAGCATCTCGGCAAAGCATGGGGCGTCGTCGCAACGGACATCAACAACGACGGCAAGATGGATCTCTTTGTTGCCAACGATACCGTCGCAAATTTTCTTTTCGTGAATCGCGGCGGAAAGTTTGAAGAAGTCGGCCTCGCCTCGGAAATTGCCTATAGTGCAGAAGGACGCGCTCGCTCCGGCATGGGTGTGGACTCCGCTGACTTCGATGAAGATGGCTGGATGGATCTATTTGTTGCCAACATTGATCAGGAAGTTTTTTCGCTTTATCACAATTTGCATGATGGAACGTTCGAGGACGTCTCCATTCCGGTGGGCATTGGAATGGACACGCGCTGGATGAGCGGCTGGGGCCTGAAGTTTTTCGACTACGACAATGACGGCGACCTGGATCTTCTCCTCACAAATGGTTTCCCGGACGACCTCGTAGAACAGTACTCGCATCTGGTGACTTACAAGGAGCCGCCACTGCTGTTTCACAAGGAAGGAAAATCCTTTCGCAATGTAAGCGCGCAGAGCGGCCCGGTTTTTTCGCAGTCCTTCTCCGCGCGCGGTATGGCCATCGGCGATTTCAACAACGATGGCGCGATAGACGTGCTCATCTCGGTCAATGACGCAGCGCCGGTCTTGCTCCGCAACAACGCTGCCAAGGGAAATCACTGGCTGGGAATTCACCTGGTGGGGCGCAAATCAAATCCAGATGCCGTTGGCGCCCGAGTTTCTTACCAGGCTGGAGACCTAAAAAGAAGCCGCATGAGGGTCGGTGGCGGCAGCTTTCTTTCGTCCCATGATCCCAGAATGGTTTTGGGCATCGGCAAACGCAAAAAAATCGATTTGCTGGAGGTGAAGTGGCCGCTACCTGGCGGGAATACGCAACGCTTCACAAATTTGCCCCTGGATTGCTACATCACAATTACAGAAGGTTCAGATAAATGGACGTAGGCAATTTTAATCGTCTACAAACGCACGGTGTACCGATCATCCCGCAAACAAATTCCTCACCATGAACCACAAATTCGCAGGCCGCTCCGCGAGTCGTCGCACGAACCACGGATACCAATAATTTCCATATGCTATCAATACGGCAAAGCGATAGCCTTCCGCCGCCAGCCGTTCCTGTTCAGCGCGCTGTATGCCGTATAGCATCTGAATTTCCAGCGCGTTCTTTGGCATGTCTTCCTCCGCGATAAGATCCTGTAGCCGTCGAATGAGCGCCACATCGTGCGTTCCAAACGCTGCTCGTAACATTCGCCCGTCGCGTTGGGCGCGCAACATCTCCTGCCCCAGCGAAAAGTAGCTTTCGTCCACATCCTTCTTCGCCGGATAGGCCACGTCCGCGGCTTCTTTGTACGCGCCCTTCACAAGCCGCACCGATGGCTTCAGCGCAAACAAACTATCCAAATCGTCTTTGGTCCGATACAAATATGCCTGCAGGCAGATGCCGGTCCTCGGGAACCGTTCAACGGCCCTTCTATATACCGCCAGGGTCGCATCGACATAAGAACTTGCTTCCATGTCAATCCAGACAGTTTTCGCCGCGTCTTCGTGTTCCAGGATTTGCTTCAGGTTGGAAAAACAAAGTTCAGCCGATTGATCCAGCCCTAGCTGCGTCAGTTTCACCGAGACTTCCGTTTGCATCCCACCGGGGCGAATTTTCCGCAAGACGTCCAGATAGTGATTCGTAACTTCGCTCGCCTCCCGCGCGTCCCGGATGTTTTCACCCAGATGCGTTAGCACTCCCGAGATTTTTTTCCCTTCCAATGCTTTTGCAGCAGCCAGAGCATCGTCGATCTCTTCGCCTGGCATGAATCGTGCGACGCTACGTCGCACAAATTTGTAACGCGCCGCGCGTTCGCGCAGCCATACATTTTGTGATGCAGCAAGCAGAAGCGACCGCGTCATGCTCATGCATTTCCTCGAATGTCTGATGAAATTCGATTCGAACGCAGCCGCTATTTTAGACTAGGCAGTCCGGTTTACCGAATAAGTTATGATTTTGAAGTGAGTTTTTCTGGTGTCAGCCGCAAAGCCTCTTGTAGCGGTCGTGTGAAATCCCGCGCAAGCTGCGCAGCCGCTTTGGAACCCACGCTTGCCTCAACTTCGCTCTTAGCTTGGCGAATGGCACCGGCCACAGTCCCGGGCTGCCCTGTCCCACAAAATAAGCAAGAAGCAGGAAGGGAGCCGACCAGGCGCCGCAGCCGACAATCAAGTCGAGCCAAGGCCCGTAAACCCACGGACTGCGAGCCCTCTGTGTCGCGTCTTGTAAGGGAAGGGAAGCGCCGCTCATCACAAAGCAGAGTAACGCACGCCGCGCGTTCCGTGTGTCCGGGCAAAGAACCCAATGAAGAAAGTGTTACGGCCCTGGCATTCAGTTGATGGCGAGAAATTTCAGAAGACAGCCGGCAAGCACGCCCCCTAGGAGCGGCCCTACAATCGGAATCGGCGCGTAGTTCCAGTCCGACCCGCCTTTGCCGGCAATCGGCAAAATTGCATGCGCAATCCGCGGCCCCAGGTCACGCGCGGGATTGATTGCATATCCCGTCGTACCGCCCAGTGAAAGTCCGATGCCCCACACCAAACTGGCCACAAGGTACGGCCCGATTCCCGCCGCAAGCCCGTTCGCGGAAACACTCTTCGAAAAAATGGCGCCAACAACAAATACCAGCACGAACGTCGCAATAATTTCGCTCAGTAAATTCGCAACCCCATTTCGAATCGCGGGCGCCGTGCAGAAAACTCCCAGTTTCGCTCCGGTATCCGGTGTCTCTTTCCAGTGCGGCAGATAGTGCAACCACACGAATGCCGCCCCAGCGATCGCCCCCAACAATTGCGCCGTGAGATACGGCAGAAATTTTCCATACGTACCAGAGCGCACCGCAAATCCTAGCGTCACTGCGGGATTCAAGTGCGCATCGCTGCTGCCACACGCAATCGCAACAAACACGCCGCACATCACCGCGAACGCCCATCCCGCGGTGATAACAATCCAGCCGCTGCCTTCCGCTTTCGAACGCTTCAGCAGCACCGCCGCAACCACGCCGTCTCCGAGAAAAACCAAAACGAACGTACCAAGAAATTCACCAAGCCAGGGTGAGGTCATTCTCGTTGTTCTCCTCTAGTTTTCTGCCCAGTCAAACGATCTGGTCACGGCCTTGTTCCACTCGCGGTAGAGCCTCTCGCGTTCTTGTTCGCCAAGTGCAGGCTTCCACGTGCGGTCAGCCTTCCAATTGGTCAACAGCTCATCGGTGTTTTTGTAGAAGCCCACGGCAAGCCCAGCCGCATAGGCCGCTCCCAGCGCCGTCGTTTCCGCAACCACCGGCCGGACAACTTCACGGTTCAAGATATCGCTCTGAAATTGCATCAGCAGTTCGTTCGAAACCATTCCGCCATCCACTCGCAGCGACGCCAGCGGAATCTTCGCGTCTTTTTCCATGGCTTCGACGACCTCGCGTGTCTGGAACGCCGTCGCCTCAAGTACCGCCCGCGCCAAATGCCCCTTGTTCGCGAACCGCGTCAGTCCCGCAATTACCCCGCGCGCCGATTCCTTCCAGTACGGCGCATAAAGCCCCGAAAATGCCGGCACAAAATAAACTCCGCCATTGTCTTTCACCGTTTTGGCCAGCGTCTCTACATCCGGGCTCTTCGCAATCAGCCCAAGATTGTCGCGCAGCCATTGCACCAGCGCGCCCGTAATCGCCACGCTACCTTCCAGCGCGTAGCGCGCCGCGGCATTGCCAAATTTGTAAGCCACGGTCGTCAGCAGCCCAAACTGTGACGCCACACTCTGCTCGCCCGTATTCATTAGCAAAAAACACCCAGTGCCGTACGTGTTTTTCACTTCACCCGGGCGAAAACAGGCTTGCCCCACCAGCGCGGCTTGCTGATCCCCCAAAATCCCCGCGATCGGTACTCCGCTCATCGGCCCGTACGCAACGGCGCCATACACCTCACTGCTCGATCGGACCTGAGGCAAAATCCCGCGTGGAATTTCAAACGCCCGCAAAAGCTCTTCATCCCAATTGAGCGTCTTCAAATTCAGCAATTGCGTGCGGCTCGCGTTTGTCACGTCAGTAGCATGTACTCCGCCGCTTTGCCCGCCCGTCAGATGCCAAAGCAGAAAAGTGTCAATGTTTCCGAAGAGAAGTTCTCCGCCTTCCGCCCGCGCTCGAGCCCCACGAACATTTTTCAAAATCCATCGCAGTTTGAGCCCGCTAAAGTAAGTGCTCAGCGGCAACCCCGTTTTCGCACGGAAGCGATCCTGTCCGCCTTGTGCGCTGAATTCCGCCACGTCCGGCCCGACTCGCGTGTCTTGCCACACGATCGCGTTCATCACCGGCTTTCCCGTTGCCTTTTCCCAAACGACCGTCGTCTCCCGCTGATTCGTAATGCCGATTGCCGCGAAATCTTCGGCTCTCAGCCCGCTTCTCTCCACCGCTTCAGCAATTACTTCCTGCGTCCTCTGCCAAATTTCTTTCGGATTGTGTTCCACCCATCCCGGCTGCGGGAAAATCTGCTCGTGTTCTTTCTGGGCCACGCTCACAATGCGCCCCGCTTTGTCGAACACGATGAAGCGCGTGCTCGTCGTGCCTTGATCTATCGCTCCGATGTAACTTTTCACGGCTTCACGCCTCGCTCAGCCCAAGTTCGCTCAAGAATTCCCGCACCTTCGCAGTGTAGTCAGAAATCTCCCGCGTTTTTCGCTCTCCGCTCCATCCCAGTTCCGCTGCCAGCAATTCACCTGCAACCGGCGCAGCCGCAATCGAAGCGCGCCAATCGTACATCTGCAATCCCAACCGCCGCGCCAAAACGTCTTCGATCCTCTGCGCCATCTCCTCGCGCGCACAGTAAACCACTTCGGCCCGCAACGCAGGAAACCCTTGCGCAATCTGTTCGCCCAGGGACGCATCCCCGCGAACCAAATCGAGCACTCGCGGCGCATTCGTTCCAAACTTATTCGCAAGATGCTTCGCGGTCGCTTCTGCCAGGCCGTGTTCGGTTGCCAGTTGGCGCCAGTAATCCTCCGCAAATCCTCGCGCCCCGTCCAGCGAATGCTGTTTCGTCACGCACGGCGAAACTTGCATCCCCAATTCCCGCTGCACCGAATCCACAGTGTCTTCCGCCATCAAACGATGCGTCGTCCACTTTCCGCCCAAAATGCTGATCAACTTGCTTTTTTCATCTACTTCCACTTCATGGTCACGAATCAATTCCTTAGTGTTGTGCTTCGACCCCGCCGCGACCAGCGGCCTCAATCCGGCCATCCCGCTCACTGCTTCTTCTACACGCAGCGGCCGCGTCAAATACGGATTCAACTGCCGCATCAAATAGTCCGCCTCATCGCGCTGCACGACCATCCGAGTTGCCGGTGTCGCTTCATCCTCGGTCGTTCCCACGAGGAGCCGCCCCTGCCACGGCACCGCAAATATCACGCGTTTATCTTCCGTCTGCGGCACCAGTAGCGCGTCCCTGCCCGGAAACAGCTCCATTGGAAACAGCAAATGCACGCCTTTACTCGGCCGCAAACGTGGCGCAGCACTTGGATTTGCCAATTGCCGAATCTTGTCGGAAAACGGCCCAGTCGCGTTGACGACGACCCTTGTCCGCAATGCAGCCGAGGAACCATCAAACAAATCCGTTAACGCGACGCCTGAAATCTTCTCGCCGGTGTCGCGCGAAAAATCCGTTACGCGCACGTAGTTAATCGCCATCCCACCAGCTTCAGCGAACGATCTCACCAGCGCCAATCCATACCGCGCATCGTCGAACTGGCCATCTGCATAGGCCACTGCTCCGTGCAACCCATCCGGCTTCAATCCGGGCAATCGCGCCAGCGCTTCCTTCTTCGAAAGAAACCTGCTCGGGAATAGGTTCTTCTTTCCCGCCAGCAGGTCATACATCTTCAGACCGATTCGAAAATAACCCGCCTGCAGCCACGAATATACGGGCACCAGAAATTCCGCGGCGTGCGCCAGATGCGGCGCATTGCCGAGCATGTACGTTCGCTCCCGCAACGCGTGCTGCACCATGCGGTATTCCGAAAGGTCGAACGATTTGACCGCCTGCTCCAGATAGCGCACGCCGCCGTGCACCAGCTTCGTCGAAGCGCTGGACGTCCCGGAAGCAAAGTCCCCCGCGTCTACCAGCACGGTGCGCAGGCCACGCAATTGCGCGTCCAGAGCGCATCCCGCGCCCGTAGCGCCACCACCGATGACGCACACATCAAACTCTGCGCCAGCGACCTCTTCAATCTTCTGTGAACGAGAATTCATTCGAGTGGGTTCGCGGAGAGACCAAGCGATATCTTACCGGGGGAATGGTATATCTCATTTCCCCTCTCCCCGCATCTAACCTTTTGGAACCTATGGAGACACGAAGTTAGGAGCAAAGAAAGCTATGAACGCAAAGTCCCTTTTGTCCACTGCTGCACTCGCTGTTGGAATTAGCTTGTTGGCGCCGTCCGTGCCTGCATCCGCACGCCCCGCCGGCGAGCCCGGCAGCGCAACGCTCACGGTCACTGCGGTTACAAAGAAAGGCGCTCCGCCCATGGTCGCAAAGGATGACGTCCAACTCTCCGTGGGCAAGGAACGCAAGCAAATTTCAAACTGGGTCAAAGCTGAAAAGCTCTACCTCGCCATTTTGATTGACGACTCATTGGACAGCGAGGTCGCCAGCCAGTGGAATGACGTAAAACAATTCATCAACGCACAGCCCGCAACTACTTCGATCGCCGTCGGATACGCCACAAACGGCACGGTCCGCGTCGCGCAGGACTTCACCACCGATCGCGACCTCGCTGCAAAAGCCTTGCGCATTCCTTTGGGCTCCCCCGCGGCTTATTCCAGTCCGTATCTTTCCGTCATTGATTGGATGAAGCGCTGGCCGTCCACCGGTGACCGCCGCTCGCTCCTCCTCATCTCTTCCGGCATAGATTATTTCCGCGGCGGCTTCGGCCCCACCTATCCTGACGTGGACACCGGCATTTCCATCGCCGAAAAGGGCAACATCAATATTTGGAGCATCTACGCGGAGGGAGCCGGCCACATCCGCCGCTCTTTCTTCCTGCTCAACACCGCGCAGAACAACCTGAGCAAACTCAGCGATGAAACCGGTGGCGAATCGTTTTATCTGGGTACCAGCGCGCCGGTTTCCTTCAAACCATATTTGGACGAACTTCAGATGCACCTGAACAACCAATACCTGCTCACCTTTGCGGGTGACGGCGGTCCAAAAGGAAAATTTGTCGGAGTACGTTTGAAGACCGAAATCGCCGGGACGGAATTTGTGCACGCGAATCAGGCGTGGCTTCCTCCCGCGAAATGATTCTCAACCATTCGCAATTTGAAAAGCGCTCCGCCCCGGCGGGGCGCTTTTTCTTCGCAACTGGCCTTGTGCTAAATGGCCCTTGCGGCTAAACTACGCCTCGTCAAACCGTATTGTTTTTTTGCGATTTGGCCTTTATTCAATCGATTTAAACTGCAAGGCGCAGAATCTCTTGGCGCCAGGGAGCGCGCATGCCTCTTCCGATGCAAGCCCGTCGGTCATTTTCCACTCCAGCCGTTTCCCGTTTTCTCTCTTGTCTTCCATTGATCCTCGCGCTTGTCGCTCTCATTGCTCCCGCGGCCCTTGCCGATAACGGCACCGTCTTGCGCGATGGCTGGAAGGTGCAGTCCTCCGCCAAGGTTTCCGCCACTGGAGATCAAGTTTCCGCTGCCGGCTTCTCCACAGGCGGCTGGTACTCAACCTCCGCGCCCAAGACGGTTTTTGCCGTTCTAGTAGAAAACGGCGTCTACAAAGATCCCTTCTTCGGCATGAATCTGCGTTCGATCCCCGGCGTTGACTACAAAATCGGCGGCCAATTTGCCAACGAAGAAATGGCACCGAACAATCCGTACGCTGTCCCCTGGTGGTATCGCAAGGAATTCGATGCGCCACAATCCAAAGCCAGACTCCGCTACAGCATGGAATTTCGTGGAATCAATTACCGCGCCAATATCTGGATCAACGGAAAAAAACTGGCCGGCTCGGATCAAGTTGTCGGAGCGTTTCGCCGGTATCAATTTGACGTAACCGACTTCGTGCATCCCGGCGAGAAAAATGTCGTAGCCGTGGAAGTTTCCGCGCCCCGGTCCGGCGAACTCGGAATCACCTGGGTGGACTGGAATCCCACTCCTCCCGATAAGGACATGGGTCTCTGGCAGGAGGTCGTCCTTTCCACGAGCGGTCCGGTGTCCATTCATCATCCGTTTGTGGATTCGAAGCTCGATCTTCCCGTTGCTGCCGTCGCCCACCTCACCGTGCGCGCCGAGCTTGTCAATCACGACAGCATGGCCGTGAAGGGCACACTGCACGGCACGATTCTGGACGGAGGCTCACATATCAAGTTTTCGCAAGCCATTGAGCTCGCGCCCAATGAAAAGAAGGAAATCGCATTCACGCCGGAATCAAATCCGGAGCTGAATGTTTCGCAACCTCGCCTCTGGTGGCCTTACCAAATAGGCGAGTCTTTTCTTCACAGGCTTACTTTGGAGTTCAGCACCTCCACGGGATACCTCTCTGACTCCAAAAAAATCTCCTTCGGCATAGTGCAGACCGAATCCGAGTTGACCCCGGACGGCTATCGCCTCCTGAAAATCAACGGAAAGCCAATTCTCATTCGCGGCGGCGGCTGGGCCCCGGACATGTTGCTTCGCGTGGACGAATCCCGTCGTGAAGCCGAATTTCGCTATGTCAAGGAAATGGGCTTGAACACGATTCGCTTGGAGGGAAAGCTCGAAGACGAATCCTTCATGGAGCGAGCTGATCGTGACGGAATTCTCGTCATGGCCGGCTGGTGCTGCTGCGACGCCTGGGAAAAATGGGGCAAGTGGAACGAAGAAAACAAGCAAGTCTCGGTCTCTTCGTTGCGTGATCAGCTGCTTCGCCTTCGCGCCCATCCAAGCCTCTTGATGTGGCTCAACGGAAGCGACAATCCGCCCCCGCAAGATCGTGAAACCGCCTATCTCGAAGTCGAAAAGGAAACGCATTGGCCCAAACCGGTCATCTCCTCCGCAACCGCAAAAGATACGGAGGTCACCGGCAAAACCGGTGTGAAAATGAGCGGTCCATACGAATATGTCCCCGCAAATTACTGGACGATTGATACCAAAGCCGGCGGCGCGTACGGTTTCAATACAGAAACAAGTCCGGGCCCCGCTGTTCCCCCGCTCGAGGATCTAAAGACCTTCATCCCCGAAGACAAACTCTGGCCAATCAACGACTTTTGGAATTTCCACACGGGCGGAAGCCAGTTCAAGAACATCAATATTTACGCCAGCGCGCAGGAAAAGCGCTACGGCGAAGCCAAAAACGTTTCGGACTTCACCTGGAAATCACAAGCGATGACTTACGAAGGTGAACGCGCCATGTTTGAGGCCTATGGCCGCAATAAATTCAAATCCACCGGCATCATTCAGTGGATGCTGAACAATGCTTGGCCCAGCCTGATTTGGCATCTTTACAGCTACGATTTGCGTCCCGCCGGCGGCTATTTCGGCTCCAAAAAAGCGCTCGAACCCGTCCATGTTCAGTTCGCGCATGACGATCACATGGTAGCAATCGTCAACAGCACGCAAAGCGCTCAAAACGGATTGAAAGTCGTCGCGAAAGTTTACGACCTCGCGATGAACGAGAAATTCTCACGCGAAGCAAACGTAGACGTGGCAGCCGACGGAGTCGCCCGCTCCTTCGCAATCCCAGAGCCTGCGGACATCACCCCAACATACTTCCTCAACCTGCAGCTCTTCTCGCCTTCCGGCAAATTGCTCAGCAGAAATTTCTACTGGCTCTCGACGAAATCCGATGTCTTGAATTTTGAAAAAACGGAATGGTACTACACGCCGCAGACCGCGTTCGCAGATTTTTCGGCGTTGCAAACACTTCCCACCGCCACTGTTGCCGCTTCATGGAGACACGGGCCGGGGAGTGAGCGCGACACCGAATATCACGTCACGCTTGAAAACAAGGGCTCCAGCCTGGTTTTTCTTCTTCGTTTGCGTTTGGTGAAGGGAAGCGACGCTACGGAAATTCTTCCCGTCTTCTGGGACGACAATTACATTTCACTCTTGCCGGGTGAGCGCCGTGAAGTCCAGGTTCACCTGCGCAAAACCGATCTCGGTTCTGCGCAACCCGACTTGATCGTGGACGGCTTCAATCTTGCGCCAGTAACCGTCCACGTCTCTTACTGAGATATCGCCTGGCCGCGATGCTATCTCTTGTAACGAATCTTATCAGCCTGGTCGTACGCTTCTCGCAGCCCGTCGAGGAGCCGGCCTTTCACTCTCGGTCCGTCCGTTTTCACCAGCCCGGACCATAGCGTCCTTCCGCCCTTCACCTCTTGCAGTGTCACGCGCGTGTATCCCGCTGGAGCCGCCTCCGGCGTGTCGGCAGGCCGTACGCTCGTCTTGTTTGGATCGTAGGACGGAGCTTTGCCATTCGGCACGATTCGCACGTAACTGCTTCCCGTCAGCACAATCACCAAATCCGCTTTCGAGGGGGATTCCACCGGTTCGAATCTTCCCCACCGTGCCAATTCCAAATAAGCGGTGTTGTAAATCTCCGCGAATCCAGATTGATTGTTCACATAAACTGTTCTCGCCGCGAAAATCGAAGTAGGCAACGAAGTATTGGCCGCGTTCGCCGCTGCCGCAAGAATCATCGCTAGTGCCGCAGCCGAAACTAGCAAGCATCGCGTGGGTTTCATGGGCCCTCCTCAGTTGGCTGGATGCCGCGAGTCTAGGCGCGCGAATGGGGGCAGGGAACTGGCCTTTGGTCCAAATAGAGTCCAGCTGTCCCGGCGTTTAGGTTGGAATTTTCAGATTGATTTAGTCGTCTGCCGAAGAAAGAGAAACCGCCCGCGTGGATTCGCGAATCACCAGCTCGGGACTCGTCCTCTGGTGCGAAATCGCCCAGTCTCGCTTTTCTTGCGCAGCGTTAATCCCTTCCAGGATGTTGTTCACCGCGAGATTTCCCATCGTTTCCAGTGGTTGCCGCACCGTCGTCAGCGAAGGCACAGACATTGCCGAGAGCGCCACGTCGTCAAATCCCGTCACCGAGCAATGCTCGGGAACCTTCAAGCCGGCCTTGGTCAGCGCGCGAATTGCTCCCAACGCCGTCAAATCGTCGAATGCCATCAACGCTGTGAATTTCTTTCGTCGTTGCAATAGTTCCTCGGTAAGGCGGAAACCGCCTTCGAATCCCGAATTCGGGTCGAGCGAATCCGGCAATTGCGCCACGAGATTTTGGTCAATCTCGAATCCCACCGAATTTGCGAATTTCTGAATCCCTTTCCAGCGCGGCGCGGAATCAATCAGCATTTTCGGACCGCGAATGAACGCAATTTTTCGATGTCCCAGTTTGTGCAAGTGTTCCACCGCCAGACGGCCACCCGCTTCGTTATCCACCATCACCGAACTGGTTGTGTCTCCAGGCAATTCCCAGCCGATCGTCGCCACGGGAATGTTCCGCTTGTTGAAGTCCGCGAGCAGATGAATATCCACGAACGTCCAGTTTGCCACCACGATTAGTGCTTCCACGTGCCTCTCGAGCAGCATTTCCAACGAGCGCTCGAACCTGTTCTTCTGGTTGTGCGCGTCCGCCAAAATTGGCGCGTAAGACGCCTGATACAGTGAATTTTCGATTCCCCGCAAGATCGGCGTGCAGTATGGGTCCGTGATGTCAATGAGCATCACGCCGACGCTGTGAGTTCTTTTGCTGCGCAGGAAGCGCGCCATCGCGTTCGGCCGGTAGCCCAGCTTCCGCGCCGTCTCTTCGATTCGTTTCTTTGTAGCGGGAGCGATGTAGCGCGCGAGCGGCGCGTTGTTCAGCACAATCGAAACGGTTGCAGGCGAAAACCCGCTCGCCTTTGCCACATCCCGCATCGTAACTGTTACGCCTGTGTCGCTTCGTTTCACGCTGGCTTCTCTGTGGCCAGCATCATCCGGCAATTTCGGCTCTGATTGCAATGGCGGTGTCATCGTGGAACCGCGTCCTCAACTTATTCTGCCGGCGCTTCAAAAGAGAGCGGCTCGCGGAACCACTTTGTCTTCCAGATGCCGAACGCGATTCCCGCTGCCATCCAAACGGTCCCCAAGATTCTCGCCCGCAAGCTCAAGTTCCACCACAACGCAAGGCAAATAAGGAAGCCCACGACGGGCGGCACAAAATTCAAAATCGTTTTCTTCGGCGCGTGTAGGAAATACCGCGTGAATGCCGCCGCGTTCACACCCATGAACGCAATCAATGCGCCGAAGTTCAGCAGTCCGATGCCTTGCTCGAAGGTGAGGAAAAAGGCGCCAATCAACACGATCACGCCGATGAGAATCACGTTGTTCCGCGGGATGTTATGCTTGGGATCCACCGCACCGAAAAATGATTTTGGCAGCGCATTGCTTCGGCCCATCCCGTAAAGCAACCGCGCCGCCCCGATCTGCGCTCCCATGCCGGAGCCGAAGTTCGCTACCAGCAGCGTTAGTCCGACAACCTGAAATAGCGGTGCCCACGTCTTTGCAGCGGCATAGACATACGCCAGATCCTGGTTCGGAAACGGCTGCGACGCCGGCCAAATCAGTTGTGCGATGTAGACTTCCGATGCCGACAGAATCCCGATGACCAGGCAGGTCATCACCGTCGCAACAAGGATGTTTCGCTTCGGATTTTCTGCCTCTTCGGAAAGCGTGGATATAGCGTCGAAACCGATGTACGTCAGCACGGCCAACGAAGTGCACCCAAACAAATTATCGGTCGAAAATGTCGCCGGATCGTAAAACGGTCGTGTAAAGAATGCAGGATCATTGTGCGGCTGCCCTACGATGTACCGAATTGCTGAAACAAAAACTACAACCACGACAAAGCTCATCGCAGTCGTCAGACCGGCATTCACTCGAGCCGACGTTTTGATCCCCTGCAAATTCAATAGGGTAAACACCACCGCAAAAAATATCTTCCAACCCCATACAGGGATGCCGGGCGCGAATTCGTGCGCCTGCCCCGCGCACCACACCGTACAAATTAGCGGATTCACGATGTAATCCATCACCATGCTCCATCCGGTGATGTATCCGGCCGCGGGATGAATCTCTCGGGCAACGTATGTGAAAGCGGACCCGGCGCTCGGATATACCTGTGCCATCCGTCCGTAGCTAATCGCCGTCGCCATCATCGCGACCATCGCGATCAACACCGCCGTTACAACGTGTCCACGCCCGCGATCGCTAAGCGCGCCGAATGCGGACATGGGCGCGACCGGTTGAAGCACGATCATGCCGTACAAAATCAAATCCCACAGTGTGAGCGTTCTCCGCAGCCCCGGTTGTGTCGCGGCAGTCCCCGTGCTCAAGCAGCTCTCCTCCAGACGCTACTCTCTACTTCAAAATGCTGTATTGAATCGTTTTAAGCGCCTGATTGTGCAGCATCCCTCCGCCTCCCCGCAAGCGCAAAGTTCATCCCTCTTCGCCCTTGCCGATTTGCGTGAAATGCACCCCCCTGTACTTTCGTACAGCGGACAATATCCTAACAGGACGGTATCTTTTCTCTCACACGCTTTGCGTGTTGTAAGTAACGACGTGCCAGGTTTTAGGGTCTAATCAAATAGAAGAGCCCGCCCGGCCAAGAAAACTTATGGGCGAAGCCTCTCTCAACACCGGCCGCAGTGGAGCGACTCCTGCCTTTTGGCATGTTGTCGCCTTCCTCTCTATCCTACTGTTCGCTCTCTGGATCAGGCCCATCCCCCTTGAGGCGGATGCGTCCCTTCAGGGCTACCTCCAGATTGTTACGGGGCTTTTGGCTTTCGTTTTTTCCGCCGTTACCCTAGTTCGCTTCCAGGGCACTCAGGACCGCATTTCGCTCATTCTCGGTTCCGGATTCCTGCTGTCCGGTTCCGTTCTTGTCGCTTCGAGCCTCTTTTTCTTTGAGCTTCCCGCCGAGCCGGTCCTCAAGATTCATTGGGCGCCTGTCGCACTTTGGCTCGGCCGCATGATTCTTGCTCTGCTGCTTGTCGTCGCGCTTCTGGTCGAAAAATTCCTCCCGCGTTCGCGCCACCCAAAAGGTGAAATCGCCGGCGCGCTTTTCACGGTTGTTCTCTTCACCTATCTCATTACCGTGGCCGTGCGGAAGCTTCCCACGGAAATGTCTCCGCATCAGTACGCGTTCATCCCCAGTCCGCAGCAGCTGCTTCCTGCGGCTTTCTACCTGGTCGCCCTGATTTGGTATCGCCGCCGTCTGGCCTTCAACGCATCCGCGTTTGACCGCTCCGTCTATGCGGCCAGTTGGCTGAATTTTGCGGCGCAGCTCGCCGCCAGCCAGTCCGCGCGGCTTATGGATTCACCATTCGTCCTTTCGCAAGGCTTGAGCGTTATGGGCTATGCCGTCGCGCTGGGCGGCGCTCTCTTGGACAACGCGCGGCTTTTCGAGCAGGTCCGTCATCTCGCCGTAAGCGACCCCCTCACGGGCCTCGCCAACTACCGCCGCTTGCTCGACGTTCTCGAAAACGAAACCGAGCGCACCAACCGCACCGGCCGCCCATTTGCGCTCCTTTTGCTCGACCTCGACGGCCTGAAAAAAGTGAACGACACCTACGGCCACCTTGTCGGTAGCCGCGCCATTTGCCGCGTCGCGGATACCCTCCGCATCAACTGCCGTGCGATTGACACCGCGGCCCGCTACGGCGGCGACGAATTTGCCCTCGTCCTTCCGGAATCCGAACGGGAAGAAGCGGAACGCGTTGCGGAGCGTATTCACAACGTGATGGAGCAGGACAAGGAGCAGCCTCTCCTCTCCGCCAGCATTGGAATTTCCGTCTACCGTGGAGCAGGTGAGCGCATCGAACGGCTTATCTCCGAAGCCGACGAGCATCTTTACGAAGAAAAGGCGAAGCGCAATCGGCGCGTCACGCCAATCCAGCAGCGCCGTCGCGCACAACGCCCCGGTCCTGCCTGAGTTTCAGCTACGTCTGTGGTATTAATGTGTCTGCGAATTTCCGGTCATATACGGCGCAAGCTGTTCCATAACACTCGCCTTGTCACCCACCACAACGATCGTCATCTCTTCTGGTTTGATGTACTGCGCCGTGATCCGCTGCACGTCCTTAGGCGTAACCGCGTTCACCCTTTGCACGTAAGTTGTCAGGTAGGAATCGCCCAGCCCTTGCAGGTTCGCGAAACGCAGTTGCGCGATCAGCGCGCCACGCGAGGAATTCTGAATCACGAATATTCCCGAAAGGTAGTTCTGGATGCCCTTCAACTCCGCCACGGTTGGTGGTTCTTTCTGCAGCCGTTCGATCTCTCCAAAAATCTCCTTCAACGAGGGCCCCGTAAACTTCGTGGTCACGTCCGCAATTTCCGCCCAATACGCATCATGGTACCGTCTCGAAATCTGGCTCGACGGAGAATACGTGTAGCCTTTCTGCTCGCGAATGTTAGAAGTGATACGCGATCCGAACGACCCACCCAGAATCGCATTCGTCACCAGCAGCGAAATGTTGTCCTCGCTCGTCGCGTTCGGGGCCGGCAAGCCTACGTACAACGTGGATTGCGCCGCTCCAGGTCGGTCCGTCAAATCCAGCGTATGATTCGGCTTCACCTGCGGTATATCAGGCGCCGGCGCGGGCCCCTTCGCCCATGTTCCGAAATTCGCCGCAATCGCCTTTTTCACCGCTGGCGTGCTGAATCGCCCTGCCACATAAAGATGCGTCCGCTGTGCGCCAAAATTCGTGTCGTAATATTTCTTCACGTCGGCCAGCGTGCTTTTCTGAATGCTGTCCTCTGTCGCAAACACCGTTCCATACGGATGCTCGCCGTACAGCAGCTTGCGAAACCGTTCGAGCGCGATGTTCTGCGGTACCGACTTCTGAATCGTCAGTTGCCGCAGCATATCGTTCTTGATGCGTGCCAACTCGCTTTCCGGAAAAAGCGGATTCCGCGTAACGTCAGCGACCAGCGCCACACCCTTCGGCCCAAATTCTGAAAGCACATCCGTAGAAACGTCGCTTTCGTCCGCCCCCACATTAATATCCAGCGTCCCGCCCATGTCCGCGGCTTCTTCCGCAACTCGCTTCGAGCTGCGTGTTTTCGTGCCTTCCTTCATCAGGTGCCCCGTCAAATCCGCAAGCCCGGGCAGTTCCGCCGCTTCATTCAGGTTGCCGCTGTTCACCACAAGGCTCACTGTGACCTTCGGCAAATTGCCGTAAGGCACCAGCGTCACCTTCATCCCATTCGGCAGCGAATACGTTTCATGCGCCGGTACCGTGAATGGTTTCGGCGCGCTGCCTTGCGGCGGCGTCTGCTTTTGCGCGTTCGCGGGAATCGCCGTCAATAGAATCGTTCCAACCGCCAGCAAAGTTTTCGCGCTGTGTTTCCTCGTCATCGTTTTCTCCTTTACTAGTTTTTCGCGGGCGCCGCAGGCGCCTCCGCGGCCTTCGGTTCACGAATCAACACAGTGCGATTCTCCGGCCGCAAATATTCCCGCGCCGTCTTCTGAATCAATTCCGGCGTTACCTTTTCGAATTGCCCAACTAGCGTATTTACGCGCGCCGGATCGTCGTCGAACAGCGCAAAACTCGCCAGCAAATCCGCCAGCCCAAATCCCGAAAATTGTCCGATGCTGTCGTACAAACTCGAACGCAGCTTCACTAACGCGCGATCCAGTGTCGCTTTGTCCACCGGCTTCGTTCGCAGCGGCTCGACCACCCCGTCCACCGCTTGCAGAATCGTGTCCGGATTCGTCGCAGTGTCGTACCGCAAATCCGCCATCCACACCATCGGCCCCTTGTAATTGAACATGTTCCCCAGGTAGTTGATCCCGCCTTGCACGCCAGCAGTCAGCCCGCGCTTCTGTACGAGTTCCTGATAAAGAGAACTGTCGTCGCCCTCCACCAAAATCTGGTTAATCAATCCCATCGCATAGTATTCCGGCGTGTTCCGTTCCGGCATGTGATACGCAAACGCCATCGCCGGCCGTTTCGCCAGCGCGTCAACTTGTGTCGCGCGCTTTTCTTTTTCCTGCTTTGGCTCGCTCAAATCCGGCGCTGGTGGCAGTTGCGAAGCCTTAATCCCCGCAAAATATTTCTCCACCCACTGTTTCGCCTGTGGCGCCTCGAAATCCCCCACAATCGCCAGCGCCGCATTGTTGGGCGCGTAGTACGTCTTAAAGAAACTCTGCACATCCGGAATCGTCGCCGCTTCAATGTCCTTCAATTCGCCATAAAAATTGTGCGCGTTGTACCAGTTCGTGTTCGCATACTGCGGCATGTCCAGCCACGGAAATCCGCCATAAGGCCGGTTCAGCACGTTTACCTTCACCTCGTTACCGACCACGCCTTGCTGGTTCTTCAGGTTTTCTTCCGTCACCGCAAGCCCATTCATGCGGTCCGCTTCGGCCCAAAGCGCAGTCTCCAGTTTGTTCGACGGCAAAATCTCGAAGTAGTTCGTAAAGTCAAAGCGCGTCGAGCCGTTTAGCGTCCCGCCGTTCTGCTGCACAAGCTTGATGAACTCCATCTTTCCCAGATTTTGCGAACCCTGAAACATCATGTGTTCGAAAAGGTGCGCGAATCCCGTGCGATCTTTCGGCTCAACACGAAACCCAATCCGGTAATAAACCGCTATACAAACCGTCGGCGCCGTATGGTCCTGCGAGAGCACCACGCGCAACCCGTTCGGCAGCTTGTAGTATTCAACCGGCACCTGGAACGCCGCCGCTCCCGTTTCGCCGCTTGCCTTTGCAGGCTTCTTTTCCTGAGCTACCGCGCAAACGCCCAGCGAAACTGATGCCGCCAGCGCAAGCAAGCTCCGCGCCGCTCGATTCATGCCAAAACGCATATTTCCTCCGTAAACCTGCTAAGGAAGGGCCACAGGCACACTCCTGCCCCCGCATACCCTAATACAGACGTACCGCCCTGTCAGAAGTTTCGTTTGCCGGGAAAACTGATGGGAACTGCGTTTGTAGAGCCGTCCCTTTAGGGCGGCATCTTCGCTGCACGCCATATCGCCGGACCATCCCGTGGCACGGCCTCAGCTCGTGCCCTGCTTGAATGCTTTACTTTCCCGCCGCGGCTTGCATCGCTCCGTGTTCGTGGAAGCCGAATTTCTTGTTCACCTGTGTGAACGCCTTCCCATCCACTTCCGCGTAAGGATAAATGAAGTAGTTCAACGGTGGCCCTGCCTGCGGCGGAGCCAGCGTCACATCGCGCCCAATGCTGAACTGCACGCGGTTCGCATCATGCGCGCCAAAAAAATACTCGCGTCGCGCGGGATCTTTCCATGCCTCGGAAATGTCCACTGGCACCCATCCGTAGCCATTCAAATAAAATTCAGCCCAGCAGTGATAGCCCGCAATCTCGCCATCGTGCTTATCTGCCGGCAGTGGAAATCCAATTTCAAATTTCGCAGGGATTCCCGCCGTCCGCGCCAGTCCAATAAAAAGCGCGTGAAAATCCGTGCAGTTGCCGCGCTTCGCATCGCACGCCCAATAAATGTCTCCGTTGCCCCAACCCGTTCCGCTCTTGTCGTACTTCATGTTCGCCAGAACGTAGTCGTAGATCGCGCGCGCTTTTTCCACATCGGTCTTTCTGCCCGCGGTTATCTCCGCAGACATCTCGCGAATCCTCTGATCGAGTGGCACCAGATGATCCGGCTGCAGCCACCGCTGCAAATTCGCCGGGGCCGCGCCACCGGCTGCCTTTACTTCCTTGAAATCCTTCTGCACGCGTTCGCTTCGTTCCACGGTGAACTCCATCGTCACCGGAATCGCGCCGGCTGCAGGGTTTTTCACTTCAACGTGCACAATCTTGTTTCCGTACTGGCTCTCTGTCGCAATTCTTGTCGCAAACGGTGAAGTCACATTCGCTTTCAGAATTTTTTGATAGTCGTCGTTCTGCGGATAGGGCAGCCAAAGATCGACTTGCTTCGTGCCCGCAGGAACTTCGTGGACTTCAGCCGTATAGGTCAAATCAAACGTGCGTTTTGGCGCGGGCGCACCCGGCGCGTCGGAATGCAACCAAACGGCCGGAACCGCGGCTATTGATAAAAAGAGGAAGCTGCGAAAAATGTGTGCTTTCATAGCGTCGGCTATTCTACTCCTCTAAAGTTAAGGCCGCGCAATCATTGAAAAATACTAGCCGACCGGCGATTGGCCCCGCGAATCTGCATGAATCGTATTTCGCTCCTTATTCGATCCTCACCCGTAGCCCGGGGTGTTACCGATTTAGTCTTTTAGGTCAGTCCCGTATAATTGGCGTTGTGTAAACTACTTGGGGCAGGTGGGGCTATGTCGAGCGATCGGACCAAACAATCGGCGCAGGAATTTCTTGCTGGAAAGCTGACCGAGGATTTTGAAGCGCAGGAAAAACGCCTGAACCATGAAGCCGCCGTCCGCTTCTGCCGCGTTGTTTGGAAGCGCGTCGCCACCGCCGTTTTGGAAAAGTGCAAGGAGTGGAATCAGGTCACAGGGGAAGAAACGCTCACCTGCAAGGAAACCTTTATGGGCGACCTAAGAGTCCGCTGTGCCGGCCGGCCGCATCAGTTGAGTATCCATTTCGATTCGGGAAAACTCCTCGTCACTCTGAAAAACACCGCTCGCGCCGAGCACGAAACAGACGTCGTCCTCCACATTGAAGGCTACGCCACGGAAAATGATCGCGATGCCCACCTCGTCCACAACGGCCTCGTCTCAAACATAGACATCGTAATTCTAGGCGAACTTCGCGTCCTCGTCGGCATGACGCGCCAAATATAATTTCATCGCCTGACCTGCACGCCGCTAATACACCGCGCGGTGCTGAACAGTTTCTTTCGTGGCCAGAGAGAAACGCGGCTCGGCGGGGGCATCGCCAAAGAGCTGGCTCGTCACATATTCGCCGAGGGCGGGTCCGTGCTTGAAGCCGTGGCCGGAGCCGCCGCCGGCTAACCACACATTTTCCGCTTCCGGGTGGCGGTCGATCAGAAAATCGCCGTTCGAGGTATTCTCGTACTGGCAGACTCGCGTTTCCGCGATGGGCGCATTTCCTAGTGCAGGAAAACGGCGCGCAACGTATTCCCTCATTTGTTGCGCGGATTTTTCAGAAACGACGCGGGATTGCGTATCGGGATCAACCGCTGCTCCGTGCGCGTCCAGCGCAATTTTCAATCCGCGATTCTCGATGTCCGGCATTCCGTAACTTTCGTCGTTTTGAAAAAGAAATGTCGGCAACGCGGGCGCCGCGAAACGTGAATCTCCTGGTGGCAATCCAAAATAAAAAACTTCTTGCCGCGTGACAAAAATCCTTTGCTTCAGAATCTCTGGAAAGAGCTTTCCAAGCCATGCCCCGCACGCAAAAACAAAATGCCCCGAGAAAATTTCCTCGCCGTTATTCGTCTTGACGGACTGTAACGTCCCCTTGCTTTTGGGATTTTCCACGAGCGCATGCGCATACGTCACGCCCAAGCGAATCGCTTCGGCAACGGTGGCAGCCACCGCTAGCCTCGCAACAATCACGCCGCTGTGCGGCTCCAGAACTCCATCGTGAATTCCATCAAGCCCGATCTGCGGAAAACGTGCGCGCAGCGCTGTTGAGTCCAATTCCTCGAACGGAACGCCGCACTTCCGCAGCGTCGTGCGCGTTTCCGCGATCCGCGCATCATTGGAACCGGCAAGCCACAAAACGCCTGTCTCATGAAACAGCGGCAAATTATTCGCGGCAAAAAGTTCTTTCCATTGTGCGAGCGAACGCTGCGACCAGCGCGTATAAATTTCGTCCTTGCCGTAACCCATGCGGATGATGCGGGATTCATCGCCGGAGCTGGAGCGCGAATGGCCCGGTCCATAGGCTTCGAGCAAAATCACACGCTTGCCGCGCCGCGCGAGTTGCAGTGCCGTCCACGCGCCAAACACTCCCGCGCCGATTACGGCCACATCGTACGTCTTCATGATTTGCGGAATGCGCCGGCGAGAGTTTTCGCCCAGTGCGAAAGATGATTCAGCGATTCATCGTCCGTGGGATCGAGATGCAGCGGCGTCACGCTCACGTCGCCGGCGAAAACTGCGGCATAGTCCGTATCCGGCTCCACGTCTTTTTCAAATTTCTGCTCGAAGATCCAGTAGTACGTACGGCCTTTCGGATCTTTTCCCTCGGAAAGTTGATTGCGCGTAATTTTTTTCGATTGTCGCGTGAAGCGCACATTGCCGGTCCAAGGTTCCGGTACGTTGATGTTCAGCAAAACTTGATCCGGCAATCCTTCTTTCAAAATTAATTCCGCAATCGAACGCGCGATCCGCGCTGAGTTCGCAAAATTTTGATTGTCTTTTTTCGCGCAGAGCGACATCGCCACCGCCGGAATATGATGTAGCGCCGCTTCGCGCGCCGCGCCCACCGTTCCGGAGTAATAAACGTTCTCTCCCATATTCGCGCCGTGATTGATTCCGGAAATCACCAAATCCGGTTTTTCCGGTAGTAAACGATGCAGCGCGACAATCACCGCATCCGCCGGAGTCCCATCCACGGCCCAATGCCGTTCTTGTTTGGCATGCACCACAATCGGTTGTCGCAGCGTAAGCGATTGCGCCGCTCCGCTCTTTTCGCTATTCGGTGCAACAATACTCACCGTAGCAAAATCCTCCAGCGCCCCCGCCAAGGCGCGCAGCCCTTCCGCGGCGTATCCATCGTCATTTGTCAACAATATGTGTGGCGATTTTTTCGAGGAGGGCATGGATATGGTCGGGGCGCCCGGATTTGAACCGGGGACCTCACGCACCCCAAGCGTGCGCGCTACCAGGCTGCGCTACGCCCCGACTGGTAATCCTTCGAGAGAAAAGCGAAGGAGAATTTGCTGCGACGCGACTAAATAAGGCTATCACTTGCGTTCGAGAAGGGTCAAGAAAGCGCGGAGAGAGTCGCGCAAATCCAAAAGCATTTTTCGATTTAGCAATTGCGTTGCTCCGTGGCCGGGCAGAATTGGATTGGCTGAATCGGAATCTGCAGCGCCATTGTGTTCTCGCAGATGGCGGCGAGCACCGGCGATGGTGAAGCCTTCGTCGTAGAGCAGACGCTTGATTTTGAGAACGAGGTCCACGTCTTCCTGGCGGTAGAGACGGTGGCCGCTGGGACTCTTGATGGGTTGGAGCATGGGGAATTCGGTTTCCCAGTAGCGCAGGACGAACGGTTTGAGCGCGGTGATTTTGCTGACGTCGCCGATGCGATAAAAATCTTTTTCGGTTTGCGTAGCTGCGCCGTTGCTGGCCATAAGTTCCTGAATCCAGGGAGAGGACGCTGGGATTTTATCAGTTTGAAGCCTTGAGAAGTAGGGGTCCGCTGCCAACGTGTCAGTCGCGCTTGAAGTGAACGCTGAGATCCTTCGCGCATCTTCGTGGATGCGCTCCCCTCGAGTTTCCTCGGGGCAAGCAGGATGACAACGATCTAGAGTACGCGCGTAAGTCATTCGTCGTCCTTGCTGGAGGAGCGGGTGTCGCGGTCGGCTTTACGGAGGCGTTGGACGAAACGGATGGGCGTGCCGATGAAGCCGAATTCCGCGCGGATCTGATTTTCGAGGAAGCGCTGAAAGCTGAAATGCAGCGGCGTCTTCTGGTTTGTGAAAATGACCAACGTGGGCGGAGAGGTCTTAGCCTGGGTGACGTAGTAGATGCGCACGGGGCGGGCCTTGGGCGTGGTTGCTCGCTGCAGGTCCACGGTCTTGAGCCAGCGATTGAGCTCCGGTGTGGACACTTTTTTCTTGCGCGCAGCGGCGACCTGGTCAATGAGTGGATAAAGTTTCTGAGCGCGGTCTCCCGTTTTTGCGGAGAGAAAAACGACGGGAGCGTAGCTGAGGAATTTGAGTTTCTTGTGAACGAGTTCTTCGTACTCGGAAAGCAGTTTGCCGCGATCCACTTTTTCAAGCGGAGGATTGAGATTCGCGGCGCGTTTCGCTTTTCCTTTTGCGGAAGCGGAATCACGATCGGCGGCTTTTTGTGCGGCTTCGACGGCGAGATCCCATTTGTTCACGACGATAATGACGCTGCGGCCGGATTGCTCCGCATACATCGCGATGGTGGCGTCACCCTGCGTGACGCCTTGTTCGCCGTCCACGATGAGAAGAGCGACGTCGGCGCGTTCGAGTCCACGGCGCGCCATGACGACGCTGAGTTTTTCCGCGACGAGTTTCGTTTTTCCCTTGCGGCGGATTCCGGCGGTGTCCACGAAACGGTAGAAGCGGCCATCGTGTTTGACGTCCGTGTCCACGGAATCCATGGTCGTGCCTGGGATGGGCGAAACGATGGAGCGTTCTTCGCCGGCCATGCGATTGAGCAGGGTGGATTTGCCGACGTTGGGGCGGCCGATGATGGCGATTTCCGTGGTTTCCGGTTCGGCGGGAGATTCCGCGTTGGCGTCACCGGATTTCATCTGAGCGAGGGCGGCGTCGAGCAGGTCATCAATGCCAGCGCCGTGCTCGGCAGCGATAGGAAAAACGGGAACGCCGAAAGAGTGAAATTCTCCGGCGAGCGATTCCTGTGAGGGAACGTCAATTTTGTTGACGGCGATAACGAACGGTTTGCCGGTGCCGCGAAGAACGCGGGCGAGTTCCTGATCGAGCGGAGTGATGCCGGAGTGCGAATCCACGACGAGAACGAGGAGCGCGGCTTTTTCGATAGCGACATGGGCCTGACGCAGAATTTCCTGCGGGATGAGGGCTTTGTCGTCCGGGATGATGCCGCCAGTGTCCACGATTTCGAACGCGCGGCCGCGCCATTCGGCTTTGCCGTAGATGCGATCGCGAGTGATGCCCGGCTCATTGGTGACGATGGAACGGCGAGTTCCGGTAAGGCGATTGAAAAGGGTGGACTTGCCCACGTTGGGGCGTCCGACGATGACCAGGGATGGGAGTTTTTCAGGCATAAGTTTCGTCCGGGAGCACACGGTGCGAGTCCGCAGTGGTATTGGAATCTTCCAGTGTAGCGTGAGGGGAGTGGGAAAGTCGAAGATGGAAATGGAGAGGGATGAGCGGGAGACAGTCCCAGATTGAAAATAGTTTGGGTACACCCCGATTGTTTTCGTAAGAGTGGCGAATACAGGGCTTAGAGGCGCGGAATTGGGGCGATTCGCGCTTACTCCATAGGAGGTGACGGCAGGACACCCCGACCCCGGGTGGTTTTTCATGAATGTCAAAAGAAAGGGGATGCGGGAAAAGGGTTTTGTATGAATAGCAAAACAAACGGGATATGGAAGCGTGTTCGCGGCGATTGGTTCGAAATGGAATGGGCTACACACTGCGAACGATAGCGTGGGTAGTCTACTTTATGACTATGGTAACTAGATTTGAAACTAGGACCATAAGGAAAGGAAAGAAAAACCAAGAAGAGCGAATCTAAAGATTCGCCACTACAACGAGCCTAAAGCCGCAGGGTTGCGCAGGCTCGCCCTGCGCTAGAGGTGAGGATCAATTGACGCGTTTGATTAGGATGTCGCGGCCGGGGGCGTGGAGGGTCATGGAGGCGACGCGGCCGGTAGAGTCGAGTTGGAACATGAAGACGTCGTCGCTCGATTTCGAAAAGAAGCGGTGCTGGGTTTCCGGGAAGAGCTCCTGTTTGGGTTCGTCATTTTCCTGGATGGAAAGATGATCCCCCTCACGGCGCACTGTCAGGATGAGGTTTGGTGGGTCGCCGTAACGGCCCGCGTATTTATCCAGAAGTTCTGGCGGGACTGAGACGATTTTGTGTTCTTTTAGCGGCGGGCGTGGCGGAAGCTGAGTGTAGGGCGTGTAGCTCTCCCATTCGATGGGTGTGAAGGTGTTTTTCAGGAGAGTTTCGAGAAGTTCCTTGAAGATGCCTTCGCCGTTGGAGCTATTGGAGAGAATCAGGATGCCGGTTCCGTTTTCGAAGCAGACTGCATAGTTGCGCCAGCCCTCGTCGTGCCCTTCCTTGAAAAAAGCTTTTCCGTACGGAGTCCAGTAGAGGCCCCAGCCGAGGCCGTAGCTAAGGCGGATGGATTTATTGGCGTAGGTAGTTTCGCTGGAGAAAGTGGGGAACTGCGTGCGCGAGAAAATCTGGATTTGTGGGCTGAGCATGAGGTCGCGCGTTTCTTTGTTCAGAACCTTGTTTTGCATGATGGCGGCGAGGAGTTTCGCGTAGTCGTTGAGCGTGGTTTGCAGGGAGCCTGCAGCGTTTGCTTTGGAACGCTGCTCGGTACCGAGGGAGCGACCGTATTCGTCGTAACGAGTGGCGATGTCGTTTGCGAATCTTTCCTCGGAAATCATGCTGGAACGCGTCATGCCGAGCGGTTCGAAGATTCGCTTTTGCATGAGTTCCTGCACTGGCTTGCCGGTGATGGTTTCGACGACGAGTTGCAGGAGGACGATACCTTCGCCGGAATAGGCGTAACGCGAGCCAGGTTCGAAATTGATGCTTAATTTCCGGTCTTCTTGAAACCAGCGCCAGTTAGGGAATCCGGTGGTGTGGCTCAGGATCATGCGCGCGGTGATTTTCTTGTAACGGGGGTCCGTGGCGAGGTCTTTGTAATCAGGATTTTCAGGCAGAGGTTTGAGGAGATAAAGATAGATGGGCTTATCGAGATCGAGGAGCTTTTCCTGAATGAGTTGCACGATCATGCAGGCGAAGGCGGATTTGGTGAGAGAGGCGGCGGTGAGGACGGTGTCTGGAGTGAAGGGCAGGTTTTTTTCCTTGTCGCGAAGACCATAGCCCTTGGCGTAGACGACTTTGCCATCGTTGAAGAGGGCGACGCCGGCGCCGGTGACTTCCGCGGCACGCATGAGACGCGCGACGGTGGCATCGATTTCTGTGGGCGTGATTTTGGAGCCGTCGAGGCGTTTTATCGAGGATCCCTGGCCATTTGCCGAGAGGGCGCACGTGGCAAGGAGGATGGCAATCATGGATGCGCGCAATTTCATGAGGTTCAGCTTCCGAGCTTACTACGGAAGGGAGACAAGGTAGGTTCCCGCTCTCAGGGCAAAGAGGAACGGGATAGATGGATTCTGATAGAGTGGCGGGCGGGTTCTGAAGGCAGAGTGCCGCGCCTACGGCGCTCGTTCCTTTTCGCGATATGTCCCAGGCCTTACGCCTGGTTTAGTTAATGCCACTCCTCCGGGGCTGGGTTGGGGGACTTGGAAGCGGTAAATGAGCGCAAGGTCGTCGGATTGAGGCGTTAGTTGAGGCAAAGGCGAAGAAAAGGCCGCAAGGCTCCGCAGCCTCCGCCCTGCGCTACAAAGTGGATGGTTACGACAGATCGGGCTAGGCAGGGTCATGGGGCGCGGGGTGAACCCTACGCCACGAGTAGTGTAATTTTTGCGGGGATGGCAGCGTATTAGATATGGAAGCACCGAGACCAGGCCGCATGAGTGCGCCGGGAACAGCAGAATCGGCAGAGGCAATAGCCCGGGCCAGGGCAGGAGATGCAGAGGCCTGGGGCGACCTCTATCGAGCATTTGCGCCGGCCATTTTCCGTTTCTGCCGGAGGGCGCTTCCCACGCGAGAGGACGCGGAAGACGCAACCATGGAAGTGTTCATGAAAGTGCGAGACAAGCTGCACCAGTACGACGCGACGCGGCCGTTCTCTTCCTGGCTGTATAAAGTGGCGGCAAACCATTGCTGGGATTTGCTCCGGCGGCGAAAAATCCGGCAGGATAAAGAGACGGAGGATTTGGATACGTTGCCGCTGGAACATCCTGACGCCGATCAACTGGAACAACTGATCGAGAAGCGGACGAGCGAAGATGTGCGGAAAGCGCTGGACAAGCTGCCTGCGCGAGCACGCATGGCGCTGGTGCTGCGCTATTACTCGGACATGAGTTACGACGAGATTGCCGATGAGCTGGGAGTGCGTCGCGCCTTTGTGGGCGTGGTGCTACTGCGCGCGCGGCATGAGCTGCGGCAAGCGCTGGAAGGTTCGGGCGCTTTGGCCGTGGGAGGTGCGGGATGAATTCACCGCCAGGAAGCAATTTGCAGCGCAACGATATGCAGCACCTTGACGAGATGACACTTTTGCTTTATCTCGAACGGCAGCTTGACCGCGAGAGAGCGGCGGAGGTGTCCGCACACATGCAAGAGTGCGGTGCGTGCCGGACGTTGTCGCGCGCGCTGGAGCGGGAGTCGCGGCTGTTGACGCGCGCGATGCTGGAAGAAGAGGAGCCTTTGCCAGCACGGCTGGCGGGCTTTCAGCAGGCGGCGCGGCGGTCGCTGCAATGGATTTGGATGTTGACGTTCGGACTGGCAGCAACAGGAATCTATTCGCTGTACACAAGCTACATCGAGCCCGTGCAGAATCGTTTGCAGGACGCGGGCTTCGGCGGGACAAATCTACTCGGCCTTTTGATTTTCCAAGGCGCTTTCTGGAAGGGATGGCAATCGATGATTTCATTGGTGGAAGTGCTGGCGCTGGTGACCTTGGGAACGTTCGCGGCGATGATATTGCGGCGAAGACTGAGGAGAGGATCGGTGCTAGCGGTGATGCTGGCGGGGATGTGCGGAGCGCTGATGCTGCCGGCGGGGGCGAGCGCGACGGATTTCCGGAGCGGACAGAACGCAGAAGTTTCGTCGGGAGAGACGATCAAAGGCGACGTGTGCTTGAACGGCGACCGGATGAGTGTTGATGGAACGGTGAACGGAGATGTGTTTGCGTTTGGAAGATCGTTGGACGTGACGGGGCATGTGCTGGGAGACGTGATTGTGTTCGCGCAGTCGGTGCACATTACTGGTCAAGTTGATGGCAACGTACGGACGTTTGCAAACAACTTGACGGTGAGCGGAACGGTGGGACGAAGTGTCACGATTTTCAGCGAAAACCTGACCATAGATAAAACTGGAAAAGTCGGAAGAAGTATAACGAGTTTTACGAACCGGTTTTTGATGGACGGGCACGTGGGGCAGGACCTGCTCACAATGAACGAACGGCTGGATTTACGAGGACAAGTAGAAGGCGAGATCCGGTTGAGAGCAGAAGTTTTTACGATCGACAGCACGGCGCAAGTAGGAGGGCCAATCCACTTTAAAGGAGCGAAACCGGCGGAGGTGTCGCCGCAAGCAAAACTGGCGTCGGCCGTGGAGTACCAACATGTAGAGAAGGGAGAGCACCGCGAAGGCGGGGTGCACTACTATCTGTGGAGATTGTTGTGGAGCGCGTCGTTCATTTTGTACGGGCTTGTGCTGATTTTGCTGATGCCGAAATTTTCTGGAGATTGCGTGAAGTCCGCGGAGAATGTAGGGGCGTCACTGGGGCTGGGATTGCTGGTGGGAATCAGCGCGCCGATTGCAGCGGGAATCGTGTGCGTAACGTTCGTGGGAATTCCGCTCGGGATACTGACATTCATGTTGTGGCTGGTGATGTTGTTTACGGCGCAGATCGTGGTTGGCGGATTGATTGGGCGATGGATTCTGGGACCTACGGAAGATAAATGGGGCCGCGTGGGACGAATGGCGCTGGGGATGGGGATTATTGGAGTGATTGTGCCGGTGCTTCATTTCGTTCCAGTGCTGGACATGATCTTCCGGATTGCGGCGATGACATGGGGATTTGGAGCGATTACGCTGACGCTGTACAAGAGAGTTGCGGCAACACCGAGTATACCGATACCGCCGCCGGTACCGGCGCTGGGGTAAGAGAAAATAGTCCAAAGAAAAAAAAACGGGCTCCCCGATGAGTTGGGGAGCCCGCGCCTTTTGCGGAGGCGGAAAAAAGGGTTCAACCAGGAGGCTTAGTGTTTTCGCACGTTGGCGATAGAGGAAGTGATATTAGGCGCAAAAAAGAGTGTGCGGGTGGAGATGGTGTCGCCGGGGTTGATATCTCCGGCTGTGACATAGCCCTCGAAGGAAGTGAAGCCGTTAGTAAGCTGGACTTGAGACGTGGCTGACGTGCCGACGAAGGCCGGCAGATTGTTTACGCTGAAAACTGGAGAACCTGTGGTGGCAACGGTGCTCGTGAACCGAGTGTAGCGAAGCGCAAGGCCATCGGATGTAGCAGCAGCGGGCGTAGTGCCGCTTACCGCGGTGAACGCGGTCAAATGAACGAGAAGGGTTTGGCCGGGCAGAACGGCGCTTGCATCGGTAGAATGTTCAAAAGTATTGCTCGCAATAAAGAGGCCTTTGTTATCAACAAAGAAAGGACTCGGGTTTGAGAGCGTTACGATTACCCGGTCACCAAGACTCAGCTTGCCACCGAGAAGGCTAGCCGTGTTGGCGATTGAAGCGTCTGTAGTGATGAGAGTGAATTTTTGGGTTGTGGAATCTCCAGGGGTAACGACGACGCCTTCGATGAGGTCTTCGGCGGCGGTGTCAAGCGGGTCGTAGTAAGTGTAGGTGAAGGTGCCATCGGAGTTGAGGATGGCATCGAGGCTGACAACCTCATTGACGGCGACGCAGCCGGCAAACGTGGTACCAGTTTTCAAAACGTTGCAAGCAGGATCGTATATTGCGGTTGACCCTTCCGTGGCAGTGATGGAACCGCGGGTAGCCGTCTGCACGGTCACTGACTTCGCAGACGCATTGAGGCTGGTGACGACACCGAAGATGTCGTCAATATGCGCGAGATGGGTGCCGGTGAGGTCCGAGATGCCTGGGATAGTAGAGGTCGTAAAGGCTCCCGTGGCGGCGAGGTTGATTGCGCTGATGGTCTGGCCGCTCGCGGTGATGGCTTTGCTGAGGTCAACGTTAACGGCCATACCGGTGTTCTGATTCGAGGCCAGGGTAAGCGATGTAGTGGCAGTATTGGAGCCGACGGCGCCGACCACCTGAACTGGAGTGGTCGCGCAGCCCACGGTACCGGGCGTTGGTTGTGTGCAGAACGTGGCTACGGGAGCGCCAAAGACGATGGTGAGGCCCGTGTATGTGCCCGCAGGGGCCGAGACTGTAGCAAGAAAGCCGGTGTCACTCGTGAAACGTGTAAATTCGGTGGTGAACGTGGTGGCGTTCAGGGTGACGTTTACGGGACTACCCGACGAAGGCGTAAGAGAGATACCAGTGATGTTGCCGGCGAAGGAGAGGAGAGAAAGGCGCGAGGTCGGCGTGGGTGGAATTACTTTGAGAACTAGGGAAAGATTTCCGTTACCGGTGGGAGGAGGAGTTACTCCGCCGCCGGCAGGGCCGCTACAGGAGGTTAGAGCGAACACGGCGGCAACGAGAAGGAACGAAAGAGAGAAGACATTGCGTTTCATTGGCACCCCACGCTAGTTGGAAAGAGAATTTCATCGCAGCGCGCCCCGCGTCCGCGATTGTCAGTAAACTGAATGACAAGAAAACTTTAGCGCCTTGGAGAGCGCTGGGGCAGGTAAAGACTGATGGGTTGCCCAAGTTCTAACGGAGGGGAGTTGGGGTGTGTGGCGGCGGCTGTGATAAGTTGACGAAGCGAAATTTGCGGCGGATTTCACGTGGGATTGAGGGAAATTGGCGAAGGGGACGAAAAAGAGCGATCGAGAGCCTAAGAAGAGGGCTGCCGCCGCAGGTGTGGATGCAGTGAGGGAACAGGTGTATGTGCCGCTCGAAGAAGAGGAGCGGATGCACGAAGAAGGCGAAGAGCGCGGGAGTGGTGTTCGAAGGAAATGTGAACGCGAGGTAGTGCAGACGCCGAGCATGGGGGAAGTGTTTGGGCCGGGAGGATTGCTGGAACGGTGCATGACGGCGGGTTACGAACACCGGTCGGCGCAATTGGAGATGGCGGAACTTGTGCATGACGCCTTTCAGTCGCATCGGCACGCGATTGTGGAAGCGGGAACGGGCACGGGGAAGACGCTGGCGTATTTGCTGCCGGCAATTTGCAGCGGGCGACGCGTGGTCATTTCGACGGCGACCAAATCGCTGCAAGAACAGCTGTATCAGAAGGACATTCCGTTTTTGCAGAAACATTTTGCGCCGAATTTGAAAGTGGCGGTAATGAAGGGGCGTTCGAATTTTTTGTGCAAAGTGAAACTGCATCAGATGGCGGACCAAACTATGCTGCGCGGGATGGAGGAAATGGATGCGTTCCGTCAGATTCGCGATTGGAGCAAGTTCACGGAATCAGGCGATAGGGCGGAGCTGACGTTTTTGACGGACGATTCGGAATTGTGGCCACGGCTGGACGCGCGGCGAGAGACGTGCACTGGTCAGAAGTGCCCGGAGTTCGGGCAATGCTTTGTGACGCAGATGCACCAGCGCGCGACGGAAGCGGATTTGATCATCGTGAATCATCATTTGTTTTTCGCGGACTTGGCGCTGAAGCAGGACGATTTCGGCAGCATCCTGCCGGAGTATTCGGCGGTGGTGTTTGACGAAGCCCATGAGATTGAGGACGTGGCGAGCGATTATTTCGGGCGGCAGATTTCGAATTTCCGGTTTGAAGAATTGGCGCGAGACGCGGATATTGCGCTGCGGTTGTTGCATTTGGGGACGCCGTCGCTATTGCGCCGCACGCAAAGGATTCGCGAGAGAAGCAGAACATTTTTTGAAGCGTTTCCGTCGCGGGACGGGCGGTTTCCATTTTTGAAGCCCGACCGGCAAGCGTTTCTGGAGCAGAACCGCGAAGCGTATGACGAACTGGGGCATGCGTTGAAAGGCTTGGAGACGGAATTTGCGGCGACGGCGCAGAAGCCGGAAGAGTTGTTGCGACTTTCGCGGCGGAGTTTTGAACTGAGGCAGGAATTGTCGTTTTTGTTCGAATCAAATGAGGGGAATTTTGTTTATTGGTTTGAGAGGAGGAATAAAGGAGTGTTTCTGGCAGCGACGCCAATTGACGTCAGCCAGATTTTGCGCGAACGGTTGTTCGAACAGTTCGATACGGTGATTTTGACTTCGGCAACGCTCACGGTGGGCGGGCGGTTCGATTACATCCGGCAGCGGTTGGGGGTAGATCATGCGAAGGAAAGGGCTTTGCCGCCGGAGTTTGATTACGGTGAGCAGGCGCTGCTCTATTTGCCGAAGAAAATGCCGGACGTGCGCGACGCAGGATTTGCGAGCAAAGCGGCCGATGAAATTACGGAATTGCTGGAGCTCAGCCAGGGGCGCGCGTTCTGCCTATTCACGAGCTATTCGCAGATGAACGATTTGTACGAGCGAATTCGAACGCGAGTGGAGTTTCCGCTTTTGCTGCAAGGGACCGCGCCGCGGTCGGTGCTGCTGGAGCGATTCAAGAACACGGCAGGGGCGGTGCTGTTTGCTACGGCGAGTTTCTGGCAGGGAGTGGATGTGCCAGGCGAGCAGCTTTCGTGCGTGATTGTGGACCGGCTGCCCTTCGCGGTGCCGAGCGATCCGATCGTGGCGGCACGCGTGAAGGCGTTGCAGGAGGACGGAAGGAATCCATTTGCGGAGTATCAGGTGCCACAGGCGGTGCTGGCACTGAAACAGGGATTCGGGCGGTTGATTCGGGCGAAAACCGACCGCGGGATTTTGGCGCTGCTCGACACGCGAATCCAGCGGATGCCGTATGGTAAAATTTTCTTGGAGTCGCTGCCGGCGTACAGGAAGACCCAGGAGTTGTCTGCGGTCGCCCAGTTCATGGAGACTCCGAGCCCCGCCTGAAGTTGCCGAGAGAGTCCCCGGAGCAAGGTGCGAGAGGCTGGAGCGATTTGGGAGAATCATGTTTCGAGTGAGTGTGGAAGAGACGTTTTCGTCGGGACACGCGCTGCGCGGGTACAAGGGCAAGTGCGAGAACGTGCATGGCCACAACTATCGCGTGCAGGTGTCGATTGAAGGGCCACAACTGGACAATATCGGGTTGCTCGTGGATTTTTCGCATGTGAAGCAGGTGCTACGCGGGATTATTGCGGGGCTGGATCATCGATTTCTGAATGATCTGGATGCGTTCAAGACAGTGAATCCATCCGCGGAAAATATGGCGAAGTATTTTTACGATCAGCTCGCGGGTCAATTGAAGGAATTGCCCGCGGGCGGGCGGCTGACGGAAACAATAGTGTGGGAGACGGATACGGCGCACGCGGTGTACCGGCCGTAAACCGTAAGAGGAAGAAAGAGGCGATGTAAGATCGCCGTTACGAGAGATGAATCGAGCGTTTTTGATTGTACTTGGGCCGACAGCGCTGGTGGCGATTGGATACGTTTTGGTTTTGCGCGCCATGGGGATGGAGCCGGGATATTTGAGATTGACGGCGGCGTTGGCGGTGTTGGGATTGGGGTTTTGGTGCATTGGGAGAATTGCGCGGAAGAAAGCGTGAATTTAGCCGCGTTGTTACCAAGTTCTTGCGGTTGAGATCCTTCGGGCATCTTCTTGGACGCCCTCAGGATGACAACATTTCATTTAGACTGAGACTTGGGCGGCGAAGAAAGACGGACTCAAGACGCAGCGATCTTGCCGAGAAGGGGCGCAAATTATTGGCCCCCTACGGGTAACCGGAATGTTCATAACGGAAATATTTAAATCCATACAGGGTGAGGGGACGCGGGCAGGATTGCCTTGTCTGTTTGTGCGGCTTACGGGCTGCAATCTGCGATGCACGTGGTGCGATACGGCTTATGCGTTTCACGGCGGCAAGAAGATGAGTGTGGATGAAGTGATGGCGCGGGTGGATGAATTGACGCGAAGAGGAATGAACGATTCTGGCGCCGCGGCTACGGTGTCACTGGTGGAGTTGACGGGAGGGGAGCCGCTTTTGCAAGAAGAGATTTATCCGTTGGCGGAGAAACTGGTGGCGGCAGGATATACGGTGATGATTGAAACGAGCGGAGAAAAATTTGTTGGACGGCTGCCGCGTGAAGTTATCAAGATTGTGGATGTGAAGTGTCCTGATTCGGGCGAGGCGGATACGTTTGAGATGAAAAATCTGGATGCGGTGGACGAGAAGGACGAGATTAAATTTGCGATTTCGTCGCGGAAGGACTATGAGTTTGCGCGGGAGTTTACGCGGGAACATGGTTTGAGCGAGAAAGTGAAGCAAGTGCTGTTTTCTCCGGTGTTCGATGATCCGGAAGGAAAGTGGAAGGGGTTGGAACCACGGCAGTTGGTGGAGTGGATGCTGGAAGATGGGTTGGCGGTGAGGCTGGGATTGCAGTTGCACAAGTTTGTATGGCATCCAGCGACGAAAGGCGTTTGAGTGGCGAAAATGAGCAATGTGGGCAAAGCGGTAGTGTTGCTGAGTGGTGGAATGGATTCGTGCGTGTGTTCGACGATTGCGCTGGAGGAACATGGCAACGAGAACCTGGCCTTGCTCCATGCAAGTTATGGACAACGCACTGAGGCACGTGAGCGGCGTGCATTTGAGGAAATTGCCGATTGGCTTGAGGTACGGGAACGCCTAATGGTGCGGCTGGATCATTTTCGAGCGATTGGCGGATCGGCTCTGACGGACGCAACGATTGCGGTTCCCGAAAACGAATTGGACAAAGCTGATCCGCACGGAAACGCGATTCCAGTGACTTACGTGCCCTTTCGCAATGCTCATTTTCTTTCGGTTGCTGTGAGTTGGGCGGAAGCCATTGGCGCAAATTTTATTTACATTGGCGCGGTGTCGGAAGACAGCTCCGGATATCCCGATTGCCGGCCGGAATATTATCGCGTGTTTCAGGAATTGATTCGCGTGGGAACGCGGCCTGAGACGGAGATCGAAATCGTGACACCGGTGATCGCGATGAAGAAGAACGAGATTGTCCGCAAAGGCATCGAGTTGAGCGCACCACTGCATCTAACCTGGTCGTGCTATCAGAGCGAGCAGGAAGCGTGCGGAGTGTGCGATAGCTGTTTGTTGCGTTTGAAGGCTTTTGCGGAAGCGGGAACACCGGACCCGATCCGCTATCGAAAAAATGCTGTGGCCAGCGCTTGAGCTAGCAGGTGTTTCGTTGTACGTCGGGCCAGCCTGAATTTTGACTTCTTATGTGGCGATCTACAAAATTCAAACCAGCCTGACTCACGGGGTTGGAATCCGGCGCGGTTGGGAAGATAATAAGGCGCAACCTGTGGTCCTCTCCGGAAACGTCGTGGAGAGGCTTTCCCGAGAAATGGCTGGGTTGCGAAAGCGGCTCGTACGCAAAAGGAGAATCGAGCATGAAGCTATGGGTTAGGACTTGGATGGCGGCCGCTGTGGTCGCACTGATGGTTTGTGCGGCGCCGCCACGCGCGAAAGCGCAGGACTCTGGAATATCCGGAACGCTGCTTGACCTTGAAGGAAAACCGTGGCCGGACTACACAGTGACACTGGAAAGCGAGCAGGGAACGAAGACCGATACAAAGACGGATAAGAGCGGTAAATACAGTTTTACCGGTCTCAAGATGGGCACCTATAAACTTTCCGTGATGCTTCCTTACCAGAAAGAGCCGTACGTTGCGGGACAGGTAAAGGTTTCCGGCGGCCAGACAGTTCCGGCGGACTTGAACCTGCTTGAGTTGGTGGCGAAGAAGAATCCTGAGTACGCGGCCGCGGTAAAGAAGCAGGCCGAAGAAGGGAAAAAGACGGTAGGCATGAAGGCGCATTTTGAAGCAGGCGACGTCGCGCTCAATGCCGCAAAGCAGGCAAAAGCTGATCAAGCCAAGGCTCCAGCGGACCAGCGAGATACCCTCAAACAGCAGGCGACTGATGAGGCGGGAAGGGCCATTACCGAATTTGAAGCGGCAAAAGCGTCAGCACCCGAAAAAGATCCGAACCTGCCTCTTATCTACAGCCGCCTGGGAGATGCGTACGAAGCAGCAGGGCGGGCAGATGATGCGATTGCGGCGTACAAGGCTGCGATTGAGATCAAGCCCGCGGCCAATTTTTACATGAACCTGGGCGGCATCCAGGGCCGCGCTGGAAAAACGGAAGATGCAACAGCATCATTCCAGAAAGCGGCGGAACTTGATCCCGCGAACGCCGCGCAGGCCTGGCGAAACTACGGCATCATCATGTACAAGGTGGGAAAGACGCAAGAGGCCATCGAGCCGCTGAAGAAATCCACGGAGCTTGATCCGAAAAATGCGCAGGGCTGGTATTTGCTGGCTACCTGCATGACCGCCGATCCAAGCATTTACAAAACAACGGGAAGCTCGATCGAAGTGAATCCGAAGCCCGGAACAGTTGAGGCTTTCCAGCATGCGATTGATCTGGATCCGAATGGGCCCTATGGGAAGGAAGCCAAGGCTGGCCTGGACCAGTTGAAGCAGATGATGGGCGGCATCGCTACGAAAGTTAACGAAAAGAAAAAGAAGCCGTAAGCACCGCAAGAAAATTGACACGAAAGCCGACGTTGCTATGCAGCGTCGGCTTTTTGTTTTTTGCTCTAGCGGTGCGCGAGAGTTCCTGTGGATTTTGTCCGGCGAAGCGCAGCGGCAAATGCCGCCATGCTGAGCGGGAGCAAGACAAGAGCAAAGAGCAGCAAAATTCCCACGGGACGCAAGACGTCTTGTAAGCGAGCGGAGCCGAGAAGAGAAGCGCGCATGGCATCCAGGGCATAAGTGATTGGATTTAGACGCGCGAGAAATTGCAACCAATCGGGAAGAATTGAGACTGGAAACAACATGCCGCCCGCGACGCTGGAAATTCCCAGCAGAAGCCACTTAGCGGGGTTGCCGCGCTTGAAAAGGAGAAGATAACTGGCCGACAAGATGCCAAGGCCGGAAAAGGCAAGAAGAGAAACGACAAGAACCAGAAGAACAGCGAGCCAGTTCGCTGAATGCAGGGGAAATCCGAACAGCAGAGCGCCCCAGGCTATGTAGACCGCGATCCGCAGTGTGGTTGCGGCGAATGGATAGAGCGCAGAGCCAGCGAGAATCGCGGGGAGCGAGGTTTGCGTGACGAGCAAGTGCTCGAGCGTGCCGGTGTCGCGGGCCTCTTCGAGGCTACGGTCAAACGTATCGAGAGCGGCGCTCAGATAGTCGAGAAAAACGAAACCGATGAGAGCGAACGCAAAGTAGCCGCCGCTCTGCGGGAGCGTTTGGCGAAGTTCCGGACTGTCCACGAAACGGGCGACGTAATAAAACATAGCCGTACCGAAAAGGGCCTGAATGATTTCCATGATGAAAGGGCTGTGATAGGACTTCGCAATGTAAAGATCGCGGCGGAAGAAAAGCCAGAGTTCACGCAGGAAGGAATTCATGGATGCGTCTCTCCGGCGAGCAGGTCGTAACTATGACCGGTGAGACGGAAGAAAGCCTCCTCGAGCGATTGCGAGGAGGTTTTTTGTTTGAGCGCGGACGGAGTGCCCAACGCAAGGAGACGGCCTTGTTGCAAGACGGCGACGCGGCCCGCGAGCAATTCGATTTCGGGGAGGGAATGTGAAGCAAAGAGAAGGGATGTTGTTCCACGCTGCAGGATTTCGGATTTCAGAAAATGGCGGAAGGAAGCGGCGGCGATGGCGTCGAGGCTGCGTGTGGGTTCATCGAGGAGAAGAACGCGCGGAGCGTGCATAAGCGCGCGGGCCAGACTCAGGCGCTGAATCGTGCCGGAAGAGAGTGTACGCACCTGGCGATCCAGAGCGGTGGACAATTCGAACTGGGCGGCCAACTCAGCGATGCGATCGCGGGCGGTCGCGGCCGGAACGTGATTAAGGCGGCCAAAGAAGAAAAGATTTTCGCGGCCGGTGAGGCGCGCGTAGAAACCAAGGTCGCTTCCAGCGTGATAGCCGAGATTGCGGCGGACTTCGCGCGGGGATTGCGCGGCATCGTGGCCGCCGACGCGCGCCTGGCCGCTCGTGGGAAGAAGCAGAGTCGAAAGAATACGAAGAAGAGTGGACTTGCCGGCGCCATTGGCGCCAAGGAGCGCGACGGCTTCGCCTTCGTGGACTTCGAAGGAGATATCTTGCAGAGCGGGAATGGAGGGCTTTTCGAACGGCTGAAGAAAGGCGCGCCAGCCGGTACGCGCGGGCGGGAAGAACTTTACCAAAGATTCGACAGAGACTGCGGTATCGGGCACCGCGAAGTTATAGCGCGTCCGCGAAGGAGAAACAACCTAAGGCTGCTGCTTCCTCCTGTACCCATCGATTGCGGCCCCATGGACCGGAATTGCAGGATGACCGAATGCAGTCTATGGCATTAGAATGGGAACAGACGGTTCTTATTGAAGTGGGACCCAGACCGCTGGCCTTGGCCAGCCCCCGGAAATGAGGCAGCAATCCAGATGGTTTCACTCGCTGACCGTGTTGTTGTTCCTCAACACGTGCTGGTACGTTTTCTCGACCGGGAGTCTGTGCTTTTGAATTTGGAGACGGAGCGTTACTTCGGGTTGGATGAGACCGGCACGCGCATGTGGCAGATAGTTACGTCCGCGCCAAGCGTTGACGCTGCGTGCCGACAATTGCAAGACGAATACGACGCGCAACCTGAGCTCCTGCAAAGTAACTTGACCGAGCTTGTGGGCCGGCTCGTGGAAAACGGCCTGCTTTCATTGCATCCCGCCGATGTGGGAACGGCTTCGACAGTTTAGGCATTTGCCGGCTCCAGCGCGTGCATTATTTTTGCGCGCAGCGGCGCTGCTGCCATGGGTGGCGCTGCGATTGAAAATGCAAGGTTTTCAAGCCACAAAAGACTCACTGCAAGACCTTACTGGAAAATCCTCGCCTACCTTGCTTGATCCTAACGAAACGGCAAAGCGTACCGCATTAACAGCGCGCATGGTGCGTGCCGCCGCGAGACATGGTGTCGGCAATCCTTCGTGCCTTGAGGAGTCTCTTGTCTTGGTGCATCTGCTGCGCAAGCAGGGCATCGCTTCACAATTGCGCATCGGGGTGAAGAAAAACATTCCGAAGTTTGAAGCGCACGCCTGGGTGGAATGCGAAGGCGCGGCGTTGAATGAGTCCGAGGCGTTGCACGATCACTACGCGCCCTTCGAAGCGGAATTTTCTTCGAATCCGCCGGGGCAATCATGAGCGGATACGCCGGGATCGTGCGCACCGGGGGCGCAGGCGATTGCGCGGAGGAAGACGCCCGGCGCGCGGAGAAAATGATGGCCGCGATCGCGTTTCGCGGGCCGGATTTGCAAAACCTGTGGTCCCAGCAAGTGGTTCATTTCTGTTTTTCGCTGCTAAAGACTGGCCCCGCACCGCAATCGCATTCACAACCATGTTCTCTGGATGGCCGGATTTGGCTGCTGGGCGACGTGCGCCTGGATGGGCGCGAAGAGTTAATTCGCAGTTTTGAACAAAAAGGCGAAGAATTCGAAAAAACCATTTCTGATGAAGAACTGGTGTTGCGCGTCTTTCGAATGTTTGGCGAATCCGGAGTCGCCGAGCTCGATGGCGACTATTCATTTGTACTCTGGGACGGAGCTCGGAAGAGGTTGCTCGGATTTCGCGACTTGACCGGGTCGAAACCGTTTTTCTACGTTGCAAGTCCGGGAGTGGTTAGCTTCAGCAACACGATGGATGCGTTGCACGCCGCGCCGGGATTTATAGGAGTGCTGGACGAGAACTTTCTTGGCGACTATCTGCTTACGTCGTGGTGCCCTGATCCGGTGAGAGCGGTTTATCGCGATGTGCGAAGACTGCCGCCGGGGCATTTGCTGGAGTTTTCGGAGGAAGGGTTATCTGTCCGCTGCGTTGCTCAGCTTCCGATGGAAGAGGTTCTGTGCTACAAGCGCGAGGAAGAGTACATCGAGAACTACTGCGAGCTTCTGCATCGCGCGGTGAAGGACAGGCTGCCGTACAACAACTGCGTTATTTTCATGAGCGGCGGACTCGATTCGACCGCGGTGGCGGCGGAGGCGAATCGAATATTGAAAGAGTCTGCGAGCGGGGGCGACGTAAGCGCGCAGGCGGTTGACTACCGGCCATTGTTTGCTGATCAGGAGGGCGAGGAAGCTCGGCGGGTTGCGGAGTATTTGCAAATCCCATTTGAGCTTTTGCACGGCGGAGAATGCGAGCCATTTTCAGGATGGGACGCACCGGACTTCCCGATGCCGGAGCCACGGCATGAGCCATTTCAAGCGCTTCATGTGAGAAGTTATCAGGTGGCAATGGGAAGAGCACGCGTGGCGCTTTCCGGTTACGGCGGCGACGATGTCCTTTTAGGACAGGCGTGGCCATACCTGCGGTTGTTGATCCGCAAAGGCAGACTTTTCACGGCAATTGGCGCGGCGGCAAGCCACATGTGGAAGACGCGAACGCTGCCAGCCCTCGGATTGGGAATTCGTTCGCGGATTTGGAACCGATTTAGGGCGCCTCTCTCGCTTGAACCATTTCCAGAGTGGATTGCAAGTGAGTTCGAAAAACGTCTGAACCTGCTTGAACGTTTTAAGGAACTCCAAACCAAACCCGATTCAGAACACCCAACGCATCCCTTTGCCTACGCCACGCTCGCGGGACCATTCTGGCCCGAGGTGCTGGAGGGAGAAGATGCAGCCTGGAGCGGTGTCGCCTTGGAAGCGCGGGCTCCGCTGCTGGACAGGCGGTTGATACGGTTTCTGCTTCGTTTGCCAACGCTGCCCTGGTGCATGGACAAGAAACTGGTTCGATTGGCGATGAAAGATTTATTGCCGAAAGAGACGGTCGAGAGGCCGAAAACTCCCCTCGCTCAAGATCCCCTGGAACTTCATGTTTCACAAAGAAAGTGGAGCCCCCTGCCCCTTGGGAGCCTGTCAGAAGCATCTAAGGAATTGGTGGATGCCTCGCGGCTAGAAAATTGCCTCAGAGTTAGTACAAGAGAATCGCTTTACCCGAATCTCAGACCGGTTTCTCTGGACCGCTGGCTAAAAAACGTTGAAATGAATTGAGGGATTCAGTAGAGTCCTTAAGGGAGACCTCGCATGGAATCGCCGGCAACTGTGCCGCCGAAAAAGGTGTATCAGGCCCCGAAGTTGCACGTTTATGGGGATTTGACCGAAATGACGAAATCCATGGGCCCGCGCGGTCAGATTGACGGCGGGAAGATGTTGGGCATGCTGCGCACGGGAGCCTAGCTTTCTGGGAAAAAACCAAGCCCTCTCCCTCCTCTCTTGTGAACTACGACTACACCCTCTATGGACTGTTCCTACGGTCTGACGTAGTGCTGCCCGGACTTAAGGAGGCGGCCAGTTGCGGCGCGTCGGACACAGTCTCTCTTGCAACAAAGCTGAGGCCAAGTTGGGTCAAGGAGGCTTCCGAACTTTCCTCGCAAGTGATTTATTGTGTTCCCGCGACGCCGGAATGGGGCGATCCCGTATTTCTGGTGCGCGAATACTGCGGCGGACGGTTTTATCAGCTTTCTTATAGTGACGGGACGCAATTTTTTGTGGACTCGGATGCCACCGCGCTCTGGGGAGAATGCCCGGCTCCTTTGACCGTCGAAGACTTAACGACCTATCTTGTCGGGCCGGTGATGGGATTCGTCTTGCGACGGAGAAGTGTGACGTCGCTGCACGCAAGCGCAGTGTGTATAGGCGGCGCTGCCGTTGCGATTTCCGGGCCGGCTGCCGCGGGAAAATCAACGACAGCGGCGGCGCTGGCTCTCCGCGGCGCGCCTTCATTATGCGAAGACATTACGGCGCTGCACGAGTATGGAGGAGAATTCTACGTCCAACCGGGCTACCCGCGGATTTGCTTGTGGCCTGATTCGGTTGAGAAATTGTTCGGTTCACAGGATGCGCTGCCTCTTCTGACGCCCACTTGGGAAAAGAAATTTCTGGAGCTGGAAGGAAAACGAGCTAGGTTCGAGACACGGATGAGGCCACTGGGAGCAATTTATTTGCTTGGGCCGCGAACAGATGAAGGCACAGCGCCGCGTCTGGAGGATATTACGACGCGGGAATCGCTGCTGGAACTTGTGCAAAACACCTACATGAATGTTCTACTCACACGCGAGCAACGGGCCGCGGAATTTGAATTATTGAGCCGGCTCGTGAATTCAGTCCCGTGCAAGCGAGTGATTCCTCACAAAGACGCGGAGCGAATTGATGCGCTCTGCGAATTGCTAGAGTCGGATACAGCGACGAATGCTGCGCAGGCCGCGCCTCCGATGACCATCCGTCAAGACTGAAATGTACTCGCTCGATGAATTCGGCGAAATGATAGGCGATAGCCTTCGGTTTCCGCCATACAGCAAAGCAATTGCGCAGGCGGTACGGGCGGGTGATTCTGTTGCGGACATTGGAACCGGTCCGGGGATATTTGCCCTGCTCGCGTGCAAGGCGGGCGCCCGGAAGGTTTACGCGATTGATACGGACAGCGTGGTCGAGTTTGGGCGACAGTTTGCCGTGGCAAATGGGTTTTCCGATCAGATTGAGTTCTTGCACGGAGACTCGCGGCAGATTTTGCTCCCCGAACGCGTGAACGTAATTGTTTCCGATGTGCGCGGGGCGCTGCCTCTTTTTGGGCACGGAGTCCATGCGCTGAACGATGCGCGCAAGCGGTATCTGGCCGAGGGTGGCAGGATGATCCCGGAGCGCGACAAATTGTTGGCGGCATTGATAGAAGTTCCGCAGACTTACGATCAGATCATTGCGCCGTGGAAACGCGTTCCTGAGCTGAATCTTGAAGCGGCTTTGCCGGTCGTGCTGAACACAATGTATAAACGGCAGTGCAAGCCAGAGCAGTTAGTTTCTAATTCGCAGGAATGGCACGTTTTGGACTATATGAACGGTGCGAATCCGCGAGCAGGCGGCACGCTGCGATATGTAACGACGAGGGCTGGAACTGTTCACGGATTTGCAGTGTGGTTCGAGACGAAGCTTCTCGGTGAGATTGGGTTTTGCACCGAACCAGGGTCGACAGATAACGTATACGGCCAGGTGTTTTTGCCTTTGCTGAAGCCGGTGGAAGTTGTTGAGGGGGAAGAGATTTGTGCAGGTCTGCACGCTGATTTGATCGGTACCGACTATATTTGGCGGTGGGAATTTGAGGCCGCGGCGCGGCCAGGCCGTGATGTGGTGTGTTACCGCCACTCCACATTTCAGGGAGGCGGAATTACGCCCTCTTCGCTGCGGAAGCGATCCGCTGAGTTTGTGCCTGTTCTTTCGGAAGCGGGACTGGCCGAACGGTGGCTACTGCTCGCGATGGACGGCAAAACGCCGTTGGATCAAATTGCACAAAAAGCAGCCGAACACTTCCCACATACATTTTCACGCGCGGAAGACGCATTTCGCAGGGCGGGGGAGATTTCCGACCGCTATTCGCGCTGAACACTTCGCCGATTCTCTAATAGACTAAACGCAATGTTTTCGGGAGAGAACCGTGGGGGAAGTCCCTCCGTTTGGAAATGGAACTTTGGCGGTGGAGTGGCCCCTGCTGCTTGCGTGCTGCGCGCCTCAGCCAAACACGGAGCAAATTAGCGCGCTGCTTGCGAAAGAACTGGACTGGGGCGTTCTGCTTTCGCTGGCGGAAGAACACGGCGTCATTTCGCAACTTCACGCGCAACTCAAAACGACAAAAACCGCTACGATCCCCCCAGAATTTGAGAAAAATCTGCGGGAACGACGTCGCGCGCAACTTTTATTCACGCTGAGCATGACCGCAGAGCTATTTCGCTTGCTGGATAGATTCCGTGGCGCGAGAGTGGAAGTCATCGTAGTGAAGGGACCCGTACTCTCCACCCGGGCTTATGGCAATCCAGGACTACGGCAATATGTGGATCTGGATTTCTTGATTCGAGCCGGTGATTTGCTGGAAGCCACACGCGCACTCGCCGACGCAGGCTATGATCCGGACGTACCCATCGAAACCATCGAGGCGGGCAAGATTCCCGGCGAATATCTTTTTATGAGACCCGGGACGCGCTTACTGGTGGAACTGCACACGGAACATACCTTCCGCTATTTTCCACTGGCACTTCCCATGGAAGATTACTTCGCGCGGCGAACAATGGTCGCGCTGGACGGCAACCGAGTACCAGCGCTTTCTCCAGAAGACGAATTCGTTCTGATTTGTATTCACGGCGCGAAACATTTTTGGGAACGGCTGATGTGGGTTGCAGACGTGGCCGCCATGACTTCGGGCGGCACGCGGCTTGATTGGAAAATTGTGAGGGAATCCGCGAAGGCTGTGGGCGCGGAACGGATGGTGCATGTGGCTCTGCGCCTGGTACAGGAGCTGCTGCGCACGGAAATACCTGCGGAGATCACGGATGCAGTGACGCGTGACCGAGCAACGATCGCGATATGCGAGCGAATCAAGAAATGGCTGCCGTATGCAGGATTTGCGCCGCCAAGTCTTTCACAGCGAGCCCGTTTTCGAATCGGAATGCGCGGAGGCTTGTTTGCGGGGTTTGGATATTTATTTCGACTATCTCTTTCGCCCACCGAAGAAGACTGGGTCGAGGGAGCGGAGACAAAACGTTCGTGGTTTTGGGATGCCGTGCGAAGACCTATCCGGCTCATCAAGAAGTATGGGCAAGACGGAAAAGCTTAGCGCACAAATGCAAAAGCCCCCGCGCTTCGCGGGGGCCTTCGCCTTTCGGTCTGCAACTTGATTAGATATTGGTGCGAAATGAGGTCTTTTTCTTTTCTTTCGAAACAGGAGTCGGCAACTCCACGGTGAGCGTGACATTGCTCTTGTTGCGCAGCACGCCAAGCTTGGCGGTTTTGCCAGATTCGACGCCTGCAAGTTTTTCTCGAAGCTCGCCCGCGCCGCGAATGCGCTCGCCGTTGAACGAAGTGATTACGTCGCCCGCCTTGACTCCAGCCTTTTCCGCCGGCGAATCAGAATTGACGCTGCGAACGAGAATGCCTTCGCCCTCCGGCGCGCCAAAATAAGTTCCGAGCTGACCGCTCAAATCTTCCGCGTCAATGCCCAGCCGCCCTCTTCCGCCGGCGAGCATTCCTCCATTCCATTCGAAACCGGGAACGTCGGGAATGTTCGGCATTTGCGGAACGCGGAACGCGAACGCTTGCGGGGAAGCCTTCATGAGTGAGTTGTGGCGCTCTTCTGCTTTGCCAAGAGTGGCAGTAATCGTCTGTTGCTTGCCGTCGCGCCAGACGGAGAGCCGCACGGCGCGGCCTGCGGGAATTTCCCGAATCATGCGGCGAAATTGCGCTGTGCCTTCCACGCGTTGGCCATTGATTTCCGTGACGACGTCGTTGTCCTTCAATCCGGCTTTGGAAGCGGGGCTATCCGGAAGCACTCTGCCGACGAAGACCCCGTGGTCCGCCGAAACTTTAAGGTCCTTGGCCTTTTCGGAAGTGACTTCCTGTGTTTCCACTCCAAGCCAACTACTGCCATCCCCGTCGAAAGACACGACGAAATTCTTGAGGTTGGGCGCTGCTGGAGGAGCAACTTCCTGCTCTTGGAGTTCGTCTTCCACTTCGAGGAGTGGGGCTTCGAGAAGGGGAGCTTCCGGAATTTCGATGACTTCCGGGCCGGAGATTTCGATGCGTTCACCGTCTGAAGCCATTTCCTGCGTGGCGAGTTGCGCCTTCAATTGGGCAATTTCGCGCTTGAGCGAGGCAACGGAATTGTCCCGCGAAGATTGGGTTTGGCCCGAAACGGTTGGCAATGCGGCAAGAGAAAGGCCCAGAGATGCGATTCCAAGCGTAATTAGAAGATTTCGTTTGGTCATTGTTGTTTCCCTTCTGCGGGATTTAGACGCAGGCGCGGCTAAACCGTCGCGTGTAAAGTGACGATTCGAATTCCGCCATTGATGGTACGGAGCTTGATGGGAGCGCCGCCGCCGCCGAAGCGTCCGTGCATTTCGCGCGGGCGGAGCGTACTTTCCATGGAAATGGGCAACTCGGAAAGAAAGTTTCCATTCAGGCAACGTGTTTCGAGTTCGGCCTGAGTATCACTTGGCAGCGCAAGGACAAGCGAGCCATTGGTTGTCTCTGCGGATGCGCCGGCGCCGCCGCTGAAATGAGCAAGTTCGAGATGAACGTTGCCGTTGGTGGTGTGCGCATGGACGTTCCCGCCGCCATCGTAAACGTCAATGTTGCCGTTGACGGTGTGCAAGTCTTCCACAGCGGGCACACCAGCTATGCGAAGCGAGCCGTTGATCGTGCCGATGTGCTCGATGTGCGCGCCGTGGGGAACGTGGATGACGTAGTCCACGGCGACCTCTACGCCTTCGTCCTGAGGATAGTGCGTAGTCACGGAAACGGCTTTCGGCTTGGCGGCCACTTCGATCGTGACGCGTTCCAGGTCCGATTCCTTGTGTTTGGCCGTCTTCACCGCGTGAACTTCGATGGTGTCGCGGTCCCAGCCCTGCACTTCCACAGTGCCATTTACGTTTTGCAATTCAAACGAACCACCCGGCTGGAGCGGATAGGTTTGATCGAACTGTTTCGTGATGGCGAATCCAGGAACAGCCGCCACCGCGAGTACGAGCGCCAACAAAGCAGAAACAAACAGGCTCTTTCGAAGCATTGCGATTACCCCCTTCGAGAACGAATCTGCGAACATTCTGCAAACCAACTGCGGACCCCGGACCCGGTACAAAAACGAAATCTCAGCGCATGCGAAACTTCAGCGCAAGTGAAAGTTGATCGTCACCGTAGAAATCACATCCACCTTTTTGCCGTTCATCCAAGCCGGTGTGCCGCGCCAGAGCTTTATTCCGGCGATGGCAGCGTCCACGAGAGATGGTTCAGAACCTTCCACGACCTTTTCTACCTGAACGCGCCCGTCTTGCGTCAGGCGAATTTGCAGGCGCACTCTTCCTTCCACTCCACCCTTTCTGGCGGATGGCGGATAGGCAGGATAGGGCTTATACGTCAGGCGGCGTTGAAAATCATCAGCGTCTTCGCGAACGCCACCAAGCAACTGCAATTCGAATCTTCTGATCCATGTGTATTCAATTTCTCGCAATGGAGCCGGGGCGGGAAGAGGCGATACAGAGGCGACGGGAGCGACAGGCGCTTCGATTGCGAGGCGTTCGCGCTGCTCGCGAATCAGGGAATCGCGAAGGCCGGTTTCTGAATCGATAAATTGAAGTTTGATCCTGCCAGCTGTCGTTTTCAGCCTGAGTGGAGCGCCGCCTCCGTTGAGAGTCAACCAGCCTTTGACCACGCCGGGTCCTGAATTCTTGAACTGCATCACGAGAGCGGGATCCGATTCGATTCGCTTTTCGCCGCCGGTTTCCACGATGGCTTCGATATTTGCGGCCAGATTCCGCGGCAGGAAGACAACAATGTCACCCGAGCCGGAAGAAAGCTGCGAAGCACCCGCCAGGTGAACAGCGCCGGAATGTTGAGTTTCGGGACTGATCCACGCGGTAATCGTTCCGTCGCCGGTTGCAGCATTGACAGAACTGGCGACGCGCGTGAGGCAAATGCTTCCGCCGCTTGATTCCACTTCCATGGGGCCCGCGACGTACATCACGCGGATGCCGCCGCCACCTGTTTGCGCGTGCACGGAACCGTCCACTTCGCCGAAATCAATTTGACCGCCGCCGGTTTTTACCGCGACGAACTTGGCGGCTTTCCCCACCGAAATGTTTCCGCCTTCGGTTGCAAGCTCGGCGCGTCCGCCGATTCCCGCCGCGCGAATGTGGCCTCCGCCGGTGTGAAGATTTGCCTCGCCGGAAATAAAGCCAGCGATGATGTGGCCGCCCGCGGTAAAGGCGGAGACGTCACCCAGCACGTCGCCAAATTGAATGTGTCCGCCTTCGGTGATTAATTTCGCGACGGGCTTGCCGAGCATGGCGCCGTTCCTGCCGATGCGCATCGTGCGGATATTTCCGCCTTGTGTGACGAGCGACGCTGTTCCGCCGATGTCCGTCGTCTCGATGTCGCCGACTTCGGTGTTCACGTCCAAGTTGTAATTCGCAGGCATGGTAATTTCAAAATGGACGGAAAACTGCGCCCCGTGCGGCGGCTGAGGAGGAAGAGCGCTGACAATTTCCACACCAGAAGGGGAATTCCTCGCGCTCACCGAATAACGCTCGAGAATTTGCTGCGCCTGATTGATTTTTAGATCCGTTTCTACGTGAACCGAATAGCGGACGACAGGCGTGGCACCGCGCTCTAGTGTGATGATCTTTACTGAGGCTTCATCGGCGATGAATTTGAGGGTGAGCCCTTCGCGAGTATTCAGAACACCGCTGCGGTCAATAGCGGCGCGCTGGCTGGCTGGATAGCCGGCGTTCGCCACTAAAGCTGACAGCACAAGCAAAATCGCGAAAGCACAAATGCCTTTGCGAAACGAAACGATGCTCCGCCACTCCAATTTAATTTTCTTACTTTGAATCATTTTATTTCGAAACTTTCCGCGACGCTCCAGCGAGCGTATTCCTGACTACTGCAGATTCTGCAGACCAATCTGGCGAAGAGCTGCGGCGCTCCGCAAACGAACATAGCGATTGGAGTCGTGCAGGCGGAGCTCGTCCAATGCGCCAATAATACGCTGTTCGGAATCTTTGCCGTTCGCCGGCCAAGCCGGCGGCGCAGCACCCTCTACCGGAGTTTCCGATTCCGCGACTTCCGGCAGTGCTTCCGGTGCGCCATCACCGGATTCGAGCGAACGGACGAGAAGATTTACGGCTTCGACGCGAACACCCGGATTGGGATCGTGTTTCAAGGTTTCCAGCAAAACGTCGCGCACATCTGAATTTGTAACCACATCGCGAAGAGCGTCGAGCGCCTTCAGCCGTACTGCAGGATTCTGATCGTTGCGTGCAGCGGCGAGCAAGGCCCCGCGAGCTTGAACGTCCATCGCGGCGGCACGCAGAGCTTCCACACAATCGAGTCGCACGCCGGCGTCAAAACGGTTGCCGTTGGCGATGACGAACGTCAGGACGCGCCGTACATCCATATCATCCTCGCCGCTCGTAAGGGTCAGTGGTTGTTCCGCCTGGAGCTGAACCTGGATTTTTCCCGTGGGCCTCGAAAAATTCACGTTGGAAACTTCCATCTTGTTGAGCTGGTCGTCCGAAATTCTTGGCGCGGCGAGAACGTTAACGGCGGAACCTGTGCCACCACCCGCACTGAAGGGCAGCCACTGGAATGCCTGAGTCCCGACAATCGCTCCGACGAGGAGCAACGCGGCAGCGCTCCAGCCCGGGCGCAACGCCATCCACTTACGCACAAAGCCGAACGGCTGCCAACCTTCGTCCATTTTTGGCGCGGAGAGCTCATCGAGTGATTCGGAGAGTCCGCTGCGGCACTGCGCAAGCAAAACGCCGGACGATTCGAATCGCTCGGCAGTTTGCGGCATGCCATTGATGGCGGTTTGGAGGGCGTTTTCCTCTGAAAGTTGTGCGCGGCAATCGCCGCAATTCGCGAGGTGCGAGACAATCTGCTCGCGCTCTTCGGCAGTCAGTTCGTCGCAGGTGTAAAAAACCAGGAGCGGCGCCACGTCTTCGCAGCGAGTGAGTTTGGGCGCGCGGCTCATCGCAGACCTGCCAGTTCGCTGCGCAATTTGCGTGTAGCGCGAAAAAGAGAATTCTTCACGGTTTCTTCCGTTGTGCCGAGTGCGTCGCCAATCGCGCGAAGCTTCAGGCCCTGATAGTGTTTCATTTCAAAAACTACACGTTCGCGAGGCGAGAGGCGCTCCATAGCGCGGGTGATGCGCGCCTGAATTTCTTTTCCCATCAAGCTGCGCTCGGGATCGAGCGTGGGACGATGTTCCTTTTGATAGTCGAAAAAATCGCGCGGACCTTCTTCCATACGGTTCGGATGAATTTCAGGAGCCTGATCTTCGGGGCGGGCCTGGCGGCGGCGCAGATGATCCAGACAAACGTTGGTGACGATGCGATAGAGCCAGGTGTAAAAACTGCATTCGAAACGAAAACGGTGGAGATTGCGATAAACCTTAAGGAAGGCTTCCTGATAAACGTCGCGCGCGTCTTCGGGGCGCTTCATCAGGTTTAAAGCGAGGCGCAGGACGTCGCGGTCAAAGCGGCGGACCAGTTCTTCAAAAGCGGCACGATTGCCCGCCTGGGCCTCAGATACAAGGACCCGCTCGTCGAGACTGGGCAAGGAGGTCACCGTCGCAAGAGCGGCATCGGAACCGCCCGTCCGGCCAGAGCTATCGGCCAACGCCAAACCCCATCGGAACAGTGGCATATTCGCTTTCTCTTCGTGTCCGGCTGTCCTGCCTGTTGAACAGGAACAATTTAGCCTAAATAGACGCGTACCGCCAGACGTAGAGGACCACGACCTCACCCGTTTGGACGCACCGCGACACCTCGGGTGAGCAGCCACCTCCTTCTCATACAACGAGTGGAGGAGCGTTTTTGTTTCGGATTGTTGATAAGTGCCCCGGGTTGCCTCCGGTAGTTGCAGGGCTAAGCGTCCGTCCTTTTCGCATTAAGTTGCCATTTGAGCAGAGGCCAGAGGAACAAAATCCCCAGCGCGGCCAGAATGACGTAAGCGTTGCCACGGTAGAAGGCGTTTGGCTGCTTCAGAAGAACGAGTGCGCTTCCCAGCAGCGAAGATGCAGCTATGACCAGAAATATGCCGAGTAAGTTGAGTTTTGCAATCCAGCGCACGCCATAAACAATTGCGCCAACCAGGATGACGTTCAACAAATATTTTTTTGCAAAATCGGCGGAGCTTCCCCAATCGCCAACGAGGGTTGCGATGCCGATGAGAAAGAGGAGCACGCGCAGCCACCATTGCCTTACGTAGGCCGCGATGAATCCACCGATGGCTGCGAGCAACGCAGAGTAAAGCAACGCGTGGGAAATCGCACCGCCAACTACGGAGCCAGCAGGTAACTTTGCACTGAAATCATTGCCGAACACGGCCGGGAGCGAACGGTGCGCGGTGGGCCAATGTACCGACGCCCAGCCGATAGCACTTTCAAGGCCAAGGAGCGAACTCACACCGGCAGTGCCGATCAGGAGCGCGTCGCGATAGTACACGCCGGGCATTTGCGTCCAATTTGGCAATTGTTCTTCGCCGAAGGCTTTCTTGCAGAAGAACCAGGCAAGGCCGAACACGAAAATGAGCGCGGCAACGGAAAAAGCGCCGCTCAGCACTATGCTTATCGCGGTCAAAACGTACATGGCCTTCAGAGGTATTGCGGTTTGATATTGCTGCAGAATTTGCGCGAAACGATCTCCGAAAGTAATCACGAGCACGAATCCCGCGATCGACCACAGCGCCCAACGCGAAATTCTTTTCCACGGAATGGAGCGTGCGTCCTCGGTCCGGAAGTTCTTGAAGTAAATGACGAGCATCACAGCCCCGAGACCCACATACGCGAGAAGAGTGCCGACGAAATAAAGCGTTCGCGACAACCCTTGTTCCTCCTGTTTGCGAATCCACTCGTCGGGAATTTTCACGTACGTTCGATAGCTGGTCACTTCGTCGCCTAATACCTGTAGCTCCATTCTTGCGAAGGCCTGACCGTTAGAATTCTTGCCCGCATCGAGAGCGACGCTTTGCTGCCAGGTGAGCGTGTGGTCTGTTCGGTGTGGCTGTTTTTTCGATTTGGATTCGACGAGTAGCCAGCCGGCGAGATCAACTTTCTTTTCTTGCCTGAGGAATTTTTCGCCGAGTGCGGTTGCTTCTTCCTTGCTGAGCGAAGGACCATGCGCGCTCTCGGGCAACGTGTGATGAATGGAATGCAGTGAACCGTCTGGTTTCAGAACAACGTAATATTCTTCGGGATCGCTATCCTTGAAATAGCGCACGCCCCACAACGCAATCGGAATCTGGTTTTCGTAAATCCGGTTCGTGGCGGACACGCCGATTTGTTCGCGCAAGAATTCGTTTGCAGCAGGATCGCTATTGTTCAAAAACAAGGCCACATGGATGTAAGCGTCCGGATTGAGCCGTCGGTCGCGCAGCGTGTTGTCAGCAAGCGTGGTTGCTTGCTTTGCGTTCACGGAGAGCTTCAGGTAATCACCAATGCGTTCCTGTTTTAGCTTGAGCGACGCGACCACACCCAAGACAAGACAAATGCCAAATACCGCGATTGCGCCACCGGCAATCGGTTGGTACCGCCCGCTTATAATTGGTTGGCTAACAGACGGTTCGGACGTTTCAAAGGAAATTGGCGGCTGCGGTTCGGCATCGTTTCGTAAATCCTCGGCGGGTTCAAATTGGCCGCTCCTTAGATAAGAAATGAGCGAGAAGAGCAACGGCGCTGCAGCCGCGAGGCCAACGATGACTCCAGAAATCTTGAAGTAAGGGTTATCCGAGCGAATCAGGAGCAAACCGACCAGTGATGCATCCACTGTGTAGTGCCAGATGAGAGTCGCCAGAATGCCCCAGCGCAGCATCACGATTCCAGCGACGATACCGATTAATCCAACTTCGAGACCACGGATGTAGGCGGGCTCCTGCGGATAGTTGCTGTGAAGAAAGCCCCACAGAAAGGCGGGCACGACGACGGCGATCCAGCGCAACTTGGTGACGCGCGTGAAAAAGGGAATTGCGAAAAGACGGAACGTAAACTCTTCGTTCATCGAAGCCAAGAGGCCGATGGCGATGCCCGCGATCCAGGGGAAGGCCGTGTTGACGGAGTCCGAGTAGTTCACTTCCTGCGGAGCCCAGGCTCCGTAGTGCGAGGCAATCATGTAGAACACGACGAGAGCCCCGATGTGCGCCGCTGCCATGGAGATGCCGACGACGGCCGCTGAGAAAAATTCCTTCGTCCTCATTCCACGAAGTGTGAATGCGGAAGACAAACGCAGCTTGTCCGGCTGCGATTCGCGATAGAGCGGTTCCGCCGCGGGGAACACAAGAGTGATCGTCAACACCGTGACGATGGCCATACCGAGTGCGCGAAGAACCTGCAACAAAAAGAAACCAACATAGGACTCTTTCGTGTCGTAAGCCGCGCCCCAGAGCGGCCAATTATTCAGCTCCTGCAGGAACAACAGCCCCGCAGCGACTGCGCCTAGCTTGATTGCCAACCCCCATCTTGTCTGCCCGCTCTTTGTTAGAACAAAGGAGATCCGCACGGCCGTCCCCAGAATCAAGAGATAGGGAACGAGGAAAATAATTTCCAGCGTGTTATTTCCCGAGCGAAGGCGTTCATACCCGCGCCGCCATTCTTCCGGAACTTGCAGGACTTCCGACGCAGACGTTGGCTTGTCGCCCGCAATGTGGATCGTCTCGCGATAAGGGGCATCCTTGGCCTTAAAGCCACGCTTTTCCCAGGTAAAGTCCCAGTCAAGACGATTGGGAAGTTTTTTCGAGGCGGCCTGTTCGGACAAGAAATCCCAGTCTCCGAGATTCTGCCCCAGCTTGTTGGTCAGGAAATCCTGCGCTGTGTTCTGAGCGGCGGCACGGTCTAGGGTTGCTCCGGCAGTTGCCTCCGGCACGACGTGAGTGTAACCGCAGATTTTTCCGGAGGGACTGACTTGAACGCGAAATTCTCGTTCCTCGAGAGGTTTGTAAAACCGGACATTCCAGTACCAGAGATTCAGCTGCGAAGACATCAGCTGGTTGGCTTGCCGGAGTCCAAGTTCGCGTTCCAGATAGACCTTTGCATCTTCTTCGACGCCGAACTCGACGGACGTACGATAACCCGCCACGTTTTCGCCGAGGCTGGCGATGAAGTCCTTTGCGCGGGTCATCGCTTGCGGACGCGAAACCTTGAAATCTACCGAGGCTTCTGGAAAAGCGCGGAAGAAATAACGTTGTGCGAAAAAGAGGCCAGCAATTCCCGCGAGCACCCAAAGGATAAGCGCCCGTTTTTCCGAACTAGTCAATTTGACGCTCGACAAGAAGTCCTCCTGGAACAGCCGGCCTGCGGAGCATTCACTCTAGTAATACGCAACCCCTGGACGCAAGTTATCTGCCGTCCGGCTCATCGTGTTCGGTAATGATATAAAAGATGTTTATGACAAGCGGACTGCAATCTCCGGTGCAGATGATCAAGGGCGTGGGCCCCCAACGCGCGGAATTGCTCGCAAAGCGTGGCATCCACACGCTTGAGGATTTGCTCTCTTATTTGCCATTCCGTTATGAGGATCGCATCAGGTTTTCGCACGTTCGCGACGTGAAGCCGAATGCCGTGTTCACGTTGCGGGTCACTGTGGCAAGCGGACAGGCTATCCGCACGATGCGAGGGCGCGACGCAATCTATCACCTTCTGGTGCAGGACGAAACTGGGTCACTGCCCTGCAAATTTTTTCATGGCGGCTATCTCGAAGGCCGATTGAAGCCGGGCCAGCAACTGATTCTTCACGGTAAAGCCGATGTGGACAAACAGCGGCCCGCGCGAATTGAGATGGTCAATCCGCAGATGGAATTGATCAGCGCTGATGGGCTCGATTCGACGGAGGCCGGACGGATTGTGCCGATTTATGAAGCTATCGGCACGTTTGGCTCTCGAGCGATTCGCCGCGCGATTTATGGCGCGCTGCAGCAGCTCGATCCCCGCATGCCGGACGTGTTGCCTGCTGGACTTCGCGCGAAGTTGAATTTCCCTTCGCACCGCGACGCGGTGGTGCAGACGCATTTTCCGCCGCCCGACGAGTCGCTGGATGCACTGAATCAATTTCGTTCTGCCGCGCAACAAAGGCTCATTTTCGAAGAATTGTTCTTGTATCAGTTGAGTCTGGCTCTGGACCGGCGAGCGACGCGAAAAGAAAATGCGATTGCGTTTCGTGTGCGGGAAGACAGCGTGCGGGACGCCTTGAAACGTATTTTGCCTTTCAAGCCGACGGCGGCTCAGAAGCGCGTGCTCGCGGAGATTGCGGCGGATTTGGAGAAGGCGGCCCCGATGAATCGCTTGCTGCAGGGCGACGTCGGCAGCGGCAAGACGATCGTTGCGTTGCAAGCCGCGGTGATTGCCATGGAAAACGGATGCCAAGCTGTTTTGATGGCGCCGACGGAAATTCTGGCGGTGCAACATTTTCTATCGGCGCGTCGCATTTTGGAAAAAGCGGGATACAAAGTGGAGCTGCTCATCAGTGGAATGAAATTCGCGGAGAAGTCCCAAGCGCTTGCGCGAATTGCGAAAGGCGAAGCGCAGCTTGTCATTGGAACGCATGCGCTGATTGAAGACAATGTGACGTTCGCGCGGCTCGGCTTTGTGGCGATTGATGAGCAACACCGCTTCGGCGTACTGCAGCGCAAGCGACTGATGGATAAAGCTGCTTCGCATGGCCACGCGCCGCACGTGCTTGTCCTCACCGCGACACCAATCCCACGCACGCTTTCACTTACGCTTTACGGCGATCTGGACGTTTCCGTGATTGATGAATTGCCGCCAGGACGCACGCCAATCATTACGCGAATGACTAGTGAGTCGCATTTGCCTGGCGTGTGGGAATCGCTGCGGCGAGAAGTTACGGCGGGTCATCAGGCATACATCGTTTACCCGGTGATTGAAGAATCGAAACTTGAACTGAAAGCGGCGGTGGAGGAGTATGAGCGGCTTTCGAAACAGGTCTTTCCAAAATTGAAGTTGGGCCTGCTTCATGGCCGGCTTTCGAGCGAAGAAAAAGAAGCAGTGATGCAAAGCTTCCGCAGGAATGAAACGCAGATTTTGGTGGCGACGACAGTGGTCGAAGTGGGGGTGGATGTTCGAAACGCGACCGTTATGGTGATTGAACACGCCGAGCGCTTTGGACTATCGCAACTGCATCAATTGCGCGGGCGCATTGGCCGCGGCGCAGAAAGGTCGCATTGCATTCTTGTTGCTCCAGTGCGTATGAATGACAACGCGAGAGCGAGGTTGGAGACGATGGTGCGAACGTCAAACGGTTTTGAAATTGCCGAAACTGATTTGCTGCTTCGCGGGCCGGGTGAGTTTTTCGGCACGCGGCAATCGGGCGACTTGGGTTTTCACATCGCGAATCCCTTGCGGGACCGCCAGATTCTGGACCTTGCGCGGCGCGAAGCGTTTGCGTTGGCGGAAGATTCCGCGGCGAGCGGCGAGTTAAATCAAATTCTGCGCGCGCTTCCGGCGCATTGGCAGCGCCGCTATCATCTGGCGCGCATCGGATAAGACATGCGCATCATTGCTGGAACGTACCGCAGCCGCATTTTGAAAAGCCTTAAAGGTCATGCGCTTCGCCCGACCAGCGATTGGCTGCGTGAAACTTTGTTCAATATTTTGGGTCCGGCAGTTGCGGGCTCGCACTTTCTGGATCTCTATGCGGGAACGGGCGCTGTAGGCATCGAAGCGCTCAGCCGGGGAGCAGTGGAATCCGTTTTTGTGGAAAATCACGCAGCCGCGTCGAAATTGATTCGAGAGAACATCGCGTCGCTGAAAATTGCTTCAGGAGTCCAGGTGATTGCGGAGGACGCATCGCGAGCACTCGCAAAATTGGCGGCGCGCCCGCGCCAAACGTTTGATTTTGTCTTTCTGGACCCACCTTACGCCGCGGAGCGCGAGTACGAAGAGACGCTGGGCACGCTCGGCGCGTCGAAACTGCTTTCCCCGGCCGCTATAGTTATTGCGGAGCATCGAAAATCATTCGAACTCATTGAATCTTTTGGGGCATTGCAACGCTACCGCACCCTCAAGCAGGGCGACGCGGCGCTGAGCTTCTTTCGCCCCGGCTCTGACGCGAAATAAAAAAGTTTTGTTTGCAGCAAACCCCGCGCTTGAAGCCCTCATCTATGTTCTTTTGCATGTTCTGGGTACCCAGCCCCCTCGCGATATACTTAAAGATTCATGTCCACGAGCCAAGCTACTAATGCGTTCGACCTTCTCGGCCAAGCCAGCGCGGCCCCGCCGGTCGTCCATCTTCCCGGCGCAGCTGAGCCGCAATTGGAAATCAGCTGGGGCGCGTTCCGGCAAAGTTTTTCGAGCGGCGTTTCCGCTGCGTTCAACCGGTCTGCTGCATCGCGTAAATTCCTTTCGGCGAGTTTTTTCAAGGATGCCTGGATCGAGAAAAAATTCCCGCGCCGCGCTGTAGCGGCGGCCGCATTGTGGCACCTTGTTTTTCTTGCGCTCCCCATGCCCCAAATTTCCGGCCCGAACCACTATTCCGCCTTTGACAATACAGTCCTCACTTGGTCCGGGCCGATTGAAGATCTGCCGCTGTTGAAAACGCGGGGCAACAAACCGAAGCCGACTCCGCGTGGCGAGCCGCAAAAGCCATTGCCGGCCGAGGGTGCTGACGCGTTTCATCCGCGCCAGCGGATTTTCACCGATCCGGTGCATCCTACGCATCCGCGCCAAACGCTAATCAATCCGCAAGCGCCACCTGATGCGCCGAAGCTTATGCCGGCGATGCCCAATGTTGTGCAGCTTGCTCCTAGCGCTGCGCCTGTTCGGCCGCATCTGGAAATCAGCGAACGCGTTCTGAAAAGTTTGCGTCCACGCGAACGCCGCCACATCGCGACGGACATAGTGACGCTGGCTCCCGAAGTGCAGAACAACGAATTGCATCCCGCGGATTTGCCAATTGCCGCAAGCCAAAACGCGCCGGCTCGCCCGAAGCTTGAGTTGAACACAGGAGCAGCGCCGCGGGCCGCGGAGCGCAAACAAAACGGAGATGCCGAACCCGCGCCGGAATTGACGCCCGCGCAGGCCGCTTCAAATGGCGCTGCATCCACTTTGATTGCACTCTCTGCGACGCCCGGGCCAGTTATGCCCGCGGCTCCGCCGCAGGGTAATCTCGCGGCGCGCATTGCGATTAGTCCGGAAGGAAAACAGCGGGGCGTACCGGGTGGGTCCCCAAATGCCACGACGGCTTCAAACGGCGGCGCGAACGGGGACCGCGCGAGCGCAGGAGGCTCAGGAACGGGCACCGGAGCGGGGAAGAGCGATGTCGGCGTGAGCATCAGCGGCGGAAATCCAAGCAGCAACGCGTCTAGCCTTGGCGGCGCGAAAGCGAAACTGGATCTTTCCGTTGCGCGGCCAAATCCCACTCGTTCGGCGCATGATGCATCCGTCGAAGCACCGCCCACGCGCACCGGGCCGCCCAATTTCGCCGATCTCGCGCCGGGCGCGAAACCAGAAGCGATTTTCGCGTCGAAGCGCGTGTACACACTGCATATGAACATGCCGAATCTGAACAGCGCGACGGGCAGTTGGATCTTGAATTTTTCGGAATTACACGTGAGCCCCTCTGGCCCCCGCGTCGTTGCGGCGGAGGATCTGGTTGCGCCGCAGCCGATCAAGAAGGTGGATCCGAAATATCCTCCGACGCTTATTGCCGAGCACGTGGAAGGAGAAGTCGTTCTCTACGCAGTGATTCGGCGCGACGGTTCAGTGGACAGCATTCAACTCGTCAATGGCGTGGACGAGCAGCTCGATGAAAATGCGATGCGAGCATTCGCGCAATGGAAATTCCGTCCGGCAGAAAAGCAAGGCGAGACCGTGGACCTGGAAGCCATCGTGCACATTCCATTTCGAACGCCATCATACCGGTAACTCGCACGAGAACTTCTCGTTTATACATCACACAAATCAACGGCCTCGCGCAGCGACGTAAGCGGATCGCGCGTCGGAACAAATTCGTGCGCGACGTACCCAGCGTAGTTCGTGGCCGCGATTCCACGCATCACTGCGTCCCAATGAACTTCCTGGGTTGCGTCGAGTTCGTGCCGGCCAGGCACGCCGCCTGTGTGGAAGTGGCCGATCCACTGAATGTTCTGCTGGATCGTTCGAATCAAATCTCCCTCCATAATTTGCATGTGGTAGATATCGTAGAGAAGCTTTACGCGTGGTGAGTTCACAGCTTCCATCACACGAACGCCCCAGGCGGTATGGTCACACATGTAATCCTTGTGATCGACTTTGCTGTTGAGAAGTTCCAGGCAAATCGTCACGCTGTTGTCTTCCGCGATTTTTTTTACGCGATTCAGCCCGGCGACAGTGTTTCTTGCACCTTCTTCGTCGGACATTCCGGCGCGATTCCCCGAAAACGTAATCACATTTGTCACTCCCGCTTTCGCAGCGAGAGGGATATTTTTTCGGAAGGACCGCTCGATTTTTTCGTGATTTTCCACGCGGTTCATCGCATGTGGAATGTCGCCGCCGCCGGCGTAGGCCATGCTACAAATCAGGCCGTAGCGCCGAGGCACGTCCCATTCCGCGAGTTCGAGCAGATCAATGGCTTTCAAGCCCATCTCCGCGCCGCGCTTGCAGAGTTCATCGAGAAGAATATTTTTGTAGCACCAGCGCGAAGCGGACTGCTTGATGCGGCCTTTGCGAGGCGTTGCGTGAACGTCCTGCATCGCGGACAAACCGGACGAAGAGGTGAGTGCCGGCAGCGATAAGGCCGCGGCCCCGGAGATTGCGGTTTTCAATAGAGAACGGCGGGAAAGTTTGCTCATGGCTAGTCGGCGAGTTTATCCGAGAAAGCCGGACATTTGCGAGAGCGGATTTCGTGGCGCACGAAGAGGGCGGCGCGGCATCATCCTCGCATGTACAAAAACAAGCCGTAAAGTACCAAGCCCAGGCCAGCCACAAACAAAAGCGGAGCGAGATATTGCGAGACTGCGGGAGGAATAGGAACGGGCAAATTCATTCCGCTGTATCCGCCAGCGAAGTAATAAATAATTCCCGCCAGTAGTGCGTACAGGAACCCGCGGCGCATGTATTTTCTACCTTCTGCGCCGTGCAAATTCTTAAGACCGATCGCCTGTGGAATTGCTTCGCGACAGAACGGACAATGATTGAGCGTGGGCCCGACAGGCTTTCCACAAAAAGGGCAGTTGCGTGTTTGCATGTATCGAAAGTCGCTTAGGGCTAAGCTGGACCCTGAAATAAGACTAAGTTCGCGGCGCTAAAGCAGTCAAGGATTCGTGTTCGGATGGTTTACGAAACAGCAAGAAGCTGACCGTTAAATTCTATAGCTGCGAAGAGGCCTCCGCCAATTTCACGAGCGCGTACAGGGCATGATTTAGAGGAGTCGGCACACCGAGTTCGCGGCCCTTGCGCGCAATAAACCCGTTTAGCGAATCGATTTCGGTGCGTTTGCCGCGCATCATGTCCTGTGCGGTAGAGCTACGCGTTGCACTCATCTGCTCCGCGATTTTGTATGCGCCCGCGAGCGCCACTTTTGGATCCTCCAGTCCTGGCGGCTGAATTCCCGCCGCGCGAGCAACCGCGAGCACTTCGTAAACAGTGCCTTCGAGCAGTTGCTTTGCGTCGGCGCTGGCAATGATTTCGCCGTACGTCACTTTGCCGAGCGCGGAAAGTGCATTCAGCGCGCAATTCCAGACGAGTTTGGTCCAAAGTTCACCGATCAAATTTTCAGAAATGCGGCAAGGAACTTTCGCGCGCGTGAACATTTCTGCGATGGAGCGCGTTTTCTCATTTTCTGGTCCGAGGACGATATCGCCACGGCCAACGTGCTTCACGGTGCCAGGCGCGGGCACGGAGGCAGCTACATAAACGGCAGCCCCGAGCGCCTCCAGGCCGGAAGCGGCGAGAATCTGCTCGGCGTTGTCCGCGCCGTTTTGCATGCTTACCAGAACTGCCCCGGGCACGAGAATTTTGGCAAGTGCCTGCGACGTCGTGGCCGTGTCCGTCGTTTTCACGCAAAACAAAACGACTTCAGCGTCGCGTGCGGCGGAGAGATCCGCGGAGGCAGTAACGGGCACGCGCTCTTTGAATTGTGTGGTGTCCAGGAGCAAGCCGTCCTTCTGCACCGCCGCGACAAACGCAGGGCGCCCAATGAAAACGACAGGTGCTCCAGCGCGAGCAAGCAGTCCGCCAAAATAACCGCCAACAGCGCCCGCACCTACAACCGCAATCTTTGGCCAGGATTTGTTTTCACTCATGCGGGCTCATGTGGTGATTACGGAGATCAGGCGGTCGATGTCCTGAATCGTGTTGAAGAGATAGGGCGACACGCGAATTTTCGATTCGCGCAAGCTGACGAAAACATTTTCATCGCGCAGCTTCGCGTAAAGTTCCGCCGTTTTTTCCGGCGTTCGCGCGACGAAGCAGCCGTAGGGTCCGCGCTGATTTTTATCGAGTGGACTCGCGGCGACACAGCGATCCGCTGGCAAACGCGACAGGAGAGAATCAATCAGCGCGTGGTTGTGTGCTCGCACCGTTTCCGCTCCAGCGCGCAAAACAAATTCAACCGACGCATCAAGCGCGGCCAGGTTGAAATTGAAATGGCTGGCCCATTCCGGAGCATCCCAGCGACTCGCGCTTTCGGCCGGCTTTGGATTGGCGAAATCGAGTTTTGCGAAATTGTCCGAACCCGCGACGGCCATCCAGTAAAACGGCGCAGGGCGCACGGAAGCGAGAAGCTCGCTCTTGATCCAGAAGAATCCGGTTCCGAAGGCGCCGAGGAGCCACTTGTATCCCGCGCAGATGAGGAAGTCCGCGCCGAGTTTCGCGGCGTCCATCGGAACCGCGCCGCAGCTTTGACTTACGTCAAGCAGCAGCAGCGTGCCTTGTTTGTGGCACGCCTCAGCGAGGCGTGCCACGTCCAGCATCGAGCCGTCGTCGAATCGCACGTGGCTGATGGAAACGAGCCTCGTGCGCGGGGTGAGCGCTGCGATTAGATCATCGGCTGCTAAAAATTTCCCGCTCGGCGCGACGATTCTTACGGAAATTCCTTCGCGTTCTTCCATCGGCTTCCAGATGGTGTACTGCAGCGGGAATTCCGCTTTGGAAGTGAGAATCTCGTCGCCGGGCTTCCAGGTAATCGCGTAAGCCACGGCGGCTGCGCCGTTGCTGGCGCCGGTGGTCAGCGCGATTTCGTCGGGCTTTGCGCCGATCATTTGCGCGAGGTTGGCCCGGAGGCGATTCGGCACTTCAAAAAAAGTGGAGTCCGGCTTGTGATGAGGAAATTTCTTCGCATCGAGCGCTGCCTGCACGGCCTTCAGTGAAACTTTCGGCATAGGCGCCATGCCGGCGAGATTCAAGTACGTGGCGTTTTCAAACTCGAACCATTCCTGGCGCCAGTCAGTTGTTGGTGTGGCTTGCGGTGCGGTTGCCGTGCTCATTTGAGTGTCCTCAGAGGTCTATGGTTCATGCGCCCGCATCCGGAGACAAGTGCCAATATGGGAAGAATAACCCCACACCCCGGCATTTTGATAAAGAGTGCGGAAACGATTGGAAAAGAAAAAGATAAGATGCTCTTCTTAGCAAAGAGTGCGTAAGTGATTGAAAACAGAAAAGCTCTCTGTTGAAGTTAAAAGTGGCTGCGAAGCTCACGGAAGCCAGGGAGGATGACAAGTTTGCCGGAGCCGGCCATGACGGGTTCGTGTTCCATGTGCCAGGTATGCTGGTGCGGAATGTAAACAGCGTTCAGTCCGACTTTCAGCGCCGGGTTGATGTCGCTCCTCGGGCTGTTGCCGATCATCCAGCCTTGCGATTTCACAATCTTGTGTTTGCTTACCAGACTCGTATAGGTGACCGAGTCTTTTTCGTGCACGATTTCAATCGCTTCGAAAAATCCCTGCAATCCTGATCGTTGCACTTTGGCGGATTGTTCCGCAGGCTCACCTTTTGTGAAAAGAATCAGGCGGTGGCGCTCTGTGAGATAAGCGAGTGTTTCCGGCACGCCATCGAGAATTTTCGGCGGGGTGCGTTCGAGATCCACGACGCGATTATGAATTTCTGCAAGAGTTTCCCGCTTGGCTTGATGCTCGGCCAGCTTCATATACGTTTCTTCGAGCGAACGGCCAAAGCTGCGCACGCCGTAGCCGTATTGTCGTATGTTTTTGCGTTCGGTTTCGTTCAAAATGTGGCGGATATATGCGCGGGTAAATCCGCTTGGCTCAACGAGCGTGATGAAATCTTCGATCAGCTTCTCGAAGAAGACATTGTTCTCCCAGAGCGTATCGTCGGCGTCAATGAGCAGAGTATTTCGTCGCATGAGCTGACTTTTTCTGGTCTGAGCCTTTCGATTTTTAGTGTAACAGCTTCAGCGCGTCCGCCGCGATTTCGCTGGCGGCATTCGAACGCCCCAGCTTGCGTGCTGCATCTTTCATGCGCACCAGGCGCTCCGCATCGCCCACCAGGCCCGCGATTTTCCACGCAGCCGCGGGCAGATTGTTGCAGCGGATCGCGGCGCCCTCTTCCAGCAGATGGTCCGCGTTGCGCTCCTCCTGGCCCGGGATCGGTTCGATCAGCGCCATGGGCAGGGCACGCGCCAGCGCTTCCGAAGTTGTCAGACCCCCAGCCTTGCCCACAAGCAAATCCGCCGCAGCCATGTACTGGTCCATTTCTTTGGTAAAGCCCACGGGGACCAGACGCGGAGCTCCTCCCGGCAGGTCGCCTGCGCGTGCTGCAATTTCGTCGAGCTTTTGTTTCACTTGTTCGGACTTACCCGCGATCGCTGCGATTTGCCACGGCTTTTGTAGGGCCAGTAGATCGCGCACAAGCTGTTCAACAGGGCCGATTCCATATCCGCCTGCAGCGATCAGAATCACCGGCGCGTCTGCATCCAGACTCAAATGCTTTCGCGCGGCAGCGCGATCCACGGCAACGGAAAAGAGGGGGTCCACGGGAATTCCAGTAACGCGAATAATTTCGCGGGGCACGCCGATGCCATTCAAGTATTCAGCCGCTTCCGGAATTGCCACATAATAACGATCCACAGTGCGGCAGAGCCACATGGCGTGAACATCGTAATCCGTAACGACGATGGCGTTATGCGCGCACAGTTTTTTCTTCGCGATGAGCCAGGCGATGATCTCCGCCGGCAGAAAGTGCGTGGCAACGCAAAGGTCCGGTTGAACGCGTTTCAACATCCGAATCATAGGCTGTGTATTCAGCCGGTCAATCGCCAGGCGCTGCCTCATCTTTTCCCAGGGCTTGTCGGTACGGTCATACAGCACACCCATCAATTCGGGTGCACGGCGCACCATGCTGATGTAAGTCTTGTCGTAAAGGCGCTGAAAGACTTTGCTGACGTGCTGAATCACGTCCACATGCTCGACGATACAATCGCCAGGCGCTGCAAAGGCTTTCTCCAGAGCTTGCGCGGCACGGACATGCCCAGCCCCCGAGGATGCAGAAAGCAAAAGAACCCGAGGTTTTTCTTTCATAGTGTGGATAGGGAATTCACGCACGCGCTCACGCTGACTTACTCTTGGCGGCAGCAACCTTCTCCAGGATCCCGCGCGCAAGTTTTTGAATTTCGCCGAATCGCGTCAGATAGTCTTGAAACTCCTGATTAAGTCGCTGCGCTTCTTCTGGCCCGTGTTCCGTGCGCAGGATCATATCGCGCAACTTCACCGGATGTGGCAGCAGCGCGTCCTCCTGCAACTCTTCCAGCGCGGTCGTAGCGTTGTAATGATACATACCATCCCCCTGGCACTCTGCTTATACCAAGAGTGTACGCGCGAAACACCGGCGAATAAACTTGCTGAGTTACAGCCGTAGGAGCGTGTGACTGGCTAATTTGCAGATTTTGCGCAACGGAATCCAACGAACGGTTGGGCCCCGTCAGGCGGATGACTGTCGCGATATTCCACCCACATGTTGACGGGAGCGCCGCCCCAACTGCCGCCGCGAATCACACGCCTGGTCGTTACACTGAGGAAATTAAATCCCGTCGAGAAAAGATTTCCGCCCGCCACAGGATTCTTGGTTTCTTTAGAAGAATAAGGAGCCCACTCATCTGAGGTGAATTGCCAGATGTTGCCGGCCATGTCGAAAAGGCCGTAAGCATTGGGCGCATATTTGCCGACTTCGGTAGTTGTCGCGAAACCGCTTGCGGAAAAATTGGCGCGAGAGGGATCGGGAGGAGCGTCTCCCCAGGGGAAGGGGCCATTGCCGCCGCCGCGAGCGGCATACTCCCATTCTGCTTCTGTCGGCAAACGCTTGCCTTGGCATTGGCAATAGGCGACGGCGTCGTGCCAGGTGACATTTGTGACGGGGTGATTTTCGAAGCCCTTGGGAACATGACCATCCACCCAGTGCTTAAGATTCCTCCGATCGCCGTATCTGGTGCGAGGATCGATTTCCGTCCATGGAGGATCGAGCCTGGTGAGCTTTTCGTCCGGCTCTTCATTAGAAAAACGCCGGGTAAAGGCAAAGAATTGCGCATTGGTGACCGGAGTTCGATCCAGGTAATAAGAATCCAATTTCACAACGTGTTTTGGAATTTCGTCGTTGAACAATTCCCGGTGACTGATTCCGAAAATGTCCTGAAAATGCGGAACATCGGTTGCGTTTATGCCAAGCTCAATTTTGCCGCCGGGAATGAGCTCCATGTCGGGAGGAGGACTTTGTTTGGATTGTTCTTTGATGAGTAGAACTTTGCTCAAGGACTCTGCTGGATTCGTTTGAGCGCGAGCGGCAGCTCCGCACATGACAGTGGCGAGCAGGCACGTTGCAATTGCCACGCTGTGCTTGGCGAGGCGCACGAAGAAGGCACTCCTTGTTAAAGTTCCTGCTTATTATGACGGGTTTAAGTCGGACGGGTTAGGATTACGCGGTTGCGTGAACGAATTCGTAGCGCTCGATCTTGGCGGCGACGCCCATGTGGCCATTCTCGCTGTCCTCTACACGCACGACCTGACCATGGCACCGTATGTTCACGTCGCCGGACTGGGTCACCTGTTCGGGAAGAGTGATTACGAATTCGATCGCGCTGCCTACATCGAATTTCGCATCGGCAAGAAAATAAAGGCCGCGATAACTGACATCCCGTGTTTGTGCTTTGAGTTCCAGTCCGCTCGCTTCGTGGGGAAACACCCGCAGAGGAAGGGTCATCGTGAAGCGCCGTGCTTCGCGGCGTTCGGATCCGTCGCCCATGAATCCTCTCTCGGTGGGGACTGTGAAAGTCTAAAAAACGCTAACACCCGCCTCACCAAACTGCAATCCGAAAAACCATCATTTTTGTCCTAGTACGAGGTCATAGCAGTTTTGGTATCCCAGGTGTATAGTTCGAATCACCCTGCCGCTCATCCTCCGAAATGACGCCACAATGCAGCTTCGCCAGCATGCACGGGTACGTTTGCGCCTTCCGGTAAGACTTCGTTGGGTTGCGCCCTTGGGGCAACAATCAGAGGTTTGCGAGACGCGGAACGTCTCGCGCGGCGGCCTGCTTGTGGCCTGCCATGAGCACCACGCGGAGGGCTTTCCGCTATGGGTCACATTTCCCTTTGACCCGATTGTTGCGGAGGGCCAACCAGAGGTTTTGGCACGCGTTGTGCGCTGCAAGCCGGTGCGCGAAACCGGCGCTGGAGAGGAAATCGCCCTGCACTTTGAGGGCGTGCCGCGGCATTCGAATGTAAGCACCTCACAAGGACAGATTCCCACGCCAAAGAACGGCTTGGACCGATGCTTGGCGTTGCCGATTCGTGTGCGGCCGCGTCACATGCCGTGGTTTGAAGAAGCAATGACGCTAGAAGTGTCCGCGGACAAATTGCGATTTGTGAGTAATCGCGTCTATGAGCCCGGGCAAACGTTGCTGGTTACGTTTGCTTCCGGCGACACAAGACCGTGGCAAGGAAACGGTGACATTCCCGCCAGCATTGTGAGCGTGGAAAAAATGCCGCAGAGCACTTCACTTGTAGTCACGCTAAAGCGATTGGCTGCCTGACGCGCCATAGCGTTTCCGGGCGCGTGAAAACTTCGGCTACACTGTTCGTGCCCGTCATGAGCACGAACCACGAATCCAAAAATCTATTTCTCGCGGGACCTGCCGGGAAGCTCGAGGCCATTTTATGGATGCCCGCGGCTGGCGTGCAGCCGCGCTTCGCGGCCGTCGTGTGCCATCCGCATCCGCTTTTTGGCGGAACGCTGCACAACAAAGTTGTGTATCAAGCGGCCAAAGCGCTCGATGCGCAGGGTGGCGCGGTGCTGCGCTTCAATTTTCGCGGTACAGGGTTGAGTGAAGGCACACACGACCGCGGACTTGGTGAGCGGGATGATGTGCGCGCGGCGTTGGATTTCTTGGCGGCCGAATTTTCGGGCAAGCCGCCCTTGCTCGCGGGTTTTAGTTTTGGCTGCTGGGTGGGCTTGCGCGTTGGATGTGAAGACGCCCGCGTCGAACGGCTGATCGGAATCGGCGCACCGGTGAATGACTCCGATTTTTCTTATCTCCATAAATGCGCCAAGCAAAAATTGTTTGCGCACGGATCGCAAGACAAATTTGGCGATGTGGGCAAACTGCGAAAACTCGTGAGCGAGTTACCAGGGGAAAATGAACTTGCCGTCGTGGACGGCGTGGACCATTTCTTCACTGGAAAAATCGAAGAACTAGGCAAGGCGATTACTGAGTGGATGACAGGCTGGCCGGCCGGCGCGTAGTCTTCACCACGGTCTCGTTAAGCAGACTCGCCACGAGAGAAGAGCTGGCTGAATTGGTCTAGCGTCGCTGGCGGAATGGAAACCAGCCGCGCGTTGGCGAGGGCGTGCTTTGCCCGCGACATTCCGACGAGGGCCGTTGTGATTCCGGGTGCCGAGCGGACGAACTGTAGCGCGCGTTCGGCATCGTTTTCGAGTCCCAGCGCCTGGGCAACGAACAACGGGAGATTCCGCGTGACTTGGCCCTGCAGAAGGGACGCACTGGCCACCAGCGTGATGCCCAATTCGCTCGCAGCCTCCATGATGGTCATAGGTTTCCCAGCAATCTTTTGATTGCCGAGCGTGAGCGCCTCGGTCATCCCGAGATTGAATGGGAGTTGCACGAAGCGAAAGCGGTGCTTGTCTCCCGCGATTTCCTTCGCAATGAGCTCCAGTTCCGCAAGTTGGATGGAGTCACGCGCGCGTTCGTCCTGCCGGAAGCCGTTCCAGGTCGCCATTCCGTAATACTGAATTTTTCCTTCTTGCGCAGCGTACTCCATGCAAGTAAACGCGTCGCGCACGCGCTTCGCAAATTCGTTTTTGGTAACTTCGCCGAGTTGTGACTCCGGATTGTGCAGGTAATAGACATCCACACATTCGACGCCGAGATTCTTCAGACTGCGCCCCAGCTGATTCTCCAGAAACCGCGGCGTCATACAATGGCTGCCGCCTGCGATATCCTTTGCGGAAAAAATCCCTGGCTGAATGTACTCGTGAAAAAAATATTGATTCGCGTCGGTGGGCATCGCGCCGTCCGGGGTCAGGTAGCCACCCTTCGTGCATACGACGATTTCCTCGCGCGGTACTCCCTTGGCAGCGAGTTGTTGCAGAGCGGCGCCAATCGAGCGCTCGCTTCGCTGAAAGCGATAGTTAATCGCGGAGTCGACGAAGTTGATACCGTTTTCGACTGCGATGACAATCGCCTCCGTGTACGCCGCGTCCGTGTGCGGGTCCGGCTGTCCGAGATAGGTGCCGATTCCAATCGAAGAGACTACGAGTTCGCTTGCTTCGCGGAAATGTTCCTCTGCGGCGCGCTCGCGCCACCTTTTTGCAAAACGCTTTGTTCCTGCCATGGTGGCTCGTTCGCTCATGTCTTGCGTTGTTCTCCTTCGGCGTTTTTCGCCGGAATTGAAGTCGCTTCTGGCGTTCTTTGTTCCGGTGGAGCCAGTAGCCTCGCGCATGCGCGCATCATTTTTCGATACGGCCAGTCTTTTTCACGAAAGAAAATTTCGCCTTCGCGAGGATTGCTGTAAAACCAGCGTGCCAGCAGCCACAAGTTTTCGCTCAGATCACCGGAAAGCGCTTCCGCTGAGGGATCCTCGAGACGCGCGCGCAAGAGTTGCTCTGCGGAGCGCGGCTCTCCCGCGAATTGAGAAAAGGAAACGAAAAAGGGTTCCGCGACGCGGCCCGCAAAAACAGGGAATACGGCAATCGTTTGTTTTGCGGCGGCACGCTGAAAGATGACAGTATTCAAATCTTGCAATCGGCGCGGAAGTTCCGGCTGGCCACGCAACGCCTCATCGAGCTTTTCCAGTTTCTTGTGAAAATTGTTAGCTTTTTCGAAATCCAAAGCTTCGCTCGCATGCTCGCGTTCGGCTTCGTAAGTGGAGCGAAGGGAATCGCCGTTCGTTTCCAAAAATTGCACAAGCCGCTGCACTTCAACGTCGTACTCCTCTTTGCTGCACCCGGCAAAACACGGCGCGAGGCACATTCTCATTTCGGAGTAAATGCAGCCGGGGAACGTCGGGTCGCGGCGAATTTTGATCTGACAACGGCGCACTTTAAAAAGATCTAGAACGCTTTCGGCAAAGGCCTCTGCCGACTTTCGCGAAGCAAACGGCCCATAGTAAGAGCCACCCGCCGGCATGCCGGCCGCGTCCACGGGGATTCTCCGTGTCGCGTAACAGCGTGGATAGGCATTGCGCAAATTTACTTTCAGCACAGCCGGAGGACGCAGACGCATCATCGCGCGATAACGTTTCGGAAATCTTTGCTTTGCGCGCTGATAGTAGGCCAGCGATTGCTCAAATGCCGACGCCGTCACGCGGTAGTGAATCATGTGTGCAAAATCGCGCAAATTTAGCCGTTTACTCGCGGGATCGAGTGGCCCCAGCAATCGCTGCAAGCGTCGCCGCAAGTCCTGCGTTCGAATCAAATACGGTTCGGCCCTATCCTCCCGCGATTCAATCAGACAAATAGCGGGAAATGGAGGGAGCGCGGAGAAAAATTCCGCGTCGCGTTCATGATTGAATTCGAGGCCGCAATCAAATTCCAGCACACAGCAAGAATACTATGCCTCACAGACTGCAAAAGAGTCCTAACTAGGGCTTGGTAATCCGGGGCATCAACTCCGTTGCGTTGCTTGCCTGAAACAACATCCAGGCCATTACGGCCGCGGCCGCAAGGCGACAGGTCAGCATGTACGGATTGTAGCCGAGTACACTAGGAGCGAAGTAGCCAGGAAGCGATGACGAGCCGCTGAATTTCGCTTGTGCCTTCGTAAATTTCGGTGATGCGCGCATCGCGATAATTGCGCTCGACGGGATATTCGCGGCTGTAACCATTGCCACCATGAATCTGAATTGCTTTGTGCGTAACACGTGTCGCCATTTCGCTCGCAAAGAGCTTCGCCGTCGCCGCGTCCATGCTAAAGCGCGCACCGCTATCCTGCTTCCACGCCGCCTTGCGAATCAGAAGCCGCGCTGCATCGAGCTCCGTCGCCATGTCCGCGAGCATGAATTGAATCGCTTGAAATTGGGAGATCGGATGGCCGAACGCCAGCCGTTCCTGCGAATACTTTAGAGCTGCTTCGAATGCCCCCTGCGCGATGCCCGTTGCCTGTGCGGCAATTCCAATTCGTCCGCCGTCGAGCGTCGAAAGCGCCACTTTGTATCCTTCGCCTTCGTTCCCGATGCGATTCGCCAACGGCACTTCGCAGTCCGTAAACACAAGTTCGCTGCAAGCCGTCGCGTTGATGCCAAGCTTCTTTTCTTCCTTGCCAACCTTGAATCCTGACGTTCCATTTTCCACGACCAGGGCCGTAATTCCTTTTTCACCTTTCGCCGGCTCTGTATTCACATAGACAATCGCGGCATCGGCCGCACCACCATTTGTGATCCAGGCTTTCGTTCCATTCAAAACATACACATCGCCTTTTTTCACGGCCTTGGTTTGCAGCGCCGCTGCGTTCGAACCTGCCTGCGGCTCGGTCAGCGCATAGCAGCCGATTTTTTCACCGCGAGCGAAGGGCAGAAGGAATTTCTTCTTCTGCTCGTCAGTTCCAAAACGATGAATCGGGTCGCAATAGAGCGAATTCTGCACGGAGAGGATCACGCCCATGGAGGCGCAGCAGCGCGAAATTTCCTCAACGACAATCGCGTAGGAAATGTGGTCGAAGCCCGCGCCGCCCTCGTTCTCCGGCAACGCGACGCCAGTCAAGCCAAGTTCCGCGGCTTTGGCGAAAAGATCGCGGGGGAAATGGCCGGTTTCATCGTTCTCGCGTGCTCGCGGCTTTACTTCCGACTCCGCAAATTCACGAACACTCTTCTGAAGCAGTTTTTGTTCTTCGGTAAGTTCGAGGTTCAAGCGCGCTTCACCCGGTCTACAGCACAGTGTAACGCAGGAATCGCGCGCGTATGAAACGCGCCAGGCCGCACTAGGTCAATGCAGCGCGCACGCGTTTATATGTCGTAGCAAGATCTTCCGGCAGAACGCGCGTCTCTGCTGTAACGGACATAAAACTTGCGTCGCCAATCCAGCGCGGCAGCGCGTGTAAATGCAGATGCCCAAGGACGCCCGCGCCGGCTGCACGCCCAAGATTCATGCCGAAGTTCATTCCATCCGGCTTGTAGAGAGATTTGAACGCGGCCTCCGCACGCTGAGCGAGCAGCATCATTTCTGTCAGCGTTGCCGCATCGAGCCCGGAAATTTCCGCCGTGTGTTTGTACGGCGCAATCATCAAGTGGCCTGAAGTGTAAGGAAAGCGGTTCAAAATTACGAAAGAGCTAACGCCACGATGAACGATCAGCGTCGTCGCGTCATCCTCGCGTTTCGCGGCGTCGCAGAAGATGCAGTCCGGCTGCGTGCCGGCAATCGCCTTGGTGATGTATTGGTAGCGCCAGGGCGTCCAGATATAGTCCATCGCAGTTTTCGCCTCACTCGATTTCGAACAGCAGCAAGCATAGCGCAAAACAAAACGCCGGCAACTCGCCGGCGTCATCAACTCACAAAATTTAAGGAAAGTATCAGCCTCGCGGAGGTTCCCCCGCCGCTGCCGCTTCCGCCGCCGCAGTCATTCCCGCCGCTTCCGCGCTGTTCACAAAGTCTTTCAATTCTTTGCTCGGCTTGAAGAAGGGAATCCGCTTTGCCGGCACTTCTACTTTTTCGCCCGTCTTCGGATTGCGGCCCGTGCGCCCGCGCCGCTGCCGCGTGCGGAAGCTGCCGAAACCGCGAATCTCAATCTTGTCGCCCTTTTGCAGCGATTCGATGATGCTGTCAAAAATCGTTTCAACAATGGACTCAGACTCCTTGCGGGGCAGTTCGGTAACCCGCAACACTTCCTCGATCAAGTCCGCCTTCGTCAGCGTCGGTTGCTTGCTCATCGTGAACAGGCCTCGCAAGATTGCCAGAACATGATACGCCGCAGATGCATGATGCGGAAGGGCTTAGCTGGGGGAACAAACCCCGCCGATTGCACCCCTTCCTATCATTAAATTGCCCCGGAGGTAAAACAAAATTTACGGGGCCCCGCGATTTGCGGAGCCCCGCAAGGAAGATGGCCCAGTTGACTTAACCGCGCGATGCCAGTTTCTGTTTCAACGCGTCGCCGATGGTCGCGGTCGCCGAAGTTTTGCTTGTGCGGTATTGCTCGATCTCGCGGCGCTCAACCTGCTTCACGGCAGCTTTGTAGCTCAGGCCGATGCGGCGCGTATCGCGGCTGATCTTAATGATTTTGAAATCGTATTCCTTGCCCGGCTCCAGTGGTCCCGCGCTCTTGAGCGGTCCCGTGGTTGTGCGGGCAACTGGACCTTCGTCACGGCCGCGCCGGTCGGTAATCTCCGTGTTGTGGCAAAGGCCTTCGATGTTGTCGCCGAAATCCACAAACGCGCCGAACATCGCAATGCGAGAGACTTTACCTTTCACAAGGTCGCCCACCCGGTGTTGTTTTACCCACGCGTCGAACTTGTCGTCCACTTGCTTGATGCCCAGGGAAACACGCCGCGCGTCGGAATCCACTTTCAGCACCTTCGCCGTAACAGGCTCGCCCTTCTTAAATACTTCATGCGGATTACTTACGCGGCCGGTCCAGCTCACATCGCCGACGTGAACCAGTCCATCGAATCCATCTTCGATTTCAATGAACGCGCCGAATTCCACGATGTTGCGGACCTTCCCTGTAACGATCGTGCCCACTGGATATTTTTCCGCCGTGAGCAGCCAGGGATCCGGTTGCGCCTGTTTCATGCCCAGCGAAACGCGGCGGTCACTGGCTTTGATGTCCAGTACCACGACGTCCACTTCATCGCCTACCTTGACGACTTTCGAAGGTTGCACGGACTTCTTCGTCCAGCTCATTTCCGTCGCGTGGACCAGCCCTTCGATGCCTTGCTCCAGCTCAACGAATGCGCCGTAGTCCACAACGCCCACAACCTTGCCCTTGAATTTTCCGCCCGCCGGATATTTTTCCGTGGCGTCAATCCAGGGATCCTTCATCAATTGCTTCAGGCCAAGCGAGACGCGCTGCTTGTCCTTATCGAACTTCAGAACCATCACATCCAGTTCCTGGTCCGGCTTCACCACGTCGGAAGGATGCTTGATGCGGCCCCAGCTCAAGTCGGTCAAGTGCAGCAAACCGTCCAGTCCGCCGATGTCCACGAACGCGCCGTATTCGGTCACGTTCTTCACGGTGCCGTGCACCGTCTGGCCTTCGCTCAATTTCTCGAGCAATTCAGCCCGCTTCGCGTGCAAATCCTCTTCGAGCAGCGCGCGTCGGCTGACCACAATGTTCCCGCGGCGGCGGTTCAGCTTCGTGATGCGTATTTGCAGTTCCTGGCCATTCAGCGCGTCCAGATTTTGTGTCGGGCGCAAGTCATACTGCGAACCCGGCAGGAACGCGCGAACACCCACGTCCACAACGACGCCGCCCTTGATGCGGTCCACAACTTTGCCCGTTAGCGTCTCCTTAGCCTTGTATGCGGCTTCCAGCTTTTCCCACGTGCGGCGCCGCAGCACCTTCTGGTAGCTGACGATCGTGTATCCATCTTTTTTCTCGCCCGTGCGCTGCACTTCAATTGTCGCGTTCGGGTCGGGACGCGGAATCTCCGTGTCCGCAAATTCTGCCGCGGGAATCAGGCCCTCATTCTTTTGGCCGAGATCCACCACCACGCCGTGCTCGGTGTAAGCCACGACCTTTACTTCAATAATTTCGTTCTGCGCGTGAGCTTCCTGCTGCTCGTCGTACTCCGCCATGATCTTGCTCATCTCTTCCGAGCCGGCGGCTTCTTCGGCTGCGGCTTCGGCCTCAGCATCAGGCGCATGCAGAGCGGCGGGAGTTTCTGCCGGTGCGGCGCTGGTGGCTGATTCAGAATGAGCGGCGTTTTCTACGGGCTTTGCTTCTTCGGCGGGTGTTTCTGGTGCCGGAGCGGCTGCTGCGGCTGATGCGAGATTATCGTTGTCAAAAGACATGGTTGTTGGCCTCCGGGATACGTATCCCTAGTTCGACGAGTTAATTCCTTGCGGAATCCCTGTTGGGGTGATGCAAGGTCGCTGCTTCTAACTCCGGCCACCCCTGGACCAGACCTCGAAACAGCTCATGGGACAAACAGATGCTGCGGGCGCGAAAAACGCTGCAACCCTGCAAGGATACTCGCGAAAATGCGGGTGTGTCAATAAAACGGGGTTCGAAAAACTGGAGGCAAAGCTACGGAATCTGGACCACTGCGTCCTCGGCTGAAATCTGGCTAGTTTCCGAGTCGCGAACCACCAAACGGACAAGATAGCTTCCGGAATCCAGAATGAAGTCGTATTTCGCTGCCGTTCTCATTTCCGCTTTGTCGTCAGGCCATTGGACCGCCACATTCCTATCAATGGAGCCCATGTACCGGCCGTTGCGGTCGAATACCGCGGCGACAATTCGCAATTCGTTCTCATTTACTCCATTCTTCTGACGGTGAGGCAGTTCTCGCAAGTCCACAAGAGTTAGTACGCTTAGTTTTGCAACCGGCTTGTCTTCCGAAATGAACTGCGTCCGCATTTGGATAGGCAGCCCGTGGAGACTGTCTCTAGAGAAGAGCGACTCGTTGAAGTCTTTTTTGCCTGCCTCAATGGAATTCGAAGTTTGCCTCGGCGCGAAGTAGCCCAATCTCCAGCTTGCCGTCAGTTTTTCCCTGCCGACTATTTTTACTTTTATCTTGTGAAATGCGCCGTTGTACTTCAAATCGCTGGGCGAATACACAAGTAAGTACCTGAATTCGGGATTTGCTGTGATACGCCTTATGCCTTCTTCAAGATTATTATTGTTGTGATAGAGAGTGCCGCCCGTCCCGTCCGCCAGCTCTCCGAGCGGGTTCGTTTCCTCGTTTTCGTGCTCGTCCGTCAGTACGCCTCGCGCGTCAAGAGTGCTAATCACCACGTGATTTCGAACCGCGATATCAATGATTTGATACTCCGCATGTTCGAAATCGCTGATCAGAAAACCAGGAGAAAGCACAATGAGATTCCTCTGACCAGGCACAGTGGAAAGTCGTTCCAAGCTTGCAACCAGAGCCCTCAAGACCAGATTTGTTGCCATATCGCCCAATTCGAGCGCGCGTTGAGACGTGCTCATCACCACTTCCTCAGCCATATGCGGGTCTTTTATTCCACATACGCTTTGCGTCTCACCGATTGCATCCGCTTTCGCTGCGCGATCAAGCCTGTTCAATATCTGGTTCGCCTGTTCGAAGCTGATGTTCGGGCACTCATGCATCGTTGCTCCCGGGAGCGGATTTGATTGCAGGCGCTTGAGACCGTCTTCCAGTTTGGTCCGATCATCCGTGAAATCCAGAGCTAGTCTCCCGGAGGTTGTGAAGATCGCGACGCGCTCTGAAGCAGCGAATCCACTGGAAAAGCGACGCAGGCTCGCAGCCCGCAGCTGCGGCAGAGTGTCACTTTTCAAGTGAACATCGTCGAAAAGCATTGCAGTGAATCGAAAGGGAGCAGCGAATCTCTTTGTGCTTTGCACGCTTGAATTTTCTGGAGACTCGCCGGCTTCGGCCTTTTCAAGAGTGAACTGCGTGATTTCCTGGAGCTTGCCATTGTCAAAAACCTGGAAGTTCTCTTCTTGAAGACCGCCAACAGACTTCCCAGAAGAATCGCGAACAACTACAGGAATCACTGCGACGCTAACTTGAGTCCGGATGGCCGTACTAGCCTTGCCGGTTTGGGAATTCTTCGATTCTTCTTGCGAACCCTTCGAAGCTGGAACTTGGGCCTCAACCTTTAGCTGATAACAGAGGAAGTTCGCAAATGCCCAAGAAACCATGAGCAGAGCGCCAACTAATCCGTGAACAGCTCTTGGCGACAACAAAAGTTTCACAGACGTAGCCCTGAGCTTGCTATCAAGAATGGTTCGGCAATCGCTCTCAAGGAAACTGGAACTCATGCCAGCAAGGATGCCCTTCGTCAGCCGGTGGATGTCTTTGGTCAGATTGCGAAGAGCGCCTTGACGGATTATGGCACTGTTGGCGCGTTGTCAAAACTAGGCCCGTGCGCGGGAGGATTGCCCCACTTCGCGTCGGAAATCCGTGGAATTGACTTCGATCGTGCGGCACATCTCGAAGAGCCTCGAACGCATGCGCTCACCGATTCGTTCCGCAAGCGTATCTTCTCGCACCACTCTTAGGGCGTCACCTTGCGGCGTCCGCGTCGCTTTCCCTTCCGGCTTCGTCGCGTCGAGGTAGTTCGTTGTAATGAGCGTCGTCAATCGCGCGTTGTACCGCGCATTCAGCACTAGCCCAATCGTATCCAGCACCCACGCCGAAGGCTTGCTGGCGCCTAGATCATCCAGCACAAGAATTCCCACCGTGCGAATGGGCTCGAGGATTCGCAGCTCGGTTGATTCACTTCCGGGGTTGTAGCTGGCTTGAATGTCCTTTAGCAATTCGCGGTAGTCGCAGAAGAGCCCTTCGTGCCCGCGGCGAATCAGTTCCTTGAGGCACGCCACGGCAAGATGCGTCTTGCCAACACCCGACGGTCCCATCAACATCAAGCCTTTCTCGCTGTTCCCCGGGAATTCGCCAACGAATTTCTCCGCAAACATCTTCACCGCTTTCAATGACGACATATGCTGCGGAATTTCGCTCACGTCTGTACTGTAACTTTCGAAATCGCAATGCTCATAGCGCTTCGGAATCCGCGCACGATCCATCACGCGTGTGGCGCGTTCCTCCATCCCGCAATCGCACGCCGCGGCCATCGTTCCCGCGCCGTCGGGACGCGCGACCATCTTCCATCCTGTGCCGCGGCAAAGTTGGCAATTCTCAAGAGGCATCGGAAGAAAGCATACGGGCGCGCGCCGCGAACAGCAAGCCATCGCTAGTGTGGATTATTGTGGGTGGATTTCCGAGCAGGGAAGAATCAGCGCGTAAAGCGGTGACGCGCCGTGACGATAGCGGTGCGAGGAGGTTTCTCGTTTGCATTCAGCGAAGCCACACGCGAAAGCTCTTGCTGCACGACGGTTGCGAACTCCGTCATCTGCTTCTCCATTTCAACCATCTTCTCGCGCATGTTCAAAATAATTTCGATGCCGGCCAGATTCACGCCCATGTCCCGCGCGAGAGTGATGATCACTTCCAGCCGTTCCAAATCCTGATCCGTGTAAAGCCGCGTGTTGCCTTGCGAACGCGAAGGCTTCAGCAAGCCGACGCGCTCATAAAGCCGCAACGTCTGCGGATGCAATTTATACAACTCGGCCACCGCGCTGATCATGTAGCCGGCCTTCGCTCGGGTTTTTCTGCGTGGCGACATAAAGCTATTTCACTTACACTCCCGCTTTGCTGAACAAATCCTTCCGCGGATCCTCCGGCGCGACGCTTTCCAGCTCCTTCATCAAATTTCTCACGCGCTCATCCGTCGGTGGCGGCACCACGACTTGAATCTCCACGTACTGATCGCCGCGTTCGCCATTGCGCGCGCTCGGCACGCCTTTTTCTTTCAGGCGTAGCGTCTTCCCGCTGTTCGTCCCCGGCGGAATTCGCACCAGCGACCGTCCGTCAATCGTTGGCACCTCAATCTTCGCGCCGAGCGTCGCCTCAGAAACAGTCACCGGAATTTTTGTGTAGAGGTCGTTGCCGCGCCGTTCGAAAAACGCGTGCGGCTTCACTTCCACTGTTAGATAAAGATCACCCGCAGGAGCGCCCATCGTTCCCGCATTGCCTTTGCCTGGCACGCGCACGCGCCCGCCGTTTGCCACACCCGCGGGAATGCGCACGTCAATCGTCTCGTTATGCCGCACGCGGCCTTCGCCCCCGCACGTTTTGCAAGCCGTCCGCAGTTTGCCGGTTCCGCCGCAGCGATTGCACGGAACATTGAAGCGCATTTTTCCAGCCGCTTGCTGAATCGTTCCGCTGCCATTACACGTTGGGCACACCTGCGGCGTTCCGACCGCGCCCGTTCCATGGCACGTCTGGCAGGCATCCAGCCGCGTAATCTGGATTTTCTTTACCGCGCCGCGCACCGCATCCCAGAAATCAATCTCAAGCCTGTATTCCAGGTCCGCGCCGATTTCCGCTTCTTCCTGTGCGGCGCTGCCACCGCGCCCACCAAAAAACTGGCTGAAGAGGTCACGAAAACTGCCGCCTCCTGTCCCTGCTCCAGTCCCGCCACCAAAATCAAAGCCGCTGAAGTCGAAATTTACGTCGCCCGCGCCTTCCGCCCCTCCGCCATATCCGCCAGGCGGAACGTTTTCGCTGTAAAAGCCGTACTGATCGTACATCTGGCGTTTTTTCGAATCGGAAAGAACGTCGTATGCTTCCTGCAATTGCTTGAATTTCTCTTCCGCCGCTTTGTCGCCCGGATTCAGGTCAGGATGATACTTGCGCGCGAGCTTTCGAAACGCCGTGCGAATATCTTTCGCGCTCGCCTTGCGCGGAACTCCCAGCAGTTCGTAATAATCTGTTTTGCTTGTTGTGGGCATCGCAATCCAATCAAACAAATGTAGGGGCACGCGGCTGCGTACCCCTACGGTTTTTACGTCAACTTAGTTCGGACGTTTCGATTCGTCCACGTCCACATACTCGGCGTCAATCACATCGCCGGGCTTGTTGCCCTGCGCACTGCCACCGGTCGTCGAGCCGCCGCTAGCACCTGCGCCAGCCGCTTCCGCTTGCTGCGGCTGCCCAGCCTCGTTGGTCTTGTAGAGCGTCTCCGCCAGCTTGTGCAGAGTGCGCTCCACGTTTTCCGTGGCCGTACGCAGCCGCGCCGTGCCGCCTTCGTTGATTGCTTTCTTCGCGTCTTCGAGGGCTTCCTCAGCGGCTTTTACGTCCGCCTCTGGCAGCTTCTCGCGGCTCTCGCGAATCGTCTTTTCTGCTTGATAGACTAACCCGTCCAAACGATTGCGCGATTCAACCTCTTCCATACGCCGGCGATCTTCCTCAGCGTGCGATTCGGCCTCTTGACGCATCTTCTCCGCTTCTTCCTTGGTCAGACCGGTCGAAGACTGAATCGTGATCTTTTGTTCCTTGTTGGTCGCCTTATCTTTCGCGGATACGTTCAAGATACCGTTTGCATCAATGTCAAACGTCACCTCGATTTGCGGAGTACCGCGTGGAGCGGGCGGAATCCCGTCCAGCTTGAACGTTCCAAGCGAACGATTGTCCTTCGCGAATTTCCGCTCGCCCTGCAGAACGTGAATCTCCACGCCGGACTGGTTGTCTGAAGCTGTCGAGTACGTTTCCACTTTGCGAGTCGGTATCGTCGTGTTGCGCGCGATCTGCGTCGTCATCACGCCACCCAGCGTTTCCACGCCCAGAGAAAGTGGCGTAACGTCCAACAACAGAATGTCTTTCACTTCGCCCGCAAGGACGGCTCCCTGCACCGCCGCGCCGACCGCAACCACTTCATCCGGGTTCACGCCTTTGTGTGGCTCTTTCCCGCCAAAGAAGTTGCGCACCAGCGATTGCACTTTCGGAATACGCGTTGAACCGCCGACGAGCACCACTTCTTGAATGTCGCTCGGCGAAAGCTTCGCGTCTTCCAGCGCCTGCTGCACCGGTTTCATCGAACGGTCCAGCAAATCGCCTATCAGCTGTTCTAGACGAGTCCGCGTCAGCTTTTCCTGCAAGTGAATCGGGCCGCTCGCGCCAGCCGTGATAAAGGGCAGATTGATTTCCGTTTCCATCATCTGAGAAAGCTCGACTTTGGCTTTTTCCGCAGCTTCCTTCAATCGCTGCAACGCCATGCGATCTTTGCTCAAATCAATGTTGTTTGCTTTCTTGAAGCCGTCAATCAGCCAATCCACGATCCGTTGGTCAAAGTCGTCGCCGCCCAGGTGCGTATCGCCGTTCGTGGACTTCACTTCGACCACGCCGCTCCCGACTTCGAGAACGGAAATGTCGAACGTGCCGCCGCCCAAGTCGTACACAGCAATCGTTTCATCGCTCTTCTTGTCGAGCCCGTACGCCAGCGCAGCTGCGGTCGGCTCGTTGATGATGCGGACCACTTCCAGCCCAGCAATTTCGCCGGCCTGCTTCGTCGCCTGCCGTTGCGCATCGTTGAAGTACGCCGGCACGGTGATGACGGCCTTAGAGACTTTCTCGCCAAGGAAATCTTCCGCCGCTGATTTCAGTTTGCCGAGAATCATCGCGGAAACTTCGGGCGGGCTGTACACCTTTCCGGAGATCTCCACGCGCGCATCGTCGTGCTGTCCCTTTACAACCTGGTAAGGAACGCGCCGGCTCTCTTCCCCTACTTCATCAAAACGACGGCCCATGAACCGCTTGATCGAATACACCGTGTTTTCCGGGTTCGTGACAGCCTGGCGCTTTGCCACCTGCCCGACCAGCCGCTCGCCAGTCTTGGTGATGGCGACTACAGAGGGCGTCGTCCGCGCCCCTTCTTGGTTTGGGATGACCACCGGTTCGCCGCCCTGCATCACGGCTACGACCGAGTTCGTGGTTCCCAGGTCAATTCCAATGATCTTGCTCATAAATTCTGATTCCTCCCATGCCTAGCCCAAACGGCGTGCGGCCTGCAGGGCCTCCACGGCACGCTCAGAGACTTAAGCTCAATGACTGTGCGATTATAGAGGTTGAGTGTATCCTTGTCAAGTTTTCTTATAGTGTCTGTAAGGAAATGATTTGCTTGCCTTTATATTCCTCTGCCTTTGTTCCACGCTTCCGAACAAACCTCATGACGACGCTTGCATCCTATCTCCCAAGGCCCGTTGTTCTCAACTTCCAAGCAACTCGGAAATGCAGGAACGGCTGCCTTTTATCAGCTTTCGAGTTAAAATCGGGGCGTCAGAATTTCATTTGACCACTGTCTGACGAAGTGCGGGAGGTTTGCGTGAGCTGGCAGAGGATTAGAGCGGGTGTCATAGGAATTGGCTTGCTAACAGCAGGCGCCTACTTGTCGCTCGGCGATGGCAGCGCATTGGCGTCTCCTGTCCCGCCCCAAACTTTCAATTTGCAGGATGTTGATCTCCACCAGACTCGCGGCTCCAAAACGGCTCCCATTGTTATGGAGACGTTTAGCGACTTTCAGTGCCCATCCTGCAAGGTGCTTTATGTGAGCACATTCCAGAAGTTGAACGACAACTACGTTTCCACCGGAAAAGTATTCTCGATTCATCGTGATTTTCCCCTGCCCATGCATGCTTATTCCCGAATCGCCGCGCGATACGCGCGCGCGGCCGCACAGCTCGGCAAATTCGAGCAAGTGGAACAGGTGCTTTTTCAGAACCAGGAAAAATGGGAAAAGTCAGGAGATGTGGACGGAACGGTCGCTTCGGTTCTAACCCCGGCTTTGATGACTAAGGTTCGCGCGCTCGTGAATAATCCTTCCGTCGACGCCGCCATTGAAAAGGACATTGCGCTCGGAAAAACCTACAACGTCAATCAAACACCCACGACCGTGATTCACTACAAGGGCCAAACATATCCAGTCATTGGAGTCGTCGGCTACGATGTGCTTCGCCCGTTCCTCGACCAACTTCTGTCTTCAAAGTAATCTGAGGCCCGGCCGATGATGCAATCCAGCCCTCTTAATCTTCGCCGCGCCATCATTTTGATCGGCCGCCTGTTTCTTGGTGCAACATTTATCTACGCGGGCTACTCCAAAATTCTTCATCCCACCTTTTTGCTTCATCCCTGGATTGCTCTCAAGTTTGCCGTCACCGCAAATCTCGCCAACTTCGCGTCGGAAGTCGAAACGTTTCAGGTTCTCTCCGCTTCCGGCTCGGCATTTGTGGCTCACACTCTGCCTTTTTTTGAAGTCGTGCTGGGCTTTCTCCTCCTGATCGGCTGGCGCGTTCGCATTTGGCTCGTCGCGGCCTCGTTGCTACTCGTCGGTTTTCTGTCCGTGCTCACCCGTGCCTTCCTTCTTCATCTGGACATCAAAAATTGCGGCTGCTTCGCCACGCCCGAGCCGCTGACCGGCATGACTCTGGTCAGAGACGGCCTTTTCGTCGCCGTCGCGCTTCTTTGCACCTATTGCGCCGTCATCGAGGCCCGCAAGCCGCACCCGTGGTCCGCCCCTTCGAATTTCTGACCGCGCCGCGAATGGAAACGTTTTTGTTCAACCTCCTTACGCCGCACTTTTTCTGCGCTAAAATTCTCTTTCCATGCTGAGTCTCCCCCCCATCACTTTGCGCCTTCGCGGTTGGAAGCTAATTGACCGCGTTGCCCTCGCCTTTCTTCTTTTTTGCGCCATTTTGCTCGGCGGCGCTTCGGGCTTGCTCTTTGTTTACGCAAGCGATCTCCCTGAAATTCGCGCACTTGAAACGTATCGCCCCAACGTAGTCACGGAAGTCTACGCGGATGACGGCCAGCTCGTAGGCAGCTTTGCGCTGCAGCGCCGCATCCTCATGACTTATGAGCAGTGCCCAAAGATTCTCTTCAACGCCGTTACCTCGATTGAAGACCAGCACTTCGAAGAGCACTGGGGTATCGATTTCCCACGCATCGCCGGTGCCACGGCCCGCAACATTATTCATCGCCGCATCACCGCGGGCGCCAGCACCATCACCATGCAACTCGCCGGCAATCTCTTCCTCGACCGCAGCGACCGTACCTTCCGCCGAAAAATTCAGGAAATGCTTCTCGCGCTGCAAATTGAGCGCCGCTATACCAAGCCGCAAATCTTCGCCATGTACGCGAACCAGGTCTATCTCGCGCATGGCAACTATGGTTTCGCCGCCGCCGCTCAGTTTTATTTCGGGAAGTCCGTCACCGACCTGAATCTGCAGGAAGCGGCTCTGCTCGCCGGGATGGTCAATGGCCCGAAGTTTTCTCCCATCGCCAATCCGGATGCCGCACTGAATCGCCGCAATCTTGTTCTTCGCCGCATGGAAGGAGAAGGAAAAATCTCCGCCGCCGATGCCAACAACGCAAAGAAAACTGCCCTCGGATTGCACATCCAGTATCCCCGCAACGATCTCGCGCCGTATTTCTTTGAAGAGATCCGAAAATATCTGGAATCCACCTACGGAACGGAAGCGGTTCACGAGCGCGGTTTGCGTGTCTATACGACGCTCAACGTAAAAATGCAGCGCGCCGCGAATCAGTCCGTCCGCGATGGACTTCATTCCTACGACCGCCGCCATGGCTGGCGCGGTGGTTTGCCCAATCTCATCAAAGACAATCTGGGCAAGCTGGAATCCTACGAAGACGACGATTGGCGCCACGCCATCGAAAAGGGAAGTTACGTCACCGGTCTCGTTATGGCCGTGGACGACAAATCCGCCACCATCAAAATTGGCCCCTACCGGGCGCTGATTTCTTCGCAGGATATCGCCTGGGTCGGCCGGAAAAAACCAAGTGAACTTTTGAAAGTCGGCGACCTCGCGCAGTTCTCCATTCAAGAGCTTCGCGAGACGACCGCTCGTGTTCAACTCGAACAGCAACCTACGCCGCAAGCCGCGATGATCGCTATTGATAATCCGACCGGTGAAATCAAAGCCATGGTCGGCGGATACAGTTTTGAAGACTCCAAATTCAATCGCGCGACCCAGGCTGTACGCCAGGTCGGCAGCTCATTCAAAGTCTATGTCTATGCCGACGCCCTCGAAAAAGGCTTCACTCCTTTTGACACGATTCTCGATGCGCCTTTCACCACCATCAGCGGCGGCCAGCCTTATTCTCCGCGCAACTACGACGAAAAATTCGAAGGCAACATCACGCTGCGCCGCGCTCTCGCAGGTTCGCGCAACGTGCCTGCCGTAAAGCTCGCCGAAAAGGTAGGCATCAGCACTGTCGTGGATGAAGCGCGCCGCTTTGGCATCAGCACGCCCTTGCCGCCGTATCTACCTCTTGCTCTAGGCGCCGCGGACATGAAACTCGTCGAACATGTTTCCGCCTTTACCGTTTTTCCAGACGAGGGCATTCGCATCGACCCGCACATGATTCGCCGCGTAACCAGCTACGATGGCGCACTGCTCGAAGAAGCGCATCCTTCCATTCATGAAGTCGTTTCACCGGAGGTTGCGCGCACGATGACCGCAATGCTCGAAGAAGTCATTCAGTTCGGCACCGGCATCGAAGCAAAAGTGCTCAAGCGTCCCGCCGCGGGCAAAACGGGAACAACGCAGGACTACACCGATGCCTGGTTTGTCGGCTTCACTCCGCAAATCACCTCGGGCGTTTGGGTCGGATTTGACGACAAACAAAATTCATTGGGCAAGAAGGAAACTGGAGCGCGCGCCGCTTTGCCCATCTGGACGCAATTCATGCAGAACGCGCTTACAGGACAGCCTGCACTCGATTTCGCAAACGTTACGCCGCTCGAGCAGCAAGTAGGCGATCACCCGGTCCGTGTGGATACTCCAGACACTGCGCCGACAGAAGACGAACCCGCCGCTCCAAAAGCAAAGCCGCCGGCTGCATCTCCTCCCGCGACAGTCGCGACAGGAAATACAACCGGCGACTTGCGCCCGTGATGCTCTGGCTTTGAAGAGCAGCTTGCTCCGAGAATTTCCTATTGTTTTTGCACTACCACGCTTAACGAGGAACTCTGCACCGCCGCAAAGTTGGCGCTCGCCGGATTTAGCGACAGCACAATTTGCCACAGCGAGTGACCGGCCGTATCCGTCAGACTCAGGTTCACGTTCATGGTGCCCACGAGTCCCAACAACTGCGGCGAAGAGATGAGCAGGCAGGTTGCACGTCCGGAATTCAGCGGCTGATTACCGCTCAGGTTCGTCCCTCCTGGCACGCCAGAAGAAACGTTGTAATTCAACGACCCGGCCACCGGCGTTCCATCGGGATACACAAAGCTCAAGTTCAATTGCGGCATCCCCAGGGTTTGCGTGATTTCGATTGCGTTTATCTTTGCGGCTTGAACGACAGAGTCTAGCTCCACCGTGATGTTGCCATCAGTTACAATCACATCCGCGCCCTTCACAAGTGCCGTGTTTGCACCCGCTGCTGCAAATACATCCAGCTTTGGAAACGTAGTGTTGCCCTGCAGCTTCACATCAAACATACGTGCGCCAACTCTTTGTGTTGTCGGATTCGTTTCCGCGAAGTAGAGATTCACGTGATAGGAGCCCGCACTTACTGGAAAGGAATAGATCAGCGGTTTGGCGGTTCCGCCTCCCCCTCCCCCTATCTGCCCTGTGCGCGCAGTCTGATATAACTTCTGGTCAAAGGTGCCCGTCACGTTTGCGGCGATCTTGCTCGTATAGCCGTTGTTATATCCGTAATCCGCCTGCCAGACCTGTGCCTTGGCGTCCGTGTACGCACTCCCGCCGCAATTGACGCGTATGGCTTGTTGCGTTTGCGCCACGACGGGCTCACATGCCGCCGCCAAAAGTAGAAAAATTGCCAAAGTGAATTTCTTCACGCCGCCTCCTCGGAACACCGCTTTTTGAATTCGATTCGTCTTCTGCACGCGAGCGAGGGGCGAACGCTGGGGGGAGAGACCCGCTTGCACTGCCACGTGCACTTTACTTAGAGCAGAGCAGCGCAACAACTGTCCGGCGGAACCAAAAATGTACAATTCAAAGGGCAGCCGACGACCTGTACCAATGCCTGCCCTTTCCAGCAATATCGCCCTTGTAGCAGGTCGTTTTGTTTTAGACAGGAATCTATTTTCGAAAAGGATCCCAACCTTCGGCTGTGAGTTCTCTAGATTCCCCGGAAGGCTCAAATATTTTAACTTTGTGGCCGAGCGTGATTTCGCCGATTTCCGTGAGTTCAATTCCCAGGAATTTACCGGCAATCTTCGCAGCGTCGGATTTCGCAACGCAAAAAAGCAGTTCGTAGTCATCTCCGCCGTGCAATCCCGCGCGCAATCGTTCAGCCGCGCTGAATTTTTTCGAAAAATCGTTCGAAGCCATAGGAATCTTCCCCGATAGCACTCTCGCGCCAACTCCGCTCGCCCCGCACAGGCGCGCCAAGTCAGAAGAAAGCCCATCCGATAGGTCCATCATCGCAGTGGCAATCCGTTTCTCTCCAAGCCATTGCCCCAAAGCCAGCCGTGGTTCGGGATAGAGATGTCTTTGCGTCATCCGACTTAATTGTCTGCCGCCGCGCTCGCCTCTTCGAATCAGGTTCAAGCCAAGCTCGGCTTCTCCCAACTTTCCGCTAACAAAAATCCGGTCGCCCGGCCGTGCCCCCGACCGCAACACCGCTCGGCCTTTTCTTACCTCACCGATTACCGTCACGTTAACAAGGATCTCCCGCCGCCGAGTCGTATCGCCCCCCGCGAGCACGCAGCCGAGCTTTCGCGAAGCTCGCTTCAGTCCGCCTAGGAACCCCGAGAGCCATTCTCCCGCGCAACTCTCCGGCAAAGCCAAGCTCAGCAGAAAGCACCGCGGCTTCCCGCCCATGGCAGCAACATCACTCGCGGCCCGCGCTAGGCATTTCCAGCCAATCGCATCCGATGGGTGAACGTCTCTCAGAAAATGACTGCCTTCCAGGAACCAATCGCACGTCAAAATGGTTTCGAATCCACTTCTTGGTCGCCAGGACGCCGCATCGTCTCCCACCCCCAGACGAATTCCAGAATGTGTGTCCCCTCCTCCCGCCGCATCCTTGATTTTTCGAAGCAAAGCGTCCTCGCCGGCTTCGGCGCCTCGCGTTTTGCCCTGATTTGCCCTCTTATCTCTCACGCCGCAAGTATAAGCCGCTTCCCCTGTCCGATTGGCCAGTGAACAGGAATTCACAGCCTGTCCTAAAATGACCCAAATGCAGGGTTGACCCCGTTGTTTACAATATTTAATATGTTCCCAGTTGCGAACCGAACTCACGGTTCAGATAGTGTGCAAGGCACGGCCTTCCAGCGGTCGTGATTCGGCCGGGTGTTTAAGAAGCTCTAGCGGTTCAGAGGCGGGTACACGGCAAGAACCCGCGTTCGAGATAGCAATCAAGGACTGAGGTTCAGCAGTGATTAAGGGCAGAAGTTACACATTTTTTGTCGCGTCCACACCGGGAAACCTCCGGAAGCTGGTCGTGCCTGCCTACGCCCTGCTCAGCGTCGCCGCCCTCGCCGTCGTCGGCATGATCACCATCGTGATCGGCGTCAGTTCTTACTCGCGCATGCTCTGGAAAGTCGGCAATTACAACGCCATGCGCCACGAGCTCGAAACCGTCAAGCAGCACTCCCGCCAGTTGCAGACCACCGTAAACAACACTAACCAGCGACTCGACTCTTTGCAGTCTCTCGCCACCGAAGTCGCCATGACGTACGGCGTCCTTCGTTATCATCCGGTGGCCTTCGACGTCTCAGACAATCCTGTCACCCCCGAAGACGCTTTCGACCAATCCGTCGAACAGTACACTTTTCTAAAAAAGAACGCCGCCGCGATTGCCATTTCTGCTGGTGGCTTGCGGTTGCTTCCTTCATTTAGTTTTGCGGATTCGACCTACACACCTGCCGTTTGGCCGGTGCTAGGTCACATCACGGACGGCTTCGGCGAACGGCTTGACCCGTTCAGCGGCGAAGGAGCATTCCACACCGGCGTTGACGTCGCTTCCGATTACGGCGCCCCCGTTCACGCGACTGCCGACGGCGTCGTCACCATCGTCGAAAATCACGCCGGTTATGGCCGCTTGGTCGTCGTTGACCACGGCTTCGGCATCACCACTTGGTACGCGCATATGTCCGCTTTCGCAACGATTGCCGGCTCACGCGTCAAGCGCGGCCAGGTCATCGGCTATTGCGGCATCAGCGGCCGCTCGACTGGTCCGCACGTCCACTACGAAGTCCGCATGAATAACGCCCCAGTCAATCCGTGGCGTTACATGAAGACCAATCCCGCAGGCGACTGATCTTTTTCCCTACAATTTAGAGATGCTTGGCTGGAACTTGGGTTCCAGTTTTTTTTCTTTTTGGGGAGGATTCTTTTCCCGCCGTCTCCGGCGCTTTCTTTTCCGGCTGAGCCGCAGGCTCCGCGAACTGCTGCGTTGACGCGAGCTTCGCCCAAATCTCCGGCGTGATCACCAGCACTACGCGTACGGACTTGCTGTCACCCCGGTCGAGCTTCGCCACATCTGCCGAATTCAACAGCTGCAAGTACGCTTCCCGTAGAGCCGGGTCCATCTGTTGCCGCAGTTTCGGGTCATTCAATCCCGCCTGCGCCATCAGCGCAATCCCGTTCAGGAAATCCGCTAGCTGACGCATGGACGCTTCATTCGGGCATTCTCCTTCGACTACCGTGCGAAACTCTTCCCCTTCCGGCTTTCCTGCAATCGAAATCCACAGCAACTGATTCAGTAGTTGCGCTAGTTGCGGCGAACGCAGCCCGCCGGGAGCTTGTTCATTGAACGCCGAGCCAATCGCTGTATCCTGCCGCACCAGTGCAAACATCGGCGTCCCCGCGAGGCGTTCGAATCGCTCCATCCATTCTGCATGTCCCGTACTGCGCCGGCCTGCTTCAATTTCTGCGCTCAAATCATCGCCGTCCGTCAGCGCAACGCGTTCATTCGAAACAAAACTGACCGAGATCGTCCGCCCCTGTTTGCCGGCGGGCAGATGAAAAGTTTCCCTCGTTCCTTTTTGCTCAGCATTCCCGTTTTTTCTCAAGTATGCTTCGATTTTCTTGCGATCGAAATTTCCGTCCGCCAACGCAAAATAGTTTCGCGTCGCCCCATGACTTTCCACGGCGATTCCCACTCGGCTCAAATCTTTCTCATAATCGAAGCCGGTCTCTTTCACGAACTGTTTGTATTCCGGATCGATTGTCGCGCCCGCGCTCCATACAGAAATATTTTTGAGCATCGGTCCTTGTCGCAATTCCGCAATGTCCACGTAAATCACGGCGGTTGCATCCACAGGGAGCGTGCGCAGCAAACTCTCGCGCGAGTTTCCCTTCGGACCAATCCAATGTGCGTAGGCAAAATAGAGCCCGGCGCCGAATGCTGCCGCCGCGATGATTCGAGCAATCAGCTTCTTCCGTTGCATGGTGCTCCTTGAGAAACCTTATCCTACGTCATTTTGCTTTGCGCAACGAAAGAGCCTCGGCGAGCATCAAACAGTCAAGTCCAAATCACTTGTTTTCTTCAAGTTATCAACAGTTTCTTGATCCGTCTGTTTGGGTTTGCGGATTGGCCGTAAGATATTGCCGATATTGAAGTTAATGGTGTTTAGGAGAAGAGCATTGCGCCCGGTTTTTCCACAGACCTGGCGTTGGGATTGCTAACGTTTCCCTGGGCCCCTTGCAATTCTTATGCCCCTTCTGCTATTCTTGTGCGGTTTGAGCGACGCTGGCGTAGCTCAGCTGGTAGAGCATCTGATTTGTAATCAGAGGGTCGGGGGTTCAATTCCCTCCGCCAGCTCCACCAGATCTTATTGGGGCCCAGAGTTTTAGGGGATTGAGGGCGGAGCGGATCCTAGAGTTCAAATTGAACGGGCTGGTGTCTTTTGACACGAGTCCGTTTTGTGTTTCCGCTTGATTTACTCTTCGCGACGCACGAACGAATTACGGGACACGATTTTGGCGTCCCATGCAGTTTCTGGGACGGGTGGGTGAGTGGCTAAAACCAGCAGACTGTAAATCTGCCGCTCCTTGCGGGCTACGAAGGTTCGAATCCTTCCCCGTCCACCAGGCTCCTGGCGCTCAGCCGTAAGTAGTTGCGCGGCTTAGTTTGCAAACCGCAGGGCAATCGCACGAAGCGATGTTCGTAGGCGGTCTAAATTGCGGCGGAAACGTCGCCGAGGCAAAGTGCGCCGTGAAGCCCGTAGTTTGGTCAAATGTTGTGGGGCCAATTTTTGGGGGAATGGGTTTGGCCTGGGTAGCTCAGTTGGTAGAGCGCGTCCTTGGTAAGGACGAGGTCACCGGTTCAATCCCGGTCCCAGGCTCCAGACTTTGAACGGTGGTTGGGGTTGGAGCAGCACCGGGCGGGGGTAACTCAACGGTAGAGTCTCACTCTTCCAAGGTGATGGTTGCGGGTTCAAATCCCGTCCCCCGCTCCAATTTACCCTGAGCAGTTTGCAGTTTGAGCAGTCCAGCGTTTGAGTTGAATGTTCGAGTTGAATCGACGCGAGGAAGGACGCAATGGCCAAGGAGAAATTCGAGCGCAGCAAGCCGCACGTGAATATTGGGACGATTGGTCACATTGATCACGGCAAGACGACACTCACGGCAGCAATTAC